>ENA-OSEO01000700-OSEO01000700.1-sediment-metagenome-genome-assembly--contig:-NODE-700-length-79253-cov-56.701816_pt1 | contig 79253 bp, 56 predicted proteins | sample MGYA00237883_ERZ534232 | MGnify/ENA metagenome assembly ERZ534232
CGGAGGGGACAGTTTCAGGGTCGAGGAAGGCTGACATCGGCTTCCAGCCGGTGTCAGCCGGAATCAATGTCTTTCAAGCCCTCGCCTTCAGGCGAGGGTGGTTGACTTGGCTATTTGGAGGCAGGTGGCCGGCCCGCCAGGGCCGGACTGGATTAGCCAGGGGCGCAGCCCCTGGTGGGCGACAGTGTGTCGTGTGGTCGCCCCAGCGGGGCGAAAGACCGTTACCCGGATCAACGAACAATTTTTCGGACACCTTCCCGGCGCATCCGTTTGTATGGATAGAACCATGGGGAGGTGGCCATGCCGCAATCGTACGCGCAGATCCTGTTGCACCTGGTGTTCGCCACCAAGGGGCGTGAGCCGTTCCTGGCCGATCCCGCCATCCGCCGAGAATTGTACCGATACCTCTGCGGCATAGGCCGGCGGATGCGCTGCCCCATCCTCGCCGCGGGCGGCACCGCGGACCACGTCCACGCTCTGGCCGGCCTGTGCCGGACGGTGACCGTGGCGGATCTGCTGGAGGAACTCAAGGGCGGGTCCTCGAAGTGGATCAAAGAGAAGGGCGCCGCCCTGTGGACCTTCCGCTGGCAGACGGGGTACGCCGCGTTTTCGGTGAGCCGGTCGCAGGCGGACGCCGTCCGCCGCTACATCGACAGCCAGGAGGAACACCACCGCCGGGTGACGTTTGAGGCGGAGTTCGTGGAGCTGCTCCGGCTCCACAACGTGCCGTACGACGAGCGGACCCTCTGGGATTGATCGGAGGGTGAGCGGGTGGTTCCGCGGCCCCGCTGCCGCCCCGGTGGGGCTCGGGATGAGGGAAACAGCCGCGCGGGGTGGCGGCGCCGGACCAGGGGCTGCGCCCCTGGCTAATCCGGTCCGGCCCTGCGGGCCGGGATTTTGCCCCCATGCGACATGATCGGGTGATCGCACGTCCGTACCGGTTGCGCCGGTCGGGGATTACGATCACGATCACGAATTACGATCACGATTACGAATTACGAGCACGAACGATCAACGATCAACCATCAACTGTTGTGAATCTGCGAACCTTCAAACGTTCCAACGTTCAAACCTTCAAACGGCTCGATGACGATTACGATCACGAGTACGATCACGATTACGAATTACGATTACGAATTACGATGACGATTACGATTACGAACTGGCATCGAGGGCGGATGCGGCGGAGCGGATGACCGCCATGGCCTCGAGGACGTGCTCGCGGCGGGTGCGCGTCTGGCCGATGCACATCCGCAGGGTGTAGCGTCCGCCCAGCTTCGTGTGGCTGATCATGATCCGGCCGGTGGCGTTGACGGCCTCCAGGAGCGCCGCGTTGAGCCGGTCGAGCGCCGCCGGGTCGCCGCCGCCGGCGCGCCACGGGTTGAAGCGGAAGCAGACCGTGTTCACGGGCACCGGCGCCAGGCGCTCGAAGTCGGGCTGGGCGTCCACCCAGGCGGCGAACTCCCGGGCCAGCGCCAGGTGCTCCCGCAGCAGCGCCCGCAGCCCCTCGACGCCGTAGCTCCGGATCACGAACCAGAGCTTGAGGGCGCGGAAGCGGCGGCCGAGCTGGACGCCCCAGTCGCGGAAGTTGGTCACCTGGCGGTCGTGCGCCGTTTTCAGATACTCGGGGGTGACGGACATCGCCGCCACGAGGGTCTCCGGGTCGCGGCAGAAGAAGGCGGAGCAGTCGAAGTTGGTGAAGAGCCACTTGTGCGGGTTGAAGACGAACGAGTCGGCCTCGGCCACGCCGGCCAGCAACCCGCGCCCCTCCGGCAGGATGGCGGCGCTGCCGGCCAGGGCCGCGTCCACGTGAAGCCACAGGGCGTGGCGGCGGGCGATCGCGGCGATGGCGGGCACGGGGTCGACGGCCGTCGAGGAGGTGGTTCCCACGGTGGCCACGACGGCGCAGGGGGCCAGGCCCGCATCGCGGTCGGCCGCGATGAGCCGCTCCAGCGCCGCCGGGTCCATGGCGTAGTCGGCGTCCACCGGCACCTTGACCAGGTTGGCGGCGCCGAAGCCGGCCACCATCATGTCCTTCTCCACCGACGAGTGGGCCTCGGCGGAGGTGTAGACCCGCAGGCGCGCCGGCAAGGCGCGAAGCCCCTCGCGGTTGGCGGCGCCGCGCGTCAGCCGCTCGCGGGCGGCGATGAGGGCGGCGAGCGTCGCGGTGGAGGCGGTGTCCTGGATGGCGCCGCGGAACGCCGGCGGCAGGCCCAGCATCTGGCGGAGCCAGTCCATGACCACCTCCTCGAGCTCGGTGGCCGCCGGCGAGGTCTGCCAGTTCATGGCGTTGACGCCCAGGCCCGCCGACAGCAGCTCGCCCAGGATGGCCGGCCCGGAGTGGTTGCACGGGAAGTAGGCGAAGAAGCGGGGATGGTTCCAATGGGTGATGCCCGGCATCACGATGTCGCGGAAATCGGCCAGGATCCGGTCCCAGTCCTCGGCCGCCTCGGGCGGGGCGGCGGGGAGCTGCGCCCGGATGTCGCCCGGCTGGACGCGGGGCCGGACGGGGTAGCGGTCGGCGTGGTCCATGTAGTCGGCCACCCAGTCGACGAGCTCGTGGCCGTAGCGGCGGAAGGAGGCACTGTCCATGACGCGTTCCCTCGAAGGCGGTGTTCCCGCCGGCGGCGCCGGTCGGCGGCCCGGCGGGCGGTCCACAGTGTACCACGGGAGCGAGGCGGGGGGGGAGGCACCACAATGGCACGAAGGACACAGAGGAATCATTCCATTTGTCATTGATCATTTGTCATCTGTCATTTGTCATTGAAGAGAGAGCATCGGGGAATCGGGAGATCGTTTCTATTGGTTAATGCGTATTGCTTATTTGTTATTGGCTATTTGGGAACGAGTCCATTCGTGCGGTTGACGGGACCTGGGTGCTGGGAATTGGGACATGGGGCCTGGGTGCTGGGACCTGGAATACGGACCCGAGGACCCAGATTCCAGGTCCCAGGTCCGATTTCCGAAGTCCGATGTCCGACGAATCACCACAGAGGCCACGGAGGACGCAGAGAAATCATTCCATTTGTCATTGATCATATTTCATTTGTCATTTGTCATTTGGCAGAGGGAAGACGGTGAATCGGTGAATGGGTGAGTCGGTGAATCGGGAGACGGGAGACGGGAGACGGGAGACGTAAGACGGGAATCATCAGACTAGCGGGAAGATCCGAACCGCGAACCCCGAACCGCGAGACCCGAACCGCGGGCCTCTAGTCTCGAGCCTCGATTACGATCACGATTACGAATTACGAATTACGATTACGAATTACGAGCACGAACCATCAACGATCAACGATCGACGGTTTTGAACCTGCGAACATTCCAACGTTAAAACCTTCAAACGGCTCGATTACTTTGACACGATGCGTCTCGACGGCAGGTGGCCGGCCCGCCAGGGCCGGACTGGATTAGCCAGGGGCGCAGCCCCTGGTGGGCGGTGGTTTGTCGCGTGGTCGCCCCAGCGGGGCGACAGGCAGGTGGCGTGAATCGCGGGGCGCCGATCGATCGAGCGATCGTTGAAACGCCGGGTTTTCCGAACGCCCCGATGCCGCCCCGGTGGGGCTCGGGATGTTCCGATCATTCGGTGGGTGTGCCGCCGTTGGACCAGGGGCTGCGCCCCTGGCTAATGCCGTCCGGCCCTGCGGGCCGGGTGCGTGCCGAACGCTCAACGATCAACCATCAACGATCAACTGTTTAGAACCTGCGAACTTGGGAACCTGCTAACATTCCAACGTTCCAACCTTCAAACCTTCAAACGGCTCGATCACGAATTACGATCACGATTACGATCACGATTACGAATTACGAGCACGAAATCCGATGTCCGAAGTCCGATGTCCGAAGTCCGATGTCCAAGCACGCACGGATCCCTGACGATCGGCGGGGGAAGCGGCGTGTGGTAGAATGGTCCCAACTTGTTCGATGCGACGCACCAAGACTCGGGGCTGGAGGTGGCCATGGCCGGAGCCGGGATCCGAAAGATCGCCATCAACACGGGCGGCGGCGACGCGCCCGGACTCAACGCGGTGATCCGCGCCACGGTCATCGCCGCGCTCAACCGCGGCTGGGAGGTGTACGGCATCCGCGACGGCTACCACGGCATCCTCAGCCCGGAGAAGTACCCGCAGGGCGGCGTGATCCGGCTGGTGGCCGACTCCGTGCGCGGGATCACCCACCTGGGCGGCACCATCCTCGGGACCACCAACTGGGGCAACCCCACCAAATACCCGGTCCCGGGCCCCGACGGCCGGCTCCAGGAGGTGGACCGCTCCGGCGAGATCGTCGACTACTTCCGCCGCGAGGGGCTTGACGCCCTGGTGGCCATCGGCGGCGACGGCTCCCTCACCATCGCCACCGCGCTGGTGAAACAGGGGCTGAAGGTCGTGGGCGTGCCCAAGACCATCGACAACGACCTGGACAAGACGATCATCACGTTCGGCTTCGACACGGCCGTCTCCTTCGCCACCCAGTGCATCGACCGGCTCCACTCCACCGCCGAGGCGCACCACCGCATCATGGTGGTGGAGGTCATGGGCCGCTACGCCGGCTGGATCGCGCTGAACACCGGCATCTCCGGCACCGCCAACGCCATCCTCATCCCGGAGATCCCGTACGACCTGGCCCGGGTGGCCGACAAGATCCGCGACCGCGAGGCCCGCGGCCGGCATTTTTCCATCGTCGTGGTGGCCGAGGGCGCCAAGCCGAAGGACGGCACGGTGACGGTGGTCTCCAAGGAGGTGGGGCGGCTGGAGCGCCTGGGCGGCGTGGGCGCCGCCGTCACCGAGCAGCTCCAGACGCTCACCGGCAAGGAATGCCGCCTGGTGGTGCTGGGCCACCTGCTACGCGGCGGCAGCCCCACCACCTTCGACCGGCTGATCGCGCTCCGGTTCGGGGCCGCGGCGGTCCGGGCGCTGGCCGAGGGGCATTCCGGGATCATGGTGGCGCTGGATCCGCCCACGGTGCGCTACGTGCCGCTGGCGGCGGCCACCAGCCGGATGAAATCGGTGCCGCTCGACTGCGATTCCATCCTCACCGCCCGCGAGCTGGGCATCTGCTTCGGCGACTGAGCGCGGGCCGGGGCCGACGCGGGAGGGCCGATGCTGCTGCTGTTCCTCATCATCGCGGGCGCCATGATCCTGCTGTTCACCGAGGCGCTCCCCGTCGAGGTGACCGCCCTGCTGGTGCTGGCGGCGCTGCTGGTGACGGGGGCGGTGACGCCGGAGGAGGGGCTTACCGGCTTCTCCAACCCGGCGACGGTCACCGTGACGGGGCTGCTGGTGATGAGCGCGGCCATCGAGAAGACGGGCGCCCTGCAGATCGTCGCCCGCCGCATCCTGAAACTGTCCCGCCACGCGCCGGGGCGGGTGATGGCCATGCTGACCGGGGCGACGGGCGCGCTGTCCATGTTCCTGAACAACACGCCGGTGGTGGCCATGCAGCTCCCCATCGCCATCTCGCTGGCGGAGAAATCGCGGCTCACGCTCTCCCGGCTGCTCATGCCCATCTCGTTTGCCGCCATCCTCGGCGGCACCTGCACCATGATCGGCACGTCCACCAACGTGCTGGTGGGCGCCCTCGCCGCCGAGCGGGGCTGGCGCATCGGCCTGTTTGACATCACCGGCATCGGCCTGGTGTACTTCGGCGTGGGGATGGCGTACATGGCCGCCGTGGGCGTCCGGCTGATCCCCGACCGGGACCGGCCGCGGGAGCTGTCCGAAAAGTACAGCCTGCGGGAGTACATCGCCGAAGTGGAGGTGCTGCCCGGCTCGGCGCTGGTGGGCCAGGCGGCCGGCCCGCGCCTGACGCTCGACGGCGGGGAGCCGGCGGGCGTCGGCATCCTGGCGGTGGTGCGCGGCGAGCGCAAGCACCTGCCCGACGAGGCGCCGGCGCTCGCCGCCGGCGACCTGCTCATCGTGAACGGCGCGGTGGATTGGTTGCTCCGGCTCCGCGAGCAGCCCGGCCTGCGCATCCGCCACGATTTCCGCCTCGATGACCAGGCCTTGCAGTCGGGGCAGATCGTGCTCGCCGAAGGAACCCTGGCGCCGGCGTCGCGGCTGGTCGGCGCCACCCTGAAGGAGGCGGATTTCCGCCGGACGTACGGTGTCGTCGCGCTGGCGGTGCGGCGGCACGGCAAGATCCTGCGGCAGAAGGTGGGGCGGGTCCGGCTCGGTTTCGGCGACACGCTGCTCCTCCAGGGCGACCGCCAGCGGATGGACCAGCTCGGCGGCCTCGCGGATTTCCTCATGCTGGAGCGGATCAAGCTGCCCCAGCCGCGCCGGGACAAGATCCCCCTGGCCGTGGGAATCTTCCTGTCGATCCTGGCGCTGATGGGAACCGGCGTGCTGCCCCTGACCACCGCCGTGATCGTGGGCGCGCTGCTCATGCTGCTGACGCGATGCATCCGGCTCCAGGAGCTCTACGGCGCGCTCCCCTTCAAGATCATCCTGCTGCTGGGCTGCCTCATCCCGCTGGAGCGGGCCATGGAGCGCAGCGGGGCGGCCGACGCCATCGCCCAGACCCTGCTCCAGGCGGCCGGCGGCGGGCGGCCGCTGCTCGCGCTGGCGCTGCTGGCCGTGACCACGCTGGTGCTCACCGAGATCATGTCCAACACGGCCGCGGCCGTCCTGATGGTCCCCGTCGCCTTCGCCCTGGCCGGCCCGCTGGCGGTGTCGCCGAAACCGCTCGTGCTGGCGGTGATGTTCTCGGCGTCGTTCTCGTTCCTGACGCCGGTGGGTTACCAGACCAACACCATGATTTACGACGTGGGCGGCTACCGTTTCACCGACTTCGGCCGGGTGGGCGCGCCGCTCACCGCCCTGCTGCTGGGCGTGTCCGTGCTGCTGATTCCGGTTTTCTGGCCGTTCTGATTGGAGGAACCATGCCGAACGAACCACGCGCCGACGCTGACTTCCCCGATTTCGAGAGCCAGCCGCTCACCCGCGGGGAGTACATCCAGTCGGTGCTCCACCTGTATCGCGGCGAGATGCAGCGGGCCGTCACGTGGCGCTCGCGGCTGGACACCACCACCAACTGGGCCATCGTGGTCACCGTCACGGCGCTGAGCTACGCGTTCGGGGCCGTGGAGCACCCGCACGTCATCGTCATCCTGGCCAACGTCGTCATCCTGACGCTGCTCTGGGTGGAGGCGCGGCGCTACCGCTACTACGACGTGTGGCGGACGCGCCTGCGGAAGATCGAGGAGAATTTCTTCGCCCCGCTCCTGCGGCGCGACCTCCAGAGCCTCGACGCGCGCTGGGGGAACATCGTCGCCGAGGACTTCCTGCATCCCCGGTTCAAGATCGCCTTCATCCACGCCCTCAAGGCGCGGCTCATGCGCAACTACGCCACCCTGTTCATGATCACGCTGGCGGCCTGGCTGGTGAAGATCAGCGTCTGGTCGCCCCGGGGCCACCTGGAGGAGGGGCTGGCGTTCACCTGGGCGCAATTCTATGGCGCCATGGGCTTCTCGACCGTGTCGCCGGCCGTCATTCTCGCCGCCCAGGCCGTCTTCTACGGATTCCTGCTGGGGGTGATGCTCTTGGTCCGGGTGCCGTACGGCTACAGCGGGGAGATCCACGAGATCACTCCCGAGCGCGAATTCTGGGACCGCTGACGGCGGCGGAGGCGACCGGCGCCATGCGCCAATTTCCGATCCCGCGCGAAATCCTGGTCGTTGCGGCGCTGGGCGTCGCGGCGCTGGCCGCCGTCCTGGCCACGGCGTCCGGCTACGGGCTGAGCTGGGACGAGCCCACGTACCTGAGCGCGGCGCGGGGGGTGGAGCGGTGGCTGGCGCGGCCGCTGGCCGAGATGCTCCAGCCGGCGGTCATCGCTGCCGACTGGGGCTGCGAGCCGGTGAACGTCCACCCCGCCGGCCTGCGGTGGCTCTACGTCGCCGGGCTGAAGGCGCTGCCCCTGTCGGCGGACCCGTTCGTGCGCGTGCGGGCCTTCGTCCTGCTCTACTTCATCGCCGCGTGGGCCGCCTTCCTGCTCTGGCTGGCGCCGGACCGGCCGCTGGCGGCGGCGGCGGCCACGCTGGCGCTGCTCACCCTGCCGCGGGCCTTCGCCCACCTGCACTTCGCCTCCGCCGACGTGCCCCTCGCGGCCACGCTCCTGCTGCTGACGGTGGCGGTGGGGCGGGGGCTGCGGACGCGGTGGTTCTGGCTGGCCGGCGTGGCGCTGGGCTTCGCGGCGTCGGTCAAGTTCACCGGGCTGGTCCTGGGCCTGGTTCCCCTGGCGGCGGCGGCCGTGGCGCTCCGGCGGGAATGGCGGACAGTGCTGCCCCGGCTGGCGGCGATCCTCGCCGTGGCCCTGGCGGCGTTCTACGTCCTGAACCCCGACTTCTGGCACGCGCCGCTGGCGCAGTGGCGGGCGTTCGCCGGGTCCACCCTGACCCGCGAGCAGTGGACGCCCATCCCCACGCTCTTCGCCGGCCGGTTCTACCCCTACCGGGGGCCGTGGTACTTCCCGTGGGTGATCGCCGCCATCACCACCCCGCTGGCCCACCTGCTGCTGCTGGCGGCGGGGCTGGCCCGAGGGGCGGTGCGGACGGCGGCGGTGCCGGATGCGGCGGCGCCGGGCGAGACGCCCCCGGAGCCGGATCTTCGCTCCGTCCTGGTGCCGGCCATGGCCGCCGCGCCCCTGGTGTTGCTGATGCTGCCCGCCAGCCCCACGAACGACGGGGACCGGTACCTGCTGCCCGCCATGCCGTTCGTCGCCGCCCTCATGGCCGCCGGCGCCACCCTCCTCTGGGATTTGCTCCGGCAGCGGGCCGGACGGATGCGTTGGCGTCCGGCGGTCGCCGTGGCCGGGGCGGCGGCCGGCGCCTTGGCGGTGACGGCGCTGGGCACGCCGCTGGCGGCAAGCTATCCCCACGGGCTGGCCTACTACAACGAGATCGTGGGCGGCCCGGCGGGCGCGCGGCGGGCCGGGTTCGAGACCGTCTACTGGTGGGAGGTGCTCAACCCGGCCACTGTCGCGCGCCTGAACGCCACGTGCGCCGGGGCGCGGGTGTACTTCCCCTTCGCCCCGCCGGAGCGGTACCTCGACTTCATGGTGTCCGGCGGGCGGTTCCGCTTCGTGCCGGCGCCGCCGGCGGCGGCCGATTTCGTGGTGGTGTACGCGCGGCCGTTCGCGGCGTACTGGGAGGCGGCGGCCCGGGAGGAGGCGCAGGCGGCCGGACGGGAGCTGCGGCCGCTCTGGCGGGTGGCCGTCGACACGGTGACGATCCTGGCAGTGTTCCGCTGCGAGCCGGTCCGGCCGGCCGCGCGGACGGCAGCCGGGCGCCGTCCCGCCCGCAACACGTGGCCTCAGACCGGGCCGGGGTGAACCCCGTCGGCGGCGGGCGCGACATGGCGGCGCGTCCGCCCTGTCTGGCGTCACTCATCGACCTGTCTGATCTGCTTGATTCGGCTCTTTGAAAGGCTGACCCGGCCCAACTCCGTCCGGATGGCGACGGTGTCGCCCTGATCCTCGAGAACCTCGGTGCGGATGACCCGGCCGTTTTTCAACTCCACTTCCCAGATCTTGAACGCCCCGCCCGCCGCGTTTCGCAGGTTGAGCCGGTCGTTCACCGTCACCTCGTTGACGGGCTGCTGGTTGCTGGTCAGCCAAACCATGTGATTCACGAGCCAGCCCCGCTGGTTCTTGTGCTCGCCGTTCAGGATCTGGATGAACGCCGCTTGGATATCAAAGACATTCACGATCCGGGTATGAAAGGTCGCGGTACCGTGGGAACTGGCGCCGCTGCCGCCACTCATGGGACTACTGAGGCCTTTGGCGGTGAACGTGAAGGTGGCCAAGTCCAGGACCCGGACCCGGGTGCCCTTCGCCAGACGCAGTCCCACGGTTTCGGGCGGTTGGCCCGGTTCGATGACGCTGGCCAGGGGCACGCCTTTGTCCACGTAGTAGACGTAGCCGTGCAACCGCTCCGTGAGGGCGGCGGTGTCGCACACGTACATCCAGACCTTGTCTTCCGCCAGGGTTCGGACGCCCCCCGCGATCATCCAGCCGGAGCAACAACCCGCAATCAGCAGACCCGGCACGATCAGCCGGTGGATCCATCTCGTCGAGATCTGGTTCATGGACCTCTCCGTTTCAGGCGGCGCTTCGGCGGAGGTGGAATCCGTGGCCGTCGGCGACAGCCGCGGCCGGTGTCGGCGCCGTCAACCGATGTGGGGGGTGGACTCCACGATCTCCAGCCAGGAGAACCAGAGCGGGTGCCGCCGCTTGTACCAGCGGAGCACCTCCAGCAGCTTCGCCTGCTTCGGCTCGGGAATGACCTCGGGCAGGATCCGGTCGAAGTGGATCCGGATATGCTCGTCGCCGCAGAACTCGAGGGCTTCCGTGCACAGCGTCTGCAGCTCGTTGCGGATCCGGCCCGAATCGGAGATCTTGACGGGGCGGGACTCGTAATCCTCGCCGGCCAGGAACCGGTTGAGCAGCGGGTTGAACACCAGCCGGCTCTGGTTCAGCGTCTCCATCATGCGCAGGGTGAAGGTGATCAGCTTGTCCCCGCGCGGGGCGGCCAGCCGGACGGTGGATCGGTAGACGTTCGTCTCGAGCTGCTCGACACCCGGCGCGCCGGAGTACGGATCCGCCTGCATGTAGCCGCAGACGGCCAGCACGTCCCACTCCTTTTCGGGGAAGAAGTCGTCCACGTGGATGAGCGGCTTGTGCACCGGGATGCCGGCGTCGATCCCCTCGTGGATGAGGCGGCGGAACTCCTGCACCGCGGCGGCGTCGGCGGGCCGGCCGATGACCGCCTCCAGCCGGGCCTTGAAGTCGTCCGTGTCGGGGTTGAGACTCATCACGTCCTGTTCCTGCTGGTACGGCAGGTCGAAGCGCGAGGTGAAGGGGACCAGCGAGGCCTCCAGGTTCAGCATGGGCGCCAGACTGGCCGCCTGGATGGCTTCAGCCGACGCGGCGTAGCCGTCCACCAGGAGGAGATGCAGGTCGTCGTGGGCGTCGCGCCACGTGCCCACGCGGTAGGTGGGGGCGTAGGTGCCCGACTCGGTGAACGCCGCCAGCCCGGAGGGGAGCACGAAGCCGTCGTCGATGATGTGGACGCCCTGGGCGGCCCACTGCCGCCACAGCTCGCCGATGCGGTGTTCCCGGCTCTTGCCGCGGAGGGTCCAGACGTGGATGTGCTCGCGCTTGATCTCCGGGTAACAATTCTCGATGGCCTGGACCACCAGCGCCCGGTCGGTCCGGAAGGTGATGAGCAGGGACTCAAGCGCCGCCCGGGCCACGATCTCGCGGGGCAGGAACAGGTTGCCCACGTAGCCCTCGTAGGGCCGCGAGACGCGCAGCGGCTGGTTGAACAGGTGCAGCACGGTGAGCGCCCCGTTGGCGCTCCCCTTGGCGAAGCGGGAGGTGTTCTCGAGGGTGTCGATGGCCGCCCCCCAGACCGTGATCCCCCGCGCCTTGATCTCGCCGTAGAAATCCTCCCAGCGGTAGGCCGGGTCGTTGAGCATGCGCACCACCCGCTGGTCCAGCCAGCGCGCCACCTCGGGGCGCGCGTAGACGCGGCCGAAGCCGAGCTGCGGGTTGGAGCCCATCTCGGGGGTCTCGCCCGCCTTGGGCATGAGGCCCTCGCCCATGCAGACCATGATGGCGTGATTTTCGGGGAGCTGGCGGGTCAGGTACCAGAGGCCCTCGCTCAACGCGTAGGCCGAGATCGCGTCGGCGTCCTTCTTGACCTGGTTGAGGCCGGCCTTGTCCAGCTTGGCGCCCTCGCCGAATCGCCCGAAGAGCTGGGTGCCGAGCGCCGTCACCGCGGCGCCCATGGCCAGGAGGCGCTCCATGCGGCCGTCGAGGAAGGAGATCTCCCGGGTGAATTCCTTGGCCGGTTCGCCGCTGAGCCAACGGACCTCCACGTCGTCGAGCCACAGATGGAACCGGCCCAGGATGGGCCGGGTGTCGAACGCCCACTGGGCGATGAGATCTTGCTGGTCCTGCATTATTTCGTTCATGCGTCGGACTCCTCGAAAATGATGGTTGCCATGATACTCATTACGTTGATGTTGGACGATACCAGTCTACGGCTTTCGCGCGGTGAAAGCAAGATCGATTGTCGGAAGCGAGGCTCGAGACTCGAGGCTGGAGGCTCGTCATCGGTTGTCCGTGGCGGTGTCGTTCGTAATCGTGATCGTAATTCGTAATCGTAATCGTGATCGTGCCGTTTGAAGGTTTGAAGGTTGGAATGTTGGAAGGTTCACCGGTTCCCAAGTTCGCAGGTTCTAAACAGTTGTTGTTTGATAGTTGATAGTTGATAGTTGATAGTTGATGGTTGATGGTTGATGGTTGATCGCTGATCGATCGTCTCCCGTCTCTCGTCTCTCGTCTCCCGTCTCTCGTCTCCCGTCTCCCGTCTCCTCTCCCGTCTCTCGTCTCCCGACTCACCGATTCACCGATTCACCGATTCACCGACTCACCGACTCCCCGACGCACCGCCCCCAAAATGCCCAATGAAAAATGTCCGACCACCACCGACCCATGAAACCCTCCGCGTCCTCTGAGTTCTCTATGGTGAAATGCCTTGCCTGTCTTCGCTTGCAACCGACATTCCCATTGACAGGGCCCCGGCCATCCAGTAGCATGGCAGGGAAGTGCCGTCCCTGCGGCACGGAGCATCCGGGCCGAGGCGGCCCGCCCACGAAGACGAAACGCATGAACGGCCCCGACCCCCTGATCATCCCGCGCGCGCAACATCCGATCTCCCGGCGGAATATCAGCCTGAATGTGCTCAAGGTGCTGGCGCACCTGCGCCGCAACGGCCACACGGCCTACATCGTGGGCGGCGGCGTCCGCGACCTGTTGCTGGGGCGCCGGCCCAAGGACATGGACGTGGCCACCGACGCCACGCCCACCCGGATCAAGAAGATCTTCCGCAACTGCCGGCTGGTGGGCCGCCGATTCCGGCTGGCCCACGTCCATTTCCGCGACGAGATTGTGGAGGTGGCCACCTTCCGCTCGCCGGCCCTCGAGCCGGACGACGCGTCCGCCGAGCCGGCGGACGCCGGCGCGGTTCCGCCGTCGCGGCTGGACGGCATCGTCAAGAGCGAGGACGGCCTGATCCTGCGCGACAACGTGTTCGGCACGCCGGAGCAGGACGCCCGGCGGCGCGACTTCACCCTGAACGCCCTCTTCTACAACATCGACGACTTTTCCATCATCGACTACGTCGGCGGCTATCAGGACATCCAGGACCGCCGCATCCGCTCCATCGGCGACCCGAACCAGCGCTTCATCGAGGACCCCGTGCGGATGATCCGGGCGGTGCGCTTCGCCGCCGCCCTCGGGTTCACCTTCGACTCCGAGACGCACGCCGCGTTGCTCGCCCACCGCGGTCTCATCGTCAAGGCGTCGTCGGAGCGGATGTTCGAGGAGGTCCGCAAGCTGCTGCTGCTCGGGTCGGCCCGCCCCGTGTTCGAGCTGCTCCACGCGACGGGGCTGTTCACCCTCATCTTCCCGGTGGCGCAGGGCGCGCTGCCCGCAGGGGAGGGGGGGTGGTACTACGAGCACCTGCGCCGCGTGCTGGACTGGGTGGACGCCCGGGTGGCCGCCGGCGAGCCCGTGGAACTCGCCCTCCTGTTCGCCCTCATGTTCGGTCCGCTCATCGAGCGGCGGGCCGGCGAGCTGAGCGGTGACGAAACCATGAGCGCCGTGACGGCCTACAAGCAGACCGTCGGCGAGTTCGTGGCCGAGATGGCCCCCAGCGTCCGGATCCCCAACGTCGTCGGACTGGGGATCCGCGACATCCTGAGCAACCAGTGGCGCTTCCACCGGAACCAGAGCCGCCGGGCCGCCCGGCTGCTGCGGATGCCGGTGTTCGCCGACGCGTGGACCTACTTCCGGCTCATCCACGGGAGCACGGGCAGCGGCCCCGAGCTGTGCGCGTGGTGGGAGTCGTTCCTGCAGGGACAGGCGCAGCCCGACGGCGCTCCCGCCGCCGCCGGATTCGCGCCGCCGGCCAAACGCCGTCGCCGCCGAGGCCGCCGGCGCCGCCCCGGGCCGGGCAAGGGAACGGCCGCGCCGCCGGACGCGGGTCCCGCCGACGGCTGGACGGGATCGGGCCTGAGTTTTTAGTCCGCTTCGGGGAGGGCCGAGCATGAGAACCATCATCAACGCGCACCAGTTCCTGAGCCTGTCCGCGTCGATCAACTACCAGCTCTCGGCCTCACCCATCAACTGGCGGGCCGTCCTGGCCCTGGCCGTGGGCAACCGCCTCGATGAGCCGGAGAGCGACATCATCCTGGAGGCGCTCCACTACCTGGGCGAAGCGTACGGGCAGACCAAGCGGCGCCTGGGGCCGTACGCCATCATCCACCCCATCCGCGCCATGGCCCTGCTCAGCCGGGCGGTGGAGAAGTTCACTCTCCTCGACCTGCTCACCATCCTGTTCCACGACAAGCAGGAGGACATCACCCCGGACCGCTATCCGGCGGACGCCTGGCGATCGCTGGAGGCGCATTACGCTGCGCTGATCCGCCGGCTCAAGCCCGAGGACGAGTGGTTCCTCAACGAGCGGCTGGAGATCCTGGCGATTCAGTCGGGGGAGAAATATTACAACTACCTGGGCCGGATGCTGGAGCGCGCCCACAGGACGCCGGAGCTGGTCCGGATCAAGCTGGCCGACCGGCTGGACAACACGCTGGACCTGCGCATGGACCTATACAGCGACAAGGCCGACATCGAGTGCTACGAGATGATCTTCGCGCTGCTGTTCACCGACACGCGCGCCCGCTTCTGCATGCGGCCGCCCCACCCGGTGCCGGGGAAGATCAACGGCGCCCGCCGGCTCTACCAACTGTTCAAGAACGCGGTGTTTCTCTCGCTGCTTCGCAACGCCGGACTGGACAGCATCGATCCGGCCTGCGAGCGCCTGTTCGCCACCATCGCCCGGACCAGCCTGTCGGAGGCGCAGCGCATTCTGCAGCACATTTTCATGTACCACCTGCAGGACATGAAGGACCAGCGGGCGATCCTGATGGAGGCGATGGCGTACTGCCAGCAGGGCGCCATCACGCGGGTCACGCCCAGTAGCGCCGCCCACCGGCTGGACGGCCTGTTCAAGTTCCGCTTCGACCACGAGGACAAGGAAACCCGCAACCGCAGCCTGGACGAGCTGTACCAGGACAAGCCCCTCATGGCCGAGTCGGCGCTGGCGTTCATGGCGGTGTTCTCCAGCTTCCTGATGGATCCCGAATTCAAGATCCGGGGCATCGACGCGGCGGGCATCCACCCCGACTCGGCCGGGCCGGAGGCCTGATCGTCGCGGCACGTTCCCATACGTTCAGAGTTGATGGTTGATGGTTGATTGTACGTGCTCGTAATTCGTAATCGTCATCGTCATCGTTATCGTAATCGTAACTCGGAATCGAACCGTTTAAAGGTTTGTTTGAGCGTTCGCAGGTTCGCAGGTTCTCGACAGTTGATCGTTGATGGTTGATCGTTGAGCGTTCGGCACGCACCCGGCCCGCCAGGGCCGGACCGGATTAGCCAGGGGCGCAGCCCCTGGTGCGAGGCCATCGACACAGGAGCTGTTTTCCTCCCCCCGAGCCCCAGCGGGGCGGCATCGGGGCCGCGGAACCACCCGCTCGCCATCCGATCAATCCCAGAGGGTCCGCTCGTCGTACGGCACGTGGTGGAGCCGGAGCAGCTCCACGAACTCCGCTTCAAACGTCACCCGGCGGTGGTGTTCCTCCTGGCTGTCGATGTAGCGGCGGACGGCGTCCGCCTGCGACCGGCTCACCGAAAACGCGGCGTACCCCGTTTGCCAATGGAAGGTCCACAGGGCGGCGCCCTTCTCCTTGATCCACTTCGAGGACCCGCCTTTGAGCTCCTCCATCAGGTCGGCCACGGTCACCGTCCGGCACAGGCCGGCCAGAGCGTGGACGTGGTCCGCGGTGCCGCCCGCGGAGAGGATGGGGCAGCGCATCCGCCGGCCGATGCCGCAGAGGTACCGGTACAATTCCCGGCGGATCGCGGGATCGGCCAGAAACGGTTCACGCCCCTTGGTGGCGAACACCAGGTGCAACAGGATCTGCGCGTACGATTGCGGCATGGCCACCTCCTCATGGTTCTACCTGTACAAACGGATGCGCCGGGAAGGTGTCCGAAAAATAGCGCGTTGATCCGAGTAATGGTCTGTCGCCCCGCTGGGGCGATCACACGACAAACCGCCGCCCACCAGGGGCTGCGCCCCTGGCTAATCCGGTCCGGCCCTTTCGGGCCGGGATCGTGGCGCGATGGCTGATTGATCCGACCCCGTCGCCGACTTCGGACATCGGAATTCGGAAATCGGTCATCGAACTTCGGATTTCGTCATCGTTATCGTAATCGTAATTCGTGATCGGACCTGGGACCTGGGTTCTGGGATCTGAGTTTTGGATCCCAGTTCCCAGTACCCCGTAGCCAGGTCCAGTTTGCCAGTTCCCAGCACCCAGTTCCCAATATTCAGCCCCCAGCCCCAGCCCCAGCCCCAACCCCAGTACCCAACTCCCATCAACCGCACGAATGGACTCGTTTCCAAATAGCCAATAAGATATAAGCAATCATCAATAACCAATAATCCGAAATGATCAATGAAAAATGATCAATGAGATCCGCCCTGTTCCCATTCACCCATTCACCCATTCACCCATTCACCCATTCACCGACCTCTGATCCCTGGCCTTGATCCCCATTTCGGCTTACAATGGAGCAATTTCTTCATCGTCGGAGCGAGGCCGTGAACCGCAGCGAGCGTTGCGTGCTCTTCGACTGGGGAGACACCTTGATGGTGGATTTCCCCGGTTGCCGTGGGCCGATGATCGGCTGGCCGAAGCTGGCGGCGTTGCCGGGGGCGGCCGCGGCGCTGGCCGCCCTGCACCCCGCGTGGACGCTGGCCCTGGCCACCAATGCCGCCGATTCGGACGAAGCGCAGATCCGGGCCGCCCTGCGCCGGGTGGATCTGGAGCGATGGCTCGACCGCGTCTACTGCTACCGGCGGATCGGCCATCCCAAGCCGAGCGCGGCGTTTTTCGAATCCGTCCTGCGCGATCTCGGCCTGGCGGCGCAGCGCGTCGTCATGGTGGGCGACGATTACGACAAGGACGTGCAAGGGGCGCGGCAGGCGGGCCTGCGCGCCGTGTGGCTCAACCGGCGCACCGGAGAGCGGCCGGAGGGGGAAGGTGTCCGAACCATCCTGGAGCTGGGGGAATTGCCGGACGTTTTAGCCGATTGGGACCGGTGAATGGGTGAATGGGTGAATGGGTGAATCAGGAGACGGGAGACGAAAGACGAAAGACAGATCAACCATCAACGATCAACTATCGACAATCAACGGTTTCGAACCCGCGAACCTTCGAACCTGCGAACCTGTGAACTTGCGAACCTGCGAACCTGCGAACCTGCGAACCTGCGAACCTTCAAACCTTCAAACCTTCAAACCTTTAAACCTTTAAACCTTCAGACGGTTCGATCACGATCACGATTACGATCACGATTACGAATTACGATCACGAATTACGATGACGAGCACGAACCCTCAACCCTCAACTCTGCGGGTTGAACGCGACCTCGATGAGCACGATTTCCGGGCGGTTGCCCACGCGGACGGGTGGGCCCCACGTGCCGAAGCCGCACGACACGTAGACGTGCGTGCCGCCGATCCGCCTGTATCCCCAGCTGACGGGATAAACGGCGCGGGTGATGAAGCTGAGCGGCCAGAGCTGGCCGTGGTGGGTGTGCCCCGACACCTGCAGGTCCACCCCGTGCCGCGCCGCGTCGTCCAGCCTGAACGGCTGGTGGTCCATCAGGATGACAGGCCGGGTGCGGTCCACGGCGCGCAGCACCTGGTCCAGCGGTTGGCGGCCGGCGCCGGTGAAGCGGCCCTTCATGCGGTCCTCGCGGCCGGCCAGCCAGATCCCGCCCGGCAACTCCACCGCCTCGTCGCGGAGCACCCGGATGCCGTGCGCCTCCAGATACCGCACCGCCGGCTCGGCGCCGCCGATGTACTCGTGGTTGCCGGTGCACGCCCAGACGCCCAGCGGGGCGCGCAGCGCCTGCAGCGTGCGCCCCAGGTCCTGGCGGATGACGGGCTCCAGGTCCTCGTCCACGATGTCGCCGGGCAGGAGGATGAGGTCGGGTTTCAGTCCGGCCACGGTGGTCACCAGGTCGCCCACCAGGGAGTTGCCCACGAGGGTGCCCAGGTGGATGTCCGACGCCAGGGCGATCCGCAGGCTCGGCCGGCCCTCCACTGCCTTGGGGATCGTCACGGCCAGGCGGCGCACCTGCGGATTGCGAGCGTTCCAGAACCCCAGGCCCACGACGAGCGCGGTTACGGCGAGCGTCGCACCCAGCGCGATCAGTCGGGCGCGAGGCAGGTTCGCGGTCACCGCCGCCGGAAAGATGTGGAACCAGCGGTGCAGCAGGCGCAGCAGGTCCACCAGCACCGCGCCGAGGATGAAGTACAGCATCAGCGCCAGCCAGACGGCGCCCACCCAAACCAACACCGTGGCCGGACCGGTCCAGTCGGTGCGCTCCAGCAGGCGACCGGCGATGAACGCCGCCGCGCCCAGTCCGAACACCACCGCGAAGACGACCCGCCACGGCGAACCGGCGGGCAGGGCCTGCCAGCCGCGCCGGAAAATGTAAGCGTTCAGCAGGAAGTAGAGGATGAAAAAAATTGAGAAGAAGATGATGAAACTGGCTTTCATGGCGGTGGCGTCGAGCGACCTCGCGAGAAGGTTACCGGCGCGACGAGGATGTGCGATCGGCCGGTTGCGACAGATATTGTAGGCAGGGCGGCGCCGGTGATCAACGGTTATCTGGCCGCGGCGCGCCGGCGGGTCTTGACAGGATCGGCCGGTTGGCTTATGAATGGAGGCCGACGCCCCGGACGGGGCATGATCGGTAAAGGAGGCAACCATGAACCACATTGCGCGGTGCGCGATTCTGACGGCGGTGCTGGCGTTGCTGGCCGGCGCGGTCGCCGCCCAGGCGGTCGCCGGGCCCATGATGAAACTGGACCGGTTCGTCGTCTGCGCCGGCGTGGCGGACCGCGAACCGGTGGGCGAGGCGGACACGTTCCCCGCCACTACCGAGAAGGTGTACGCCTTCGTGGAGCTGAAGGACATCGCGGCGGACACTGAGATCGCCGTCGTCTGGTATCACGGCGACAGCGAAGCGGGCCGCACCACCCTGACGGTGAGACAGGGCGCCCGCTGGCGCACCCACGCCTACAAGACGCTCCACAACCGCACCGGCGCCTGGCGGGTTGAGGTGCTCGACGCCGGCGGCGCCAGGCTGGGGGAGGCCGCCTTCACGGTGGAGTAGGGCGCCGCCTGCGACCATGGAAAAAACGGGGCGGACAACCTGGCCGCCCCGATGCCATGGGTAGGGAGGTAGGTCCCCGGCGGGCGGCCGCGTCGCCCGCCGGGTCGGCGATGCTTATTTGTCGCCGGTGGCGTACTTGATCCCCTTGCGCTTGGCCTGCTCGGTGACGATGACTTGCACCTGTTCGTCAAAGCCGCCCTTGCCGGCCGCCTTGCGCATCTCCTCGTTGATGTATGCCTGGCGCTGCTTGACCAGCTCGGCGATCCGGGCCTGGATTTTCTGGCGTTCCTCGGCCTTGGCCTTGAGGTAGGCCGCCTGCTGCTCCTTGGTGAGATTTTTCATCTCGGCAGGGAGTTCGTCTGCCTTCACTTCCTCGAGCTTGACCCGGTTGTCCTTCAGGTCGTCCACCAAGTCGCCGCCACCCTGGACCGCCTTGCCGGTGCTGGCGTTATAGGCCAGGCGATCGGCCGCGGCGGGCGCGGCAGCGGCCTCGGCGGCCATCTGCTTGGCCACGACCTCGCCCCGCTTCCGCTCGCTGCCATAGGGGACCAGGGTGCGGCCGACTTCGGCGTTGAGCTTGGCCAGCTCGGCGTCCATGGGCGTGCTGACCACCTGCATGTCGCCGGACTGGCCGATGGCCACGAACTTCCCCTCGGCACGGCCGGCGATGTCCTGCCAGATCGGGGTGGTCTGGGCGTGGCTGCCGCACTGGACCGTGTTGATGATCAAATCCTTCTTCACGGCCTGCTCGCAGGTTTGGGCGTACTTGACGTCATCCGGATAGTCCATGTGGGGCGGGCAGTCCCCCACCAGGAAGATGATCTTGAGGACGCCGCGGTCGGCGCTCCAGCCGATCTTGTGCACGGCCTCGTGCAGGGCCTGGTTCACCGATTCAGGCGTGTCGCCGCCGCCGCCGGCCTGGAACTTCTGCAGGTTGGCGTAGACGGCGTCGATGTCCTCGCTCAGGCCGTAGAGCCGGGTGACGTACTCGTCGCCCCGGTCGCGGTAGCCGATGAGGGCGATCTTGAGGTTGGGGGTGGGCTTGGCCGCCACCATCTGGTTGGCGATGGACCAGATCTTGAGCTTAGCGCCCTCGATGAGGCCGCCCATGGAGCCGGTGGTGTCCAGCACGAAGCAGACCTCGATCCGGGGCGCCTTCGCGGCGGCGGCTGACTTTTCGGCCTGGACGGCGGCCGCGGACGGGGCGGCCGCAGCCGCCAGGAGCAGCGCCAGAACCAGGAGGGGGTGACGGGCGGTTCGGGTGTTCATGTTCATCTCCTTATCATTCATGATGTCGGTTGCGGTTCAGTCGACGATCTCGTACACGGTGTCGCCGAGCGCCACCTGGACGTTGCGGCCCACCGACAGCCACTGCGGCATGCTGGGGTGCTTGCCCATCAGGCCGAAGTACTCGTCGGAGTTGAACTTGACCTGGACGCGCCGGGCGCCGGGCTTGGCCTGGACGTTGGCATCGATCCACTGCGCGCCGTTCTGGAAGAAGTTGCGGCCGGCGATGAAGCGGTTGGCCTGGGCGCTGATCGCCCGGTCCACGCCCTCGCGGTCGGCGGCGCCGGCATAGCCCTTGCGGGCGTGGACGTTGGCCGCCGCCGGGGCGGAGACGACCTCGGCCTGCTTCAGGGTGCTGTTCGACTGGACGCCGCCCACCACGCCGGAGCCGCTCGACTCGTCCTTCATCTCCTTGTAGCGACGGCGGGTTTCGGTGACCATCTTCTCGTCCCGGTCGATGGCCTGCAGGGTGCGGCTGGTCACCGGGACGTTGCGCCGGCTCTCGTCCTCGACGATGAGATAGGCGGTGTAAGGGGTGACGATGCCGTAGAGGCGGGCCAGGCGGGTGACCTCGTCGCGCAGCTCGGCGCTCTCGCCGTGCAGGCGGATCTGGTCCAGCAGGAAGCCCACCCGGCGCGTGGCCCACAGGCGCGGAATGAAGCCGTGCGCCGCGTCGCGGGCGGGGAAGTCGGCCGCGTAGGTGAAGGTGCGGGCGCGGCCGTTGACCGAGCCGCTCAGCTTCACCGTGGCGGCGCCGCTGCCGGTGTAGCGGCCGAAGAGCACCAGTTGCTCGCCCTTGAACAGGTCGGGCAGCGCGGCGGGATAGGTCTTGGAGATCTTCACGGTGCCGGACACTTCCAACCTGGGATTGGCCAGCACGGGCATGCTGATCTTGGCGTAGAAGTTGGACACCTTGACCTCGATGTCTTCGCTCGGCAGCACGTACTGGCTGGCGGCGCGGGTCTCCTCGGCCAGCCGGTCCAGCAGCCGGGTGTTGATGTCGGTGCCGATGCCGAAGCAGAACACCCGCACCGCCCGTCCGCCGGCGGCCGCGCGGGCCCGGTCCAGGATCTGCTTCTCGTCGGTGCTGCCGATGGTGGGCTTGCCGTCGGTGAGGAATACCACCACGTACGGCCGGTTGGGTGATCCGGCGCCCGGCGCCGGCGCGAGCGCCGCGGCCAGGGCGTCCTCGATGGCGGTGCCGCCGATGGGCTTGAGCTCCTTGACGAAGGCGGCGGCCTTGGCGAGATGGTCCGCGTCCGCCGGGGCCAGCCGGCTGAAGAGCGGCTCGGCCTCGGTGGCGAAGCGGACGATCTCGAAGCGGTCGCCCCGGTTCAGGTTCTGCAGGCAGAACTGGAGCGCCCGCTTGGCCTGGTCCAGCTTGCCGCCGTCGGCCATGGAGCCGGAGGTGTCCAGGACGAACACCACGTCCTTCTGGACGATCTGCTCGCCGGCCAGCCGGACGGAGGGAGACGCCAGGAGTAGGAAGTAGCCGCCGTCGGCGTCATCGCCGTTCCGGCTGGCGAGGAGGCTCAGGCCCACGTCCCCGTCGGGCCGGGTGGAGTAGAAGAGCTGGAAGTCGGTGTCGGGCCGCGCGTCGCTGGTCTCGAAGCCGGCCACGGCGTGGCGAGCGTCGGAGCGGCGCACCTCCACGGGGTGGCTGGGCGAGTAGACCGACTGCAGGTCGTGGGTGCTGCTCAAAGCCACTTTGACGGAGACGCTGCCGATGGGCTGGGCGGAAAACTTTTCGGTGTTCAGCGGGTAGACGTACTCCACCAGCCCGCTCTCCTGGCGCAGCACCTGGGTGTAGCTGAGGCGGACGCGTTTTTCGCTGCGTGGCTCGATGGGGAATATGCGCACCTTGAACAGCCCCTGGCCGGCATACTCCATCAGGGCCGGGTCGCGCATGCGCCGGACGATGTCCTCATAAATCTGCCGCGCCTTGGTGGCGTCGAGGAGTTCCGCCTCGGTCATCTTGCCGTCGATGTCCATGGCGAAGCGGTCGATCTGGGCGCCGGCGGGGATCGGGAAGATGTACGTCCCTTCCAGCCGGGCGGAGGTGGGGTTGAAGAACGACTGGTCCACCTCGGTCACGGCCACCTGGTCGGTGATCGTGACGGTGACGTGATGGTACTTGACGGCGAGCGGGGCGAACGCGTACGGCTGGCCCGGCACGGGATGCGGCGGCGGGGCGACGATGAACCCGTCGGCCCGGACGAACCCGGCCGCCAGCGCGGCGATGCAGATGATGGCTGCGACATGGGGAATGCGTCTCATATGGGTCCTCCTGGCGGAGATCGCGCCTTGCGGTATCTATTTGACCCGTCCGGCGGGGAAACGGATCAATCGCGCGGTCACTCTAGAGACGGCGGCGGCGCGACCGGCTTGCAAAAAATCTGACGGGGATGGCATCGGCCGCGCGGTTCATGGCGGTTAAGATGCTGCGGCGGGTGAATTTGGCGACGCTGGCAGGGGCGGGGCGTCAGGGACTAGGGACACTCAGCCGGCCGCGGCGGAGGGGCGTTTCGAGTGGCTCTCCCTCGGCCGGCGCCGGCCAGAGACGGGCCTTGGCCGAGGCGGCGGGGACATCCATCCCGAGCCAGGCGGAGAGCGTGGCCAGGACGAGCTCCCGGTCGTCCAGTCCGTTGATGCGGATGCCGTGGTCCGCCCCCGGCTGGATGATCCTCAGCGCGACCGCCTCGCCATTCAGCTCCACGGCGCAGGCGGTCCAGGGGTCCCAGCCCCCGTAAATGTAAAGGATGTGATCCCCCTCGGTCTGGAGCCAGCCCAGGATGTCCGTCATGGCCTCCGGCCGGTAGGGGAGCGGCGTGTCCAGAGGGGCGAAGACGCTGTAGTCGGGGTCCGGGACGTAGACGAGCAAGTCATCGAGGTGCTCGTACAGATAGTCGCAGTAGCCGGTCTCGGTCAGGAACTGGTAGAAGGCCGGTTCGAAGTAGGCGATGCCCTGGTCGGAGTAGTAGTCGAAGCCCACCGTTTCGGCCAGGTGGACGAACATCGTCGTCGCGGAGGCCTCCGAGCCGGGGATGGTGTTGCAGTCGCTGGGGCCGTACTGCCAGAAGGCGAACGGGTGCTCCATGACCGCGTGCTCAACGGCCGCGTCGAAGCCGATCCGGTTGTAGGTCCGTCCGGTCTGGGCGGCCCAGGTGCTCAGCCGCGCGGCGATGGCGGAGCGGTTCTGCAGCGCCCGCCGCTGGAAGGCCCATATCCGGTCGCGGCACTCGACGGTGCCGAGCCCCTGGATCATGCCCGTCGGTCGCGGATCCTCCAACGCCAGCATCAGCGGCGCCACGTACGCCACCGTCACGTCGACGTCCCGGGGGTGGAAGCGGCGATGGAACATGGCGGTCATGCCCCCCTTGCTTCCCCCCGTGTTCACCCATCGGTTGGGGTAGATGTCCTTGAACAGGGCGACGAGGCGGTGGTGGTCCGCGGCGGCCTGCACGATGTTCAGTTTCTCCCAGTCCATGTTCGTCGGTGCCGCCCCGTCGAAGAACCGGTGGGGGACGACCAGCTCGTTGGCGTCCAGCAGCCCGCACAGCTCGGTGACCAGGTTGCGCCCGATGCCGTAACCCCCGAGGTACATGACCATGGGCCGGTCTTCGCCCAGGTGGTTCAGCCAGATGCGCTGGATGAACGTCTCGCCGCCCGGGTCCTGGTGATCCAGCGGCTGGGTGACCCGGATCTCGTACGCGTTCGGATAGGGCGACGGGGGTGTCACCGGGTTCACCACCACCCCCGGCAGCGCCATGAGGCGCTCGAGATACGTCCGGGTCTCCTGGTGGGGGACGGCTTCGGTGAAGAGCAGCCGCGCCAGGCCCTGCCCGGACATGTGGATGCCGGTGACGGCGCCGTCGGCACAGGCCACGATCCGGTCGATCCCGGATTCGACGAGGTGCGGAAAGATGAACTCGATGAGGCGCACGTAGGGGGTGTCGGGCGGGATGTCCACGAGCACCCGGTCGATCTCGGCGCCGCCCCGGTACGCTTTCAGGATGGCGGAAACCGGTTCTCCGGCGGCGTTGTACAGGGCCAGGCCGGTCCAGTCGAGGCCGCCGGCGGTATAAGTCGGAAAGGAGAACACCCATTCTCCAGCCGGCGCCTGCGTGAGGAGGAATTCCGCCGTCCCGCCGTCGGCGGTGGCGACGTAGGCCAGCCGGGCGAGCAGCCCGGCGGGACAGCCGGTGAGGCAGCCGCTGTCGGCGGGCGGGTCGGCGAAGGCCGTGAGGTCGATGGCGCGGCTCTCGCCCGGAGCCACGGTGACGGGCTCGGCGGCCACCGGCTGCCCCTGGTGGAAGAGGTGGAGCGTGACGGCGGCGGGTGCGCCGTCCGGATTGTCCAGAACCAGCCAGTTGGCCCAGGTGTCGGCGCTCCCCGCCGTGACGTGGGGCAGGGGGCGGATTTCGCCGCCGCCGGTTCCGCCCACGGCGGGAGTGAAGAGCAGGCGGGCCAGGTCATGTCCGGAGATATGCAGGCCGCACACGGGTACGTCGGACCGCACCTCGACCCGCGCGACCCCGGGGACTGACAGACCGGGGAAAAAATCGGCGAGCATCTGCACCAGAAGGTCGCGGCCGCCGATCCCGTGCGCCACGACGCCCAGGCTGGCGCCGGACGGAGCGAAGGCTTCCAGCGTGACTGCGGCGGGCGCCTCGCCGGGATTCATCACCGCCAGTCCGGTCCAGTTGACGATGCCGCCCGCATAGTGGGGGAGCAGGAACTGGAGCCGCGTCCCGGCCTCTTCCGCGAGATCGAACTCGGCGATGCCGCCTTCGACCGTGTGGCGGAAGGCCAGTTTGACGACCACGTTGGGTTCGGCGTAGGTGACCGTGCCGCAGTTTCCCTCGGTCAACGGGATATAAAGGGATTGGCCAGCGGCCACCCCGTGCGTTTGCGTCGCTCCCGCGGCCCCGTCCGAGAACAGAGTGATGTCCACCGAGGAACCGGTGAAGCCGGTGTTGTCCACCACCAGGCCGGTTTCCCACCCGTACGCGGCGGTGACGTAGGGAACGGGCGCGGTCCGGGCCGCCTGGATGGTCCAGGTGCACAGGCAGAGGCACGCCCAGCCGAGCATCTTGCGCATGGTGGAATCCCCCGGTGGTTGTTTCGAACTGGGCAGTTTTACGATCCCGGGAGGATAAAAGTTCAGCCGGAACCAGCCGGCCGGGACCTCCGGATACGGTTTCTTGCATTCCCCGCGGGCTTCCCGTAAGATGGACGCCGTCCCATCACAGGCGGACCACGACTGGAAAACGGTCGGGCGGAGTGGCGCGGGTGGAATCCACAGATCCTCAGCGACAGGCGGCCAACCGTGAAAAGCGCCTCGTGGCTCTGAGCTCGGTTTTCGCGGCCATCTTCCTGACCGGGATCAAGCTGGGCGTCGGCTTCTGGACCAATAGCCTCGGCGTCCTGTCGGAAGCGGCCCACTCGGGCCTGGATCTGGTGGCGGCGGCGGTCACGTTCTGGGCGGTCCGCGTGTCCGGCTATCCGGCCGACCGGGATCACACCTACGGCCACGGCAAGGTGGAAAACCTGTCGGCGCTCTTCCAGACGCTGCTCCTGCTCGTCACCTGCGCCTGGATCATCTACGAGGCCGTCCGCCGGCTGCTCGGCCCGGAGTCCGTGGCGGTGGACGCCAACGTCTGGGCGTTCCTGGTGATCATCGTGTCCATCGCCGTGGACGTGTCGCGTTCCCGGGCCCTGCGGCGGGTGGCGGAGAAGCACCACAGCCAGGCCCTGGAGGCCGACGCGCTCCATTTTTCCACGGACATCTACTCGTCGCTGGTGGTCCTGGTGGGCCTGGCCGGCGTGCGCGCCGCCGCCGCCCTGGACCTCCCATTCCTGGAAAAGATGGACGCCCTGGCGGCGCTGGGCGTGGCGGTGATCGTGGTCTGGGTGAGCATCCAGCTCGGGCAGCGGGCCGTGCGCGACCTGCTGGATGCCGTGCCCCGCGACCTGCCCGAACGACTGGCGGAGCGGATCCGCGGCGTGGATGGCGTCGCGCGGGTGGCGCAGTTGCGCGTGCGGCGGAGCGGGCCGGACCTGTTCGCCGACGCGACGGTGGCGGCCGCGCCGGGGTTGCCGCTGGAGCGCGTCCACGCCATCGCCGACGCGGTGGAGGCGGCGATCCGGAACGCCCATCCCCGGGCGGACGTCGTCGTGCACGTGGAACCCGACGCCGCGGAGCACGAGGGGCTGGTGGCCGCGGTGCGCCGCCAGGCCGCCCGCCAGGGCCTGGCCGCCCACGCGGTGCGGTTCTACGAGCGGGATTCCCGGCGGTCGGTGGAACTGCACCTGGAGGTGGACGAGGGGCTGAGCCTGGACGAGGCCCACCGCCAGGCCGACCGGTTCGAACAGACCCTGCGGCGGGAGCTGCCCGGGATCGCCGACGTGGTGACCCACCTGGAGCCGGTGGGCGACGGCTCGGCGGCCTGCCGCGCCGAGGCCGTTTCAGACGGGCGCGTCCACGAGGTCATCGCCGAATTTCTGGCGGGCGAGCCGCTGGCGGCCCACCCCCACGATCTGCAGGTGCAGCGGCTGGAGGCGGGGTTGTCCATCTCGCTGCACTGCGCCCTCGACGCGGGCACCGGCATCCGCGACGCCCACGAGTTCACGGAGCGCATGGAGCGGTTCCTGAAGGCGCGGCTGCCCGGCGTGGCCCGGGTGGTCATCCACACCGAGCCGCGGGACGCGTGACACTCGCGGCGATTTGCGCTATCCTGAGAGATACAAGGAGTGTGCGCCATGTCCCAAGACGACAACCAGCCGGCGGTGCCCCGACCCCTGCAGCAGATGGCCGAATCGTTCGACGACAGCGACCGCGAGTACATCGCCCGGAAGCTGCCGGGAAAACTGGAGCAGGTCGAGCGGGCCCACCGCGACGTGGGCTACATCAACCGGCTGCTCCGCCGGGCGCGTCTCTTCTTCGACCTGCTGTTCGACAAGTCGTTCAAGACGAACTGGAAGGTCTACGCCGTGAGCGGCGCCGCCCTGCTCTATTTCATCAACCCGCTGGACGTCATCCCCGACGTGATCATCGGGATCGGCTGGCTCGACGACGCCTACGTGCTGGGCTGGGTGATGAAGGTCTGCAACGACGAGATCGAGCGCTACCTCGCCTTCCGCGGCCTGTCGGACCAAGAGTATCGGTGATCGGTTGCACCTCGTTCACCACAAAGGCACAGAGAACACAAAGGATTTTTGGAGTTGGGGGATTGGAGATTGGATCCCAGTTCCCAATTCCCAGAACCCAGGTCCCAGAACCCAGGTCCCAAGTCCCAAGTCACAGGGCCCAGGTCCCAGGTCCGATTTCCGATATCCGCGTTACGGGAACGAGCTCCCAGCCTCGAGCCTCGATGACGAATTACGATCACGATTACGATGACGATTACGAATTACGAGCACGAAATCCGAATTCCGATGTCCGCGTTACGGGAACGAGCCTCCAGCCTCCAGCCTCGAGCCTCGAACCTCCAGCCCCGAGCCCCGATGACGATTACTCAGCAGCTCCCGTTTTTCTGCCTATTCCTGGCAGGATTTCGGGAGTAACTGAATATTCGCAGCACGATATGATTCATCAGCAGTCTGTTCGTGGTATCCTGTATCCAGTCTGAATATCATCAGCACGTGTTGAGCTTCATGTCCGACACCCGTGCGGTCCGGCTAACAGTCGAATAATTTGCGCTGTTGAATCGGAAGATACTGGTTGTCATTGTCGGCATAGTTGGTCAGTGCTTCCCGCAGAGTGGATGTCTCGAACAGGCGCGCCGGCACCGCTCGATGTCGCGCCGGCTCGCCCGCCCGGCCAGCCGGGCAAGCGCCTGGCAGCGGAACTGATCCCGGCAGGCGAACGAGCTGACTATTCATGATTGTCATCAGGGAATTTGTTTTCGGGGGCAGCCGATGCGAACTGTTTCTTGGTTGACGTTCCTGGCCTTCTTGCTGGCGGGTGCGGGCCCGGCACTGGCCGGGGAGGCGCCCCTGGTGGTGCCACTGGTCCTGGGAGACGTGCTGGAGGCGACCGATGCCGGGCGGGCCGCGCTGACGCTTCAGGCGGACTACCTGGCGGACCCGGCGGGGCCGGCGCTGCCGGGCGGCGGTCCGGAGCGGGTCTGGTGGCTGGACGGGAACCCGGTGCTGTTTCTCGGCTCCGGCCGCCTGCCGCTGCCGGCCGAAATCCTGGGGCGGCCGTCGGTCTGGGTCCGCCTCTCCCGGCAGGGGCGGGAGATCCCGGGCAGCCCCTTCCAGGTCCATCCGGCCGGCGGCGCGTTCCGCTTCTCCGGGAGCGTCGAGGAGCTGCTCCAGACGGCGGAGCGGGCGCCGGGCACGATGAACGCGGCCTACCTGACCGCGGTGGCCAACTTCCTGGCCGGCAACCTGGTGGACCTGGACATGGAGGCCACCAGCTACTCGGTGATGGGCGTGGGCCCGGTGATCGACCGCGCCGGCCAGTGGGTGGGTGACCCGACCGGCCTGGTGGGCCCGGCGGGTCCCGCCGGTCCGACTGGTCCTACCGGCTCCATCGGTCCCACTGGTCCGACCGGCCGCAGCGGTCCGGCCGGTCCAACCGGCCCCACCGGCCCCACCGGTCCCACGGGTCCAACCGGCCGCAGCGGCCCGCCGGGTCCCACCGGCCCCGCCGGTCCGGCCGGTCCAACCGGCCCCACCGGCCCCACCGGTCCAACCGGTCCCGCCGGCGAACAGGGGCTCCAGGGAGAGACCGGCCCAACGGGTCCCACCGGACCGACAGGGGAGCAGGGCCCGGCCGGCCTCTTGCCCGACGGCACGGCCGCCGGTAACACGCCGTACTGGGACGGCAGCGCGTGGGTGACGGGGAGCGGCAACCTCCACAACGCCGGCGGGAGCGTCGGGGTGGGGACGGCCACACCCGCCGCCTCGGCGAAGCTGGAAATCAGCTCCACGAGCCAGGGCTTCCTGCCGCCCCGGCTGACCACGGCCCAGATTCTGGCCATCGCCAGCCCGGCGGAGGGGCTGCTCGTCTACAACACCGATCTGAAGCGCTTTTACGGCTATTCCGAAATGGTTTGGCGGGCTTTAGGCTGGTCTGGCGTCCTGATCCAGAGTCAGGTGTACGCCGAGGATTCCATCGTAGGGATCCTCCGCTTCGTGCCGAACGGATTTTTCACCCAGGGCTCGCCCGCGGATGAGCCGTGCCGGAATGGCGATGAAACCCAGTTCACCCACACCCTGACCCGCCACCTCGCGGTGATGGAGACGGAGGTGACCCGCCAGATGTGGGCGGACCTGCGGGCGGAGCAGCCGTCGCTGCCGGCCGATCCGACCATAACCACGTATGGCGCCGGGCTGAGCAACCCCGTCCAGAACAACACCTGGTACGAGGCCGTGCTTTTCGCTAACCTGCTTTCGCTCCAGCAGGGGCTGACGCGCTGCTACTACGCCGACGCGGGCTTCACCACGCCCATCGACGCCACCAATTACACGGCGGGGAATTACCACTGCGACTTCGCCGCCACCGGCTACCGGCTGTTGACCGAGGGCGAATGGGAGTACTGCTGCCGGGCGGGGACGACGACGACGTTCTGGATCGCGGAGCCGAACTTCACCTCCGGCACTTGCGGCACTTCCTCGCCGGGGTTGTTCGCGGCCCTGGAAACGGCGGCCTGGTTTGTGGACAACAGCAGCTCGCTCAACGCTTCCAGCCCGGCGGGGACGAAAGCGGCAAACCCGTGGGGCCTCTACGACATCCACGGCAACGTCTGGGAGTGGTGCTGGGACAGGTACGGGACTTACCCGGCGGGGAGCACCACCGATCACGCGGGCGCAACATCGGGCTCCGACCGGGTGTATCGCGGCGGCGGCTGGGGCAACATCGCGTTGTACTGCCGGTCGGCCGACCGGCTCAGCAGTTCGCCCAACAACCGAAGCCACAACATCGGCTTCCGCCTCGCCAGGTCGTTACCCTGAGCCCTTTTGCCATTTTGCCCGTTGCTGCCGGGGGGTGGATGGAAGATCCGGATGGTGCTTACGCAAAGCGACCGGAGGCCCGCTCGCGGCGCCTAAGCGCCGCCAACCGGCGGATCGTGCCACGGGCGGGGGAACGGTGAGTCGGTGAATCGGTGAGTCGGTGAATCGGTGAGTCGGTGAGTCGGTGAGTCGGTGAATCGGTGAGTCGGTGAGTCGGTGAATGGGTGAATCGGGAGACGGGAGACGGGAGACGGGAGACGGGAGACGAGCGGCGGGAGACGGGAGACGAGCGGCGGGAGACGAGAGGCGAGAGACGGGAGACGAGAAACGGGAGAGGGAAAACGTTAGATGAACGGGAAACCCCGAACCTCGAACCGCGAACCCCGAACCCCGACCCCCGATTTCCGATGTCCGATTTCCGAAGTCCGTCGGTTGGGAACGAGCCTCCAGCCTCGAACCTCCAGCCTTGAGTCTCCAGTCTCGAGCCGCTAGTTTCGTGCGGCGTCAGCGCGCCACCAGGGTCACGGCGACCGAAAGCTCCGTCCCGTCGCGGCGCAGTGTGACCGTGACCGTGTCGCCCGGCTGGCGAGCGCGGAGCGCGGCGGCGTACTCGGCCAGCGAGGTCACCGCCTGGCCGTCGAGGGCGGTGATCACGTCGCCCGGCCGGATGCCGGCGCCCGCGGCGGGCGAGTCCGGCGTCACGGCGGCCACCTTCACCCCCGGACCGGCGAAGGCGAAATCGGGCATGGTGCCCAGGGTGACGCGGCGACCCGCGGACGGCGCGACGGGTCCGTCGTTGCCCCTGGCGGGAGCGGCCGCGGCCGGAGACGCCGCAGCCGGTGCCGGGCGCGTCAGCGGCTCGGCTCGCTCGGCCAGGTAACGCACCGCCTCGCGGGCGAAGGCGGCGACCTTGACCAGGCCGCCGGCGTCCACGCGGTCGGCGGTGTCGCCGGGGCGGTGGTAGTCGGCGTGGGGGCCGGCGAAGAGCTGCACCGCTGGGATGTTCCGGGCGATGAAGCTGACCTGGTCGCTGCTGTCCAACTCCTGTCCGACCAGTTCCGACGCCACCCCGGTGACGTAGCTGCAGCCCATGGCGATGTGCACCCATTCGCGGGCGGACGCGCCGCCCAGCACCAGGAGCTTGCGCTCGCCCAGGCGGCCCACGGTGTCCAGGTTGACGGCGCCCATGATCCGCTCCGGCGGGCAGGCGCCGGGCACCGCCAGGTAATGCCGCGAGCCGCGCCGGCCGCTCTCCTCGCCGGTGAAGGCGGCGAAAATCACCGTCCGCTCCGGCGGCGCCTCCTGGGCCATCACCCGGGCCAGCTCCAGCATGACGGCCACGCCGCTGGCGTTGTCGTCGGCGCCGGGGTGGATCTTCCCCTCGTCGCCCTGGTGGACGTCCGGCCACCCGAGGCCCAGATGATCGTAGTGGGCGCACACCACCACCGACTGCCCGACCCAGTCGGGCCGCGCCCCGGGCAGGACCGCGACGACGTTGGCCAGCTCCATCGGCAGGTTGTCGGGCCCGCCGGCTTCCGTCCAGCGTTGCAGCCAGCCGCCGCCGTCGCCGCCGGGCCGCAGTCCCGCCGCCTGGAATCGCCCGGCGATGTAGTCGGCGGCGCGCGTCAGGCCGGGGGAGCCGAGGCCGCGGCCTTCGAGCTCCGGCGCCGCGAGCGTTCGCACATGTTCCATCATGACGGCGGCGGAAAACGGCGGCGGCAGCTCCGCCAGCGCCTTGCGCGCCGGCAGGCGGGCGGGCGGCGGGAGCACCGGCGCGGCGCTGTCGGTTGTGACGACGGCGGCGCTGAGCGGCGAGCCCACCGCGGGCCACTGCCCCTTGAGCACGTTGGCCGGCTCGTCCCCCTCGAAGGCGAGGTAGCTGTACTTGCCGTAGTGGGGGAGCTTGCGGCCGAGGCCCGGCAGGGCCGCCGGCGGATCGGCGCCGAGCCAGACGAGCACGCCCGCGGGGTCGTCCGGATGGCGGGCCGTGACGACGACGCTGTGGCCGGTCCGGGCCAGCGACTGGTCGCCAAAGGCGGCGTCCGCGGTCCCGAGCTTCAGGCCGTACCCGGCGGCCGCCCGCTCGAAGGTCGGGCGGAAGGTGTTCTCCCAACCCAGCAGCCAGACCGCGCCGCCGCGGGGCAGCTTCGACAGTTTCTTATCGATGACCACGGTCATCTGGCCGGGGCGCTCCGCGGCCCATCCCTCGGCCAGGCGCCGGTAGCCGGCCAGCGCCTCCGGCGGCGCGGCGGACGGCAGCACGAGCCAGACCTTGCCGGCGCCGAACGCCCGGGACAGCGCCGGCGGGATCTCGGCCCGGTCCAACCGGCGGAAGAGATCGAACTGCGGGTCCACGTCCAGCCGCAGCGGCCGCCTGGGAACGTCCAGCTCGAAGTCGGCGCCCGCCGTGGGCAGGGGCACGGTGACGCGCCACGGGGACGCCTCGCCCTCCAGCGTCACCGCGACGGGGACGTCCAGCGCGAACGGCGCGCCGCCCGGCGCCTGGGCCAGGCGGAACGCCAGCCGCCAGCCGTCGCCGGCCGGCGCCGCCGCCGCGGACACGAGTCGCAACACCGGCGCGCCGGCGCGCGTCACCCACTGGTCGAAGAACGGTTGCAGGTCACGGCCGGCGGCCGCACCGGCGGCGCGGGCGAAATCGGCGAAGGTGGCGCGGCGGTACCGGTTGTCGCGGTAGAACGACCGGAGCGCCTCGGTGAACGCGGCGTCGCCGATGTCCCGGCGGAGCATGTGAAACAGCATCATCGACTTGCCGTAACCCACGGCCTCGCTGGCCGCGTCGTGGCGGCTGCGGAAGGCGGTGAGGGGAAAGTCGTTCGTCGCGTTCACGTAGTCGGCGTATTTCTGCAGCGTGGCCCGGCGGTACTCCTCGCCCTGCCCGCGCTGCTCGGCGATGAGGTGGTCGGCCAGATAGGCGGTGAGGCCCTCGCACCAGTTGCCCGCGGCCATGTCCACGTAGACGCCGTTGCCCCAGTAGTTGTGGAGCAGCTCGTGGGGATAGGAGGAATGCAGGATGAACGGGAAGCGGATCACCTTCTCGCCCAGCAGGGTGAACGAGGGCATGCCGTAGCCGGTCTCCCAGCAGTTTTCCACCAGCGCGAATTTTTCATACGGGAACGGGCCGATCAGTTTCTGGTACATGTCCATGTAGCTGGCGGTGACGCCGAGGTAGCGGTCGGCCAATGCGGGATCGGGCGTCCGCAGGAAGGCCATCGCGACGGCCGGGCCGGCCGGCCGGGAGTACTCGGTGAAGGGGCCGGCCACGAGGTGGATCTCCTCGGACGGGTGAGGGCACTCCCAGGTGGCGTGGCGCGCGGCGCCTTCGCGTTCGTGCCGGATGCGTCGGCCCTGGCTCACCGCGTCCCAGCCGGCGGGCACTTCCACGGCGAGAAAGAATGTGATCAATTCCGGGCCGAACCACGGCACCCAGTACGAGCCGCCCGCCAGGTAGGCCCCCTCGGCGGCGATGATCCCGGGCGTCTCGCCGAAGCCGCGCGCGTACTCCGCCGCGGCCTGGGTGACGGGATGCCGGATCGGTCCTTCGTAGACCAGGGTGAACCGCCACTCCGCGCTGGTTTCGAGCGTGCGGCTGAGCTCGTAAAGCGCCACCGGCACGTCCGTGGGGAAACGCCAACCCGCCGGCAGGGCGGGAAAATCGCTGGGTCGCGGCGACCGCTCCAGCCGGCGCAGCGCGTAGCCCAGCGTCTCGCTGCGGGGATTGAGGCCGTCGTGCAGCAGGAAGCGGACGGAATCGGCGCCCGTGGCGGGAAAGACGACGGTGTCGTTCACCGCGAGCGTGCCGGCCGCCGGCGCCAGCCGGACCGCCAGGTCATGATGAGCTTCGACGCCGGCCGCAAAGCCGGCGAGAGCCAGGATCAGCAGGCCGTTCAGGATGGCGCGTCGCATGGTCATGAACCTCCGATGAGATGCCGATGAACCCAACGGGCTTGGATGAAGCCCGGGACGGAACGGATTGCGCCCGTCCGCCGGCCGCCGGTCAGACCACCGCCAGGACGAGCAGTGTCAGGTCGTCCTGGGGCTCGCCGTTGCAGTGGTCCTGCACCGCCGCCTCGATCCGCCGGACCAGTTCCACCGGCGCCAGCGCGCGTCCGTCGCGGACCAGCGCCAGGAGCCGATCCTCGCCGAACTGCTCCTGCCGGCCGTCTTCCGCTTCCGCCACGCCGTCGGTGTAGAGCACCAGCCGGTCGCCGGGCGCCAGTTCGACTTCCCCCTGGACGTAGCCGCGCTTCAGGAAGGGACCGAGGAACAGGCCGCCCTCCTCCAGCCGCTGCGCCTGGCCGTCGGGCCGCAGCAGCAGCGGCGGACAATGGCCGGCGTTGACGTACGTCAGGCGGCGCGACGCCGGGTCGTACTCCGCGTAGAACAGGGTGATGAAACGCCCGGCGGGCATCTGGGGATGCAGCGTCCGGTTCAGGCGCTCGCACAGCTCTCGGGGCGACAGGCCCAGGCCGGCCAGGGCGCGCAGCGCCGCCTGCTGGTTGGACATGAGCAGCGCCGCGGGCATCCCCTTGCCGGCCACGTCGGCGATGGCGAAGGCCAGCCGTCCGTCGGCGAGCTCGATGACGTCGTAATAGTCGCCGCCCACCCAGCGGGACGGCTGCCAGGCGGCGGCGATCTCCAGGCCCGGCCGCACGGGGATCTGCTGGGGCAGCAGCCGCCGCTGGATGTCGCGGGCCAGTTCCAGGTCCTGGCTCTGCTGCCGCAGCCGCAGCCGGGCCAGCCCGTTGCCCAGCACCCCCGCCGCCAGGACGAGGAAGTCGAGGTCCTCTTCCTCCAGGTGCGGCGCCGGCTGTTTCCGGCCCACCGCCAGCAGGCCGGCGGCCGCGCCGCCCACCGGGACGGGCGCGGCGACCTCCAGCCCCATTTTCTGCCATTGCCGGGCGGTCACCGGAGCCAGCGCCTCGCGGCGGACGATCCGCGTGTCCGCGAAGGCGGCCTCCGGGGCCAGCGGTGCCCGCTCCGCCCAGCCGTCGGGCATGCCGATGGTCTCCACGATCCGATACGCGCCGGTCGCGTCGGTCTGGAGGAACACCGCCAGAGCGCGACAGCGCATGGCCGCCTGGGTCATTTCGGCGAGGCGGCGCGTCAGCACGCCGCGCTCCATCGCCTCAGCCGCGGCGCGCTCCATGGCGGTCAGGGCCTGGGGGTAATCGAACTTGCTCTTGAAAAAGCGGCGGTCGACGAACCGCTGCACGCGGCGCTGCAGGGGCAGCAGCAGCGCGCCGGCGCCCAGGGTGGCGAGCACGACCCCCCAGACGCTCTGGGTGTCCGTGAGCAGCGCCAGGAAGGCGCCGGCGGCGGCGGCCTGGGCGAAAAAGATGACCAGCAGGATGCTCGTGACTGCCGTGTAGATCACCGTCTTCCGGATGATGACGTCGATGTCCATCAGGCGGTACTTGAAGATGCCGATGGCGAACGAGATGGGAATCAGCACATAGAGCGCCTTGATCACCAGGTAGCTCATGTTCAGATGCCGGCCGATGCCGCCGAGGGGCAGCATCGTGATGACATACACCGTCACGCCCACCAGCACCGTGCCCGCCAGCGCGACGATGGTGCCCCAGAGCGGCCAGCGCAACTGGTGTTTCTCCTCGGCGTCGGCCTGCCGGTAGCCGGCCACCAGGGCGACGCAGGCCAGGCCCGGATAAACGAAGGGAATGGCGATGAAGGCCAGCAGCACGCTCCCGATCAGCAGGAAACCCCAGCCGACGGGCAGGCCGTCGGACAGGCCGATCCCCGCCAGAAGTCCCAGGCCGCCCACTGTCAGCGCCAGGTAGACGATGATGGCGACGGCCACCGCCAACCACGGGTGCCGCATCCAGCCGGTGAGCCAGCCGCCCTCGCTGAAGCGGCGACGGAAGCGGACGGCCAGCGCCGCGGCCGCGCCCAGCAACACCAGGCCGACGAAGGGGCCGAGCCGGGTCATTCCGTCGGCGAACAGGCCTTCCAGCAGACCGACGAGAAATCCGGTGAAAATCAACAACACGACCAGGGTGACGGGCAGCGCGTAAATCCAGGTGCCGAGCTCGGGCCGCCGCCGCACCAGGCGGAGCGGCTTCGGAAACACCAGCGCCAGATGCAGCAGACTCGTGGAGAGCAGGTACGTGACCACAATCAGGATCGGCAGACTGACGGCGTAGATGCCGACGGCGGTGAACCGGATGCCGATGGGCGACAGGTTCGGCTGGAGGACGACCGGGATCAACAGGTAGCTGCAGCCGGCGGACATGGAAAAAATGAAGAACAGGCGGGCCCGGAGATCCTCGGCCCGGCGGGTGAACACCAGAAAGCCGATGCCCAGGAAGGCCGCGGCCACCAGCAGATCGGTGATCAGGCTGAACCAGGGGCGGAAGCCGGACAAGGTGTGGGTCAGGCGCAGCCGGACCATCCGCTCCCGACCGCCGGAGCGGATCGTGCAGTTGACGGTGTCGCCCGGCCGGAGCGTGCGGTCCAGCTCGTTGATTTTTTCGCTGTCATCGATGGGGATGCCGTTGACGGCGGTCACGCGGTCGCGGGAACCGAGCCCCGCCGCTTCGGCCGAGGATCCGGGCAGAACCCCCGTGATCTGACCCGGCGCCGGCACCAGGGCGGCCATCCAGGTCGGCGCGTCCTCGTCCGGTGGCGCGGGATCGGATTGCATGATCAGACCGATCGAGTAACTGGTGGTGGCGGCCGTCAGATGCCAGGCGATGAGACCCGTCATGACGGCAATGACGGTGATGGCGGTTCCGAGATAGATGGTGCGCAGGAGCGGCAGCTTCACGTGGACGGCTCCGGTAGGGTCGCGGTGGGAACGGGCTGATGCGTGTGACTCCCGACCGCTGGATGATCCGGTGAAATCGAGTCGGCGACCATGTTAACCCAGCCGGTCGCCGGTTGACAATCCCGATCGGTTGATTCGCGAGTAAAATCAGGTGGGGCGGCTGGATTGCCGGCAGCTTCGTGGCGTTTGCCCAACCGGCCGTGCGACTCGACGGGGTATGCAGCGCCGTCGTGCAAATCCCATCCGTTGGATTGGCGTGGGGCCGGCTGGGGGACGGTTCAACCGGCGGACGCGGTCTCGCGCCAAGCCATCTCCACGTGGATTGCATGGACCAGATCATAAAGAAGGTGGTTGCGGTAAGGCTCCAACTGCAGCGAGTCCCGGATCTCCTCGAGGGAACGCCCCTGGCTGCGGGCCTGGCCCACCGCGTCGAGCAGCGCGTCCAGGTAGTCCCGCTGGCGGGCGATGAGTTCCAATCCCCCCGGCGCCCCGTGACCGGGGATGATCCGGGTTAAGTCGGGCAGGCTGGCGGCCAGGCGCTTCAGGACCGCGCGCATCCCGGTGATGCTGCCGCCGTGGATGGCGTGGGCGACCGGGACGAAGCCCGCGCCCAGGACCGTGTCGCCCGCGACCAGGAGGTCGAGGGCCGGGACGCGGACCAGCAGGTCGGCGTCGGTGTGGGCCGGCGCGGCATCCTCCAGCTCGATGCGGAAGTCCCCCAGCGCCAGGCAGGTCCCGCCGGCGGCGAGCACCACGGGCGGCGTGTGGCGAAAGCCGTCGAACCCGTCCAGCAGGGTCCGGTAGGCGTCCAGGTAGCGCCGGCGCCGCTCGGCGGGGAGCGCGTCGTCCGCGGTCGCCTCCAGTTGCTGGATGAACTGCCGGATGTCCGCCGCCGATTGCGGGTCGTCGAAGACCCGCTCCTGATCGTGCCGGGGCGCGTGCCGGTGGCCGACGATGGTGGCGCCGGAAAAGAGCTGGTTGCCGGCGGTGTGGTCGGCGTCGCAGTGGGTGTTGATCACGAACCGGACCGGCTCCCGGCTGAAGGCGACGACGGCCGGCAAGGCGGCCCGGGTGGCGGGCAGGGTGGCCAGGGTGTCGATGACCACGAGGCCGTCGCCGGTGGCGACCACGGTCATGTGCTCGTCGAGGTAGTCCCCGGTGATCACCAGCAGGCGATCCGCGATCTGAGTGGCGTGCATGGCAGCGGCCTCCGATGTTTGATCGTTTACGATGCGGGGGGGGTGTTTTGTTTGTCCCGTCCGTTGGCTGACGCGAGCGACGGTTCGGGCTGACGGGCGAGCGCCCGCGTCGCCGGAGCGGCCGGAAAGTGGATCTTTCCGGCCGGGCCGGGATCGGGGATAATGGGACCAGCCATTCCCGCACGCGAGGTGGACCATGAGGCGACGCGGCATCAGCATCTTGTGCCTGGCGGCCCTGTGGATCGCGGCCGGCGCGATCCGGGCCGGCGCGCCGTTGCCGGCCGAGACGATCCCGTACGCCGGAAGCGTCAGCCTGGCCGAATACGTCCGGCTGCTGGAGGAGATGCAGGCGTTCCAGCGGTTGGTCCGGGCGGCCGACTTCGACGGGGCGGCGGCGCTGGCGCGAACCGTGGCGAAGCGGTCGCCCGAGCTGTCGGTGGGCCACGAGATGGGCTTCCTGGCGGCCGCTTTCGGCGGGCGGACCGACGCGGCCGTCGCGTGTCTGGAGCGGCTGGCCGACAGCTATTTCATCTACCCCGAGATCTACGCCACCCTGCTGCCGGCGGTGGAGCGCCTGGCGGACCCGGACCAGCGGCAGCGCCTGCGGGAGGCGGTGGCGGCATGCTTCCAGCGGCGGGCCCTGCGGCTGCACCAGGCACAGGTGCGGGGGGCCAACAACCGGCAGATCCAGGTGGAGCTGGTGTACCTGCACCTCGCCGCCGGCGACGAGGCGGGCGCCCTCCGCCGCCTCGAGGACGTGGCCGCGTTCGACGGGCCCTTCGCCCGGGGCGTGCTGCGGCGCTCCGCCTGGCGCGATCCGGCGGCCGCCCGGGCAGTCGAGGAGAGGCTGGACGCGAAACGCCGCGCCTGGAGCGGCGCCGTCGAGGAGCGGGTGGACGGAGTGGTGCGCGTCGCCGCGGCGGTGCAGGCCATGAGCGCGGCGCTGCCCCTGAGCCCCGTCACCCACTGGCCGGGCCACGTGGCCCGCTGGATCCCGGCGGCGCTGGCGGCGGCGGACAAGGCGGCCTACTACGAGGCGCTGGCGGGGATGGTGCATGCCCTGGGCGACAACCATACCCGGGTGCTGTTCCCCGAAGACGTCGCCGCCGCCTGCGGCGACTGCGGCCTGGGGATCCGTCCCGTCGGAGAGCGCTTCCTCGTGGACCGGGTGGACGATCCGGCGCTGGCCGGCCGGGTCCGGCCCGGCGACGAGATCACCGCCGTGGACGGCCTCCCGCCGGCGGAGCACCTGGCCCGGAACAGCGCGCGGTTCCCGTGGGTGGAACACGCCGCGCTCCGCCCGGCCGGCTACGCCCGGCGGCGGCTGGCCGCCGACCTGCTGGCCGGGCCCGCGGGCACGACGGTCCAGGTGGCCGTGCGCGCGCCCGACGGCACCACCGCGGCGCTGGCGCTGCGCCGCGACCGGCCGCTCCGGCGCGGTCCGGCCGCGCCCGGCGAGCCGCTGGTCTCGGCGCAGGAGGTGGCGCCGGGCGTCTGGCGGATCCGGATCCCGCAGTTCGAGGGCGGGGACGTGTACGCCGCCTTCCGCGAGGCGGTCGCCCCCATCGACCCGGGCCGGACGCGCGGCCTGATCCTGGACCTGCGGGACAACCCGGGCGGCAACTCGGCCTACGGCGACGCCATCTTCGCCCACTTCATCGATGCGCCGTGCCGCAACTACCGCTTCGATTACACGCCGGTGTTCGCGCCCACCAAGATCAACGGTTATCACGGACGGCTCCGGCTCTACGCCGAGGGCGCCTCCATCGAGCCGGCCGACGGCCCCCGCTTCCGCTGCCCGGTGGTGCTGTTGGTGTCGGAACTCACCGCCTCGGCGGCCGAAGACTTCGTCTGCCTGTTCCGCAACGAGGGCCGGGCGCTGCTGGTGGGGCGGCCCACGGCGGGCGGGACGGGCAACGGCCACTACGTGGACCTGCCCGGCGGCGGCATGCTGCGGGTGGGGCTCAACGTCAGCCTGGCGTACAGCTGGCAGGGCCTGAAGCCCGACGTCGGTCTGGAACCGTCGCCGGCCGACCTGGCCGGCGGCCGCGACGCGGAACTGGCCCGCGCGCTGGAGCTGCTGCCGGCGGCCGCGCCCGACGGACTGTAAATCGCCATCGAACGTTTTCGCCCGCCGCTGCGTACATACAATTAATCTCACGATGTTCGGAGGCATCATGGTTGCAAAACGCATGCTCGCCCTCACCGTGGCCCTGTTCCTTGCGGCGGGGGGAGGACTGGTGTTCGGCGTGGAGAAGGTCATCGAAAAATCGTTCCCGGCCAGCCCCGGGGCCGAGCTGATCCTGAAGTCCGACCGGGGGTCCATCCGGGTGGGTACGGGTGCGCCCGACAAGGTGGACGTCCGGGTGACGCTGGAAGCCCGGGGTCAGGACAAGGCGGAGAAACTGTTCCGTGAATTCAAGCTCGATTTCAACCCGGTGGCCGGCGGGCTGAAGATCACGGGCGAAGGCCCCGAGCAGGCCTGGAAGTTCTGGAACTGGGGCTCGGACAACCTGAACGTCCATTACGAAATCACCGTACCGAAGGAGTACAAGGTCAATCTCACCACCGGCGGCGGCAGCATCGCCGTGTCGGATCTCGACGGCGCGGTGGTCTGCGACACCTCCGGCGGCAGCATCAAGCTGGGCCGGATCGACGGCCAGGTCCACGCCCGCACCTCCGGCGGCAGCATCACCGTCGAAGGCGGCACGGCCAAGGTGGACGTCGAGACGTCGGGCGGTTCCATCCGCATCGGCGACACCGGCGGCCCCGTGCGCGCGCACACCTCGGGCGGCAGCATCCGCCTGGGCGCCTGCGGCGGCCCGGTGGACGCCGACACCTCCGGCGGCAGCATCATCGTGGAGGAGGTGCTGGGCAAGGTGTCCGCCACAACGTCGGGTGGTTCGGTCAAGGCGACCATCACCCGCCAGCCCGAGGGCGACTGCCGCCTCGAGACCTCCGGCGGCAGCGTCACCGTCTACCTCGCCCCCTCGGTGCGGATGGACGTCAGCGGCCACTCCAGCGGCGGCGGCGTCCGCGTCAACGTCCCCTTCGAAGGGGATATCGATGACGACGCCATCGAAGGGAAGATCAACGGCGGCGGCCCGAAGCTGATGCTGAGCACGTCCGCCGGCTCGGTGAACGTGCTGAAGCACGTCCCCGGGGCCGAGTCGAAATCCAAGCCGAAGGCCGAGAAGAACTGACCGGCCTCCAGCGGCCATCCCCATCCGGCCGGACCGGGCGCCCCGACGCGAGGCGTCCGGCCCGGTCTTGACTTTCCCGCCGGATGAGTCCATAACAAGGCAACCCGCGGGATCGCCGTCCGCGGCGTGAATCTCCGGGGAGATTGCCGTGAACGCGACCGCCCAGCCCCCTGCCGAACCGCCGGCCGCCCTGCGCTGCCGCCGCCTGGTCAAACGCTACCCGGGCGTGCTGGCCGTGGACCGCCTCGATTTGGAGGTGCGCGCCGGCGAGAGCTTCGGCCTGCTGGGGCCCAACGGCGCCGGCAAGACCACCACCATGGAAATCCTGGAAGGGCTCACCCCGGCTGACGCCGGCGAGGTGGAGGTGCTGGGGCGGCACTGGGGGCGGGGCGGCGACCCCGCGCTTCGGGCCCGGCTGGGCGTCCAGCTCCAGACCGCCCAGTTGCCGGAGAAGCTCACCGTGTTCGAGGCGGTGCGGCTGTTCGCCAGCTTCTACCCGGCGGGCGGCGACGTGGAGGCGGTGATCCGCACCGTGGAACTGGCCGAAAAGCGCGCGGCCCGCGTGGGCAAGCTCTCCGGCGGGCAGCGCCAGCGCCTGGCCCTGGCCTGCGCGCTGGTGGGCGACCCCGAGCTGCTCTTCCTCGACGAGCCCACCACCGGCCTCGACCCGCAGGCGCGCCTCAAGTTCTGGGAGCTGATCGAGGCGTGCCACGCCCGGGGCAAGACGATCCTGCTCACCACCCACTACATGGAGGAGGCGGCGCGGCTGTGCGACCGCGTGGCCATCATGGATCACGGGCGCGTCATCGCGCTGGGAAGCCCCGCCGAGCTGGTGGCCGGGCTCGATGCCGAGCAGATCGTGGAGTTCGCGGCCGACGCCGAACTCGATGCGCCGGCGCTGGCTGCGCTGCCGGGCGTGAGCGCCGCCGCGCGCCGCGACGGCGCCTGGCGGCTCAGCGTGCGGGACATGGGCGCGGCGCTGCCGGCGCTCCTGGCCGAGCTGGAGCGGCGGGGGGCGGCGCTCAGCCGGCTGGCCACCCACCAGGCCACCCTCGAGGACGTGTTCGTCCACCTCACCGGCCGGGAGCTGCGCGATGGCTGAGCCCGCCGACATCCCGGCCGGCAACCGCCGCCGATACCATCCGCTGGTGGAACTCACCCGCGCCCGGATCCTGGAGTTTGTCCGGGAGCCGGAGTCGATGTTCTGGGTGTTCGTCTTCCCGGTGCTGCTGGCGCTGGCGCTGGGGATCGCCTTCCGCACCCAGCCCGTCGAGAAATTCCGCGTGGCGGTGGAGACGGATCCCGCCGGCGCCTCCCGGCTGCTGGAGCTGCTGCAGGAGGCGCCCGGGCTGGCGGTGACGCCGCTCGACGCGGCAGAATCCGGCCGGGCGCTGCGCACCGGCCGCGTGGACCTGGTGATCGTGCCGGCCGGCGCGGCGTCGCCGGACGGCGCGCCGCGGTGGACCTTTCGCTACGACCCCACCCGGAGCGAGAGCCGCAACGCCCGCCTGGCCGCCGACGACGCCCTGCAGCGGGCCCTGGGCCGGCGCGACCCGGCCGTCGCCGGCGAGGAAAAAGTCGTCCAGCCCGGCGCGCGCTACATCGACTTCCTGATCCCCGGGCTGGTGGGTCTCAACCTGATGGGGAGCGGCCTGTGGGGAATCGGCTTCACCGTGGTCCAGCTCCGGACGCAGAAGCTGCTGAAGCTCTTCGCCGCCACGCCCATGCGCCGGCCCCACTTCCTGCTGTCGTTCATCCTGTCGCGGCTGCTCATGCTGGTGGGCGAACTGGCGGCGCTCATCGGTTTCGGCTGGCTGCTCTTCGACGTGCGGGTGCACGGCTCGTGGTTGGACCTGGCCGTGCTCTCCCTGCTGGGGTCGCTGGCGTTCGCCGGCATCGGGCTGCTGGTGGCGGCGCGCCCCCGGACCGTCGAGGGGGTGTCCGGCTGGATGAACCTGGTGATGCTCCCCATGTGGATCTTTTCGGGGGCGCTCTTTTCCTACTCCCGCTTCCCCGAGGCGGTCCAGCCGTATCTCCGGCTCCTGCCGCTCACGGCGCTCAACGACGCCCTGCGGCTGGTCATCAACGAGGGCCGGCCGCTGGCGGCGGGCTGGTTCGAGCTGGCCGTCCTGGCCGCCTACACCGTGATTTCCTTCGTGCTCGCCCTGCGCTTCTTCCGGTGGCAGTGAGGAACGGTGAATCGGTGAATAGGGATGAAGGGGCCTTCATTGATCATCTTTCATTGATCATTTGTCATCGCTCATTTCGGATTATTGGTTATTGCTGATTGCTTATATTTTATTGGCTATTTGGAAGCCAGAGAAAGCTTGCAGAGACAATATCCGATGTCCGATTTCCGACGTCCGATGTCCGTCGGTTGGGAATGAATCCCGAGCATCGATTACGATCACGATTACGAATTACGATTGCGAATTACGGATTACAATTACGAATTACGAGCACGAAATTTGAGGCTCGATATCCGAAGTCCGATATCCTAAGTCCGCGTTACGGGAACGAGCCTCTAGCCTCGAGTCTCGAGCCTCGATTACGATCATGATTACGAATTACGATCACGAGTACGAGTACGAATTACGAGCACGAAATCCGATGTCCGATGTCCGACGTCCACCGCCCGTTTTTTGATACAATGGTAACCCGGCGGGCGGGGCAGGGACGGCGACGGCGCCGCCTCCGCCGGCGAAATTCATCCGGAGGAACACCATGAAGAAAATCGTCTTCCTGCGCCACGGCGAGAGCACGTGGAATAAAGAGAACCGGTTCACCGGCTGGACCGACGTGGACCTGTCCGACAAGGGCGTGGCCGAGGCCACCCTGGCGGGCGAGACGCTGCTGAAGGAGGGCTACGGCTTCGACGTCGCCTACACGTCGGTGCTGAAACGGGCCATCCGCACCCTGTGGATCACCTTGGAGAAGATGGACCTGATGTGGATCCCGGTGGTTCGTTCCTGGCGCCTCAACGAGCGCCACTACGGCGCTCTCCAGGGGCTGAACAAGGCGGAGACGGCGGCGAAGTTCGGCGAGGAGCAGGTCAAGCTGTGGCGCCGCGCCTACGCCGTGCAGCCGCCGGCGCTGGAGCCGGCCGATCCGCGCTTCCCCGGCCACGATCCCCGTTACCGCGGCCTCGACGACGCCGACCTGCCCCGGACCGAGTGCCTCAAGGACACGGTGGCCCGGGTCATGCCGTACTGGGAGGGGATCATCGCCCCGGCGGTGGCCGCGGGCCAGCGCGTCCTGGTGGCGGCCCACGGCAACAGCCTCCGGGCGCTGGTCAAGTACCTGGACGACATTTCCGACGACGAGATCGTCGGACTGAACATCCCCACGGGCGTCCCGCTGGTGTACGAGCTGGACGATCAGATCCGCCCCATTCGTCACTACTACCTGGGCGATCCGGCGGCCATCCAGGCGGCCATCGACGCGGTAGCCAGCCAGGCCAAGGTAAAGAAGTGAACACCGGGTCGCGCGCAATTCCACCGTTCCGTCGGCGGTCCGGCCGGCCGGCCAGCGCCCTGGCCGTCCTGGGGCTGTTCGCGCTGGCCGCGGCCGGCGCCGCGGCTCAGGACGCGGCGCCCCCGCCCGGAGCGGACGACGCCGCGATCCTGGAGCGCGTGGGGCGCTACGTCGTCGCCTACCACGAGCAACTGGCCCAGGTGGTGGCCGACGAGCGCTACCTGCAGGTGGCGCCCCAGCTTCCCCTGGGCAACCCGGAACGCACCCGCAGCCTCCGCTCCGAAGTGATCCTGGTGCGCCCCGAGGGGAGCGCCACCTACAAGCTGTTCCGCGATGTGGTCGAGGTGAACGGCCGGCGGGTGCGCGACCGTGAGGATCGCCTGGCCGAGCTGTTCTTCTCCTCGCCCGCCACTATGGACAGGATCGCCGCCGAGAGCAGCCGCTACAACATTGGCCCCGTCATCAGCAACTTCAACGTGCCCACCACCGTGCTGTACTTCCTCGAGCCGGCCAACCAGGCCAATTTTCGCTTTGAGGCGGCCGGCGAGGCGGAGGTGGATGGCGTCCGCACCCGGGTGTACCGCTTCACCGAGACGGCGCAGCCCACCCTGGTCCGTTTCAATTATAAGGATATCCCGTCTGCGGGTGCCGTCTGGGTGGATCCGGCCGACGGCCGGGTGCTGCGCACGCGGCTCCAGATCCAGGCCGCCGACAATCAGGGCCGGCCGCTGAACGTGGAGACCGTCGTCGATTTCCGGCTCGTGCCGGCGCTGGGCCTGCTCGCGCCGGTGGAGATGCGCGAGGAGTACGCCGTCGCCGGCAACGTCGTGTTCACCGGCCGGGCGGTGTACGACAACTTCCGCCGCTTCGCCGTCCAGGTGGATCAATCGGTGGACACCCCGCCGCAATAGAGAGGCAATCCCCGACACCGGCCGGTATCACCACGAAGACACAAAGTACACAAAGAATTTATTTAGTTATTCCGAATCCTGAATCCCACACCAGAACCCAGGCTGTCCTTTGTGTTCTTGGTGCCTTTGTGGTGACTCCTTCCGCCCCGGCCCGTTTCACCGATTGAGCTCCGCCAGCTCGTCGCGGGAGAACCGGTTCAGCCAATACGTGGGATTGTACGGCACGGGCGCGCCGCCCAGGGCGGTGCGGTCGCCCAGCCGGGCGCGGATGACCGCGTGGAGGTAGCGGCTGTTGGTGTCGGCCCGCGCGGCGTCCAGCGCCGGCAGGTCCGCCGCGGCCCCCTTGAACTCCCCGGCCAGCACCTGGAAATAGATCCGGTACAGCTTCAGCAGCGGGTTGTGGGGATAGTGCTCTGACAGCCCGGCGGCGTGACGGGCCCCTTCGCGGGCGGCGGCCGCCGCGCCGCTCGCGTCGCCCAGGCGCCGCCGGGCCAGGGCGCGCAGCCAGTGCCCCTCCATCGCGTATGGGTTTTTCGCCAGCCAGACATCCAGGTGGCGGATGGCTGTCGCCGAATCGCCGCCGGCGTAGGCGGCTTCGGCGGCGCACAGGATGAGCAGGTGAAAGCGGTACCGGGTAAACCCATCCTCCAGGACGCGAACCGCGCCGGCGGTGTCATTTCGGGACATGAGCCACCAGCCCTCGATGATGTTCCGCGTCAGCCCGGACGTGTAGACGCGGGGCAGGTCGTGATAGGCCGCCTCCGCGAGCGCCGTGTCCGACAGCATGGTGCCCACCACCACCTGGTTCAGGAGCGGCCGGGCGTCCAGCGGGGTGCGCGACCGGGCCTGGCGGTAGGATTCGAGCGAGGCGGCGGTGCGTCCATGGAACAGATGGGCCCACCCATGGAGCACCATGTCCCGTCCGACGCCGCCGGCCGATACGACGTCGTCGCCGGCTGCGCTGATGTCATAGGTGTAGAGGTGATAGGCCAGCCGGGCATTGAGCAGCTCGGCGGAGGAGGCGTTGTGGCGCTGACCCAGCTCGATGTAGCGCGCCGCCTCGTCCAGGTAGGCCGGATCATAATCCAGGCCCAGGTTGCGGTACTGCAGGTAGGCGAACACCGTCCGCTCGTAGGCCGGAATGAAATCGGGGGCGATCTCGATGCACCGCCGCAGACTGGCGATGGCCGGCTCTAACTGGTCCGGGTCGTACGCCCCCAGGAGCAGGCAGCCGCGGGTATAGGCGTCGAACGCCTCGCGGCCGGGGAAGGGGAGCTTGGCGGCCTCCACGTAGACGCCGGCGGCCCGGGCGGCGCCCGTGGCGATCCGGGGCGGGATGTCGTAGATGGTATTGATGTCGCCCTGGATATTTTCCGACCAGCGCACGTTGCCGTCGGCGGCGTCGGTCATCTTGAAGGAGACGATGATCCGGTCCCCCGTCTGGAGCAACGTGCCGTCGATCACGAACCGGACGTTCTGCTCGCGGAACAACTCCGCCTGCTGCGCGGAGGACTCGAAGCGGCGCCCCTCGGGCAGGGAGAGCACCCGCAGGTCCGGCGAGCGGCTCAGGGCGGCGGCCAGCTCGCCGGCGACCACGCCGGCCAGCGCCCGGCTCTCGTCGCCGGAGCTCTGGATGGGCAGGATGAACAGGGTCAACGAGTCGCCGGGCCGGGGCGGCGGCGGGCGGAGCCATAGGAACCACGCGCCGACGGCCGCCGCCGCAGCCAGCGCCGCGGCGGCCAGGATCAGCGTCAGCCGCCGCCGGCGGCGGCGCAGCCGGACGGCGGCGCGGCGGATGGTGGTGTCGGCGCGCGTGTCCTCCTCGGCCAGCGCGCGCAGGTCGGCCAGCAGTTCGCCGGCGGAGGCGTAGCGCGTTTCCCGGTCCTTGGCCAGCAGGATCTCGATGATCTGGCGCAGCGGCGCGGGCACGTCCGCCTCGCGCGGCAGCTCGCGGGGCGGCTCGTTGGCGATGGCCACGATGGTGGCCAGCGGCGACGGGCCCTCGAAGGGGCGGGCGCCGCTGAGCATCTCGTAGAAGATCACGCCCAATGAGAACAGGTCGCTCCGCTCGTCCACCGGCTCGCTGCGGGCCTGCTCCGGCGACAGGTAGGCCACCGTGCCGATGATGTTGCCCGTGGCCGTGAAATCGTCGGCCTGGTCGAGGCGGTCCCGCAGCACGCCGCGCGTCACCTTGGCCAGCCCGAAGTCCACCAGCTTGACGCGGCCGTCCCGGTCCGTGAGGATGTTGCCGGGCTTGAGGTCGCGGTGAAGGATCCCCTGGCGGTGCGCCTCCTCGACGGCGGCGGTGATCTGGATCATGAGCCGCAGCTTGCCCGTCAGGTCGGTCGGCGTGGCGCGGAGGTACGCGGTCAGGGTGGGGCCCTCGACGTACTCCATGACGATGAACGGCACGTCGCCGTGCTCGCCGATGTGGAAGACGGTGGCGATGTTCGGGTGGTTCAGCGCGGAGAGCGCCTGCGCCTCGAGCAGGAAGCGCTTGCGGGAGGTGTCGTCGTCGAGGTGGGTGTCGGACAGGAACTTGATGGCTACGGTCCGCTTCAGGCTCAGGTCCAGCGCCCGGTAGACCTGGCTCTGCCCGCCCTGGCCGAGCCGCTCCTCGATCCGGTAGTTGCCGACAACCGCGCCGCGCTCAAAATCCATGGCGACATTTTACAGTAAACGGTGAATGGTGAACAGTAAACGGTGAATCGGTGAGTCGGTGAGTCGGTGAATCGGTGAATCGGTGAATCGGGAGACGGGAGACAGAGATCGGTGAATCGGTGAATCGGGAGACGGGAGACAGAGAAGGTAGACGAACAAAACGAATGATCACCATCAACTTTCAACTGATTGCGAACTTGCGAACCTGTGAACCTGTGAACCTGTGAACCTTCCAACGTTCATAAAACTTTCAAACCATCACATCAAACGCCCGATCAGCGGCACGCATGTCAGAACGGGAACGAGCCTCTAGCCTCGAGCCTCCAGCCTCGAGTCCGATCACGATTACGATTACGATCACGATTACCATTACGAATTACGATTACGAAATCCGAAGTCCGATTTCCGATGTCCGACGTCCGATGTCCGATGTCCGATGCCCTGCAGCCCCTCGTGCACCGTCTTGCTCCAGCCCAGGTGGCAGGCGGCGAACAGGACGCCGATCTTCTGCTTGTCCACCCGGTCGAGGAGCTGGCTGAACGGATCGAAGCGGCCGCCCGGCGCGTCCACCGAGCGGCGGGTGTCGTGGCTGGCCACCACCAGGTACTTGACGTCGCCGCGGTGGTTGAACCGGTCGAGGTACACCTGGAAGCCGTCGGCGCCGGTGATAGAAGCGGCGTCCACCGCGCAGCTGAACATCTCGGCCGCGGTCCGGAAGATGTCGTGGTAGGTGTGCCGCGGTCCGATGGGCCGGTTGCGGGGGACCTTTCGGCTGGTCCCCCGTACGCCCCGGTCGGATTCCAGCGCCAAGATCTTGGTTCCGTTCATGCCGCCTCCCCCCGTCGCGATTTCACCGTCCGGGTGCAACCGCCCCTGAAAGCGGGGCTGAATTCTCCTTTACTCGACATCGGGGCGGGTGTCAAAAGATGGTTGTAAACGATTTAAATAGTTATGGTTGCGAGATGTCTGCGCGGGTGTAGAAACGCCGGGGCAGCTATATCGCGAGACGATAAAGCGTGACACGCCTGAAAGCGTCATGCAGGGCAGGATATATCTCATGGACGAAATCGAAGTCAAAGAGCTTGAATATCTTTGGCTTACAAGATCCACCTGCGCCATCCTGGTGGCGCTGGCGCAACCGCGCCACCCAGCGCCTGCCCGATGACATGACGCCGGCGAGGGAGATCATCCGGCTGCTGCAGGCCGGGGCGGTGATCCTGCTGGGCTGGGCCGTGCTGCGGATCATGGCCCACATCAGCCGGCTCAAGCGGGAAGCCCGCGGCGATTGAAGGGCCGGGTCATTCCTGGGCTTCCTCTTCCCATTTGTCATCCTCGTCGGCGGCCCGGGTCTCCGACGGGCCCACCGGTCCCGAGAACCCCGTGCTGTCGCCGGCGCGCTTCAGGTTTTCGGACGACGGGTTTTCAGATGTTTCGGCGCGGCGAACATTGAGTCCCTGCAGCAACTGGGCCTTCATTGAACCCGGCCCGAGAGCGGAATTCAGAATGCCCGACTTCGGGTTGGGAGGGGTGGGTTCCAGCTCCGGCTCGGGGTTGAGATTGGGCGGGACATCCTGCTCGGCGCGCAGCCTGGGTCCCATCACCACCACCCTGTCGGGACCGGGGCCGGGAATCGGGATGGGCGTGACGCCGGCGAGGTCGGTGCCAGGGATCGGGATGGGCGTGGCGCTGATCACATCGGGACCGGGGATCGGGACGGGCAGAGAACTGATGGGGTCGGGTCCGGGGATGGGTATCGGAGTTGCGCTGATCACATCGGGACCGGGAAGCGGCATGGGGGTGGCGCTGATGGGGTCGGGACCGGGCAGCGGCATGGGGGTGGCGCTGATGGGGTCGGGACCGGGCAGCGGCATGGGGGTGGCGCTGATGAGGTCGGGACCGGGAAGCGGCATGGGGGTGGCGCTTAAGGGGCCGGGACCGGGAAGCGGCATGGGGGTGGCGCTGAAGGGGTCGGGACCGGGCAGCGGCATGGGGGTGGCGCTGATCGTATCGGGACCAGACAGGGGAATGGGAGTTGCATGAGCCATCGCCGGATCTCTGGCCAGGTCAGGTTGTCTGGCTGGATCCGGCGGGTCAGAAAACGGATGTCCGTCGGCACGGTGGATGTCCATAAACCGCCTCCACAGATTGTTTGTTCATTTTTCGGATAAACGGACTGCATAGTTGCGTACAACGTTGGGATTGTAAGCACAAGTTCACTCGGAAATATTCAGATCGCTGATGCCAGAGTATGCCTGGCAGCAGGCGGAGTGAGCGTATCCGGCGTCAACCCGCAACGCGCGCGGAGCATCATTCCGGTCCTCCTCCCATCATGGAAAACGAGCGGGGATTCATCCATTGGCCGTCTCCGGTTGCACCATCCGTCGGTGGCCAACTCGTGCTTTTTCATTTCCCCCGGTCGGAGTAGAATGAGTTTTCCGCCGCATCCGGTGGTCCGTGGCCAGGGAGCCCGGTCCGGACGGCGGGTTCGAATGCGACAGCCATTCCAAGGAGGCGCGATGAACAGGTCAGGTGGTACGGCGCGCGCGAGCGCCCTCAAGATTATCGTCACGATGGCCATCGGGATGCTGGCGGCGGAGTGCGGATGGGCCGCCGCGGCGCCGCAGCAGGCGGTGAAGCCGAAACCGGCCCCGGCGCCGGTCGCCAACCGGATCACCATGGAGCCGCCGCTGCCCGAGGCGTTTTTCACCTTCAAGCCCGGCGCCGACCGGGAGCTGTTCGATTACACGCAGCTCATCGACTACCTCAAGTCGGTGGACGCGGCGTCCGACCGGTTCACCCTGGTGGAGATCGGGAAGTCGCCCATGGGCAAGCCCATGTATCTCGCCCTGCTGTCGTCGGCGGAGAACATCCGCCGCCTGGACGAGCTCAAGGCGATCAACCGCCGGTTGGCGCTGGACCCGGACATCCCGCCCGCCGAGCGCGAGGCGCTGGTGAGCAAGGGCCGGGTGTTCGTGCTGGCGACGCTGTCCATGCACTCCACGGAGGTGGCGCCCTCCCAGATGTTGCCCCTCTACGTGTACGACCTGGTGACGGCGCGCGACGCGGCCACCGTGAAGATCCTGGACGAGACGGTGCAGATGTTCGTCCCCTGCCACAATCCCGACGGCATGCAGATGGTGGTGGAGCACTACCGCAAGCACAAGGGCACCAAGTGGGAGGGGAGCGACCTGCCCGGCCTCTACCACAAGTACGTGGGGCACGACAACAACCGCGACTTCGTCGCCCTGACCCAGTCGGACACCCGGGCCATCAACCGCGTGTTCAGCACCGAGTGGTTCCCCCAGGTGATGGTGGAGAAGCACCAGATGGGCGAGACCGGTCCGCGCTTCTTCGTGCCGCCCAACCACGATCCCATCGCCGAAAACGTGGACCGCGACCTCTGGTACTGGTGCGGCCTGTTCGGCGCCAACATGGCCAAAGACATGGGCGCGGCCGGGATGCGGGGCGTGGCCCAGCACTGGGGCTTCGACCAGTACTGGCCCGGTTCCACCGAGACGTGCCTGTTCAAGAACGTCATCGCCATGCTCACCGAGAACGCCAGTTGCCGGGTGGCCACGCCGGTTTACGTGGAGCCCACCGAGCTCGGCGTCCGCGGCAAGGGCCTGGCCGAGTACAAGAAGAGCACCAACATGCCCGACCCGTGGCCGGGCGGCTGGTGGCGGCTGGGCGACATGGTGCAGTACGAGCTGGTGAGCATGCGGGCCGTCGCCCGCACGGCCGCCGAGAACCGCGCCGAACTTCTCGCCTTCCGCAACGAGCTGTGCCGCCGCGAAGTGGAGCGGGGCCGCACCCAGGCCCCATACGCCTACATCCTGTCGCTGGCGCAGGGCGACCGGAGCGAATTGGCCGGCCTGGCCAACCTGCTGCTGGAGCACGGCGTCCGGATCTACCGGCTGACGGCGCCGGTGGCCGTGGACGGCTGCGCCTTCGGCGCCGGCGACCTGGTGGTGCCGCTGGCCCAGGCGTACCGCCCCCTGATCAAGGAGATCATGGAGGACCAGCGCTACCCGGTGCGCCACTACACGCCGGGCGGCGAGCTGATCCGCCCCTACGACATCACCAGCTGGTCGCTGCCGCGCCACCGCGGGGTGCGCTGCGTGGCGGTGAACGCCGCGGCGCCCGCGCTGGCGACGTCGCTGGCGGAGGTGACCGGCGCGTTCCGCTGGCCCGCCGCGGGCGAGCTCCCCGCCGACGCCACCGCGCTGGCCTGGGCGGCCGGCGACAACGACGCCTTCCGCGCCGCGTTCCGGGCGCTGGAGGCGGGTTTGCTGGTGAAGCGTCTCACCGCGGACACGGCGGTGGGCGACGCGGCGCTGCCCAAGGGCAGTTTCGTGGTCATGGCCCCGCCGGGCCTGACCGCCAAGCTCCGGGAGGTGGCCGCGGCGGTGTCCGTGCCGCCGGTGCGGGTGGACGCCGGCACGCCGGCGGCCGGCGCGCCGCAGCTCCTGGGCAGGATGGCCCCGCCGCTCGCGGCCGAGACGGTGGCGCCGCGCCGCATCGCCCTGGTGGAGACCTGGTTCCACGACATGGACGCCGGCTGGACGCGGTACGTGCTCGACGACTACCGCGTGCCGTACACCGTGCTGCGGCCCGGCGACTTCGAGAAGACCGATCTGGCTGCGGATTTTGACGTGGTGATCTTTCCCGACAACGACAAGAACATCCTGATGACCGGCCAGATGAAATTCGAAGACCGTTACTGGATGACCGACATGCCGCCGGAGTACGTCCGGGGGATCGGCGCCAAGGGCATGGAGCGGCTCATGGCCTTCCTGGACAAGGGCGGGGTGATCCTGGCCTGGGGGCGGTCCACGGCGCTCTTCGCCGATTCGCTGGAGATCAAACGAGACGACGCGACGGAAAAATTCCGGCTCCCGGTGCGCCTGGTGAACGACGACCTGCGCAAGAGCGGCCTCTACGTGCCCGGCGCGGGCTTGCGGGTGGAGCTCCGCCCCGACAGCCCGCTGACCCTGGGGCTGCCGGCGGAGGTCACCGCGTTTTCCCGCGCGTCGGCGGTGTTCGGAACGTCGGTGCCCGACCAGGACATGGACCGCCGCGTGGCCGCGTTGTATCCGGAGGACGACATCCTGGTGAGCGGCTACGCCGAGAAGATCGAGCTGCTGGCGAACAAGCCGGTGGTGGTGTGGCTGCGCAAGGGAAAGGGGCAGCTGGCGCTCTACGGCTTCAATCCGCAGCACCGGGGCTCGACGCCGGCGACCTTCAAGCTGCTGTTCAACGGCATCCTGCTGCCGCCGGTACCGTGAGCCGTCGCCGGCCCGCCGGATCGGGAACAGTTGATGGTTGATGGTTCGTATTCGTAATTCGTACTCGTAATCGTATTCGTAATTCGTAATCGAGGCTCGATGCCGTAGGCCGCGCCCGCCGGGCGCGGCCCGCTCCCTCGGCACGGTTGAACGATTTGCCTGCGGGTTCGTGCAGAGTCGCGGCAAGGACGGATCGGAATCCCGCCGTATCTTGCCGAGTTTCACGGCGCCCGTCCGGCGGACGGGCGCTACTTCGCGTAGGCCGCGGGGAGGGCGGTCCGAAATTCCCCTGCAACAGGGGCCGGCCTATCCAAGCTCAATCCGATCCCCTCTTTGTGTCCTTTGTGCCTGTGGTAAACCGGATCGAACCTCAGGGCGCTTTTTCAACCTTCTGGATCTCGACGATGCCTAAACGGTTGGTCTTCGCCGGGTAGCGGCCGCCGGGACGGAATGCGCGCCACTCCGCCTCGGTCTTCGGTTCGTACGTGAGCTTGCGCCCGGAGGAATCCCTGAAGCGGATGGTGTACTTCTCGGTGCGGGGTCCGGCGCGATCCCTGGCTCCGGCCTGGAAAGCGGGCCATTGCGGCTGCTGATTGTCGCCCGCGGCCTTCAGCAGTTTGCCGTCCATCCAGCGGTCGACGGTGAAGGTGAAGCGGGTCTTGTAGACCGGTTTCTCCTTGTAGACCGGCTCCCGGACGGTCCGGGTGCGGGTCACCGACTCGTAAACGGGCCGGTCCTCGTACACGTCCTCGAAGTAGCCGTTGCCCAGGTCGCGGGTGCCCGTCTTGACCCGCTCGGTGCCCGTCTTGACTCGCTCGGTGTAGGTCTCCTCGCGCTCCCGGGTGCCCGTCTGGACCTTTTCCTTGTGGTGGACCGCCCGCTCCTGGCGCAGCACGCGGATGCCCTTGGGCAGTTCCCCCTCCCAGCCCTGTTCGGTGAACGTGCGCAGCTGCTGCATCTGGACGGTGCGCTCCCAGCGGAAGCCGTCGGCGATGAGCACCGTGGACCGGGGGCTGCAGAACCAGTACAGCCCGCCCACGGCGATGAGGAGAAAGGCCATGGCGGTGATGAGGCAGCCCTTGCCCAGCTTGTGGCCGGTTGTGCGGGCAACAGGCACCGAGGCGGCCGGCGGCGCGGGCGGCGGCGCGAGTCGGGACCGCCCGCCGTCGGCGCCGGCGCCGCAACCGGAACAGAAAGTGTTGGCGCCGGGATTGTCGCCGCCGCAGTAGGCGCACGTCCAGTCGGGACCGGCCTTGGCCTTCGCCTGTTCGGCCTCGTCGACGACCTCCCGGGCGTCGTCGGGCAAGTAGAGCTTGACGTCGGCGCCGCGGGGAGCGCCGCAGCCGCCGCAGTACTTGTCGGGGCCGCGGTTGCGCGCCCGTCCGCACATGGGGCAATCCCAGGCACCTTCGCGAATGGCCATACGGTTTTTCCTCCATGGCCTTGGACGGCCGCGGGATGAAATTTGACAGAAATTGTAGCCGAAACGCGCGCGAAAATCCCCAAGAAAGTCTGCGGTCCCGTTTCGCTCCGGCCGGGCGGGCGCCCGCGCGCGACCGCTGCGGATGCTTGCGGCGGGTGCTAGAATACATCCATCACGAGTTGGGATGAGGCGATGGCGGCTTCGGGACGCATGCTGGAATCGTGGAAAGAGATCGCCGATCATTGCGGCCGGTCGGTGCGCACCGTCCAGCGGTGGGCCCGGCGCGGCCTGCCGGTGTATCGCGACGCCGGCGGCACGAGCGATCGGGTCTACGCCTTCGCTGAGGAAATCGATGCGTGGCGCCTGGCCCAGGCGCTGGCGGCGGGCGGGAACGGCAACGGCGATCTCGCCCGGGCGGGCGGCGCCGGTGCCGCGGGGACGGCGCCGCCTGACACTGTCACAACGCTGTCAGCCGCCGCGCCGCCTGAAGCCGCCGGAGCCGCGCCGTCCCAGCGGGGCAGCCGTGCCTGGGGCCGCGCCGTCGCGCTGGCGCTGGGCGTGCTGATTATCACCGCGGTGGGCATCGCGCTCACCCGGCGGACAGACGACCCCGGACCGCCCCGGCTGTCGCGGGTCCTGGCCGAGGGCGACACGGTCGTCGGCCTGGATGCCGCCGGCCGGCGCCTCTGGGCCACCCGCCTGCCCGGCCCGGTGGCGACGGAGACGTCGGAGTTCCTGACCTCGAACGCCGGCGTGTGCGGTGGCCGCCAGTTCGAGCTGGCCGACCTCGAGGGGGACGGTGTCGCCGAAGTGATCGCCAAAGTCCGAACCATCCGGACCACGGGCGAACTGTTTTGCCTCGAGGAGGACGGCCGGATCCGCTGGCGCTACGAGCCGGGCGAGACGATGCGGTTCGGCGGCCGGACGATATCCGCCGAATGGTTCGTCCGCTTCTTTCACCTTCACGACGTGGACGGGGACGGCCGGCGGGAGATCATATTAACTGCCGCCCACTACCAGCTCTTTCCCGCCAAGATGGTGGTCCTGGACGCCGGCGGGGCGGTGCGCGGCCGGTACGTGCACACGGGTCACTTCCTGAACATGGCGCTGACCGACCTGAACCGGGACGGCCGGAGCGAGATCCTGACTGTCGGCATCAACAACGCGCACCGGCAGGGCTTCCTGGCGCTGCTCGATCCGGAGGACCTGGCGGGCGTTTCACCGCCGTCCGGCGATCCGGCTTACACCTGTCCGGACCTGCCGACGGGGCGGGAGCTGGGCTACCTGCTGTTCCCGCGGGACTGCATCAACCGCGCCACCCACGAGTACGGCGGGCTGGATTCGATCGCGGTGGAACAGGACCAGGTCGTCGTGGCGACCTTCCGGACGATGAATCCGCCCGAAGGCGTGACGACGGGCAGCGTGCTGTACTACCTGGACCGGCGGCTGGCGCTCCGCTGGGTGGACTTCGACAACGGCTACTCGGTCCTGCATGCCTACCTGGAACGCATCGGTCTCATCGACCATCCCTTCAGTCGGGATGAGCTCAGCCGGCTCGGCGCCCTCCGCTACTGGGACGGCCGGGAGTTCGTGTCCGCGCCCACGCCCAACCGGTTGGGCCGCTGGGCGGGCCAGGGGATTGATTGACACGCGGGTTGCTGATACCGGTATAATGCCCCGGTCCGCGTCGGCGCGCATCGGGCGGGCCGGGCGGCGGCCAGTCTTCGCGGGCGGACTCCAAGGATGAAATCGGACAGCACATCCCGGCTGCGGTGGCTCCTCAAGCAGGCGTGGCAGTTCGCCCGCTTCGCGGTGGTGGGCGCCATCAACACCGGCATCGATTTCGGCATCACCAACGCCCTGGTGCTCCTGCTGCAGCCGTCCAGCGGCCTGGCGCTCTTCCTCATCTCGGTGGTGGCGTGCGGGGTGGCCACCCTCAACAGCTACATCATGAACCGGCGCTGGACATTTTCCGACGCCTTCGGTCCGGCGGACCGGGCGGAGAAGATCAAGTTCGCCGTGGTGGCGGGCCTGTCCATGGCGATCAACACCACCACCTTCCTGTTTCTCGTCCGCTTCCTGCCCCGCTATCTGCCGGAGGAACTGCCCGCGTGGCTGGGCATCCCCGGTTTCATCCTGGTGGTCAACCTGGCCAAGTTCGGCGGGGTGCTGGGCGCGTTCGTGCTGAGCTTTCTGGGATTCCGGTTCGGCGTATTCAAGACCGAGGCGGTCCACACCTTCCGCGACACCTTCGCTTTCCCCGCGGCGCCGGACCGCGGCGGGGCCGGCCAGGCGCTGGCGGCGATGGGGCTGGCGGCGGTCCTGCGGCTGCTGCTGATCGTGCCCGGCGCGCCGCTCTCGGGCGACGCCGTCGCCTTCGCGACGGCCGCGCGCGACGCGGCGGCGGGCGGTTTGGCCGCGGCGGGACCGGCGGGGCTCAACCTGTTCGCCGCCTGGCAGGCGCTGCTGCTGGCGGCGGGCGCTGACCGGATCACCGCCGCCGTGGCGGCCTCGCTGATCCCGGGCGTCCTGTTGCTGCTGCCCGTGGTGTGGATCACCCGGTCCCTGTACGGCGCGAGCGCGGCCTGGCTGGCCGCGCTGTTCGTGGCCGCCCATCCCCGCCTGATGGAGTACTCGGTCAACGGCGATTCCTTCAGTTTCTATCTGGGCGTCTTTGCCGCCGGCGTGTGGGCGCTGGTCCGGCTGGCCCGTGGCGGAGGACTGGCGGCCGGGGCGTCGGTGGGCGCGGCCTTCGGACTGGCCGCGGCGGTTCACAACGGCGGTTTCGCCGCTTTCATTGTGGCGTTGCCGCTGGCCGTGGGTCTGGCCCGTCCGGTCCGCGGCGTGCTGCTCCGCCTGGGTGGAGCGTCGGGCCGGCCATGGCCCGCCCGACTGGCGGTGGGGGCCGCGGCGGCCGCCGCCTTCGCCGCCGTCGTGATCGGCTGGGTGCTGGCGGCGCCGGCCGCGCCGGGCGCAGGCGGCCTGTTGCACACCACCGCCGCCCCGGTGCAGGAGTTCGCCGAACGGTTGGACCTGGCCGGCGCGGCCCGGGCCATCTATGGCGAGGCCGCGACAGCGGCCCGATCAGTGGCGCCGGACCGCGGATCCGGCTGGACGGCCCTGGCCGCCCGCATCCCCCAGAACCTGCTCTACTGCCTGGAACGGACGCCGGGCCTCCTGTTGACGCCCGTGCCCTTGTTCCTTTTTCTGCTGCCGGTGTTCACCGGGCGGTGGAGCATGTTCCGGCCGGACAAGCTGCCCCTGGTGTTCATGATGGTGCTGCCGGTGGTGACCGACGCCTTGCTGCGGGTGGATATCCGCAATCTGCTGACCGCGGTGGTGCCCGTCCAGGTGTTCGGTGCGGCCGGGCTGGTGGCGTTCGCCGCGTACGCGGCGCGCGAGTCCAGGCTGCCGGGGCTGTTGGCCGCGGCCGCCGCCGTCATCCTGGCGGTGTCGCTGGGGCTCGCCGGCTGGCGGGCGGTGGAGCTGGAGCGACAGTATGAGAATCACCACCGCGTGGCCCGCTGGCTGGCGACGCACGTGCCGCGGGACGCGTCCGTGTCCGGCTGCGCGTACGGTTACATCGAGATCACGGGGTTCTACTCCGGCCACGCGACGGTGCCCCGGCTCTGGACCGAGCGCCCCGCGGACCTGCAGGCGGACGCGGACCGACGGGGCATCCGCTGGCTGGTCCTGTACGAGCCGTTCCTGCGGGCCGCCAACCCGGCCCTGCTGCCGGCCCTCGACGCGGGCGTGCCCGGTTTTCGCCGGGCGTTCGTCGCCACCGACCGGCGCGGCCTGCGCGCCGTGGTTTTCGAACGCGTCCCCTGAAACAAACAGGCGCGGCCGATGGCCGCGCCCGCTCAGTTGCCGGCATGATCCGGGAATGACGGAATCGCCACCGCGCCTACGAGGTCGGCCCCCGCCGCGGTTGTCCGAGCACTCTCACTTCGATGGTCTTCTGGTCGGGGATGTCGGTTTCGATCGCCAGTAATCCGTTGAACGGTTCGCCCGCGAAGTCGGCGGGCAAGGTCACGGTCACGAGGTAGGACAGTCCGGGCGTGACCTCTTCCAGACGGGTGAGCAGGCCGGGCACATCGCACCTGACGCCGAGGATTTTGAACGGCGTGCTCTCCGAGTTCACCCGGACCTGACGATTGACATCGGCGCCCCGATGGGAGAGGGTGAACACCAACCGGTAGGGTACCGCCCGGGCTACGCCGATGACTTCGCCGGTCACCATCAGCTTCAGGGTCGGCGCGAGCGGGTTGTTGGTCTCCAGGATGACCTGCTCCGTGAACCGCCCGATGGGCGCGTCGGCGGGCAGGGTGAGCCGGATCCGCCGCTCGGGCGCGTTTTCGTACCCGGATTTCGAGTATTCCACCCGCAGCACGGGATTGTTGTGCTTGACCGCAACGATGTCCGATTGGTCCGCGTATTTGCCGGTCAGGGAGAGATAGCGCACGGCTTCCTGCCCCTTGGGCACCTGCCGAAATGCGACCGTGGTCTGGTCCAGAGCGAGCGCGGTCACGATCTGGGCGCGGACGGTGAGATTCACCGTGGCGTGGTTCGGGTCGTTGGTGGACACGCTGATTTGCTTCATCAGTACATGACTTCGCTTGCTGGTGTTGAGGGAAACCTCGATATTTCCTTCCCCGCCCGGGGGAATCTCCCTGGCCGAAACCAGGGCTGCCGTGCACCCTCAACCCGCCTTGACCCGGTCGATGATCAGGAGCGCCTGTCCGACGTTTCGGAATTGAAACAGGTGCTTGAGGGTCACGCCGTCTTCGACGACGCCGAAATCATGCGTCAAGGCGTCAAACCGGATTTCGGGTTGCGGGCCAGCGGCCGGCGGGGTGGCCGGCTGCCCGGGTGTCGCGACCTGCGCGGCGACCCAACCGGCCCAGACCAGCACAAGCGCCGCGATCGGCAACACCCGGCGGAAAAGAGTTGGCGGAATCAAGTGGCTATTCCTCCTCACAGGAATCAGAGTGTCATCTATACATCATTCCGGCGCTGAAGCCAACAGGAATGTCGGCGGACATGACGGCGCCGCGGGCCGGTCGTCACAAACACTGAAACATCCGGACAGCCCCTCAGTAAAATAGTCGTCATTTTAAGACGGAGGACCAAGCGCGTGAGCAAGTGGGTGGTGTGGGGTTTGCTGTTGATGCTGGGGGCGGGGCTGGCGGGCTGCCGGCTGTCGCCGGGGGGAGCGGCGGACGAGGAGGCGCCGGCCGCGCCGGCCGGAGCGGCGGACCTGGTGGGCGAACTCACCGAGCTGCAGGGGGCGTACCCGCTGAAGGTGATCAGCGCTCCGGGCCTCTATGGACCCGCGGAGATCGACGAGCTGGCCGGCGATCGGGCGCCGCTGTTGCGACGGCACGGCTTTGTCCGGGGGGTGGCGGCGGAGTTCCAGTTCTTCGACTTGCCGGGCTTGACCTTTGCCGTTACAATTTACCAGATGGCGTCGCCCAACGGCGCGCGGCGGGTCTATCAGGAGACGGCGCCGTTCGGGGAGAGCTGCCTGCACCTGGGCGAGGAAAACCGGTGCTCGCCGCTGGGAGTGGCGTTTCACCGCGACGTCTATTACGTCGAGCTGGTGGGCCGGAACGTGGACGACAACCTGTCCCGCGAGATCGCCATGCTGGCCGCGGAGCTCGACCGCCGCCTCCAACGCTGAAGCGCGCCGCGGCCCCGCGGCGACGCCGGAGTGACATGGGCGCAATCGAAATGTGGGAGCAACTGGCCCGGCTGGCGGACGGCGTCCGCGGGCTGTACCTGGCGCTGGCTGACCGTTTTGCCGACACGGAGGAACTGCACGCGCTCTGGCGGGAACTGGCCCGCAGCGAGGCCGAGCAGGCGACCGGGCTGCGCCGGCTGGATCCAATCGCCATCGCCGGGCCGGACGACCCGCTGCTGGCGGACGTCCTGATGCGGCACCTGGCGCCGATGGCGGACCGGGCCCGCCGCGACCGGCTGTCGGCGGAGGGGGCCATCGCGCTGGCCTTCGGCGTGGAGTGCTCCCTGGCCGAGCGCCACGCGACTGCGGCGAAGCAGCCGGAGGCGCCGCCCGGGCCGCTGGAACAGGTCCGTTCGGCCGGCCGGGACCACCGGCGAAAGTTGCGCGAAATGGCCGCCGTCCGCGGCGTGTTCCTCCCGCCGGATGAGTAAGCCATCCCCATCCTCACGCCGCCTGCTCTGGGTGCAGCTCGGGGTGCCCGATGCCGAGCAGGCGTTCGCCGACAGCAACCTGCCGGTCGCCGCGGGCTACGTCCTCGGCCACTGCCGCGCCCGCGGCCTGCTGGACGGCCTCGAGTGGGCCATCCTGGACGAGGCCACCGCCACCTACGCCGGCGACGCCGGCCTGCTCGCGGCGGTGCTGGACCGCCGGCCCGACATCCTGTGCCTCTCCGCCTACATGTGGAACGTGGAGCGATCGCTCTGGCTGGCTGAGCGGGCGCGGGAACTCCGCCCGGAAATCCGGGTCATCCTGGGCGGGCCGGAGGTCACCCCCGGCAGCGTCTGCTGGGACCATCCGGCGGCGGACGTCCTGGTGGCCGGCGATGGGGAGACGGGCCTGCCCCTCGCCCTGGCGGCGCTGGACCGCGACGACTCCCGGCCGGTCCGGATCGCGGCGTCCCCGCTCGCGGACCTGGCCGGACTGGCCGATCCGTATTCCGAGGGGATCCTGCCGCCGGGCCTGAAGGGAAACTGCCTGCTGGAGACCACGCGGGGGTGTCCCTGCCGCTGCCACTACTGCTTTTACTCGAAGAGCGCCCGAACCATCCGCCACCACGACGAGGCCGCCATCCGGGATTTCTTCCGGTGGGCCGAAGCCGACGGCCGGGTCCGCGACATCTACCTGCTGGACCCCTCGTTCAACCGCGCCCGCGGCACGCGGGGCCGCCTCGAGAAACTGGCCCGTTGGAACCGGGCCGGGCTGGACCTCCACACCGAATCCCGGCTGGAGGGGATCGACGCGGGGCTGGCCGCGGCGTACGCCCGGGCGGGCTTCCGCTCGCTGGAAGCGGGCCTGCAATCCATCCACCCCGCCGTCTGCGCCGGCGTGGGCCGCCGGCTGGACCTGCCGGCCTTCGCCGCCGGCGCGGCGCACCTGGCCGCCGCGGGGCTGAAGATGGACATCGGGGTGATCCTCGGGCTGCCCGACGACGATCCGGCCGGCTTCCGGGAGACGCTGGCCTGGCTGCGCGACCGGGATCTCGCCGAGGCGGCGGAGGTGTTCCTCCTGAGCCTGATTCCGGGGACGGCGCTGCGCGAGCGGGCGGCCGCCGAGGGCTTCCGCTGGATGCCCCGGCCGCCGTATTACCTGCTCGCCGCCGGTGCGTGGGACGAGACCCGCCTCCTGCAGGGCGTCTACGACGTCGAGGAGATCCTGGACCGCCGGCACCACGTGGACATTCCCCCGTATGGCGACGAACCGGCGCCGGGCGGCTGGATTCAGCGCGTCCGCGTCGACGCCGACTCGCCCGGCGCCGCGGCGGTGCTCGACGCGGTGATCCCCCGGCTGGCCGCCGTGGCCACCCTGGACATCGATTGCGAGGATCCCGACCGCGCCGCGCCCCGTGTCGCCGCGCTGGGCGACCGGCTGCTCGCGGCCTGCCCGTTCGGGCTGTGCCGCATGGTGATCCGGAGCGCCCGCCCCGTGTCGTCGGACGCGGCGGCGGCCATCCAGGCGGCCTTCACCCGGGCCGACCAGTATTGGAACCGGGTGAACTACTACCGCGACGACTCCACCGGGATCTACTCCTGCCGTCTGTTCCAGCGGGTGCCCGCGGCGGCGTGGCGGGACTGGCTCGACCGCTTGCCGGCCTGGCTCGACCTGGTGTTCGAGCTGCCGCGGGATCCGGCGGAGTTCGACCGGCTGGCCGGCGCGCTCTACGAGCGCCTCCGGCCCGGTCTGAGTTTCGTGATCGGCGGGGACGGTATCGACGCGGAATACCGGCGGCGCGTCACGCGGTCGGTTGAGGAGACGGGCGTCTTCAGCCGGTGGCTGCCGGCGGCGCAGTGACGGCCGTTATTCGTGACGCAGCGACGCCACCGGATCGAGGCGCGCGGCGCGGGTCGCCGGATACAGCGCCGCGGCCAGCGCCACCAGCGTGGCGAAGGCGACGGCGGCCGCGATGAGCCAGAGGGGGAACTGGAACAACACGGCCGGCCGGGCGCCCTGCTGCCGGATGTAGATGTTCATCAGGTAGTTGATACCCAGCGACGTGAGCCAGCCCAGGGCCACGCCGAGCACCCCGCCGGCGAAGCCGATCAGGCCGCCCTCGATGAAGAAGAGGCGGCGGATGTCGACGCGCCGGGAGCCCACCGCCTTCATGATGCCGATGTCCCGGCGCCGCTCCAGCACCGCGATGATCATCGTGTTGACGATCCCCAGGCAGGCGACCAGCAGCGAGACGCCGGCCAGGGCGCCCAGCCCCGCGTCCATCAGAATGAAGAAGCGGTTCATCTCACCCAGGATGGAGATGAGGGAGATAGTCCGGAAACCCATCTTCTGGATCGTCTGCTCCACGTGGGCGGCGTCGGTGGCGCCGGCGGTGCGGACCTCCACGGTCTGGTAGGGATCCCCGGCGGACGGGTTGCGCAACAGGCTTTCCAGCGCGATCACGTCCAGCAGCCCGAGCGCCCGGACCTGGTCCAGGGGAAGGAGGACATCCATCCGCAGGATGGGGTTGCTGAACATGCTTTCCGGTGGTTCGACGACGCCCACGACGCGCGCCGTGAGTTCCCGCCGCGCCACCGAGAAAGCGGGCAGGGGGAGCGGACCCGCCGCGCCGCCGCCGGCCGAAGCCGAGAAGAAGGACAGCTCCAGCTTCTGGCCCAGCGCCGCCGCGGGATTCTTGAACCCGAGGGCGGCGGCGCAGTCCTTCGTGATCACCACCTCGTCGCCGGCGCCGGGGCGGAACAGGCGGCCGCACCGCAGCGGATAGGCCAGCCGGTTTTCCGCGTCGGCCGCGTTGTGGCTGCGGCCGAGGGAAGTCCGGCGCTTGTCTCCGTACCGCACCTCGACGGGGAACTGGACCACCGGCGAGGCCGAGACCACGCCGGGGAGCCGGCGGAAGCTCGCCATGGCCGCGTCGTCGAGACGCGGCCGCGCCGCCGCCGGGGCCGGTTTGGCGCGGTCGGCGGGCCGGGGCACGGGCGCGGCCGGCATCACCTGGATGGTGGTGAGGACCCGATACTTGAGCAGCTCGTCGGTGGTCAGGCGCTGGAGCCCCACGCCGAAGGCGAAGATGCAGACGAGGGTCCCGGTGCCGATCATGACCCCGGCGGTGGTGAGCGCCGTCCGCAGGGGCGTCTGGCGCAGGTTGGCCACGGCCAGGCGCGTCGATTCGATCCAGTTCATGCGTCCTCCCGCCGGAATGGGGTATCAGGGGCGCTCCAACCGGTTATCGCCGGTTGCCGATATTCTACGACGGGGTGAAGAAAAATGATCGGGGATCAGTATAATAGACCAAAATTGTGGAGAAAGCTGCCATCATGAAAATCACCCGCACCGCGGCCTCACTCACCTGCCTGGTGGGACTCATGTTGACGTTCCCGGTCCGCCCGGTCAGCGGCCAGGCGGCCGCGCCGCCGCTGCTGCACAGTTTGCCCGTGGCCGACGACGATCCCGGCTCCATCATCCGCCGCTTCGTCAATCCGCTGCTGGAGGGCGGTCCCAAGGCCGTCACCGGCTTCCAGTCGGACCAGGAGCACGCCGAATCGCTCGGTCCGGTGCTGGAGCCGGATTCACCGGTCTTCATGCACTACGCGCGCTTCTCGCCCAACCGCCCCAACGAACAGAACATCCTGCTGCGGGACGGGCGGATCTTCGTCAATTTCCGCAATCCGTACGAAACCGATGAGGCGCCCGATCTGAGGATCCGCCCGGTGGATGGCGGCAGCCGGATACCTTTCATCATCCGTTGCCTGCTGTACCCCCGCACCGAAAGCCAGACGGAGGGCTCGGTCGAGATCACCTTCCGCTTCCCGGTCATCCTCTCGCCCGCCATCGAGGTGCAGGCGGTGCTTCTGAACTACCGTCGGGCCAACTTCCGGATCGTTCCCGGCAGCACCGGCGACAGCTACATCCTCATTATTCCGGTCCACCGGAAGGAGTTGGAACAGGCCCAGCGGGACCCGGCCGCGCCGTGCTCCATTTACATCAACGGCACCGTGAGTCTCCGGAACTATGACACTATCTCCACGAGCCGGTTCGCCGCCACCATGCCGACGCTGAAGGACAGTTCGGCGGCGGGGATCGCCCGGCTCATCGCCAGCCGGGACTACCGCGGCGAGGACGAGCGGGCGGAGCTGGAGCGCATCGCCGCCGGCATCGCCGCCGGCTCCGACAACCTGTACGAAGTGGTCCGCCGGGTCAACCGGTACGTGGGGGCCAACATCCACTATTTCCGGAATTCGATGACACGCACTCCCCTGCAGGTGATCCAGGAAGGGCTGGGCGACTGCGACGACTACACCCGGGTGATGATCACGCTGCTGCGGGCCCTCGGCATTCCTGCCAAGTCGGCGGTGGGGCATATCTACGATTTCAACCATCTCGGCGCCCACGCCTGGGTCGAGGTGGGACTGCCGCTCAAGGACGGCAAATTGCACTGGCTCATCTGCGATCCCACCCTGGCCAGCGCGGCCCAGGACCCGGATTACTTCGTCCAGTTCAAGAACCGGATCCACATCTATCCGGTGACGGTGCGCAGCCGCGTGCTGAACCTGCCGGTGGACGATTCCACGGACGTCTTCCTCAACTGGACCGGCGACGAGAAACTGGGCGCCGTATCCCCCCACGTTTTCCCGTCCGTCATCCAGCGGTTCTACGCCGATTTCGTCACCTCCTTCACCGATTCGGTGAACGCCATGCGTGGGTCCGGCCTCAGCCTGCAGCGGGAGTTCCTGCACTCCACCGGCAGCTCGTTCATCCTGTCGGACCGTCCGGTCCCGCCCGAGCTGCCCAAGATCACCGACATGCGCGACCCCGATATCCTGTACGTCGCCCCCAACTACGAATCGAAGGCATCCAAGGCCCAATCGCGGTTCCAGATCAAGCTGGGCCATGAGGACGACCTGCTGCTGGACATCGGCGTGATCGACGATGACTTTTACCTCGAAGCCGCCGGCGAGCGGCGCGTGGTCGAGGCGCTGGTGCAGGCGTACCGGAACATCTGCAACCGTTTTTTCTCGGGCGCCGAATACCGCTTCCTCGTGGACATCTCATACCTCCGCGACCGGCACACCGACCGGCTGCAAAAAGTCTCGCTGCGGGTGGGCCGCTACCTGCTGGAGCGAAACCTCAAGGACACCATGGACGCGATCCGCAAGGCCGGTCTGCTCAAGGGACCCGAGTACGTGCTCGTCGACCGGCTGCACACGCTGTCGCGCGGCAAGAACCTGTACCTGATGTGCGACCAGAGCTTCACCGGCCGGGCCCAGGACAGCGGCATCCTGCCCATGCCGTTCTGACCGCGGGCGCGAAACCCGGCCGCCGCCGCGGGTCGCCCTTGGCGTTTGGGGGCAATGGCGGTATACTGTCCCATCAAATTCTCGTGGGAGAGTGACAGGCACATGAGCCGACCCGCCAGTTGCCGTAATTTCGCCGCCCAGACCCTCGCGCCCGAAATCGAAAGCCGGCTCCGGGAGCGGGCCCGCCAGGCCCGGGGCGACATCCTGAAGATGACCACCCTGGCCGGGTGCGGCCATCCGGGCGGTTCCATGTCATCCATCGACCTGTACCAGGTCCTGTACAGCCTGGCCAATGTGGATCCGGCCGGGCCCCACCGGCCCGACCGCGACCGGATCGTGATCAGTCACGGTCACACGTCACCGGGCGTGTACGCCGCCCTGGGCGGTCTGGGCTTTTTCCCGGTGGACGACGCCATTGCCCATTTCCGCCAGGCCGGCGGACCGTTCGAGGGGCACGTGGAGCGCTGCGTGCCGGGTGTCGAGTGGAGCACGGGCAACCTGGGGCAGGGGCTGTCAGCCGGCTGCGGCATGGCGCTGGCCGCCGAGGTCCGGGGGCTGCCCAGCCGCGTGTTCGTGGTCATGGGCGACGGCGAGCAGCAGAAGGGACAGATCACCGAGGCCCGCCGCTTCGCGGTGAAATTCGGCCTGACCCGCCTGACGGTGCTGGTGGATCTCAACCGGCTGCAGATCAGCGGTGACACGGGCCAGGTGATGCCCCAGCGCATCCGGGCCAACTTCGAATCCGACGGGTGGCGGGTGCTGGAGATTGACGGTCACGACTACCCGCAGATCTACGGCGCGCTCCGCAAGGCCGTCCGTGACAGCAAGCGCTGCACGGCCATCCTGGCTCATACGGTGATGGGCCAGGGCGTGTCGTTCATGGAGAATCAGGCCAAATGGCACGGCCAGGCGCTCGACGAGGCGCAGCTCGCCCAGGCGCTGGCGGAGCTCGGCCTGCCCAATGACCTGGACCGCTATCGCGAGATGCGCCGCCGCGGCACGGCCCACCTGCCGGCCTGGCGTCCGCCCGAGGCGCCCGTGGACGTCGCGGCGGGCGAGCCGCGGCTCTGGACCGCCGACAAGCCCACCGACAACCGCAGCGCCTGGGGCAAGGCGCTCGAAGACGTCGCCGCGCACAACCGCCCGCGCGCCGGGGCCACGCCCATCGTGGTGTTCGACTGCGACCTCGCCGCCAGCGTCAAGACCGGCGGATTCGCCGCCGCCCACCCCGACCGCTTCTTCCAGAGCGGCATCATGGAGCACCACACCGCGGTGGCCGCCGGCGCCATGTCCACCCAGGGCGTCCAGGTGTTCTGGGCCGACTTCGGCGTGTTCGGCGTCGACGAGACGTACAACCAGCAGCGGCTCAACGACATCAACGAGGCGAACCTGAAGGTGGTCTGCACCCACATAGGCACCGACGTGGGCGAGGACGGCAAGACCCATCACGCCATCGATTACCTGGGCCTGCTCCACAACCTGCCCGGCTTCCGGATCGTCATTCCCGCCGACCCGAACCAGACGGACCGGGCGGTCCGCTGGGCGGCCGGCCAGCCGGGGAACTGCTTCATCGGGATGGGGCGGTCCAAGTGCCCGCCGGTGCTCCGCGCCGACGGCCAGCCGTTTTTCGGCCCCGACTACCGGTTCGAGTACGGCCGGGCCGATTTTTTCCGGCCGGCTGACCGTGCCCACGTCGCCGTCGCCGCCCTGGGTGCCATGGCGGGCCGGGCCGTCCGGGTGGCCGACGAGCTGGCCGCCGAGGGGATCCGCGTGGCCGTAGCGGGCGTCCCGTCGCCCCGCGACCTGGACGCCCGCGATCTGGCCGCCCTCTGCGCGCCCGGCGCGCTGATCACGTATGAGGACCACCACCGGGAAACCGGCCTGGGCGCCGTGCTGGCCGCCAGGATCCTGGAACGGGACCTGCACGTCCGCCTCGTGCGGCTCGGCGTGCGGGAGTACGCCACGTCGGGGACGCCCGAGGCGATCCTGCGCTCCCAGGGGCTCGACGCGGACAATCTGAAAGCGGCCATCCGCCGCCTGGCGGGCCATGAAGGCGCCGCGCCGGCGGCTGATCCGTCGGACCACTGATTCTTCAAACAAGGGGAGGCAACCATGAAAACCGTCTGCTCCCGGAACGCCGGCTGTGCGATTCTGGCCCTGGCCATCATCGCGTCTCTGGTCGCGCCGGTGTCGGCGGCCTCGGGCGCCGCGCCCGCCGCTCAAGAGACAGTCCGCGCGGACCAGGCCCAGGTCCCGCCGCCCGGGACCGAGCCGCGGCCGGGCCGCCTCGAAGGAAAGGCCCGGTTGATCCTGGTGAAGGACCAGCCGCCCGACGGGAAGCGGTACACCCTCCCCGTGCTGGTGGATCTGACCCAGGTGCTCGTGGTCGAGAAAGTCGATGACCGGGTGCCCGGCGTTCTGGGCGCCTACATCCTGGGGATCAGGTTCGATCCGGCCCGCGTGAAGCTGGTGGACGTGCTGGGCGGTGACACGCCCGGCTTCCAGAAGGCCCCCGTCTTCACCCGCCTGGACAAGGCCAACGCCGAGGGACTGGTCCGCTTCACCGCCTACCAGACACGCTCCGACGCGCCCGCCGGGCGGATCTCCGTGGCCCGGGTGGTGGTGGAGCTTTCCGATCCCGCCAGCCTGGAGTCGGTGGAGCTGCTGGCGGATTCCCTGGCGACCTCCATCCGCAAGACCGCCGACGGCCGGACGGTGGGTCCGTTCGCCATACCCTTCGAAGGGAAGGCGCTGCCGCGGCGGACCGTCACTCCCGCCAAACCGTAAGCCGGCCGCCGGCCACTCCGAAAAAAAAACGGCCGCCGGCTGGACCGGTGGCCGTTGTGTTTGACGGAAACGTGGATTACTTCAACTTGACGGTGTGGCCTTCCTTGATGTCGGAGCCGGAGACCACGCGCGCCTTCGACCGGTCGGGCTGGGCCTCGAACACCTCGAGCAGGCCCACTTCCTTTTCCTCGGTGAACACCACTTCGCCCTGGGAGTTCTTGATGTCCATGCTCTTGAACACGGCGACCTGGTCGCCGGGCTTCACGCCGTTGTTGGAGCCGATGTCGATGATGACCATCTCCTGCGAGACCATGGCCAGGATCTTGCCGGGCACCTTGCGCAGGGCGGCCACCGCCTCTTCCTGCGCCCGGGCCTCGTCCTGGGCCAACTGGTCGGCGCGGGAATCGTGCGTGGCCAGGAAGGAGTGGTCCATCTTCTCGATGATGTTGTTCATGGCCAGCATCGTGGCGCGGCCCACCATGCTCTCGAGGAACTCGCTCGAGGAGATGTCCAGCGCGCCGCCGCCGGAGCCCCATTTGCCGCCGCCCATGCTGACGCCCTTCTTGGCGTAAGTGGCCTCGCCGAAGTCGGCCATGACGGTCTCGGCGCTGGTGGCGTCCACGATCCGGTAGTCGATCCGGACGTACGCCTCATCCTTCTTGTAGCCCAGGCCGCCGAACACTCCGCCGCCCCAGCCGCTGCCGCCCACCTTGTTCTGCTTGGCGCCGAAGTTGGTGACCTTGGCCAGGAAGTAATACTGCACGCCCTTGATGTGCCCCTTGCGCACGGCGGTCGCCTGCTCCACGTAGCCGGACTTGCCGAAGTCCACTTCATCGGTGAGCAGGTCCACCTGGGCGCGCTCGATCAGGGTGTACTTGCCGGTCTTCTGCAGCTCGGTGATGAACATGTCCGTCAGGCCGGAGCCCACCGTGGAGTTGTAATACACGGAGTCTTCCGGCAGATTGAACGTCTTGACGGCCATCACCGGCTTGCCGCTGGCGGCGGCCGCAAAACCCGTCGCCGTCGCGACCAAAGCGGCCACGAAAGCCAACACAACCAGTCTTTTCATCGCTCTTCCTCCAGGTATATGGTTTGATCGATAAGGACGTCTGTATTGTATTCCATGCGGCGTGACATTTCCACGGTTGACTTATCGGCGGAACGTGTAAAATGTTGCGTCCGGACATGCCGCGGACCGCTAAGCATTAAGATGAGGATCCCATGCCGGGGTTTCAACGGGACAACAGGCGCGCGATCGGCATACGACTCTGGCTGCAGCTGCCACTGTACGCGGCCCGGCGGCTGGCGCTGACGCCGCGGCTGGCTGCCCCCCTGCTGCGGCATCCGCTGTCGGCGCTGGGCAACCTGCGCCACTGGGTGGTCCGTCAGCGGGACGACTTCAACGGACGCTGTTACGGCGTGACCTCCCGCGAGGCGTTCGTGGCGTACGTGGCGGAGCAGGCGCGCCGCTGGTCCGCCGGCGAGCTGGCGGAAAAGCCCCAGCTCTGGGTGTTCCAGGCCTATTGCGAGAAACCCCATGTCGGCGCCTGTCGGCCGGCGCCTGATTCGCCCTATGCCCGCGCCGGTGCCCAGCGGCGCTTCAACGAGTTCTGCGCCTTCGCTGACCGGCCGGGGACAGGCGGCTGCGGCGGTCCGGACACGCCGTGCCTGGTGGGGGAGTGGCTGGGGACGCTGCCGCGCGGCGGGCACGTTGACTTCCGGCTCAAGATCATGCTCGACGAGCGGCAGATGGCCGACTACTGGGCCGAGATGCTCCGCCACCAGGCGCGGACGGGCCAGGTCATCCCATTCATCATGGATGTCTGCCCGTTCGCGCGGTGGCTGGCCGATCTCACCCTGTTCCGGCTCAAGTCGCCGCTGGGGATCGTCTTCCATTTCGATTCGCCCAACCGCTGCCTGAGCTTCCGCCAGTACCGCGCCGCCGACGGCGGCTGCAAGGCGGCCGATGAGCCGGTCACGCTGGGTGCCGAAACCCGCCGGGCCAAGGCCGATCTGCTGGAGCGGCTGCGGGCGGCGACGGCGGCGGCACCGCCCGCAACCCGCTGACGGCGGCGGCGCCGCGGCGAACGTTCGCCGTCAGCGCCGCCGGATTCCGGCAATTTCCACGCGCGATCAAAATAGAAACGCGCCCCGGGAGCGGGGCGCGTTGAAGGTGAGGCGACAGCTTCACCCGGGACACGGAACGGCGCCGGCGCGGCGCTCGGCTCACACGCCGTCCAGGTCGACCTCGAAGCAGTCGAACCAGTAACCGGATTTCGTCAGGAAATCGATTTCCGCCTGGACGATGGCGACGTGGCCCTGTTCGATCTCGACAAAGCGCCGGAACAGTTGCTGGCCGTCGGCCGGGAGCTGGCGGACCATGTCCTGGTAGAACGAGCTGGTCTGCGTCTCCAGCTCCAGTGCGCGGGTGAGCATCTGCAGGTCGTTGGCAGGATCGGACCCGGCCACGTGGCTGTGCATCTTCCGACTGGCGGCCTCGATCTGTTGCGGCGCCGGAATGGCCGTGGGCAGGGTGTCGGCGGGCACGGTGCCGGTCTGCTTGAGCTGCTCCAGCTTGCGGTGCAGGTAGTCGAGGTGGGACTGCTCCTCGTCGGCCAGCGTCTGGAAGATCCGGCGGCCGGCCGGGTCGCTGATTCGGTCCACCTGATCGGCGTACGCCTTGTGGACGCGGCTCTCGTACTGGATCGCGGTGATGATGGCTTGTTCGACGGTCATGCTGCCTCCAGAATGAAGATCGCGGCTTCAGGGCCGGCCCGGCGCGGTGCCGGGCCGGCGGGAACAACGGAATGCCGGCCGGGGGTGAATCGCCGATCCGGTCAGTCGTCCTTGCGGGCGCCGAGCTCGCGGTCCATCATGTAGATGGCGTGCTTGGCTTCGCCGATGTGCTCCAGCTTGGCGAGAATCTCTTCGGCGTGGGCCTCCTCCTCCACCTGCTCGTCGACGAACCACTGCAGCAGCCCGATGGCGGCGTAGTCCTTCTCGGCATGGGCCAGGTCCATCAGCTTGTGGATGCAGGCGGTGATGTGCTGCTCGTGCTTCAGCGTGGCCTGGAAGGCGTCCAGGGGCGACTTCCACTCGGCGGCCGGCTCGGGGACCGCCTTGAGGAGAACGCGCCCGCCCCGCTCGATGATGTGGTTGAAGAACTTGTTGCCATGCTCCGTCTCCTCCTTGGCCTGGATGCTCATCCAGCGGGCGAAACCCTTGAGGTTGATGTTCTCGAAATAGGCGGACATGGACAGGTACAGGTAGGCCGAGGCGTACTCCTCGTTGATCTGATCGTTCATGGCCTTCAGCATTTTGTCTTTGATCATCGTGTATACTCCTTGAAAAAATGACTTTCAAAATGGCGTTCTTCGTATTGTAATCGAAGAGCGTTGCCAGGGCAACCTCCGGCGGACTTCTGCCCGGTCTTTGAGCCGCCGCCGCAGACAACATTGGATGCCGGTTCCGGGCTTCGGGTTTCTCGCGGCGGCGCCTCTCCCCGCACGACTCTCCCGTCCCCCCGGCCGTTTCGGGTATACTGTCCCGGCCGGGGCCGCGCCGCCGGGCGCCGGAGCGGGCACATGGCTGTCGCGTTTCCGGTTGTCGCCCTCCCGCGGCCGCGGTACAGTGGGCCCGACGGCACACTCGCGCGCGGCGCGAGCGGCCGCAACCAGGAGGTGGCGTCATGCTGCAGACACTGCCCGACGCGGACACGCTGTACCGTGCCCTGCGCGACAAGGACACCCGGTTCGAGGGGATCTTCGTGGTCGGCGTGCGGACCACCGGCATCTTCTGCCGGCCCACCTGCGGCGCGCGGAAGCCGAAGCGCGAGAACGTCGAGTTTTTCGCCTCCCCCCGCGAGGCGCTGCTCTCGGGCTATCGTCCCTGCAAGCTGTGCGATCCGCTGGGGTACCCGGGCCGGGTGCCGCCGTGGCTGCGGCCCGTGCTCGACGCGGTCGACGCGGACCCCGGGCTGCGGCTGCCCAACGCGGCGCTGCGGGCGCGGGGCGTCGACCCGGACCGGGCGCGCCGCTGGTTCCAAAAGCACCATGGGATGACCTTCCAGGCCTACCTGCGCGCGCGGCGGATCACGGACGCCTTCGGGCGGATCCGCCACGGCGACAAGGTCATCGACGCGGCGTTCGACTCCGGCTACGAGTCGTTGAGCGGGTTTACCGAATCGTTCAAGCGGACCACCGGCTTCGCGCCGGCGCGCAGCCCCCGGCGCGGCCTGGTCGCGGTGACGCGCGTCCGCACCCCCCTGGGGCCCATGCTGGCGGGAGCGGTGCCGGCGGGGATCTGCCTCCTCGAGTTCGTCGACCGGCGGATGATGGAGACCCAGCTGGCGCGTCTCCGCCGGCAGCTTCAGGCTGAGATCGTGCCGGGCGCCAGCCCTCACTTCGACGCGCTCCAGCGCCAGCTGGACGAGTACTTCGCCGGCGCCCGGCGCCGGTTCGACCTGCCGCTGGTTCTGGCGGGCACGCCGTTCCAGCGGCGGGCGTGGGCGGCGCTCCTGGAGATCCCGTACGGCGCCACCCGCTCCTACGCCGAGCAGGCGACGGCCGTCGGGGCGCCGCGGGCGGTGCGGGCCGTGGCCAGGGCCAACGGCGACAACCGCGTCTCCATTGTCGTGCCGTGCCACCGTGTCATCGGCCGGGACGGCGCCCTGACCGGCTACGGCGGCGGCCTGTGGCGCAAGCAGTTCCTCCTTGACCTCGAGGCGGGCCGCCGCGACGACATGACGGCCGGCGGGCCGGCGCGCCGGCGGGAGGGGAAGCCGTGAGCGAGCGTACCCGCCCGGTCGTTTTCTGCAACTTCGCCGTCACCCTGGACGGCAAGATCGCCGCCGCCGACCGGTCCGGCGCCGGGTTCTCCTCGCGCGAGGACCGCCGGCGGATGGACGCCGTTCGCGCAAGGGCCGACCTGATCGTGGTGGGGGCCGAAACGGTCCGGCGCGATGATCCCCCCTTTCACGTGCGGGACGCGGCGCTCGCCGCCGCGCGCGAGGCGGCGGGGCGCCCCGCCACCCCCGACCTGTGCGTGCTGAGCCGCAACGGCCGACTGGACCCCGGCCTGAAGATCTTCCACCAGACGCGTCACCGGGTCCTGGTGGCCACGCCGGCGCCGTTCGCCGCGCCGCCGGGCGCCCGGGCGGACGTCGTCCGCCTGCCGGTGGCGGATCCGCCCGCCGTCGAGCCGTTCCTGGCGGAACTGTCGGCCCGCGGCTACCGGGAAATCCTCGTTGAGGGAGGCGGCCGGGTCAACGCGCTGTTCTTCGAGGCCGACGCGGTGGACGAGGTGTATTTCACCCTGTGCCCCGTGGTTCTCGGCGGGACGACGGCGCCCACGCCCGTGGACGGGGCCGGCCTGCCGGAGACGGTTCGGACGCGCCTGGCGCTCCTGTCCGTGGACCGGGCGGGGGACGAGCTGTTCCTGCACTATCGGGTGAAACGGGCGCCGCGTTGACGGCGCCGGGCGGAAAGACGAACGCCGGTCCGCTGGACGGTCCGGCGTGCGGTCTGCCGATCGGTTGCGGGGCGGCGCGCTATTCTGGCGACGGCGCGGCGGGCGGCGGCGGCGTGGCGGACGGCGGTCGCTGGTTGATGGCGACCATCACCCGGTAATAGACCCGGACCGGCTGGCCCTTGAGAGTGGCCGGCTGGTAGCGCCAGGTATCCAGGATGTTCCGCTCCACGAGGCGGTCCACCGCCGGAGTCACGCTGCTGATGACATGGAAATCGGCGGGCACGCCCTGCTCGTCGATGGTGAAGCGGGCCTTCACCACGCCCTTGACCTCGGCCAGCTCGGGCGGGATCTCCACGTCCGGCGTGGCCAGCGGCAGCGGGGCCATCAGGTCTTTCTCGGACAGCTCGTACACGACGGCCGGCTGTTCCGGCTTCGGCTCGCCCGTGTCCCGCATCGCCACCGGCATGCCCGGATAGTCGTGGCTCAGGAAGTAGGCGTGTTCGCGCAGGTCGGGATCCGCCGGGTTGTAGCCGCGGGCGGCGACGTAACGCAATCCGTCCAGAATCACGTTGAGGCGGTAGATGTCGGCATTGACCGCCAGCCGGTGGATATCGGCGGCCCCGGTCAACTGGGCCTGACGCTCTTTCTGGAGCGCCGCATATTTCTGGATCTCGGCGTTGACGAAGGCGGGATCCTGCAGCTGCGCCCGGCTGTACTGCGGCCAGGCGGTGATGGCGCTGACCGATCCGCCCAGAACCAGAACCAGTAGGGAAACGGTCACCACGAATCGAATCGTCTTCACGACCATACCGGTTGCTCCTGGGGATGAAATTGCTTTTATTATAGACGGGCGGCTGTTTCCGTCAAAGATTTTTCACACGCCGGTGAAACCTTTGGGCGATAATGCGTGCAGCGCCCGGGCCGGCGCTTCGGAGTGAGCATGAGCGACATCGAGCAACCCCAGGTCATGGCCGAGCCGCCGGGCGGCGCCGGCAGGCCGCCGGCGGAGCCGGCCGGGACGGCGGCGCCGTCGTCCGCACCGCCGGCCGTCTCGGCACCGGTCCTCACCGCGCCTCAGGCCATGGGACGGCCGCTGGCGTTGCTGGAAGTGGTGCTCATCTCGGGGATCCTGACCGACCTCTTCGCGGCGCTGGCGGCCGGCTGGCTCACCGGGCTGCCCCGCACCGAGCTGCTGCGCCGGCCGGTGGGGCTGTTCACCTACCTGATGCTGAGCACCGTCTTGTTGCTGGTCGTGTACGTGCTGTGCCAGCGGGCCCGCCGGGAGGAGCCGGCGCTCCGGATCGCCATCCGCCCCGCCGGCGGGTGGGCGCGGGAGACGCTCGTGGCGCTGGCGACCCTGCCCGCGCTCTTTGCCACCATGTTCGTGGGCGAGCTGCTGATTCGCCTCGTCGCACCCGGCGCGATTCCGCCCGTCAACCCGGTGCTGGCGATGATCCGGACGCCCGGCGACCTGGCGCTCATGCTCACCAGCGGGGTGATCGCCGGGGGCGTGCGCGAGGAGCTGCAGCGGGCCTTCATCGTCCGGCGCTCCGCGGTCTACTTTTGGACGCCGTGGCTCGGGCTGCTGCTCTGGAGCGTCCTGTTCGGGCTGGCCCACCAGCCGCAGGGCGTCGCCGCGGTCTTCATCACCGCGCTGCTGGGGCTGGAGTTCGGCGTGCTCTACCTGTGGCGGCGCAATGTGTTCGCGCCCTTCCTGAGCCACGCGCTGTTTAACGTGATCGTGCTGATGCTATACTGGACCACCAAATAGCCCCGCGCGGCGGGCGTCCGCGGCCGGACGCCCGGGTCCGCGACCCAGCCTGGAGGAATCAACATGGAACTGAAAACCGTCGCCATCGAAATCCCCGAGGGGTGCAACGTCATCGTGGGGCAGTCCCATTTCATCAAGACCGTCGAGGACCTGTACGAGGCGATGGTCACCGCGGTGCCCGGGGTGAAGTTCGGGATCGCCTTCTGCGAGGCGTCGGGGGAGTGCCTCATCCGCTGGGACGGCACCGACGATGACCTGACCCAGGCGGCCATCCGCAACGCCCGGGCCCTGGCGGCCGGGCACACGTTCGTGGTGCTGATGCGGGACGCCTACCCCATCAACGTCCTGCCGCGGATCCGGGCGACCCACGAGGTGGTCAACATCTTCGCCGCCACCGCCAATCCGCTGCAGGTCATCGTGGCCGAGTCGGCGCAGGGGCGCGGCGTGGTGGGCGTGATCGACGGCCTGCCCCCCAGGGGGGTCGAGGACGCCGGCCACCGGCAGTGGCGGCTGGATTTCCTCCGCCAGATCGGCTACAAGCGCTAGAGCCGGCGGCCGTAGCGGCCCATGAGCTGGGCCGAGGCGAGCACGCGTCCGCCCATGGCCTTCTCCAGGTCCCGGACGGTGCAGCCGGCGGGCAGGTCCAGCATTTCCGACAGCGCGAACAGCTTGAAGTAATACCGGTGCGCCGGCCCGTGGGGCGGACACGGCCCGCCGTAGCCCACGCGCCGGAAGCTGTTGACGCCCTGCCGCGCGCCGTCGGGCAGCTCGCCGGTCTTGGCCACGTTCTCCGGCAGGCTGGTGGCGCCGGCCGGGATGTTGAACATCACCCAGTGCACCCAGGTGCCCATGGGCGCGTCGGGGTCGTCGCACAGCAGGGCGAAGCTCTGCGTGGACGCCGGCGGCGCGCCCCACGCCAGCGGCGGCGACACGTCGGGGCCGTCGCAGGTGTGGCGGGTGGGGATGGCCTGGCCCTCCACGAACGACGGGCTGGACAACTGGAATTTCATGACGCCCTCCTGAATCGCGACCGGCCGATTGTCGGGCCGGCCGGTGTGTCGCGCCACCGGACGGTTGCCGGCCGGCACGGATCTCCCGCCCGCCTGCCCGCAGGCCACCGCCAACGGGGCCGCCAGGGCAAGCACGACGGTCGACAGCCATGGGCCGAGTCTGCCGCTCATGATCTCGCCTCGATCCGCCGGCCTGAATTGTCACTATTTTATCACAACTGCCGGTCCGTCGTGGCGGACATGGCGCCGGAGTCATGGGAGTGAACAGTAAACAGTAAACAGTAAACAGTCAGGAGATAGGAGATAGGAGTTCCGAGTTTGTCGTGCTCGTAATTCGTAATCGTGATCGTCATCGTGATCGTAATCGTGATCCCAACCCGGCGGAGCCGGAACCCAAGGGGCATGATGGTGAACTCCAGCTCTGTGCCGCAATGCCGGGTCTCCGGCAAGCCCTTCCAGTTTCAAAGAAAATAGCCAGGCGCAACCCGGCGAAGCCGGGCAGCGCCTGGACAAGCGATGGTGTTTGCAGAATGCGCGCCCCGGGGACGGGGCGCGGGGAAGTGCGGCGTTCGCGGCAACCTGTTCTCCGCGCCCCGCGGCCGCGGGGCGCGACCCAAACAATTTGTCTATCTTTCCAGGCGCGGCCCCGCGTTCGCGGGGCTGCGCCTGGCTATTTTCGTCGTGAATGCAGAGACGGTGCGGTCGATGATGGGGTGGGCAACCCGTCCGATGGCGCGGCAAAAATCCTGCCAAATATTGGCAGAAAATCGGGAGTAACTGAGTAATCGTAATCGTGATCGTAATCGTGATCCTAGTCGTGATCGTGCTCGCACGCGCAATCGGATCCCGGTGCCGACACCCGCCGCCGACCGGCTGCGGCAGGTGGACAAGCGCGCCGCCGGCGGCGCCACCGGGCAGCAGCGGGTCTTCGACTACAACGCCGCCGGCTGGCTCACCGCCGTGCAACTGCCGGAATACGCCGGCCAGGAGATGCGCTACGCCTATGACGACCTGGGCAACGTCACCGCCAAAACGCTGGTGAGCGCGATGTACGGCTCCCTGCTGGGCTATGCCGAGACGCTGGCCTACGACGCGCTGTCGCGGCTGACGGCGCGCACCGTGAAGCTGCTCGGGACCACCACGTGGCACACCTTCACCTACGACGGCGGCGCCGTGGCCGCCCCGCCGGCCGGGCACCCGG
>ENA-OSEO01000702-OSEO01000702.1-sediment-metagenome-genome-assembly--contig:-NODE-702-length-78602-cov-5.904247_pt1 | contig 78602 bp, 60 predicted proteins | sample MGYA00237883_ERZ534232 | MGnify/ENA metagenome assembly ERZ534232
ACCAGGCTGTTCAAAAGCTCAGAAGAGCACCCATAAAGTTCTACGATCAGGTGTTTTCCTAATGATTTCATCTTTTTTTCTGCATCCTCAGGTCATGATTTTACCTTCAACTTGGGTTCATAAATGAAAAAACCTCCGATTCATGGGGGGAAGAACCAGCTCTTCGCCCAAAATTGCCATAAATGGAGGCAGCCGAAGCACCAATAATATATATGATCAAAATATAAATGCAACAAAAAAATCAAAAAATGGATTTGCCGGGGAAAAAAGTTGACAACACCCTTTGCTCTTGCAACTATCGCTGTTGCGGCAGAAAGCCGAGTCACTTCCGGCGGCTGTTTATCTATTCACGGAGTCTGCAAAATTCATGAAGAAATGCTCATTGTTCATGTTGAAGCAAGGAGGAATCTAATGGCTTATATTCAGATGTTTGACACCACGCTTCGCGACGGTGTTAAATCCCCGGGAACAATCCTCACCACAGAAGAAAAACTGAGGATTGCCAAGCAGCTCGCCCGTTTGCGAGTAGATGTTCTGGAAGTGGGTTTCCCCGCTGCTTCTGAAGAGCAGTATGAAGCGGCAGAGTGTATTGCACGGGAGGTGCACGGACCGATCATCGCAGTTCTTGCCCGCGCCACCAATCCGCGGGATTTTGAAATCGCTTCAACAGCTTTTAAGGACGCAGAGCGCAAGCGTATTCATACCTTTGTGCCGGTATCTCAAGAGTATCGGCAGCACTTTCTGAAAAAGGATGCCGCACAGGCGCTTGAACTGGCAGTTGCCGCCATTAAGATGGCCAAACAGGTAGCCTCGGATGTTGAATTTTCCCTGGTGGACGCGTTTCGCGCCAAACCCGAGGAAGTCGTACAGTTGATCAAGGCCGCGATTCAGGCTGGAGCGACCACGCTGAACCTTGCCGACACCGTAGGCTACGCGACTCCCGGCGATATCAGCCGGCTGTTCGGCCGACTGAAGAAGGAAGTGACGGATTTTGATACGGTATGCTTCAGCGTCCACTGTCACAACGATCTCGGTTTGGCTGTTGCCAATTCCCTGGCCGCGGTCCTACAGGGAGCAAGGCAAATCCATTGCACCGTCAATGGAATTGGCGAGCGAGCGGGCAACACAGCCCTGGAGGAAGTCGTAGCTGCCATAAATACTCATGCAGCACACTTTGATTGGTCGACTCGCATCCAGTTGGACCAGATATATGCGAGCAGTCGACTGGTAAGTCGTCTCACGGGTGTTGCCCTGCAGCCGCATAAGCCAATTGTCGGCTCCCATGCCTTTATTTGTGAGACAGTTGTCCCGCAGTTGGCCGATACCGAGGAAAAACCTCCATACCAGATCATGTCTCCGGAAAACTTCGGCATTTTTCCTTCCGGCGATTTTCTAACCGAGCATACCAGTCTGGAGCAGTTTAACAGCAGAGTCTCCGAACTTGGCTATGAGCTCGACGGAGAAAGCCTGCAGAAGTGTTACGAAGACTTTCAGGAACTGGCAAACAAAAAGGAGATGGTATTTGATGCCGATTTGGAATTCTTGGTCGGCTCCAAGGTAGCGATGGAGAAGTTGCGCTACAAACTCCTCTACCTCAATGTAACCGCCGGTTCCATATCGGTTCCCAATGCCACGGTGCAATTGGAAGTGGATGGACAGACTTTGCAGGACGCCGGGTTTGGCCACGGTCCCGTTGATGCTGCCTTCAAAACCATCTGCAAGATGGTCAAGCGCTCTCCGCGCCTGGTGCGCTATGAAGTAAGCGCCGTTACCCCGGGGACGGATGCTCAGGGGGAAGTGACTCTGAGGCTGGAGGAAAACGATCACGTGGTCAATGGGCGAGCGGTGGGCACAGATATTGTGCTTGCCAGCGCACGAGCGCTGATCGATGGTTTGAACAAGCTGGAGAGCGTCCGCGGGCGGACGGTCATTTCAGAGTACACGGACGAGGAAAGTTCGATGCCAAGACTTTGAGAGACTCACATCACTTCCAGAAAGAAACACTTGAGATAGCTGGTCTCCGGCATCGCCAAAAGGACGGGGTGGTCTTTGGACTGACCCCGTGCCTCAACAAGCCTGAGTTGACGGCTGCTCGCCTGAGCAGCCTGCAACAGGACTTCTCGAAAAATCTCACCGCCCAGATGATATGAACACGAACAGCTCACCAGGAGACCTCCCGGCCTTAGGGCCAGTAACGCCCGCCGATTGACGTCGGTATAGCCCTTTCGTGCTTCGGGCAGGGATTTCTTTGTTTTTGCAAAAGCAGGCGGGTCGAGGACAACGAGGTCGAATGCTCCTTTCGGCAGGCCTTTGAGAAACTGGAATACATCCTGTTCAACGAAGCTGCAACGTCCATCGACGGCGTTTCTAGCGGCGTTATTCCGTGCCTGAGCGATGGCTTGTGCGGATTGGTCGACACCGACCACTTCAACCGCCCCCGCTTTTGCGGCTGCTAAGCTCCACGCACCGTTATAGCAGAACAGATCAAGCAGCTTCTTCCCTTTTACCCAGGGCAGCAAGGCCTCTCGATTGTCTCTTTGGTCCAAATAGAAACCGGTCTTCTGTCCCGCTAATGGGTCTATCTGCATTTCGATGCCTTCAATGGAAACCCAATGTTCGGCGGGTGGCGAGCCAAAGGCCACTCCTTTGGCCAACGGAAGACCTTCCAGCAGCCTGACATGCGTGTCATTGCGGAAGACCACGGCCTGCGGCCGGAAAATGTCAACGAGCAGTTCTTGTACAAGGGCTTCCAAAGCAGCCATTCCCAAGGTGGTGATCTGGTAAACCAATAAGTCGCCATAGCGGTCCACCACCAGGCCCGGAAGACCGTCAGCCTCGCCATAAACCACCCTGTAACAGACCGAGTCCGGATAAAGCACATTGCGGCGTTGGTTGGCATCGCGCAGACGCGCACGGAAGAAATCCTTGCCGGGCTTTTGCCCTGGCTGACACACCAGCCGCACAGCGATGAGAGAGTTTGGGTTGAGGTAACCCGATCCAAGCAGGACATTTTTTGCGGAATAGACTTCCACCCAGCTTCCTGCTTCATATTCGGAAAGGGAACCGGCGATTTCATTGCTGAAAATCCAGCGATGCCCTTTCAGAATGCGTTTTTCTTTGCCTGATTTTAAATGTAGAGGCTTCATAGGTCGCCTTACTCAAAAACAAAAAAAGCGCCCGGACAAGGACGCTGGTGCGGAAAAACATAGTTGATTTTCATCCGTTGCCATCGTTGCGAATGGATTCCAGCAGGATTTGGTAATCTTCGTATATGTCCGCCGAGCTCTCGATGACTTCATAGAGATCATCCAAATCCATATTGAGGACCTCGTCTTTATCGGGCGATTCTTCCTTGAGCTCGATCCAAATCCAATCCAGCAACATCTCCTCCGGGTCGTCATAGCCCTCTTCATGCACATCCAAAGAGCCATCCGTTACTTTTCTTGACACTTTTTTTAATGACGCTCTGACAAAATCCTTCATATCCATTATCAATCGGCCTCCATTCTCATTGCCTGCTTCACTTGGCCGCATCTGCGCGGCGCCGGTAGGAAGCAGTAGTCGATTTATTCATGCGACGATAGACGGGCAATCGCTACATAGCCTATTTTCAAAACCGGTTCAACGTGTTTGTCTCACTCCTTTAGTGCCAAAGTTAATTTCTATATCATCATCAAACAAGCGGTCGCCTTTAAGTATCATCAATTTCTGGAGAACGACTATCTCCTTGATTTCAAAATCCGATCTTCCTAATATAGGCGCGGTCTGCAAAAGCGAGCCGAAAAAGGGACCTGCTATGCCGCACGGAGTGGCGCAATGCAACATAGCTAAACGGAAGGACTGCGAAGATGGCTGAGCGACAGTACGTTATTGATGCGATGACGGTTCAGGATTCCTGGCGACTATTCAAGATCCTTGGAGAGCTCGTCGATGGGTTTGAGACTTTGAGCGACATACATCCCGCTGTTTCTATGTTCGGCTCGGCTCGCGTGCGCCCTGGCGATGAGAGCTATGAGAAGGCTGTGACTATTGCAAGAAAGTTGGCTCAAAACGGCTTCAATATCATTACCGGTGGCGGGCCCGGCATGATGGAGGCCGGGAACAAAGGGGCCCGTGAAGGAGGGGCGAAATCGATAGGTCTGAATATCGAGTTGCCGTTGGAACAGGCCCGTAACCAATTTGCAGACGTGTTCGTGGACTTTAGGTACTTCTTCGTTCGCAAACTGATGTTCGTCAAATATGCTCAGGCCTACATAGGTATGCCCGGAGGATTCGGCACCCTCGATGAGCTGTTTGAAGCGATGACCCTCATTCAAACCAGGAGGATTAAACCGTTCCCGGTGATTCTGGTCGGCTCCGACTACTGGCAGGGAATAATGGAGTGGGTGCGGGGCACCGTTCTTGCCCGGCATTACATTTCGCCCCAAGACCTGGACCTGTTTACCCTTCTGGACGATCCGGACGAGGTTGTTTACAATATCAAGCGATACGTTATCGTTTAATTGTTCTCCCGAGGCATCGAGGCATACTGCGGTTCATTCGAACAACAGATTCAAAAGGGCCTTCTTGTACGATGAAAGAACCCGATCTTTTCTCATCATCACGGCGATGTGGTCAGGCTGGAAATAATCGTCCAGGTCGATGAATTGAAGCTTTCTTTCCGTTAACACAGGCAGATCTTTTACCACAGTCGCAAAAGAAATTCCCAATCCCATCTCCACATACAGAGCGCTCAGTTCCACGTTTGATGATTCCATGATGACTCGAAAATGGACGCCAAGCTCGCGAAGTCGCTTCTCCAATAGCGTGCGACCGGGGCATCTGATGTTTTTCGGCGGCAGTATGAGCGGGTATTCCGCAATCCGCTCTAAAGTTATCCGCTTCAAGAGCGCCAATGGATGCCCTCGGGGAACCATTAGAACCGTCTCCACTTTCTTCCAGCGAACAGTTGCAAGCTCCTCGGCTGCAACCGATTCAAGCGCCAAACCGAAGTCGGCGTCTCCAACCTTTACCAGTTCCACCACTTTTCTCTGCGGGCGGTCGAGAAGAGTCAGTTCGATCTGAGGGAATAGCTCAAGGTACGCCCTGAGCTTACCTGGAAACAAGTGATAGAAGGTCGTAAACGGCGCCGCTATTTTCAGAGGTCCCTTTGGAGCAATGTGCAGTTCAGTCAGATCCTCCCGGAGGCTGTCATATCCTTCCAGCACCGATTCAGCGAATTTTAGGAACCGCTCCCCGGCGGATGTGAGCCTTACCTTCCGCTTTCCTATTCTTTCGAAAAGCTGACAGCCCAACTGATCTTCCAGCAACTTGATTTGCTGGCTTAGGGCGGATTGAGTTCGGAAAGTCACCTCTGCCGCCTTGGTGAAACTTTTCAGCCTGGCTACCTGATAAAAGCCTATGATGTGTTGCCATTCCATGTTCCATAAGCTCGGCTAATAGGGTTTATCAGAAAAATTAATTTGACATTTCAATAGCTTATATCAGAATCTTGAGGCCATTGGAAACAAAAAAACGTTTTGCGGTGCCCCTGCAAAAAAGGAGCATGCCATGCTGATCGCTCAATATCGCAAAGAATTTTGCCGGCCGCCCAATCCGCAGGCCGAACACCTTCGCTGTGTTGCTCATCTGGACAGCGATATCAGCGAGGTGTTTCCTTATCTCAATACCGTTCTTGGCGGCCACCAGTATTTCCGCGATCCTCCTTCGCTGACGTTAAAACTGCCGGGAAAACTTGTGACCCTGCACCCGAAAGAGATTGCCATCAATATCCTTAAGGACGAAGCCGAGGCGGACGCAATTCTTGAGTGGTTGAAAGGGCAGGTGAATGATGCCTGGCACCGCCGCAAAGAGATCAAGCCAAGTTTTGGAATTATGCCAAAACCTCGTGTTATCGAAATTCTGAAACTGCTGCCCAAGTCAAATTGCAGGGCATGCGGCCATCCCACTTGCATGGTATACGCGGTGAAGGTCGGCGATGGGATCGGTCAACTGGATGATTGCCCGCTTCTGGATGAGAAAAGCAAGGCAAAGCTCCAAGAGTATCTGCAGCGATTCTATCCCTGACGGTTGTAATAGCGCATGGATTAAAGGTTGTTAAACTAACCCCTCGCATGGAGCTGAGGGCCGTTCAACGAAGGAGGAATAAGATGACAGAGACACTGCAACCCGGTCTTACGTTTGAGCTCAATTTCACCGTTCCGGAGAACAAAACAGTGCCTTATCTCTACCCGGAGTCTCCCGAATTTCAAATTATGCCTCGGGTGTTTGCCACCGGTTTCATGGTGGGGCTTTTTGAATGGGCCTGCATCAGGATGATAAATCAGCACATCGACTGGCCGCGGGAACAATCCGTTGGAATTGATGTAAAACTGAGCCACACAGCGGCTACACCGCCCGGACTCACCATCACGGTGCGGGGAACCCTTGAGAAAGTTGAAGGGCGAAAGCTCACCTTCTCGCTGGTTGCAGATGACGGCATAGATAAAATCTCAGAGGGATCGCATGAGAGATTTATCATCGATGCCGCAAAATTCAACGCTAAAGCTGCGGAAAAGGTAGCCCGTGCAACGAAAGCCTCCGGGGAATAGAAATCCTGACTGAGCGGTGGCAACATCGATGCCGCCTCCATGATTACGATCCTGAACGCTGTCTCGCCAACCGGTTGCTGAGACGGTATCCAAAGCATGGGTGAGGAATAACCAAAATGAAAGAAGGCTGCGAGACATGACGCGAGCCGGGCTGAGAACCCGGGCTGCCTGCCTGCTTTTATTCCCTTTTCTGCTGTTTCATTCGAATGCCTGGGCTTGGGGGGGTACAGTGGTCGAGCTGGCCGATGGGGATTCGGGATTTGCACTCAAAGGATGGGAGAGAGTGGAATTCCGGCTCTATGGAATCGACGCGCCGGAACTGGAGCAATCTTATGGCAGGCCTGCAAAATCTTTTACTTCCCGCATGCTGCTTTGGAAACAGATGGAATTCAAAACTTTGGAACAGGATCGCTACGGGCGCGAGGTGGGCTTGGCCTACGCGGGCGGCAGGTGCGTCAATGAAGAGCTGATAAAAGCCGGTTTCGCCTGGACATATGAAAGTTACTGTAAGGAAAGCTTCTGCGGCCATTGGATGGTGCTGCAACAGCAGGCAAAAGGCAAAAGAAAAGGCCTGTGGAAAAAGAATAACCCCATCCCGCCCTGGGAATATCGCCGGCACAAAAGATCGGATAAGCCGCCCGGCGTGACGGATTTATTGGTCGGCCTCGTTACCGACTACCATGGTAACATTGGCTCTGGGGTGTTTCATCGCTTCGGCTGCCGGCATTACGACTGTAAGGATTGCACAGCTCGCTTCTCCGATCGTGAAGCGGCCGTCCAAAAGGGATACAAGCCCTGCGCCGTGTGCAGCCCGTAAATACTTTGAATCAGCACTTTGACGGGGATTGACAAAGGATGTCCCGAAAGCGTTTGTGAAGGGGCTGTAAAAAGACTGCTTTAGTGGCTTGCCGTCTTCTTTTTGCATGACCGTGCAGACTGTAGCCGACAGTAGCTCCGACTTCTATCCAATTAGCCGCCTTATAACAGGTTCCTCGAAATCTGTCCTGCTCGACGAAGGTTTCCAAAAGCACCGGTTTGCGGCCGTACCGGGCTTCCCAGTCCTGCGGGGCCTGCCGGGCGATGGCGCCAAGGATGCGCGAAGCCAGATTGGGGATCTTGATCCAAGGTAGAATCAGAAAACGGGAATTGTTTATCACCAAAGGCAGGTTTGCTACGCGCTGCTCATCATTCCAACCGATGTAGTCGTCACGGCAGGAAACCCGCCAGGCACATGACGAAAAGCTGATAGCCGCCAGAGGACTGCCTTCAAAAGCGCGCGTCCCGGCCGACTGGCTGTGCCCGGCATAAACCAGGTAGCGCAATTGTGCGCCGAACAGGCGATGACCCGGAATATAGTGGTAGTGGTGAATCATTGCACTCCAGATAGCGGACTGCTCGGGTCTCTCAGCGAGCACCAAGGCCAACCGGTCGATCTCGTGGATCGCTATTTTTGGGATTTCCCGCGGGGGCACAATGATTTTTAGCGGGGGCTTGGTATTTGGCCGTGTAGTGGGACCCTTGATTGACAGGAAGATGATGTTGTCCATTGCCATGCGCCTGAGAATATCTTTTGCCATGGCCAGGCGAGGCTTGCCGTTGGCCCCGTAAAATCTTAATCGGGTGCACATTTGTTTGGCGATCGAGACTCGGCTTGCATCAGGCTCTGCGGCGATCATATCGCGTATCATGCGGATATGCTGTGCAGTGAATCGAGTGCCGATGTAGCGCAGAGAAAGGGTATCCCAGCGATCTGATGAAAACGGCGGCGGATTGTCAAGAAATGCCAGCATTGTCTCGACGGCGGCTTCTCGCGCTGTCGGCGGGCGGTCCGGCTGGTCGAAGTATGCCATTCTGTTGCGGGTGAAGGCGTGGATGCACTTGACAATCGAAGTGACCGGTACGCGAACATGGTACATCAGTCGTTCGGCGCTTATTCCTTCAAGCACGCCGAGCAGCGCTTTGGCCCGCTTGATGCGCCAAATTCCGGCCGTGGTGCTGCGTGCCAGTTCTTTCAGTTGATCGATTTCCGCGCTGGAGCAGGCAAGCGGAGTGCATGGATCGGGTTTTGGCTTCATCCGTTTAATCCTGCCAGAGTGGCTATGTAGCGCCCTTTCATGTGCTTTCGGTTGTAGCGGAAAATCGTATCGACCAGCGGCATGTGCAGCTTGCCGAAGGTCTGCGCATAACCTCGGCTGATCCATCGATAATAGGTCTCCATGCTCTTCATGTTCTGGGTGAATTCGATCTTTATCAACTCTGCAATCATTCGGTCCGGGTCGCCTTCAAAGAAGCGCGCTATGTCGGGCTGCGGACCGCCGGGAACGGGCTGATACTTCTGCGTGAACACGTAGGCGCCGGGCAGGGTGCGGAGAAAGCGAAAGCGCCGCAGATCTTCGGCGAGAGTGGTGTTGAAGCCGTACATGCAGACAAACGCCACATTATCCTTCGAAGCAAACCCGAACAAATCATATTTTTCCCTTACAAGGTCGAGGTTCCGACTATCATTGAGACTGAAGTAATAGTTGCTGCGGGTGAAGCGGGTATTTGAACAGCGGATTCTACGCAACAGCTCTGCCTTGCTGCGATCCACAAAGCGCAAATCCAGAGTCTGCGTGAAGTTCACCATGATCTGCCGTGAAGCCATCTCCTCCAGCAGTTGATCCGCCCGGGGAAGGGAGAGCAGGTTGTCATCCAGCAGGATCAGCTTGCTGCGTCGGCCGCCTTCAAGCAAAGTATGCAAATCGCTCACCTGACGCGGCGGTCCCTCCTTCAGCGGCACAATACAGAAGGGGCAGTGCAGCGGGCAGCCTCTCGAGAGAAAGCCCAGAGCCCGATCCTGCAGCTCCGGATAGAGCTCATAGTCGGGGGCAAGTGCTTCAATTTCTGCGGGAAGCCGACCTCGAGCATCGATTCCCGAGCCACCCATCTGCAGGGAGTCGCCGTAGAAGTCCTTCAGCGCCTCGACTTTCCTGGTTGAGCCCGCTGAAGTGAAAACGCAGCTGGCGAACACTTGGCGCGCCGAGCGGATCTGGCTCGCGCCGCGAGCCAGTACAACCCTGCGCCCCTGTTCTTTGAAATGGCGGGAGAGCTTCATCAGCGCCAGATTGGGCAGGCGGCTGTCGACATCGATGAGCAGAACGTCCGCGTTGCCGCCTGCTCTTGAAGTGCTTGATTGAGTTTTTTGCAATAAGGGCAAATCAAGCTCTTTCGTCAAAAGATTTTTCGGTGTCGGGCACTTGTTTGCTGCAGGGACGGTCATGATAAACTGCATGCTCGGAAAGAGCTCATCGAAAAAAGCCAGCCAGGCCGCAAACATCCCCTCCTGGCAATAACGGTCGGGTTGATGCAGCAGGATCAAGCCGGGAAGGTCCAGGGGAGTCCGCACCTTCGGAAATGCATCCATGGTATGGCGCACAGCATCCAACAAGAGCGCCAGTGGCTTGCGCAGCTTCGGCGGCAGAGTGCTCCATTCGCGTTCTGCTGCAAGCGGTGTTTTTAGCCAGTGGTGCACGTTCAGCTGAAAATGTTGGTGCATCAGCCGGCAGATCTTCTTCAGAATGTGCAGGGGTACGTGTCGCTTGTTCCTGCCGCCTCGGTGGAAAAGGATGCCCAAGAAGGCCGCCGGGTCGGTGATCGCGGCCGACGGGGAAAGGAGGGATTCAAAGCGCCTGGTACGGAAAAAAGGGTCGGCAAAGTCAAAAGCGTCGTCGCCGTTATGAGAAGTAAAATCAGAGCCGTAGGCCAAAAGAAAATCACGTCCCGGCTTGGACTTTGCCAAAGGATTCCGGAAGGTAGATTTCGGGAAAAAGTCCACATCCCTGGACCTCGACAGCGGTTGAGCTTTCCCCGCTGCATTGATGCGTAAGCCACCCGAAACCACTGTATTCCGATCTTGCCGATTGTCCGTGGAAGAGTGCAGAGCACGCAGATGGGCTGCCAGGAGCGGTCCTGTATCGGTGCCGTGCAGTAGGTTGAACGAGAAAGGGATGCGATGCAGAAACACCGGGCTACTGCAAGATGCAACGATCAAGCGCAATAGCTCCAGGTTATGATCGCCGGCCTCCAGCAAAGTCCATTTAGCGATGGAGGTATTGCTCCTTCGCGGTGAAAACTCACCGGTGCCGTTTAGGCGGGCATTTTGATAGACAATGGAGAGCAGATACATGGAATTTTGTCGACTTCTATGCGATCTCTTGTCGCACCAAAATAAACCGGTTCATTTCGACACCAGGTCGTGCCTCCCACTTCAGTGGCTTCAAGCTCGGTGGCTGCTAATCTTGCGCTCGCCGATGCCGGTGCCCAACGGAATGAGCAAGAGCAGCATAGTGGAATATACCAAGGCACTCCAGCCCCCCATCCTGTAGACAAATCCCGATATTGTGATTCCAAGCCAGCCGCCCACATAATAAAAGAGCACGTAGAGGGCGTTTGCTCGCCCCTGTCCCCTCAACAATTGGCGGTTGAGAGAGCCAACCGCTGCTGCATGAATAGTGAAAAAACCGGTGCAAATCCCGAACAGCCCCAAGACGACTGAAGCAATTGAAGCCGGCAGTAAAAGAGCCAAGGAACACCCCAGGATAGCGCTGCCCCCGAGCAAAGTGTTGCCGGTTCCAAAGCGATTGCTGATCCGACCGGCGGTAGGTCCCATAAAAATACCGACGACATAGACCAGGTAAACAAGAGTCGTGAGCTGGGTGGAAAAACGAAACGGGGGAGCACTCAGTCTGAACGGCAAGTAGTTGAAGATAGATGAAAATATTGCGAAACTGCCGGCAGCGCAGAAGTACAGGCGAACAAGCTCCCAGCGCTTCAGCAGGGTGAGAAAACCCGTTGCTTTTTCTTGTTGTCCGAGAACGACTGGAGTGTGAGGTAGCCATCGAAAGGCGGAAAAGGTTGTAATAAGGATAAACATTGACGCTGACACAAAAGCATAGCGCCAGTGTAACGGCGGGTGAATCCAGCCGCCAAGCAACCGTCCACCCAAGCCGCCAAGCACTGTTGCAGACACGTAGGAGCCCATGACCACGTTCAGCCGCTCCGCCGGGAGTGTCTTTGCCAGATAGGCCGCAAGACAGGTTGTCAAGGCAGGAATGAATATGCCTTGCACAAAACGAGCCCCGATCAAAACCCAAAGATCGCTGGTTGCTGCACAAACGAGCCCGCCAAGGGCTACAAAACAGCCGCCGGCAAGAATGATGGGATGAATGGGCAGCCTGTCTGCGAGAAAGCCGAAAGGCAGATTGGATAGCGCTATACCGAGGATGACAGCGGATACGCTGAAAGAAACCACTACCATGCTGGCAGCGAATTCTTTTTGCAGCACAGGCAACACAGGTTGAGTGATGTATATGTTTGTAAAGGAGGCCGATACCAGTGCAAAAACTGTGACTTGGAGGCGGAAATAGGAAGAATCATCCATTCTTCTGGGCACCATGAAAATGAAGCAAGATATCAATGTCGTGTGGCGTTGTGCATGCTCGTTGATTTTCCCGACTGAAACGCTGCCCTTCAGTGTAGCTGCGCGGTACCAAACCACGCGGCCGCGCGGTCCGCCTGACCAATCGTTCCAACTGCTGTCGAGGCCTCACCCTTTTGGCTTTGCGCGACTACTGCTCTACCCGCTTCCAGGTGTGCCAGATATGTCCGGATCCGGCTTCCGTGCTGAACTCCTTGGGCACAGCCGAGCCCGCCGGGTCGAAGCAAATCTTGTACCGGTCGGGCCCCTCAAACTCATAGATCGCGATCATGGTGGCGCCGGCGTTCGGACCTGCGGTGCGAACCCAGTGCATTTCCTTGGGACTCTTCGTTGAGTCCAGTTTGGAGATAGAGGCAATGATCGTGTCCTTATGCTGGTGCGGAGTGATAAGCTCGACCTTATTGCCGGCGAAGGTGATTTTACTCTGTTTCACGTGTGCGTCAGGCACCTTCTTCCCGTCCATCTCCCCGGAGACCATCACCCAGGTCCCCTGAAACTTCTGCAGTTCTGCATCGATACTCTGTGCGTGAGCCTGTGCGGCAGCAATCGTCCATACAGCCCACACCAGCGACATGATCGTTAGCATTACGAAATTTGTCGAACGCATAGTTCTCTCCTTTTCTTTGCACTTGAATAGCTCATTCTTCATCTCTTAATCCTCCATCTGTAGCTTATTTCGTCCAATCAAGGACCGGCCTGATAAAATCAAGCTAGAGCTCCCAACTCCCGTGCACCAGGCAAAGATTCTTGTTGATATTTGCGAGTGTGATCTTGGCGTCGGACCGGTCGAGTTTTAGCGTGAAATCTGGAGGATCTTGATCGATTGGAATATTTATCGTAGGGCCATCTGCTGAAAAGTGGTTTTTGCCCAATCCGAATACTTGAGAGAACAATGAGACAGGAATCTCAACGAGCTCGTACCTTCGACTCAACAGAAAATACCTGAGCTGGATGATAGCATCCACTTCCGCAACGTATTCCTTAAAAAGATTGAATGTCTGTTCACGGCGTTTGATAGCGGTGCGGCAGTCCTGTATCCAAGCGGCTTCGGTTAACTTGCTGATGTGAAGAGTGGCTTGACGGAGATTCTTTGCTTTGGATGATTTGAGGCTGATTCGTCTTCCCTCGATCAGCACGTCCCAAAAGCGTCGGCCATCCGGAGCGAGATTTACTGCATGTCCGGCATGCGAACAGGCCGAGATGAACGCAGAATCGAAGCTTTCTTGAAACAGAGGGCTACCCATGAAGCAGTGGTGAGTTAGAAGCTTGGAGCGAAATTCACTTTCGAACTCAGTGCTGTTTAGTGGTGAGTCCGGATTCATCTGAACCTTGCAGGGTGTGCGAAGGGCATTAATAAACTCACTGAGTCGCCGGTGCTCAGCTGGCGTCACGGAGGCGGTGAACTCGATCATAAAATAATCCCTGCTGCCCTTTCTTTATGATATCGGTATCCCTGAGGTTTGTACCGCTGAGTACGAAGCTTTTGTTCTCAGGTTGATCGCCTGTCAGTATCCAATGACAAAGGTGGGCAATTTGGTAAGAAATCAATGGTGGTACTGCATCGCCAATATGACGGTACATGTTCGAGATTGCCGCATCGTTGAATATGAAATCGTTTGGAAAACCTTGAAGAATAGCCATTTCTCGCACAGAGCAAAGACGGTCTTCCTCGGGATGAGCGTAGCGCCCGTTACCGACATGGGAGCATTCCCGCTTTATCGTTGGAGCTGGTTTATCCCATGCCATCCTTCCGTAGACGTCCGGGTAGGAGCCTATCCTTCGCTCTGCCAGGATGCGTCTCATCGCATCTGTCAAGAGATCCTCGGTGTCTTGCCGCCCAAGCAGATCCATCCACGAACCGCCATCCTTAGGAATGGCCGCTATTCGGCGACGGACGGCCTCCGAAGAAAAGTTAGGGAAGATACTCCTTCCTGTAGCACTGTCAACAATCGCCTGAAATGCTCTTCTTACGGTTACTGCCTCATCTCGTACGCCCCACCCGTCCCATAGGCTTTCGAGAGTATGCAGGGGGAGGTGCTGTTTTGCAGCGATTACTATTGCGCGCTCCCGTATCTGCGGGAGACCGAACCTGGTGAGCAGGTATGTTCTTCCAACAACATTGTACCCGTATTTCTCAAGATGCGACCGGAACCACTCATAGTGATGTTTGAAGTTACCCCGAATCAGCTCACGGGCATTTTCCAGTACTACGATATTCACACCTAGTGCGGTGGCGATATCAGCTGATTTGCGTACGAGGCTGTTGCGTCTATCATCTCTCAAATGGTTCTGTGGGTTTGCTCTGCTGAAACCTGTACAGGGAGGGGTAGTTACGAGGACGTCCACATGCAAATTGTCCGGTAAGCTCAAAGCTTCCCTAATCTCGCCGGCAGCGATGTCGGCCAAATCAATTTTTGAAGGAGCGATTCCGATATTTTTAGCATAAGTGGAATTGCATTGCAGCTTTCCCTGGCCGGTACTTGGTTTGCCGAGTTCTGCGTCTGCTGCCGCGATAATCCGGAATGCGGAATGCTTGGAAAAGCCGAAGCTCATCCCTCCTGCACCCGAGAACAAATCAACCACATTAAAATGGGAGATGTTCATGTTGACTATCGCTCCTGTGAGCCCGCCTTCTCAAGCACGATTCATGTCTCTTTGTTTATACGATATCTTACCTTCTGCTCCGCGGCTGTCAATAGTTCCTTCCTTGCCATGTCGAATTGTCGGTATTGATGCTGAGAGCGAGTGTGCAGGTTACTTCTGATTGCCTGTGCCACTTTCTCGATGGTCTCTATAGTTTTGTTCATAAGTTCACATTCCCAAACGATAATGACCTTCCATCCCTTCTGTGAAAGCGCTTCAACAGCCATTGCATCTCGCTGAAGGTTCTCCGAGAATTTCTTAGTCCAGAAACTTTCATTGCTTTTGGGCATGCTCGCATCCTTACAACCTGCATGTCTATGCCAAAAGCAGCCGTGTGCGAATATCGCTGTACGGTATTTCGGAAAAACAAGATCCGGATTACCGGGAAGGTGCTTATTCTTCAGGATGTACCTGAAACCAAGTCTGTGGAGCGCGCAACGCAATATCCACTCCGGTTTGGTGCCTGAGCTCCGGACTCTAGACATCAGGACTGAACGCTGTTCTTGCGATAGTATATCTGTCATAATCCTCTCGAATTCGAACAAAAAAAGTTTTCTCGACGCGGAGCCGATGCAAGAACTCAGGTTGAACCGAACCGCTGCCCACGAGGTGAATGCCGGGATGCTGGTTTAACAAGCCGGGTATGCAATTTTTGCAGAGGGAAGCAAGTCCATGGGATAGATTATGCGTCTTTTGGCCTATGTGCTCAAGAGAAAATTGTCGCATAAATCTGTCAATGGGCTGTCGAATGGCGGGGAAAACGGATATGGAAAGCCGTTTGCGAACAGAGGATCTCGTGTTCTTTGGTGATATGAGCATACCTATGGTGGTATGCAGAAGCGTTAAGACTCGCGCCGAAGGGAAAAATGAATTTCAAATCGCATTGCCGGGGAGCGGGTTTCTAAGACACGGCTTTAATGGTAACCTTCCTCCGGCGTTACTTTACCCCTGAAGACCCAGTAGCTGTATACCGTGTAGGCGAGGACCACCGGCAAAACAATGATTGCGCCCCAGAGGGCAAATAGAAGCGTTTCGCGTTGCGCCGCCGCCTCGTAGACTGTAACGGTCGGAGGTATGGTGTAGGGGTAGATGGCCGCCAGCAGCCCGAGATAGGCAGATATGAAGAGAACCACGCTGCAGACAAAGGGCAATAGCTCGGCTCTTTGCCTGATGCTTTTCATCAGCATGAAGAAGGCAGCCAGCCCCAACATGGGGAAAGTCCAGATGAAATAGACTCGCGGTGGACTGAACCAGCGTGCCGGGATGGAAGGATCGTGCAACGGAGTGAAGATACTCACCAGGACCATAAAGCCCGCAACGGCCAGCGCCGACCGGAATGCCTGTCGATAGGCCCGATCCTGGATTGCTCCACCGGTTTTGATCAAAAGATAGGTCGAGCCGAGCATGATATAGCCGGCGATCAGGGCAAAGCCCACCATCAGCGAGAAGGGGTTGAGCCAGTCAAAAGGGCCGCCGGCGAAAACCCCGTCGGCCACTTTGGTGCCTGAAAGGTAGCCGCCAAGAGTGAGCCCCTGGGCAAAAACCGCCACCAGGCTTCCCCAGAAAAACGCCTTGTTCCATCCGTGCTTGCTGCTCGAATTGGCCCGAAATTCAAAGGCGACACCACGGAAAATCAAACCGAAGATGAAAGTCAGCAATGGGATGTAAAGAGCACTGAAAACCACCGAATACACCATGGGAAAGCTGGCGAACAAGGCTCCGCCGCCAAACACGATCCAGGTCTGGTTGGCGTCCCAGACCGGGGCGATGCTGTTTATCAAAAGGTCGCGCTCCTGTTCATCGCGAGCGGTGGGAAAGAGCAGGGCCACCCCCAGGCTGAATCCGTCCAGGACCACGTAAAGAATAATGACGAGACCGACCAGAGAGAGCCAGATGTGAACAAGGTCCATCACTTCACCTCACTTTCGCCCGCTGCTTCTTTGCCGAAGCGCATCCCGCCGGGACGCTGCACGGGCGGGACGGGGCTGGTCAGGTCCGGGCCTCGACCCAGGGTTTTCAGCACATAGTAAAAATAGCTTGTCCCGATCAGACCGAAGAAGAGAACAAACAGACTCAAGGACCAGACCACATTGCCCGCAGGAATAGGCGACACCGAATCCGCAGTGCGCATGAGACCGTAGACGACCCACGGCTGGCGGCCGACTTCGGTGGTGACCCAGCCGCAAAGAGTGGCGATGAAGCCGAGGGGCTGAACGGCAATCAAGCTCTTCAGAAAGGCTCCGGATTCAAATAGCCTTTTGCGCTTCCAGAGGAGGGCAGCCCAGATCATCACACCCACGTACAGAAAGCCGATTCCAGCCATCACGCGAAACGTCCAGAAGGTGATCAGCGAGTCGGGACGATCCTCGGGAGCGAACTCTTTAAGGCCTGTGACCTTGCCCTCCAGGGAATGGGTGATGAGAAGACTGAGCCCGTTTGGTATGGTGACTTGCAGATGATTCCGCTCTTCTTCCATGTCCGGAACGGCAAATAATACAAAAGGCGCTCCCTCTCCGGTGTTCGTATTCCAGTGTGCTTCCATGGCGGCCAGCTTGGCGGGTTGGTGCTCGGCAATCAGGAGGCCGGTAAGGTCCCCGACAACAACCTGCAGCGGGGCAATCCCTGCCGCCATGAACAAGGCCAGTGCCAATGAGCGGCGGTAAAACCTGACGTTTGCCCCTTTCAATAGAAAATAGGCGCTGATCCCGGCAACGGCGAAGGCGGCCGTGGCATAGGAAGCCAGCAGCATATGCGTCAGGTGAGTCGGCAGGGAGGGGTTGAAGATTGCCGACCGGAAGCTGGTGACCATGAACTTCCCATCTACCAGCTCGTAGCCGGCCGGGGTTTGCATCCAGCAATTGGCGGCCATGATCCAGAAAGCCGACAGGCTCGCTCCCAGCGCCACCATGCAGGTGGCTAGAAAATGTACGGCTGCCGGCACGCGGCTCCAGCCGAACAACATGATGCCGAGAAATCCCGCTTCCAGGAAAAAGGCGGTCATACCCTCGTAGGCAAGGAGCGGTGCAATCACATTGGCCGCGGCTTGTGAGAATCCGGCGAAATTGGTGCCGAATTCAAATTCCAGGGTAATGCCGGTCACCACTCCCACCGCAAAGTGTATGGCGAAGATCTTTACCCAGAACCGATACATGCGATAGTAGATTTCATCCTTGGTCCGCAGCCAAAGGAGCTCGACAATGAGCAGATAAACAGCGAGGCCTATGGTCAGGGTGGGAAACAGGATATGGAAACCGGTCGTCAGAGCGAACTGCAGGCGCGACAGAAACACAACATCCATTTTTCGTTCCTCGTATCGATTATCAGCTCTCGCCGGTCGGGCTCATCGACCAGCATACCAGTTGTACGGCAAGGCTTGTACTATCTGCAATCGAATGTACCGGCTCATCGCGGATTAACGTCTTTTAAGCACTCCAATAGCTGACTTCAACCGTCACGGTTAACGAGGGAGTCCGCTGGTTATCGCGAGTCATTAGACATCGTCATGAATTATGAAGGCTTGCCGAGAGTAAGTTTATACTGGTTAAGCTTAGAATGCTTGACTTTCGACCTCACCGCAGAGTCGCAGAGAACGCGGAGAAAGCCCCTTCTAATTGAGCTCTGCGCCCTGTGCGTCTCCGCGGTGAGAAATAAAGATTTCAACCTTCTCTAGTTTAGCTTGCGATTGCCGCATTTGCAGATAAACTTGGCGGGTGTTGAGCTCGTGCTTCTTCGCGCTCTTCGTGGTTTGGCAACAAGAAGTGCAAAAGTACAGGCTATTTTATTCTCAACGAATCTTTCTGCAGTCTCTATAACCCCGACGAAAAAACCGGATCGTCGGCAGGAGAGCTTTTCATGGAAATTAGATGGAGCAGCGCAAATTCCATTTCCGTACTGCGACTGAAAGGGCGTTTCGACAGCTATGGTGCCAGCATGTTCGACCAGCAGTGTTCACTGCTGAGCGAAAGTCTGTCAGCGATAGTCCTGGACTTCAGCGAGGTCGGCTTCTTGTCCAGCGTCGGGATCAGGTCGCTGATGAAGTTGGAGAAGATCCTGATCAAAAGAGGCGGCGGAGTGATCCTGGTTGGTATTTCGCCTGTAGTTGCACAGGTGTTAAACAATGCCGGACTCCTCGATAAACTGCGAACGGCCGATTCCCTGGAGCAGGCGGGGCAGATGGCGCAACGGCAGGGTGGATCGGCTCGGATTGCCAGGGAGTATGAAATTGCGGGAAGAACGTACCTGCTCAAACACGTTTCTGAAGAACCTGTCTTTTTGGAGAGCTGGGGAGAACGAGGAGAATTGCTCGGGCAACAGATCGAAGCCAAGACTCTCATGCCGATCGATCCCAACGATTTGCAGCTGGCTTTTGGCGTCGGCGCGTTTGGCAGTGACTGCGAACAGGCGCTTGAGGTATTGGGCGAGTTCGTAACGGCGGGAAAGGTCGTCGGTGTGGTTCCCGCTGACGACCATTGCATCACGGATTTCATGGTGGCACAGGAAAACTCCTCGCAGCCGATCTATGTGGCAAACGCGGTTGGAATTACGGGGCCCCCTTCATTTTGTCTGCAGGAACTGAACGGTTCGGACATAACGGTTAGCGAGCTCCTTGCGGACTTGTTCCGGGCTCTCACCGAGTTTACCGGCGGCCGGCCTCAAATGCTCGGCATTGTTGTTTTGGCGCACACTAACGAACTGACGGGCTCTTATTTTAGAAATCTTCAGGACCTGATTGCGGGCCGCCTACATCGCGAAACAACACCCGAATCTGCGGGAATATTGATCCTGGGAGTCGCCGGCAATTTATCGGTATCCGATTGGGAAGATGACTCTGCGGCGATATTTCTTCGGGAACAACTGGAATCTCACGAGATAGAGAAGGATCTCTTTTTTCACGGACACGGCGTCCTGGTCAGTCGTTACGAGGCTTTTGGCGCCGATGACGGGGGCATTGAAGAACATCTAAAGCGGGTGCTGGATCTCCAAGATCTGCGGCGGGTAGTCCACATCGAGGCTGAAACCAGGGTCGATCATATCAAGGCATGGGTCTACCGGCCGATGGCGGTGCGCTCTGGTGCGGAGAAATTGTTGCGGATCGAGAGGCCGGGTGAAATCGAATTCCTGCCGGAATGGGAAATGATTGTCAGGAGAGTCTACACCGATGCCGGCAAAGTTGTACTGACCCCGATACATGGGGGGTATATGTCCAAAACCTTTCATGTGGCCGGCTATGACCGCAACGGCAGAAAGATGCTGCCGACAGTCCTGAAGATAGGCTCGGTCGCCCTTACCAGGCGGGAGGAAGAAGCCTATCGCAGTTACGTCTTGAAGTATATTTTAAATAATGCAACCACCATCATGGGGAGCGCCGCGTGCGGCAATTGGGCAGGCTTGCGCTATAATTTTGTGGGAATAAACGGTCCGGAAAGTAAATTGAGCTGGCTGACCGACCAGTATCGCGTCCGTTCGACCGAAGAACTGGCTTCACTGTTCGACCGCATTTTTACCGAAGTATTGAAACCCTGGTACGGTCAGCCGAAATGGGAAACCATTTTCCCTTATTCGGAACATGACCCTACAAGGCTTTTTCCTCGCATCCTGGAAGACGCCCGGAGCCAGATCGACATCGGGGCTGACAACGAAACGATCTTTTGTAGAGAACTTGGAGCCACCCTGCCCAACCCCTATTATTTTCTCCATCATGAATACCCCGGGAGAAGAGGTCGTTCCTGCTCATGGTACAGGTCGGTTACGCACGGTGATCTCAATATGCAGAACATTCTGCTTGATGAAAAGGACAACATTTACGTCATCGACTTTTCGGAGACCGCAGAGAGGAACATTGTAGCCGATTTCGCGCGCCTGGAATGTATCCTGCGCTATGAAATGGTTCGACTGGAGAAAGAGGAGGATCTGCAGACACTGGTTGAGTTTATCGAAGGCTTGACGGACATATCGTCCCTGAATGAAGTGCCGCCCTACAAATATCGTGGCTCCGATCCCATGGTGGAGAAAGCGTACCGGCTGATTTGCCGCCTCAGAAAGTACGCCGATATGGTTACGGTATTTGAGGATGATATTGAACCCTATCTGATCGCTTTGCTCGAATGGACCTACCCGGTTGTTTGCTATGGCAGCGTCGGTCGGCTGACGAAAACGCTGTCCGCCTACAGTGCGGCACTCGCATGCAGGAAGCTGTTGTAGATGGACTGATCATATTCTTTGGTTGACGGGTGTGTTAAGATAGGAATCGAGAAAAAAAGATTTTAACTGGTGGGTTGCAAAGAAATGGCGAATGAATCGAAGACTAAAACCGGATTTGCTGCTTGCAGGCGATGCGAAACTTGCGGAACCCGGATTAATAACATCACCCTCGACACCAGTGACAAATGCGTCTTGAAATGCAGACAGTGCGGTAAAGAGTATAACTTCCGGATAAAAGTCGGGACTTCGGGGTGCTTCGCAGAAAATTTCCCCGTCTTCTGTTCCTAGCCCGTCGGGAAGTGCAGCAATCAACGAGATTAATCCGGTCTTGCAGGTACAATCACGATAACCGGTGCCATATTAAAACGTTGGGCGATTTCATTGCGCAGTTGCTCCGCTTCCAGTTGAGTGGTGATCGGTCCGAGCAGAACCCGGTACCATAGACCTCGCTCATCATGGTTGCTGCGAACAAAAGCGCTATAATCGGCCGATTTCAACTCCTGCAGCAGGTTGTCAGCCTTCTCTCGAGTCAAAAATGCCGCCAGCTGCAGTTCGTAGAGGCGGGCGGTGAATGTCTCCTGCCGGGAGTATGCCGGCTGGGGGAAATCGTCAACCAGGTGGCGCCCCAACTCGTCAATGGCGCGCCATCGCATATAATCTTTCAGGCTGGTCACCGTTCCGTATCCCGTGACCAGGAGTCCCACCGGTTCTGTTGGAAGCCCTCCCTTGTGGTAGCGCACCACGTGTTTGTCGGCCCATATCATTTCTCCGCTTCGAGTGTCCCATAGCTCAATGCAGGCGCCAACGGCAAGTTGGGCATAGAGACCAAGGAAAAGTTTGCGGGCGACGGTTATTTCGCCCGACACCACGGCGTCGCAGTTGAGAATGAAGCCGATTTCCTCCACCGACAGTTGATCGAGCTGGCGGCCGCTCTTCTGCAAAAAATCATCAAGGCGCAGGTCCACCTCGCTAAGCTCCAGATCCAGATAGTTGAGTACAGCCATATGCCCGGCAATGCTCTCGCGTACTTTCTCATGGATATCATCATTATTGATACTGTTGCGAAACGGCAGGACTGCGATGGTACGAGGAATTTCATCGGCATTGCGGAATAAGGTCGGTTTGATTTTATCTTTCTTGGAACATGAAAGAAGCAGCAGAAGGAGAATCAAGACTAACAAGCTCAGCGTCAAATGTGCCGCCTTGCGGTTCTTCATGCGAGTGCTCCTGACCGCTCCGTTACGCTGCGTTGTCTTCCGGGATTCATGTTGTTCATGCGCCTCCGGCAGGTCTTGTCAGTCTGAATCTCAGGCGAAGCACCCCATTATCGAAGCTTGCCGACACGATTCGGAACGTGCCGATTTCACCGGTTGATTTGACATGAGGCCCTATGCATGGGCAGACGTCGTAATCGCCAATCTTGATGATTCGAATCACCGTTCCTGCTTCCGCCGGCAGCCTCTGCAGGTCAAATTTCTTTTGAGCGTCTTCTCTGGGGATAAATTCCTCCGTCACCGGCAGGTCCGCCCGGATCGCTTCATTCACTCTGCTTTCCACTTCACTTATTTCTTCGTCTGTCAAAGGTCTGCTGAAATGGTAGTCAAGTTTGGATTTCTTCTTTTCGATGTGGGCGCTGAAAGAGCGCCGGCATTGAAACATCGTGACCATTGTTTGATTCAAAATATGCTCGGCCGAATGCATCAGCGGATCGAATTTCTTTTCGGCAAAACGCGTGCTCTCTGCCGAGTTCTCTATGCCTGCATGTTCATGTTTTGTCTCAGCCTGGACCGTTTTTTTCAGGGCGGACCGAGCCGGACTCTTTTTTCGCGTTTTGAGCTCGTTCATGGGCAATTTCTGCAGAACGTGCTTGAACTGCCAGTCGAATGCATCCCCGTATTCCTTTTCGGCGGGGATAAAAAACTCCGAGAACACTTCAATGTTTTCGTCTAATGCCCCTATGAAGTTGTGAATGAGCTCCATTCGTTGTTTGTGCCAGTCTTTAACCATAAAGCCATACCGGTACATTTTGATGTAGAGCCCGGCGGAAGTATCCCAGCCGGCATCGAGCTCCATGGCTGTACGGATAAGATCGGCATGGGCCGCGGGGTCAGTGCGGAAGGTGTCGATCGCGGCTTTGATTTGCCGGAAGAAAACATCGGCTTCCCCGAGCCGGTCGCTAATGTCCAACCATTCATAGAGATAGGCGCAGTGGGCCACCTTGGTCAATCCGCCGGTAGCCCGCCCGATCACAATGCTGCCCAAAAGCGAAGCTTCGTAATCAACCAGGCCGCAGGGCTCAAACCGGGACGGAATGAGACAAAAATCGCCTGCAGCCAGAATTAGCTTGGAAAGCGGCAGATTGAAGGTGTTATTGAAATATACGCTGGCCGGATAGAGCGAAGCCAAATCGGCGAAAGCTTCTTCGTCGGCCTTGCCCGCCGGATCGCCGGGGGGTGCGGAGGCCAAAATGATGAACTTTGTTCGATCATCATAGGCGAGTGTTCTACTGATAATGTCTGCTACCAGACCCAGGTTCTTCTGCTCCACCAATCTTCCGACCGCCGTCATGAGGATCGGGTCGGCGACGGGCTCTACTCCAAAGGCCTCAAGGTGCAGCAATCGTTTCAATTCCCGCTTAACCTCGAGTCGATTCACGTCGAAATTGTGGTCTCGCGAGAGCATTTCAGACTGGGTTACAGGGTTGGAAAAAATGGGCTTCTCGCGCCTCGCCTGCATCCTCTTTAGCACATCGGCTTTCAATTCGGGTAAGTTTTCAGATCGGTTGCTGTCCCGCATGCCGTTGGTGATTCCGGCGATAGGCAGCTTCTCGAACAGATCGAGGTGGCGGTTGGCGACGTAGACTGCCCCCGGGGGGGCGCCTTTTTGGGCATATGCTTTGGCCCGGACTTCTTTGTGACTTTGCTTCAATTCCGCGGCGTAGCCCCAGCTACCGGTGATATCTCCGCTGACGGTCGTGATTTTGCCGCCGGTTTCATGTACCTTGAGCATGCAGGCTTTCATCAGGTTAAGGTTGTCAAAAAAATCGAAGTACTTGTGGAAGAGTTTCTCCCCGGGCAGATTAATGCGATGCAAAGAGGCATAACCGCCCCCTATGAGGGAGACGATGCCCTGGTACGATGCATTATGAATCGTGAAGTGGACCGGAACGTTGCATAAATAATCATCGCCGAGGTAAAAGGGGATGAGCCCCACATGGTAGTCGTGCAAATGGATGGTATCGAACTGGTTCGCCTTGATATAGCCGGCCATGGCCTGGCATACCGACGAATAGAGGAGGAGCCCCACCTGCGGATCATCGGGGTAGATGGCTCCGGCGCCGGTCCAACCCAACTGTAGTCTATCCCAGAAATAGACAACCTTTTGTCCATCGGGGAAAACATGTTCATAGACGTCGAAATCAAAACCGATGCCCATCAGGGTCGCCGGAAGCTTCGGATTGACCTTGGTCAGCCGGCTTTTATCGAAATGGGCGAAACAGGGAGAGAGAACAATCACTTCAAGGTCAATATTTTCTCCGGCAGCGGCTTTGGTTAATTCTGCCGGGAGCTCTTCTACAATGACACCCAGCCCGCCGATCTTGGCTCCAAGCCCGGTTTCAACCCGGCCAATCTCCCATGCGGACATGGCGACCCGGATTTTCTTTCTTCTGTTCGACACGAGGTTCCCAATCCTTTCTCTATCAACAGCCGAAGACGATTATAGCGCTTCAAGCTTGCTTTTTTCCAGCATAATTCCAACCTAACGCCGGCTTGTTGTAAAGTGCCCGTTTTTATCCTTTGATTGAAAGACTTGTGAGCTGATATATTTATTCTATTCGGCCGGCATCAGAATCTGCCTGGAGGCAAACGCGAGTGCAATCAAATGAGCAATGAGGACCTGATCAGACAACTCCGTCAGCTGGAAGGAGAGCTTGAGGCGCGGGACCGGGAGGTGAATCGTCTGGTGAACGAGCTGAGGGGAGCGCGAGTGCTATACGGGTATGCATCCGCTTTGACCATGGGCCGAGGGCTCCCGGCCAAAACCCAGCTGATTGCCGATAAGATGATCGAGTTGTTTGGTGCGGACGGCTCCTGCGTTGCTCTCTTTGACGAAATTCCTGATGGCAGCATCACTGTGCGCAGCTGCTCGGGCATGCAAATTGAGAATTTGCTCGGGATGCAGTTTTTTTCAGCTCAGTTCCTGCCATTCTCCGGGCTGGCAGAAGGTTTCTTTTTCCCGACCCGGCCGGCAGGTCGAGGAATCGATCCAATCATCAAATACATCACCGATGCCACGGAAATCATATCTGGAATGGCAATGCCGATTGACATGGAAACAGAACGCCTCGGGCTCGTGTATGTCTTCAGTCGGACGAATACTTTTACCCAATCGCACCTGCTTTGCTTATCTCAAATGGCAAGGCTGGCGGGAGGTGAAATCCAGCGCAATAAGACCGAGCGGTTACTGAAAGAGAGCGAAGAAAGATTTCGCTTCATGGCAGAAACAACCGGAGACGTGATCTATCGCCTGAAATACGACTCCATGAGCTACGATTATCTCAGTCCGGGAATCACTCGGCTGACTGGCTACCTGCGGGAAGAGATCGAAGCGCTGGGGTTTGCCAAGCTGGTAACAAGAATTGATACCCCGACGGGGAAAAATGTTTCCCCAGCATCCATCCTCGCAGATCGGCTGCAGGGCAAGACTGGAGAATTTCGCGCAGACTATATGCTGCAAACCAAATCCGGGACGTCCAAGTGGGTAAGAGACCATTCGTTTCCCTGGTATGATGAATCGGCACAAGTGATCGGATCGGTCGGCATCCTGAGTGATGTTACCGATTACAAGCGAGCAGAAGAGCGCATTGAGCAGCGCACCGACGATCTGATCGAATCCGAGGAGAAGTATCGTACCTTGGTGGAAAACGTTCCGCTGGTCGTTTATCGAATGAAGCCCGGGGCGGAGGTCTTTTTTCTGAACCAGTTCGTCGCTCACGTGTTCGGATTCAGCTCTAATGAAATCTTGCGCAACCCTGAGATTTGGACTGAAAGGCTGTATGATGAAGATCGGGAAAAAGTGCTGCGGCTGCGGCAAGAAAGCTGCAGAGAAGGGAAGGAATTCCTGGCCGAATATCGGGTTGTACACAAATCCGGCCATCTGGTTTACGTTCTCGATCATGCTATTCCGTTCCGTTCCACCGGCGGTGCGATAAGCAGCCTCGATGGGATCATTATGGATATGACCGGCAGGGTTAGACTGCAGGAACAATTGGTGAGAGCGGAGGGCCTCAAAACCATAAGTGAAGTTTCACAAAGACTCGCCCATGAAATCCGGAATCCGCTGGTATCGGCGGGAGGATTCGCGAGATTGTTGCTGTCTTCCATGGATGATCAGGATCCCAACAGGGAAAAGGTGAAAATCATCGTCCAGGAAGTGGGTCGGCTGGAAGCTATTCTGCGCACCATCATCAACTATCTCCAGCCCCTGGAGCTAAAGAAGGTGCCGGTCGATTTCAACGCCCTGATCGAATCGACAGTTGCTAAAACAGACAGAGATATCGCCAAAAAACAAATAAACACAGTTCTCGATCTGGCTCGGGAAATCCCCTCCGTATGGGTTGATCCAGCGTTAGTGGGGCAAGCCGTGGAAGCACTGATAAGGAATGCTGTCTATCAGCTGCCGGAACAGGGCACAATTGTGGTCCGTACTGCTCGGGCAGGCGATCTGATCGAACTGGCTTTACGGTATCGGGCCGAACAACTTTCCGAGGATGACCTGGAGCACTTTTTTTATCCTTTCACCACGTTTCATTTCGGTTACAGTGATTCCGACCTTCCAATGTCCAAAATAATTGTGACCAAGCATGGTGGACAGATCGATGTGGGGTTCGCCGGTACTGGAGAAGTTGTCATTGCGATCTCTTTGCCTGTCAGACCCATGCATGAGTCTACCTTGGAGTCCGTTGTCGGGAAGTCTCATTGACGGATCCATATACCTTGCGGCGCTCGCCTGCAGCGAGTCCCCGCCCGCTTCCGCGCCATTTTACAGAATTGGAGCCAATCAATAGCGTGATCTAGGAGATACTCAATACTGGGCACAAGATGTTATGCAAATGCAGAATAACGTGTCAAATTCATTTCTAAACTAGTGGCACTGAAGTTGCCCTTTAAATTTAAGTTAAAGTTATCGTTTGAAAATACCGATATCTAAGATGAATCTCGATATAAGCGCTCTAACGTGAAGTGACTCGGGTGCTGTCAGTTTCAGCTGATTGCTGGAAAGCTCGCTGTAAGCCGACAGGCTCGTGTTGCCGGGCGGACGGATAGCAAACTGGCCGGTTGTTTGCCGGGGCCAATCAACCTTGGCCGGTGCTCGCATTCGACTTCTACCCCCTAAGTCTACACGGATATTTTTCTCCTCGCTGAGTCCCGCCTGTTTAGTTGACCTCCTGATTTTCCATACCGGTATCGGCGGGGAACACCCGCCCAAAGTGATTAACAATAACAGCAAGGCGACAAGGGGGGCTGGCATGAAGAAGGTGACAATGAGAGGGAAAATTTTCATAGGGTTTGGCGTCATAATGTTGCTGGCCTTGGGGCTTGGGGGTTCGGGCTGGCTGAAAGCAACCCAGCTTGAAAATAACTTGAATGCGCCGGGGGAGGTTCATCTTCAGCTTCAAACTTTGCTTCACCAGACTCATTCGATGAAACTGCTGTTCGGGGCGATCGCGGTTTCAACTCTGCTTTCAGGTTTGATTGTCGGGTTTCTCCTCAACCGTGCTGTTGCCAAAGGGATTCGGCAACACTCGGAGGGGCTCTTTGAAGCTGCGGATCAGGTCGCCGGTGCTTCCAGCCAGGTTTCCACCGCCAGTCAATCTTTGGCGGAAGGTGCATCGGAGCAGGCCGCTTCACTGGAGGAGAGCTCTTCTGCAATGGAAGAAATGGCTTCCATGGTGAAAAGAAACGCGCAAAATACCAAAGAGGCTGCGCGGTTGGTCGAAATATCGAGGCAGAGCATGAAAACCAGTCATCGCTCGCTAAAGACCGCAATGGAGACCATGAAGTTGGTCGCCGCCAGTGGTGAACAGACCACGAAGATCGTCAAGACCATCGATGAAATTGCCTTTCAGACCAATTTGCTGGCCCTGAACGCTGCCGTAGAGGCGGCCCGGGCCGGTGAGGCCGGCGCCGGCTTTGCCGTAGTGGCCGATGAAGTCAGGAATCTTGCCATGCGTGCCACCGACGCGGCAAAAAATACCCAGCAGATTATCAACCAGACGATAGAACATGTTCGAACCGGCGAGAGCATCATTGAGCAAACCATGAAGGAATTCTATCAGATGGGTGACGATGCCAAGGCGGTTTCGACCTTGTTCAGCGAAATAAGCGTGGCCAGCGAGGAACAGGCCGTCGGAATCGAACAGGTCAACCAGGCCATCCACGAAATGGACAATGTAGTCCAGCAGAATGCCGCGAACGCTGAACAGTCCGCTGCTGCAGCCCAGGAATTATATGCTCAGGCGGCTCAAATGCGCGGATTCATCCAGCAAATGGTGGCTGCCATCAGTGGCAACGGCAACGGCCGGCAGCACTTGCAGCACCAGCAAGACGCTAAAGACGAAAGAAGCACCTTTGCAATGACGTCGAGAAACAGCCATCTGCCCCTGCCGGTCAAGAGGCTGGCAATGCCCGGCGAGAAGAACAACCCCGAGATATAATGAGCCGATGCTTGATTCCTCTAATGCTTGCTCTAATGTCGGCGGCGGTGTCATTCAGGTGTAGGGTAGTGATCCGAAGATCACAAAGGAAAAGAACCGAAATCCGGGTCTCAAGGGTTCCGAATTTCGGTTCGATGAGGCCGCCCTGGCGGTACTACGCCGGCGCGAGGATTCACAGAAATAGAAACGCTAAGCTTGAGCTGCTTCGCCGAAGATCCGATCCTGCAGGAACAGTCTATGCTGTGCCAGTTGCTCCATGGTGCATTCGACACTCACATCTCTTGAACCCACTTCGTGAACCGGTACTTGCATCAGGTCTAGAAAACGTTCAGCCTGCCTTCGATGGGGAGGTCTGTATTGGTCAAGGCGCTCAAGCTCAGTAACCAGATGGCGGAACAGATGTTTCTTTAGCACGAAAGAGCAACCTACGGTTTGGCGTTTTCTGCCGCTGATTTTTTCGACGTTTTCTCGAGTGAGAAAGCGCAGGGCCTCTAAAATTCTAAAACATTCCAGGCGGTCCACGCGGGGATTAATGAGCAGGTGATGCAGGAAGGCATGCGGGAAAAAGCGAAGAGCGCTTGTCACCGGATTGGCGGCAGTCATTCCGAGACCGCACTGACTTCCCGCCTTAACGGCGTCACTCTTGGCCCAGAGGGCATGAATATGGTCGCTAAGACCCTCTCCTTGCAGAATCACATCAAGCGACCCGCCCAACGATACCGTCCCCTGCAGACAGGAGGGGCACTGTCCGCAGGATTCTTCCGACAACCAGTCGGTGAAATGTCGTGCCAATCGAACCACATCGTCATCTTCGCCGATGAAGACTAACCCGCCGGAGCCCAGCATCGCTCCCACATTATGAAAAGTGTCGAAATCCAAAGGCGTGTAAAGCAGGTAGGAGCGAACGCCGGTGAGAGATAGAATAGCTCCCGACGGGCCGCCGATTTGCACTCCCGCCAGTCGCTTATCTTCCTGGATACCGCGGCAAATCTGAATAATGTCGTACAGGGTTCGCCCGAACCGCACTTCCACCAGCCCGGTTTGATTTACGATGCCGGCCACGGAGAATATCTTGCTCCCCCCGCTGCGCTCGGTTCCCTGTCGTGCATACCACTTGCCTCCGCGCTGGATAATGAGCGGGACATTGGCAAAGGTTTCCACATTGTTCAACAAGGTGGGCTTGCCCCAAAGTCCCCTGAAGGTATTGGAAACGGCTCCAAAAGTGGGTTCCGCCGGTTCTCCCTCGATGGCGCGCATGATCGCTCTTTTTTCGCCGGCCACAAAGGCGCCCGCCCCCAACCGAATGTCTATGTCGAAGTGTCGGCCCGAGATGCCGAAAATGTCCCTGCCCAGGAATCCTTTCCTCCGCGCCTGGAAAAGAGCATGCTCCAGTCGGCGCACCGCATCTTCGTACTCCTTGCGCACGTATATCACGCCGTAGCGCGCATCGGTTGCAATGGCGGCCAGCAGCATACCTTCGATGACCTGGTGGGGTTGCTCCTGAATGAGGGTGCGATCCATGAATGCTCCAGGATCCCCTTCGTCCCCGTTCGCTACGATCAATTTGATCTCGTCCTTGTTCCGGTCTTTCTCCTCTACAATGCATTTTGCCAGCCGCACCGCGTCCCATTTTCGACCGGTGGGGAAGCCGGCTCCTCCGCGTCCTCTGAGGTTTGCTTCGCTGACGACTTTAATGATGTCCCGCGCGCTCCAGGCGGGTTCGCCTGCAAGCCCCAGTACCCGACAGGTGGAGGCATATCCTCCGTTGGCAAGATAGGACTCGATATCGCTGCCCGGCAATGCTCCCGAAGCGAAGCCGAGCACCAGTCTATCTTGTTCTTTAATGAAAGCTTCATCTTCCTTTTGCGGCTGAGCTTCTGAAAGCCCCTCCTCTTTTATAGGCGGTGCCTGGTTGGGTGGGCCGGAGAGGCAAATCAGCAGGTGAGTGCCGGCTTTTCTCCTGACCGCGATGGCATTCGCATCATAGAAACCCAAACGCAGCGAGCCGCCGGTGCGCTCCACCCATACGCTGCCGTCTGCAACGCGGGCCCTTGGCTTGAGGCTCTGGAGAAGCTCTTTCTCGAGAAAGGCCGCCGGGTAGTTGACGAATGACTCGATCTGCGAAGCTTCATCCAGGATCACGCAGGCGGTCTGCTCCGTTCCGCTCGGGCCGGCATAGAGAAAGGCAAGGCTGCGCGGCACAAATTGCCCGAGAGGATGTCTGTTGCCGTTCTCACAGGCGAAAACCTGCCCCGCTGCATCGATTCTTAGATGGTGTCCTGACACCTCGAAGTCCTGGCGGATTTCCTGCTCTGCGGAGAACCCCCCGTCGTCTTGGATGATATGGGATATGCGCGCTTCTTCAAGCAGATCGCTTTCATGCCCTGGAGCCAGAATTTCCTTTATTCTGTTCAGGAACATGATGCGGTTTTCATATTGCGGTCCCTTCAGGAGCTGTTCCAAAGCTCGCGGAATATCTTCAACAGTGCGCTTGCCCAGGAAAGTATCCCTTGCTTTTATCACCGGAGCCAAATGGCAAACTCCGAAGCAATCCATCTCAATAAACTGTATGCCGTGTCGGCCTACCTCGCCTTCTTCCGCTTCTATCTCCGTGGCAAGCCGCCGAGAAAGGTCGGGCTGGCCTCGCAGAAAACAGGCAGTGCCTTTGCAAATATAGATGATGATATCTCCGCCAGGGTCTGCGCTGTACTGCTTATAGGAGGCAATCACGCGGATCACATCTGTCGGGTCCAGAGCGAGAATTTCGACAATCTTTTCAAACGATTCCGGAGTGATGTAGCCGAAAATATTCTGTACTTCCTGCAGTACTCTAGGTAGCCGAGCTTTCGAGCCAAGCCTCGATATAACGTGATAAATGTCTTTGTGCTCCTCGCGCTCCGCAATGGCTGCGACAACATCCGGACGGAGCATGAAAGCATAAAGGAAATACCGCTGCTCTTCGTCGGTATAAGAAACCTTCCTTGTTGAATATTCCGGAAGACGGTTATACCGATCCATCTCCTGCCGCAATCTTTCGCCCTGAACCGATGCCGGTGCATAACACGTGGCCAATAGACGGCGATAGGCCTCTTCATGCTCGATCAGATATCTGACAAAGCCGGCATGTCCTCTCGATTCAAGGGGCAGTGCTTCGAGCAGAAATAAGGAGGCTTTCTCAAACGGCTTTAGAGGTAAACGAGCTTCCTGTTCAGCCCAATAATCCTTCGAGCTGCTGTACATTTTGTTCCAGCACGCAGGGGGATCGACTTGAGTATGATCCGGTATTGCTCCGCCGGATACCGTCAGCCCCATCCCGTGAGCCAGAGATTGAATCAGTAGTTGAAGGACTTTCCCGTTCAGTTGATGGAACCGTTCGGGGAAAACTTTCAGGGTGTAACGAGCGTAAGTTAAACCCATGAGGTTGCCGCGCGCTTCGGAGATCAAACCCCGTACGGTATTCTCATAGACCGGCCAGTTTTCATCACGAAGCGCCTGAAATCGAGCCAGTTCTTCAGGCAAGGCCAAATTATCGTGAGTTGACGAAGTCAAGTATTCCAGAATCATCTCCAAAACATCTTGCTCGCGCCAGTCAATACGCGATAGATGATTGTCGAACAGGCCGATTAAATCGCCCTTCGGATCGCTTCCATGCAACCCCTTGCGTTCTTTCAACATGCGCTCCCGGAAGCTGCGGAAAGCTTGCGGGTGCTGTTCGAAAGCAACTCGAAGTTGACTCAAGCTGAGGCGCAGGGTGCAAACGGCCTGCGTCAATTCCGGCAAGAAAGTTGGTATGCGGCTATCGGTCGGTCCCCAGAAATACTGGTGAGTTTTTTCGTGCAGCGTAATCCATTCGTCGGGACTCATTCGAGGAGTCGGGACTACGAAAGTGTTTTCTGCAAAAATCGTTTCGGACATGATCTGATCCTTCCTCAAACAAGGCGCAGCTCTAGAGTTCGGACTTGCTCCGTGAGCCAGCTTTGAAGATCCTGTTCGGCTGTTCTTTCTGCTTCAGCTTCCAATTCCAGCAGAGAAACCCTCAAGAGAGCCTGCAGGCGGTTGTCCAGTTCCCGGATTCTTTCCCGTCTGTCCGGACGCAATGATGCTCTAAGCTCCGCCAGCGGATTGAACCAATGATCTCGCAAAAAGCATTGGAAATCGTCCCAACTGGGGTCGCTGTCGCTCTTTTGGTGCTGACGCAGCAGGTAGAAAATCGTTCTACGGTTAATCGACCCATTTAACCAGCCGCTGTAAATTTCTTCTCTTTTCTCATCCAGTTGGTCCACTATCTGGTGGATTCTTTGCTGGAACGTGGAAATGCGCTCCTTTTCCAGCAGGTCGGAAAGCTGACGATACATCTCTTCTTTGATTCTTCCGAGGGCGACGCCCCGTCGGCTGGCGATTTCATGATAGCGATTGTCTGCAGGCGCGTCGTTTTTAAGGATGTCGGAACGAATGGTGTAAAAGGCGCGCTCTGCTTCCTGCAATTCCTGATCTTGGGCTGCCAGACGACGAGCTGTGACGGTGGTGTAGAGCCAGATCTTTTCCTCCACAAGTTGTTCTCTTCTTTCCCACTGGCGCTGGATCGCATTTTCGAGCTCTTTTTCGTCGATGCCCGACAGGTCATACCCGACGTTCATAAAATCCTTGATGAGGCTTTGCAGACTGCCGTTACGCTCCATATTCAGCAGCACGTGATAACGAATAAAGTTTACGAGCTCATGCACCGCTGCTGCAATATTGCGCTTTTCCTTGCGCGAGACTCCTTCTGACAGTCCACGGTTGATGGCTTCTTTGTCCTTCACCCGTGAAGCCAGTAGAGGGATTCCCAGAGTTGTGCCCGGCAGGCTTTTGAGTCCGGGACCCTCTAAAATTCGCTCTTCGGTAAAACGCAACCAGGCTGCCTCCATGACGTCGGAGGTTTCTCTGATTTCTCTCATCAGCGCGGTCAAGGAGTCCAGGTTGCCTTCCATTTTGGCGAGTAGAAACAGATAGTGCAGAAGGCGATCCCGATCGATCGTCTTGTGCCTTTCAAGCACAAGGTCTACGAAGGTTCTCAGCTCGGGAAAGGCCTGCAGCAGAGCATCTTCCTCTTTAACAGGGGCCGATGCCGCTGCATCGCCGGACCCTGTCCTCGGATGGCCGCGAGCACAATCCCTGCCACCGGTTTTGGAACCCAGCGCGTACAGGGACAGTTGAGCGGGCCGCCGCAGCGATTCGCAATGGCGTGTCAGGACCAGCCGATAGATCGCATCTTCAAGCAGTTGATTCTGCAACTCGCCATGCGCAACGAGCAGCTTTTGCAGATCTGCTTCAATCAGTTGTCTATCTTTCCCATTTCTGAGGTCCCGGCGGATGAGAAGACGGAGGCATGAAGAGGGTGCATCAAACGTCTTACTCTCAGCATTGCCGCTCGTCGCGATAATCTTTTCAAACCAGTGACGCTCTTGCTCCTCCAGGTATCGTTCCCTGACGCCTGCACCGATCAGGGCGCGAATCAACGCAACGCGCCTGTGCAAAGGTTCATCCCAACTGGTTAGATACCAGCTGGAGCTCCCAGACGCGCTGAAGGAAGTTGCTCCCTTCCCATCGATTGGCTGCTGATCTTGAAGGGCCTTTTTTTCAATTGTCGAAAGCTGATCGGTGTGACATGAAAAATTTATATCAAAACTAAATTTCTGCTCCTGGAATTCTCTCCACAGTTTGTCTGTATCCACCAGCACCCGGTCCTCGATCGAAACGGGCAAAGAGATGGATTTTGCACCTGTCGCTTCTATACCGCTGAATTTTGACTCATTGACCAAAGCCTGTATGAGGTCTCTCAAATCCCCAAGACCGGTGATCAAGTTTTCTTCATCTGCTCTCCGGAACTGCTCCAGTTTTTTGCGCTTTCGCTCCATCAACGATGCTTCCGCATCCACCCGGTAATTTGCAAGAACATCTCGGATGCGTGCGGAATTCTCCGCAAACAGCACTTCGGTTTTGAGTGTGGACAGAACCTGGCCGGCAGACAAGGAAGATTCCTGATGCCAGTAAGCGTTTATGATAATTTTGGAAAAATCCTCCCAGTCCCGGATAAAAAAGTCGGGAAGATTCATGGTCAACAAATCTTCGTTCCACCAATAACTGAAACCGTCGTGATGTTTGTCCAAGCGATAGCGCAGAACCAGGTCGCGATCTTCCGGACTCAGCTGGTGCAGAAAAAATACATTCTGGTAGGTTTCGGCTGCAACCCAAGCGGGGTCCTGTCTCTGCAATAAAGGGCGGCTTTGGCGTTTTCTATTTGCCAGGTTGAGCCAATTCTGACGCTCCCGGAGCATCCGATATTCGGCCTTCAGCTTCTCCTCGCCGTGCTCTGCCAGGAACGATCTTTCATCTTCCCGCAAACGTTCGACAGCTTCCCGACCCATGTATTTGCAAAGTGCTTCGTAGACCTCGTCCAGGTCCGGGTATTTGAAAATTTGTGGTTTGGCAGAAAGGTTATCCCAAATCTCTTTGAGCCTTTCCAGGATCAGCCGACGCGCTTTTTGAGCTTTGACGGAAAGCACATCCTGAAAGACTCGTTTGTCTGGTGACGATCGCCATTGATGGTAGTCGGACAGCAATTCCAGCATATTTGCCGAGCGGCTGCCGTTCTTGCCGGATTCTGCGTATTGCTGCACCCTGTTCATGAGGGGGGGCACTGCATGTTTCGGCAGTTGGACGCAATGCTGAGGTTGCGCCCGTCCGGTTAGCAAGGTGTAGGCAAACTGCCGGCAGCTGGCCTGTCCGCATGCGGCACAATCGAGCTGTGGGAGCATCTGAAGAATTTCCCGCAGGTGATTCTCGGAGACTTTCGACTCCGCCTCCTGCGGCTTCAGTAGAGCCAATAGAGTAGATTCCAAAGTCTCGTGCGATAAAGTGTTCGGTGGAAGCTCCACTTTGCCGGCCGCATGTTTCAGATCGAGCAGCAGGCCTTCCAGATCGCCATCGTCCAAAAACCGGTGGACGTCATGGCCTATCCGTTTATGAACCTGCCATGCAAGATAGGCTTTCCATTCAGCAGCATTGAGAAGGTATGGGCGCAGAAGGTCGCGATACAGAGGCACGCCGGACTTGGAAAAGTCGTGCTGCAAAGATAGGAAAGCCATAGTCTGGATGGTTTCCAATGGTGGAGCCAGTAGATTGGTCATTTTTGCCACTTGCTCAGGGGTTGCCTTGAGGCGCGGCAGGTCGGCTCTATGCCTTTCGTTCGCCACCAGGGCGGTATAGAAAGCCGGTGTGAATTCATTGACCACAGCACTGTATACCTCTTCCAGGTCGCCTTCGGTTGTTTCAAAATGACGCACGAGCTTCTCGACGACGAGAGGGGAGGGCACCGTGCTGCGCAAATATTGTTCGACAGACTGCAGGCTGTGGGGCTGGGCCTGTCTCATATCCAGCCCCCATTTTCTGCAAACCGTGGCGATCCATTCGGGTTGAACAAGATCGGCTATATGAGCTGCGTTTGCCTGAAACTTAGATTGCAGATCACCGCCGCTTCTCTCCCGCAAGGCTTGGAATGTAACATACCGAATAAATTGAGTATAATCATGGAATCCCTGAATTTGGTGACTGCGAGCTATACGCTCCAAGGCTTCCCACTGCTGCCGTAATTCCCGATCGATCAGCCGGCTCAGCTCGTTGCGTGATTTAAGTTCGTAGCCTTTTCGGGGGCGAACCAGTTGTCGTATTAGGTCATCGGGCAGTACTTTGCGGACTTGGTCCTCAAGGTTTTCAGGTTGTTTGCCGGGAAGCCACGGATATCCAGCCAGAATCCAGCTTGAGGCGAAGCGCACCAGTCTTGCCACAAGATGCGCCTTCGGCAGCGGTTGGGTCAATGCCTGGACATATGCGTCGCAATCGCCGACTACTTCTTTCACGATGTGATTGTGCCACTCCGTCAGGATCTCTCTACTCAGAAGCAAGTCTTCTCGAAAGTCGCCGGAGAGTTTTTGCAGGGGCAGGAACAGCGGCAAGCGGGTGGTCTCCAGACGTTCCACGTCTTCTGGTGCGACTAGATGAGCTTCATAGGGATCGCGGAACCCTTGATGTTCAATGTTGAAGCCTTCAGACTGCAGGCGATCCAGAAGGGTGCCGGTCTCCGGGACGCTGTGCTCCCCAATGGTTCTGTTAACCACAATTCGCATCAAATCGAGCACACTGTCCAATTGCCGGGTGGCGAAAAGCTCTTCGATGCGCCGCTGTTCATTGGCGTCCAGCGTTTCAGCCAGACAGTACTGGTGACATTTCAGCAATATGTAGAGTGAGGGTTGCAGTGGAGCTCCCTCAAACAGTTCATTTGAGGCCAAACCTTCCAGTTCATGGGTTATTTCGCGGCTTAACGATCCGATGTCCTCATCGTGCAGGTCGGATTGTTCCAACATGCGGAATTCGAGCCAAATCAACAAATCTTCCAGATTCCAGCCGGATTCTCTCGGCCGGTGCAGTTCAGAGCGCAGCAGCCGGTAACGATCCAGACGGTTTTCGTGTTCTATCGCATCCAGCCGATGATAACGCTCGACGAGCAAAAACCGCTTCGTCCAGCTGCCAATTTCCAGACGGTGTTTTTGGAAAAAGCTGGCTCGTTCGACATGGTAAAGACCCGACAGCAGGGTGGGAGAGCCAACAGCGGAGAAGCCGGTCGATTGCCGGCCCTGAGCTCTGAGTCGAGTAGGTGCGATTGGTCTGTCTGCCATTGCATGCCAGTGTTTGCGAAACAAAAAGGAGGCATAGCTGCGGGCGTCATAAGGACCATTTGCTCTGCAGGTTTCTTCCATGCTGAAAATTTTTTCCAGAGCATCTCGAGCCAGGCGTTTCACCTCCGAGTCATCCCCGGGCATCTCAAACAGTGTATGCAGTTGGAACAAGACCTGAGCTAGCAGTTGCTCCTTTAAGTCAAAAGTATCCTGTTGCCATCGGAGAGACAGGTCTGCTGTTTGCTCCTCGTGGAGGAAACCGTTCTGCGTTTTTTTCCCTTTGCCACTTGTTCGGAGAGGATACTTTCCATCCAGTTCGTCATATAGCTTCGAGCGACTCGTTTCGTCTATCATAGCTTCCTCTCTCTTTACCTGTTAGTGGATGTCGGACACACACACGGGCAGATTATCGCCACGACCTGCTGCAAGAGACACAAAAGAAGGGTGAGCTTTGTCGAATGTCTTCTCTCTTTGTGCCTCTTCCTCTTTCCCATGCGTGAAAGGCTGAATGACTCGTCCTAGAGTTTCCGGATGGAAACTAGTTTGATCAATCCAGCAAGCCGGGGGCCACCCAATTTCGATAGTATTCCAAATAGAAGGATGAATTCTTGGGAAAGGCGGGCAGGCACCTCTCCTTGAGATATCGTTCTAATTCCTGGCCGATGGTCTTTTGCCGATTCTCCGCCGATTCTTCCCGGAGCATCTCCTTCAGCTTCTCCGCAAGCTCCTTGAGCCGTTTTATGCCTTCTCCCTCAAACAACTCCCGCAGTTCCGGCGCATGATGCTGGGCAAGTATCTCTCGCTGCAACGTGCGATCGATGGTGTCGCGGTAGCGATGCCGGAAATCAAACAGGAATTCTTCGGCGTCGTCGGCGGAGCAGCGCTTCTTCAACTCAAACAGGGCTGAACGGGGCTCATTTTGAAGTCGCCTGACGAGCTCGTGCTCATAATCTTCGGGATTGTAGAAAAGAGGCTCTTCTCCCTGCAGAGTCACCATTTGTGTCAAAATGTCTTCTATCTGTTGCGCTTCCTCTGCGGTGTATTGCAGCAGCGGAGGAGGGGAGGAATCCACGGCGGCCGTTTTCGATTGAGGCCGGCTTTCATAGCTGGAGAGCTCGGTGCCGGCGGCTGTAGAAGAAAAAGCGCCGCTTGCCTCTTCAACCCGCTCTCCTTTGATCGGCGATCCCGCAGCAACGCCGTAGCTTGACATAAGAACCGCTGATAGATCTTCGGTCAGTTTCGGATTTTCCTCCAAATAGCGCCTCGCCAGGTCATGATCCGCCTCTTCATGGCCGTAGTGCAGCAACAGCATGGCGTGCCGCCGGTCGGCTTGATTAGTCTCGATGCCGTGTCTGGCCAGACGTATTTCGAGATAGAGCACGATTTGCTGTAATAATGTCGACTCCTGGAGTATCTCTCTGGGCCCTATAAATTCCACTTGATGATAGTCGGCGAGGAAAGCCGTATAGTTTTTGGCTAGCAAGAAGCCTTCCAGCATTTTTGTGTGGGTTTCATATTCTTCGCTTTGATCGTTTTCGTAACGCAGATGGTCGGGCACTCTGGTGTGACGGTTGGTATTGCGCAGGTCCAGTGCAGCAGCTTCCTGCAACATTGTCCGCAAGACCCGGTCTTGTGCCAGCCATTTCTGGATCAGGGCGGTTTCCCATGGTTGTGGCGGCAGAAATAACAAATGTGTGGAAAGAAGGACCTCCTTCATTTCGTGCACGGTGATTTCCCGACCGCCAAGTCCTCCCACCATGATTCTAAGCTGCTTTCTGGCAGGGGTTGGCTGAAATGAGCTGAAGCGTGCAAGGGAATTCAGAACACGGGAAGCCAGAGGCGGTATGGAACCGAAGCTGTTGGATCGATCCAGAATGACGATCCGCTGAACCCTGTTAAACCAATCAAAAAGCTTTTCTTCGGGGAAAGGATTGAAGCAACGAATCGACATGCAGGCCATGCCGGACCAGCCCTGTTCCTCCAATTCGTGTAGGGCTTCCACGGCGTTGGGATACAACGAGCCTTGCATGATAAGCAGCGTTTCCACTCGCTCCGCCGCAGTACCGGTATCGATTTCCAATTCATCCAGCCATGTGCCGGTAAGCTCATGCACGGCGCGGACTGCGTAAGGATAAATCCTGGTGACTGCCTGGTGGGCTTTTTCAATTTCCGACTGTGTCTCCTGGTAGACGGCCGACGTGCCGCTCGGGCCGTGTACGATGAGGTCACCCTGGCGATTGACCAACTTATGTTCGGCGAAGTCGAAATCTCGCAGGGTTTTCTTCAGCCACGCACGCACTTTGTCATCGGACGGGACTTTAACCAATCCAATCTTATGCGTATCAGTGATTCCTCCGATGGAGAGAATAACGGGCATTTTGGCAAAATGCGTGAGCAGACGCGCCAGGTAAAGTGCCGGCACGTATTCCTGAATACCTTTCGGCGCCAGCATGATGCCGCCGTCGTCTCTGAAGCTCATGAAATCGGTATGACTTTCCTCGATATTAAGATTGGGAGCCGCCAGGGCGCGTTTGGCGATGAGGAAGAGCCCTTCCAAACGGGCTCCCACAAACTGGGGTATGATCTCGGTGAAAAGTCGCCATCCCTGTGAAGCAGTGAAAGTCACCGGCAGGAAGCCGCCACAGCGGGCTACACCGAGCAGTTTTTCCGCAGCCACTTTCTCTGATGGGTTGACTTCATCGACTACAATATAGGGATGACCGTTGGCGAAGGCTTCCGCCATGGCGTAGAAGGGATTGCCGGCCGGAGTGATGGGGAAGCCGATATAAAAAACGGGGTGTTCGACGGTGGCAATCTGGCTGAGAACCATACCCGCCAACGTGCCGCCCATGATCATCAGATATTTGCCCGGATCATCCTGGCACATGCGAGCGCCAAGCTCGGCAAGTTGCGGGCCCGCTTTCTCTTTTTCCGGCAGGGCGCTCGGCGTATCGGCTTCCGTGACTGCCAGGCCGGTTGCTGCCTTGGCCCGTTCCATTGCCGCGTAGTATTGATTGAGCAGCTTTTTGTTCTTGATGACCGCTCCGGGAAATCCTTCTGTGAGTATCGGAAGATCTCGTTCCCAGACAAAAGGAAATCCCAGCTGCTGAAGTGCCTGAAAGACTGGTCCAACGGCCACCAGGTTGGAAACGACCTTGGTGGAGCCGGTGACTTCCAGAATGATTCCATTCATGTCAACCGTTATGATGCGAGCCCCTACCATGGCAGAAATTTTGCGGACTAATCTTTCCTGCTCACCGGTCAGGATGGTCGCCGGCTGGTTCCATAGTGTTTGGGCGATCTCTTCCGCAATTGCCTCGGAGTCCTGCTCACTGTCGGCCGAAAAACGCTCTCGCAGTTGTGTTGCGGTCTGACGAATTTCCTCGGGATAGAAGCTCACCAGTTCATGCCAGAGCGTTTCGGGCGCCTTGTTGTTATTGATAATGATGAAGCCTCTGGGGTGGAGTTGTCCGAAAAACAGGTCCGGCTGGCGTTTCATATCTTCGAAGTTGGTGACGGTTAATATCGCCATAGGGAAGCTATACATGGCGTCTTTTCTTTGCAGCGGTTTGGAATCTACGAAGGTTGCCGAAAGTACCGGAGTCCCGCGTTTTGACGATCCAAACTGCCAGGCCATGCCGGCCCAGACACCCTTTGCGGTAAAAAAATTGGCAAAAATGCGATTGATCGCTATGCCTCTGTCACCGGCCAGGCTTGCGACACCGATAGAAAAAGGACCAAGCTGGGTGATTCGCTGAAAGAGCCGATCCCTCTCTCCGGTGGAGGGCATGGCCTGAGTATCCCGGATGAGGCCGCCTCCTTTGATGAAGTCATGCTTCAGTTGTTGTGCCAGGCGATGCTGTTGAAGCTCAACATGCTTGGCAAGGCCACGCTCCTCCAGGATACGGTCCAACAGATCATGGAGAGCTTTTCTTCTTGCTTCTGGAAGGCTTTGAGAACCTTTTGTTTGGTCCCGGAAAAGCTCTTCCTCCACTGGATCGGTTTCGTGCGCAGCCAGGGTGATCTTTTTGAGCTTCAATAACTGATCGCGGAGATCCTGCTGTAATTCTCTTATTTCCGAGATCAATTTTTCCGCCGCTCCGTCGTGTTCCGCAGACTCAATGGGGACATTGCCGTCCACGGGCGAAATCTTTTCGAGCTCCTCCAAATGGCCAATGAGCACCTCCAGCCGATTCTGCTGACTTTGCATCATTCGATCGCGGCCGGAGACGTAGCGCACCAGCTCATCCCACCCCAGAATGCGACGCACCATCTCCGCATCAAGACTGACAGCATATTCCGGCTTTAGATCACCGTGCTGGTTGAAAAGCATTGCGTAGGGAAACTGTTCGAGCCGATAGCGGTAGTGTCTCCAGGTCTCTTTCAGCTCCTGCATTAGAGCAGCCGTCCAACCTTCCGCCTGATGCACCCAATGACTTTCCAGGTCGATCTGCCAGTTGAGCTGATCACGGAAGTTCTCCAACTGCGCGATCAAAAAGTGGGCTACGAGGTTGCGCGGCTCCAGTTTTCCGTTTTGCGGATTCTTTTGAAACAGAGACCGATAGCGCGGGTCGCGATGTAGCCAGTAGGTGATCGGTTTGGGTTCCCGGCCCCATTCGCCATGCGGCATATCACGATCCTTGGGATGGTAGGGGGCTATGCGCTTGCGAAAACGGCCGACAAAGATGACTTCGGGAAGCATCCCGGTGTGGGCCATGACTTCCGCCAGATCATCCGGGTCTTCGCCGAAAAACTTACCCGTTTCAGGACAAGGCGTAACGTCCCAACGGATGGCTGACTGTCCGAGTTGGTCTGCGAGATGCCAAAACTCTTGCATTGCAATGCGATTGGCGCTGTGCCCGGATGCAACCAGAACACCCGGGAACTCGGCAGCCAGATTGATGAGTGTCCATTGTATTTTTTGATTTCCCAGCAAGAACTTGCCGACCGGTGTGGTCAAGGTTCCCATGCCCAAAAGAGAGGTGGCGGAGCTTTCGCCGCCCGTGTTTGAATAAACTTGAGTGTCGGTAATGGTGATAAAATGCAGCACGTTCGCGTGGCGTTGAGAAATCATGAACGCTTGCTGTCTCAATGCGTTCAGCCAGGCGGGAAGGCCAATAACGGCGCCCCCGTCGCCGCCCTGGCTCACTACGTACCGCCTGCCCTTTTTCAAATACCCCATCCTCACCGCACGGTCCTGAGCCATAGTGATTGCTTCGCCAAACGCGAATCCACCGCCAAAGACTGTACGGCCGCCGGGCACCTTTTGACTTACTTCATTGACTTTATTGAGGGTTTCACTCATGCAGCCGGTTTCGCAGGTGAAATAAACCTGCGGGACTTCTTTTCTGCCCAGGCTCATGGCCATGGCCATATACACCGGGATGGCCAGAACCTGTGCCTCTGCACAGCTTGGGCAAGCCGTATGGCCGCTGGCAAAAGCCAGGTTCCGGTAACGGGCGTGCAACAGAGCATGGTGTCGAGGAATATCCCGGAGCAATTCTCGAGCAAAGCTCGACTCGGCATCCATCAGCTCCGGGTTGGACGTGAAGATTCCGGTCAGCTCCGAGCCGAGCTCTTGCAGGAGCGGGTTCCTGCTGAAAGGCAAGGCCTGGCGAATGTGGGGAGAAAGAATCTGGGCCTGCCTCCCCGTCTGCTCTATAACCAGCTGATGGAGCTCTGCGGGAATTCGATCGGCAAAGGGCGCCAGGATGAGATCGATTTGCCGGTGTTGCCACAAGTCTGTCAGCGACTGGTCGGTTATCGCGGGACGTCCGAGTTGGTAAAACAGTTTGCTCGCATCGGTTAACGGAAACGCCCTGTCCTGAGCTTGCCGATGGAGCATGTTGCCGTTGCCGGATTCGACCACCGCCGTTACATCGAGTCCAAGTTTCATGGCTGCATGAGCCATTTGCTGCTCGACCTTACCGCTTTCAGTTTGAAGCACCAGTGCGGCGCGCTGCAATGTCCGTATGAGGATTTGCTGTTGTCTGCCGTCGGCCCGAAGGGCTGTGACCAGAAGCGGTTGTCGGTCGGAAAACGCCGGGTGTGCGGGCGCATCGAGTTGAAGTTGCTCTGTTATCGGCAAGGCATATTCAGTACCTGGGGATATGGTATCACCCTTTAATCGCGAGTGGACGGAGTAAGGAAACCTGATTTGTTCATTATTTGCGCAGGATTTGAGCCTCTTCAAGTACTTTGCTGCTGCATTGCCGTGAAGGTAGATGCCGGGCCCACCTTCGTTCACTCCTCTTCGGCCGGCGGACTCGGCTATTTCATCCTTGGATGTAGCAGCGAGGAAGGAGCATCTCTTTTGACACAACCCGCAATTGGTGCAAAAATCTTCGCTGGGACCGAGGAGTCTTGCTCCCTTATCGGTCACTATGGCACGCATTTCATTGCACACGGTCGCGCATCGCAGACAATGGGTGCAAAGCGTGCGATCGTAGACCACCTTTTGCGAAATATGCTTCGGTATGCGCTCGGTGCTGTGCCTTTGCACGATGGAAGGAGCGCCGAGTGTCAGAAAATCGCCGTAATCATCGAAGCGCGAAACATCCTCCAGCCTTTCGGCCAGAAGATGAGCCGCCACAGTGACCAACGCCCAATAGGCCTTGTCATCTTTGCGAGCCAGTTCAAGCAAATGCCAGTTGCCGCCATGATCTTCGAGAAAAGTCATGAAGGGAATCGGAACGGAGAGATTGCGATGGCGCAGCGTGAGTACGTGATAACGCGCTCTGCCGTAGTCTCGCCGCAGCACCTCGAGCAAAGACGCCGGCCATGCTCGATTCTGGCACTGCCGTTCATATTGCGCACCCAAAAGAGCCAGTGAGAACCCCCAACCGATTGGCTCAAATCGGACAATCCGATAGCTGTCGCCGTTTATCTGCGCGAATTGAACGCCGGAAGCTCGATCATCAATCAGGCTCCAGCGAAGATGATCGGGAGCCTCCTCGCGAGGCGGTCGTTGTAGAATGGTGCTGGCGAATTCATCGATCCAGGGCGGTGCGGTTGACCTCATGACAAAGTCCTTTTAATCAGTTGTAAGAAAGATGAATTTCATGCGCACTTGAATGCGCTTGAATCCCGGGCGGTGCAAATTCTCCGGGGCTGCTCGAATCCGGAAACGAATCGGTCCGAGCTGTCTGGCAATAAGATTCTGGTTCAACAGGACTGCAAAACCGCCAAAAGGGGCCGGAATACTGAAAATGATGCTGTTAGGGTGATGGCGCGACGCAACTCGCGATCCTCGAGGGTTTAAACGTGCCGAGGGTATTCGGTGTTATCCCCCTCGTTGCCGGTATCTGTAAGAAAAAACAAAGTATAATGAGGAGTCAAGAAAATAAATTTCACAAAGTAGAGAAGCACTGCCACTGTCAAGCTTCAGCGGGTGGATGGATCGTTTCCTGCGAGCTTTCTTTCAAGAACTTCCTTGATCACCACCGCATTGTTGTGCTCGGTCTCTTTAGCAGCAAAGACGAGCGTGACGGTTCCCGCCTTTGCTTTTTGGGTGAGGTCCATAAGGATCTGCTCTCTAACTGCGGCGTGCAGTTCCAGTTTGTACCTTCGCTTGAATTCTCCCCATCGCTTCGGGTCATGCCCAAACCATTTGCGAAGTTCTTCACTAGGCGCCAAGTCCTTCAGCCACTCGGTAAGTCGAGCATCCTCTTTGGTGATTCCCCTCGGCCACAGCCGATCAACCAAATAGCGGCTGCCATCGTCTTCGTTTGGTGATTCATAAGCTCTTTTCAATCTGATCATGATTTCTCTCTCAACTGCAAAGATTGGTTACACGCTTTAAGCTAATAATCAATGAAAGCTTCTGCAAACGGCGTTCGGAGCGTTTTTGAAGCAACGCCGCCAAGATTGGCAGCCCTGAGTTTGTGTAACATGATTTCTGTTGTTTCGTAACAGACCTGTAACATTTCATCAGTAAATTGATTCGTGATGGTGCACCGAGAAAATCTATCGCAGAAGTAAAGCTAACCGAGTCATGTCCGATGAATAAGGAGGATCTACTGTATGAAGTCGAAATGGTTGATTGTAGCGGCTGTGCTTTTTACATGTCTGGTCACGAGTCAGGTTTGGGCTGGTAGCATTAGTATCAACGGCTCGACCACGGTACTGCCTATTGCTCAGAAGGTGTCGGAAGCATTTATGAAAGAGCATGCCGATGTAAGTATTTCCGTCTCCGGAGGAGGCTCCGGCAATGGGATAAAGGCCTTGATCGACGGTACCACGGATGTTGCTGACAGCTCCCGCTTTATCAAGGACAAAGAAATCAAGGCGGCAGTGGAAAAAGGCAGATATCCGGTTCCCTTCGCCGTAGCTTACGATTGCATCGTTCCCGTGGTGCATCCCGGCAATCCGGTCGATGACATCACGCTGGAGCACTTGAAGGGTATTTACACGGGCAAGATCAGGAACTGGAAAGAACTGGGCGGGCCGGATATGGAAATCGTGGTCATTTCCCGAGACACCTCGTCCGGGACCTATGAGGTGTGGGAAGAAAAGGTCATGAACAAGGAAAGAGTCTACGCCGGGGCTCTCCTGCAAGCTTCCAACGGTGCCGTTGCCCAGGCGGTTGCCAAGAATAATCATGCGGTCGGCTATGTCGGTTTCGGCTATATCAATAAAGACCTCAAAGGCCTCACGGTAAACGGAGTAACCGGCAACGAGGAAACCACCCTCAACGGGCGGTATCCAATTTCCAGAGCCCTTTTCATGTTTACTCAGGGGTGGCCGCAAGGCGACGTGCTCAATTTCATCAATTATGTACTCAACCCGCAGAAGGGCCAGAAATACGTTAAAGAAGCCGGTTTTGTTCCCCTTTACTAGAAAAGCTCGGGAAGTACCGGTTCTGACACAATCGCTTGGTGAACGAAGCAAACGCCTTCGTTCCTGTACAAGGCCCTTACCGCAAGTACTCAGGTAAGGGCCTGAATGCTTTTGACCCCCCCGCTCTTGCGTGGGAGCTCATGCCTCTTGCTCGGTGCTCGCCGCTGAGAAGCAGGCCGGAGCTTCCTTATTCAATTCGGTTTTTGCCATTAGCAGGGGAAAAAAGCAGGTGAGGTCTACATGATTCTAAACAGGCAAAGAAAAGAGAAAGCCATACGGGCCATCTTTTTCGTATCCGCGTCCATTTCGATTTTGGTGCTCTCGCTGATCGTAGTCTTTCTTTTCATGGAGGGCTTGCCAATTTTTAGGGATGTATCGGTAAGCGGATTTCTATTCGGGCATGACTGGTACCCGACATCCGATCCACCCGATTTCGGAATTTTTCCGCTCTTGATGGCATCCGTTGCCGTGACGGTCTCGTCCGCCATGGTGGCGATTCCTCTGGGTGTCATGACGGCCATTTATCTGGCGGAAATAGCTTCGCCCGGAGTGAGACAGATCGTCAAACCGATTGTGGAACTGCTTGCCGCACTTCCCTCGGTGGTGATCGGGTTTTTCGGAATGGTGGTCGTTGCGCCTTTTCTGCAAAGTACGTTTCACGTTGCCACCGGCTTAAACTTGTTCAACGCTTCACTCATGCTGGCCTTCATGTCGGTGCCCACGATAACGAGTATTTCTGAAGATGCCATCTACAGTGTTCCAACTGAATTGAAGGAAGCTTCTCTCGCACTCGGAGCAACCCACTGGGAAACCATATTCAGGGTGATAATACCCGCTTCTCTGTCGGGTTTGAGCACCGCAATCATACTGGGAATGTCGCGCGCCATCGGCGAGACCATGGTGGTGCTCATGGTTGCCGGTGGTGCTGCGCTGGTGCCGTCATCGCTGTTCGATCCGGTGCGACCCATGCCGGCCAGCATTGCAGCTGAAATGGCCGAGGCGCCATTCCGCAGCGAGCACTACTATGCTCTTTTCGCCATCGGCATGGTGCTGTTTCTCTTCACCCTGCTGTTCAACCTGATAGCAGATTACATGGCGCAAAAACACAAACAAGTGGGTGCGGCAACACTATGAACGCGGAACGACAAGACACAAGAGGTATACCTGTATCTGTCTATCCCGATCCATCCGAGGCTTCAGCAAAACAACAGCAGCAAGGCGGCGGTGTCCCGAATGTGGTTGGCGAGGGCCGAGCGGGAATGGTGCGGAGGCGCTTTATACAGAAGGGCATGTTCGGACTGTTTCGCACCGCAGTGCTTATCAACGGTCTTGCCCTTGTCATTGTCCTGGCGTTCCTGCTGCTAAACGGAGCAGGTGCAATTAACTGGACCTTCCTGTCTGAAGCGCCGCGGGATTCAATGACACAGGGCGGGGTTTTCCCGTGCATTGTGGGTACGTTCCTACTCAGCTTCGGTGCCATGATCGTGGCTTTCCCATGGGGAGTTGCTTCAGCGATTTATCTGCATGAATATGCAGGTCCCGGCACCGCCATCCGCATCATACGAATGGGGATCAACAATCTCGCCGGCGTTCCGTCGGTGGTTTTCGGATTATTTGGTCTGGCTTTCTTTGTCACCTGGCTCAAGCTCGGGGTGAGTATTTTGTCTGGTGTGTTGACTCTGGGCGCCTTGATTTTGCCGGTGATTATCGGAACTGCGGAAGAAGCTCTGCGCGCGGTGCCGGCAACTTATCGAGAGGCTTCGCTGGCGCTTGGCGCCACCAAATGGCAAACCATTTACAGGGTGGTTCTGCCCGCTGCTTTTCCCGGCATGTTGACCGGTTCCATTCTGGGAGTCAGCCGAGCGGCTGGGGAAACTGCGGCTATCATGTTTACAGCCGCCGTTTTCTTCACACCACGTATGCCTTCCTCTCTGTTAGACCCGGTTATGGCTCTTCCATATCACATCTACGTCCTTGCGACCGCCGGCACTGAAATTGAAGCCACTCGCCCGTTGCAGTATGGAACGGCATTGGTCTTGATCGCGCTGGTTTTTGGAATGAACCTGATTGCCATTCTCTACCGGGCTCGGCTGCAGCAGAAATATTAGCTTTCGCAGTGATGTTTGATATTCACTCCCTTAACAATAAAGATGACGCTCTCCGCGATATTGGTGGCCTGATCGGCAACCCGTTCAATACACCGAGCGGCTATGATGGTCTGGACGGATCGCTCGACGGCGGGCACTTCATTCAGAATGTAGTTGATTTGATTCTTTAGAATAGCAGCGTTGAGCTCGTCCGCGGTGTCGTCCATCTGACAGACATCATAAGCCTGATCGGTGTTTCTGTTGACGAACGCTGCAATGACCGTTTTGAGCATGTCCATGGCTGTCTCCGCCAGCTGCTCCATTTGCGGGTTGGGAGGCAGAGGCGGGCGGCTCGACAAAAAGACTGTTCGTTCGGCAATATTTACAGCCTGATCGGCTATGCGCTCTAAATCAACTGCGATCCTCATGCTGCCGACGATGAAGCGCAAATCTTTCGCCAGTGGCTGATCCAATGCAAGCAATCGCAAGCAGTACTTGTCAATTTCAACCTCCAGCAAGTTAATTTCCTGGTCTTGTTCAATGACCTGGTTGGCGAGCTCGATGTCCCTGGCAAAAAATGACTCCAGAGCTTTTTCCAGCGCTCTTTCCGTCATTGCAGCCATGCGCAGAATGGTCATTTTGAGCTTTTCCAGCTCTTGATGGAAACGGCTTTCCATAGTCCAACTCCTAGCCGAACCGGCCCGTGATGTAGTCTTCAGTCTGTCGATACTTGGGACGGGTGAAGAGTGTTTCGGTCGCATCCACTTCGATCAGCTTACCCATGTAGAAGAAGGCAGTGTGGTCGGAAACACGAGCTGCCTGTTGCATGTTATGGGTGACGATAACGATGGTGTATTTTGTTTTCAGTTGATGGATCAGTTCCTCAATTTTCTGAGTGGCAATAGGGTCCAGTGCCGAAGCGGGCTCATCCATTAGCAATACTTCCGGTTCAACCGCCAGGGCTCGGGCAATGCACAAACGCTGCTGTTGGCCGCCGGACAACCCCAGTGCGGAAGCATGTAACCGCTCTTTTACTTCATCCCAAAGGGCCGCTTGCCGGAGACTCTGTTCCACGCGCTCGGCTATGAAGGTCTTATCCTTGACACCATTCACCCGCAAGCCGTAGGCGGCGTTCTCGAATATCGTTTTCGGAAAGGGGTTCGGCTTTTGAAAGACCATCCCGACCCGACGACGTATTGCAACAACGTCAACTTTCGGGTCGTAGATGTTTTGACCATCCAACAAAATATTGCCTTCAACGCGGCTTATTGCAATCAGATCGTTCATGCGATTCAAACAGCGCAAAAAGGTGCTCTTGCCGCAGCCCGAAGGTCCGATGAGGGCTGTCACCATTCTTTCATAAAAGACCAGAGAGATATCCTGCAAGGCGTGAAAAGCACCATAATAGAAATCCAGGTTCTGTGCAGCCATTTTAATTGTTTTATCCATCAGTTTGCCCCTCGACCTCAAGTTACCTACTCAGCAAGGGTAAGAAGTAGAAGCATTCGCCAAAATCTTGAAGCCTGGTTAAATTCATGATCATGAGCTCGCGAGAGTGAAATGAAAGGTGGTGCCTCTCCCTTCGGGCTCATTCGGGCTGGTGAGCCAGATTTTACCGCCGTGGTTGATAATAATATGGCGGCATATGGAGAGCCCCAATCCGGTACTGCCGGGATACTTGCCGCGGTGCTTTTCCACTCGATAGAAGCGTTCGAAGACTCTCTGTTGATGTTGCCCGGGGATGCCCGGTCCATTGTCTCGTATGGAGAATGTGACTTTGTTACCCGCAACCCGGGACGTCACATCGATTTTTTCCCCCGCGGGACTGTACTTCACCGCATTCTCCAGCAGGTTTCGGAAAACCTGCACCAGCTGGTCGAATTCGACGGCTACGTGAAGTCCTTGCTCGGGCGGGTGATGCTCCAAAGTCACGCTCTTCTCCTCGGCAAACGGCAGGCATGCTTTCCACGCAACATCTAGGGCCTCCAAGGCATTGGCGACAGCCATTCCAGTTTGGACTGGTTGTGCTTCCAACCTGGCAAGCTGAAGAAGGTCGTCGACCATTTTGACCATATGATTGGTGTTTTTCAGAATCACCTGAAGAAATGAAAAAAGCGTTTCAGGATCGTGACTCTCTTGCGAAAGAAGGGTTTCGGTGTAACCTTTGACTGATGTCAGGGGAGTTCGCAGTTCGTGGGAAACATTTGCCACGAAATCCTGGCGAACCTTTTCCAGTCGTTTGAGCTCGCTGATGTCGTGAAAGACCGCAATGGCGCCGATCCCGCCGAGTCTGTCCACCAGTCGCACGATGCTGACGTCATAGATGCTTTTTCCACCTCTCAACGCAACTTGCAGCTTGTAAGGATAACTGCCCGGATCGCTGCCGGTGGAGAGAACATAATCGCAGGCTTTTTGCAGCTCGAGGCTCAAAGTTGCCTCCAGCGGCCTTCGCCCCATATTCTGCGAAGCGAACGGGATGATCTCCGCCATTGCCATGTTGACGTCTTTGAGCTTGCCTTGCGAATCCAGAACCATCAAGCCTTCCTTCATACCATTGAACACGGCTTCCAGCTGCTGCTTTTGCTCGGTGATGGTCTGAATCTGCCGATCGATCAACTCCGCGGTGGTGTTAATGGATCTAGCCAGTGAGTAGAACTCATGGCCGGGTTGGAAGTGCAATCGTTGCCTGTAATCTCCTTGCCCGATAGCCTCTGTCGCCGCAATCATGGTTTGAATGGGCTTATCCAACTGGCGAATCAGCACATAACTGATTATGGCTATGACCAAAAAGGTCAGCAACATGGCCATAATAAATACCTTGCTCACCCTGTCAAAGCGGTTCTTGAACGTCGACCACGGAATCGCCAGCCGCACAACCCCCGGTGCAGCAGAACCGCGCAACAGGATGGTTTTTGCCGCATAGATCAATTCTTGTTGGGATGTGTGACTGAAGCGAGTCGCCAAACCCGTTTCCTGCGATCGGGCCTGCATGATTTCAGGGCGGCTGGCGTGATTATCAAGGGTGCCGATGTGAGCCAATGGCACCTCCGAGTCCGCTATGACCCGCCCGCCCTGTGCGATGTAGGTGATCCGAAACCCCATTTCTCTGCCGAGATCGGTGAGATACGTCTGCAGTTGCTCCGGATTTTCGATATCCTCCGGTTGACTCAATATCCAATGGACAAGTTTGAGGTTCTGTACAGCTCGCTTTTGAGCTTCTTCCGATAGCTCGTTTTTCAGGTTCCCGTAATAGAGCCAGCACAACAAGAGCAGCGCAGCCACAAGTACGAGCCAGAAAAAGAACAGAAGCTTCATCTTGGAAGAAAATAGATTCTTCATTTGCTAGTCCCTGAAGCGGTATCCCACACCGCGTACGGTCTCGACCCGATTTGAATAACGGCCGAGTTTTTGCCGCAGACGCCGGACATGAGTATCAACGGTCCTGGCATAACCCTCAAACTGATAACCCCACACTTTATCTAACAGTTGATCGCGGGTTTGGACCTTGCCCCGGCTGCGAATCAATTCCGCCAGCAACTTGAATTCCGTTGCGGTGAGCACAATTTCTTCATCGTCCACAGTCACCTTGTGGGCTTCCAGATCGACGCGCAATCGCTCTTCCTGCCAGATCGTTTCGGGATTCTCTTCGGCGCCGGACCTGCGCAACACCGCCCGGATGCGTAAGGTCAATTCCCTGGGACTGAATGGTTTCACCACGTAGTCGTCAGCGCCGAGCTCGAGCCCGACAATGCGGTCAATTTCTTCGCCTTTGGCAGTCAGCATGATAATGGGAATGTGCCTGGTTTCGGCATTTCGCTTGAGCTCCCTGCAGACTTCGAATCCGTCGAGTCCGGGAATCATGAGGTCCAGCAGAACAAGGTCCGGCAACTGACGCTTCGCAAAGCTCAGCGCTTCATAACCGTCTTGGGCCGTAGAGACCTCGAAGCCGGCCGCCTCGACATTGTATTTCAGAAGCTGCAGGATATCCGTCTCATCTTCCACGATCAAAACGCTCGTCTTAGCCATATCGTGCTCCTGTCCAGTCGGAATGAAAATTTGATCACTTCATGGTGACGAACAAATGAAGGCTTTGTTACAGGAGTGTTACATTCTTACCGAAATTTGCCGAGATAACAACTCAAAGGTATTGGTATGGATGCTGCGCCCTGATCGTAAGATTTGACATGAAGCGATGGATCTGTAAATATCCCCTCGCGCTGACAAACCTTGGCTTGCCAAAATCTTTTACTCGAGCGGAAGGATTCTCATGTTTGAGATCATATTGGTTTTAGGGATTGTGGCAGGGGTTTACATGGCCTGGAATATTGGCGCAAACGACGTGGCAAACGCCATGGCTTCCGCCGTTGGTGCCAAAGCCATTACTCTGCGCCAGGCGGTCATCATCGGCGGAACGCTCGATTTTGTCGGCGCCACCGTGATCGGTTCTCATGTCACCTCGACGATTCTCCACAAAATCCTCGATACTCAAGCGCTCACCGACCCGCGGGTGATGATGCTCGGATTGCTTGCCGCCCTTTTGTCAGCCGCCTTCTGGGTTTTTTTTGCCACCTGGAGCTCATTGCCGGTTTCAACAACACACTCCATTGTCGGGGCTGTTGTAGGCTTTGGCATCATTGCCGGCGGCCTGAAAGCGATTCAGTGGGCAAAAATCTTAGCCATTGTTTTGAGTTGGATCATATCGCCTGCCTTTGCAGGATTACTGGCCTATCTGATTTTTGTGGTAATTCGACGCAAAATTCTCAGGCGGCCGGAGCCGTTTCTGGCGGCTCTTAAATTGACTCCGGCGTTTCTGGGGATGACAATCTTTATCATCAGTGTCTCGCTCCTGACCAAAACACCTCTGGGAGAGAATCTGAATATCGGCGTCAAAACCGGTTTGATCTGCTCGGCTATTATCGCGTCGGTAGTCGGCGTCATGGCCAAATCGCGGTTGGCAAGGACCATAAGCAAGGTCGAGGAGGAGGGAGTCGAGGAAATTTTCAAGCGTTTTCAAATCATCACTTCCTGTTATGTGGCGCTTGCGCACGGTGCCAATGATGTCGCCAATGCGGTTGGACCGGTTGCCGGTATCTACATCATATACAACACCCACGCGCTGACCGAGAAAATTCCAGTTCCGCTCTCCATGTTGGTGCTGGGAGGAATATTTATCGCCATCGGAGTTTTTACCTGGGGCTATCGAGTCATTGAAACGCTGGGATCTAAAATCACCACCCTCACGAATACGCGCGGCTTCTCGGTTGATTTCGGAACCGCCACATCGGTGCTGCTCGCTTCAAAAATGGGTCTTCCGGTCTCCACCACCCACGCAGCGGTAGGGGCGGTGATCGGGGTGGGTCTGGCGGGGGGGTTGGCGGCGGTGGATTTCAAAGTGGTCGGGAAAATAACATTGTATTGGGTCATTACGTTGCCACTCGCGGCATTACCTTGTATGGTTATTTATAAGATTCTAGAGGCAATTTTTTTATAGCTATATTGGAGAAAGCATATGCGGACAGCACTGTTGAGATTATTTCGCCAGTCTCCCTTCGAAGGCCTGTTGAGACACGCCGACTACATTCGCCAATCCGGCCCGATCTTTCAGCTGGCCTTGATAGCCTATCTGGATGAGAATCCGGAGGAATTTGAAAAACACCACAATCAGGTGACCATTCTCGAACATCAAGGCGACCTTGTAAAACGTAATATTCGCGGGCATCTCCCGCGGGGGATTTTGATGCCGATGGACAAGTTTCAACTCATCTGGTATTTGCGCGAACAGGACAAAATTCTTGATTCCGTACAGGATGCCCTGCACTGGCTTTCCTACCGCAAAACGGATATACCCGATGAAATGGTGGACGATCTGTTGCTCCTGGTGGAGAAGGTCAATGAGGTTCTCAAAGCAGTACATCCTTTAGTTTCCTCGGCTGAGAGCTATTTTTCGAATTTTTCCGAACAGCAAAGGGAGAAGCTCAAACAAGAGATCCGGCTGATTCGTGAATTTGAATTCGAATCCGATCAGGTGGAAAGAGAGCTTCTTTCCAAGATTCTCGCATATCCGTTCGAAAATTCTACATCGGCTTTTCATCTGGCACGCCTGGTGGAATACATGGGCAATGTTGCCAACCATGCCGAGAACGCCGGCGACATGATGCGCGCCATGATCGCTCGCTGACCTGATGTTGGCTGCCAACTCAATCGCTGGATCGAAGCAACGATAAAAGAGTCATCAGAATCACTTCCGCAACCGACAGCTGTTGATTATTTTAATAGTGTGAAATGACGGTCAAGGCGCGTTTTATTAAAATTTGGAAGTGAGGAGTGCTGAAATGATTCAGGAAGAAACCAATGTGAAAATTTCCATGGCTGAACAATGCGATTGTTGTCAGCTCGATCCCGCTGAAGAAAAGGAATCCTACGATTGTGCGAGCCGCCGAACTGTTTTCACCGCAAGAGAACAAGCTATATTGGCTCGCATCCGTGAAATGAGCGGGAAAGCCAGAGATCTTAAAAAGCGGATTGAACGATTGTATGAAGATCCGGGTGCGTACACAGCGGAACGGCGCAACGCCCTGAGCGATCTGGAAAACCTTCGACAGATTCGAGCGGAACTGGAAAAGGAGCGTATTGCAGCGGCAGAGGAGCGAATGCGTTTGCTGGGGCACGCTTGAAAGATCGGATGCAGGCACGATGATCGGCCCAGCCCCACTAATGAACGCGAACCATCGGCTTGAAGAAATTATTGCCGAAAGGGCGGGTGCCTTGGTGGCGCTGTCGTATTTGCGAAAGCGCTTTGGAGTAAATCCCCGTTCGCTGCTAGCGCGAAAGGCTTTTCGAGCGCAGCGGAGTACTGTAAGTCTGAAAATGATAATCTACCAGCAGCGAGGTGTAAGCGAGATCTCCCAAGCGCCGGGTTGACACCAGATCGATATAGTGAGTTTTCCCATCATAATCGGGCAGCGTGATTCTCGTTCCGTCCTCAAAGCCGCCCCGTTTGAACCAGATATCGGGGGGCAGCAGCCAGGTCTTTCCGAATTGTTCCTCAAATCGAAAATAATTTAGCGCGTCGCGCGGAAATTGAACGTACAAGCAGAGCTCCTGTTCCGTGGCGGGACGCTTGAGCTCCCTTTCCAGTTCGCTTGTCTTATGTTCGAGATTCTCGTCCGGTAGTTGCTGAATGCCCGCTTCATCCGCAAGGATCTGATACCATTTTTTTCCGTCTGTGCGCTGATGTTCCAGCACTTTCTGGTAGATCCACTCCTGAGGGTCGTAAAAGGGGAAGGGACCGTATCTACCGAGCAGCAGCCGTTTGAGGTCATCTGATGGTTTTTCATAGCGCCCGTGCATAACATTGTTGACCGCAGTAGTCCAAAGGATCTGGCTCCCCGGGGTTACCGACCAGATGTTTCCCAGCTCGTGATTGACTTCGCACAGTTCGCTAAACACATCGTGAATGGTGGTCAGCAAACCGAGCTTTTCAGCCTGTTCAAAAGCGATACTGGCGGCTCCGCCGGTCAGCTTGTGCCGCTTAACGGTGGGATCGAACCCCCTGTAGGGAGTCTCGAATCGTTCATACAGGCGCCTTTCTCGACGCAAAATATCTGAAGCATCCACCAGGGGCTGCACTTTGAATCCAGGCGCCTTCAGTCCGTAATCGTGCAAAACCTGAATGAGACTGAGCGCCGGTGCCTGGCTGTACATTCCGCCGTAGCCGTGATCGGCCACTTCCACGATCTTAACTCCCTCGGTCACTGCAGCAATCATGCGGCCCAGATCGTTGGCGTCGGTATTGTGGCCGTGATAAGCGAGCAGCAGGTCGGGGAATTTGGCACGAATGGCGCGCACCAACGAAGCAACGCGCCGGGGAGAGCCAACGGCGGAATGATTCTTGATTCCAAGGATGATGTCTTCCCCCACCTCATTGACAAGCTCCTCAACCTTCTCCACATAAAATTCATCGGTATGCTCAAGGCCGGTGCTGAAGCAAATGCTCGGCATCAAAAGCTTGCCGGCTTTTTGGACTTCTTCACAAACCACCTTGAGGTTGGGCACATGGTTGAGAAAATCGTAAACGCGCCAGACATCTACGTAGCGCGAGAACAAGCGAACCGCCTGCCGCAAAACGTTATCCGGGTAAGGTCGGTAGCCGAACAGATTTCTTCCCCTGCACACGGTTTGCAGAAGAGTATTGGGCATTGCCTTGCGAACCAGACGCAATTTTTCGAAGGGATCGATTTGTTTGCGCATCAAGTCTAGGTGTACGGAAGCTCCCCCGGAAATCTCAAAAGCGAAATATCCGCACTCGTCCCTGTAGGAGGCCACTTTTAAAGTCGTCTGCGGCATGATGCGGCACTTAAAGTCCGACTGGGAGACATCTCTTTCGTTGTTGGTTAGAAAGTAGCCAGGCGTGCGCCGCAAAAAGTCGAGAATTTCCCCGGTGGTCATCTTCGGCGTGATGCGCTCCCGTTCCATCATGTCGTGGTACACTCCTGAAAGTTCTGTCCTGGGAAAATGCAGGACGAGCTCTCCGAACGCGCCTTGCTCGGTTCGTTCGGGCACGAGCCCAGCAGCATTGTCATGTCTCGTTGTGACTGACAAGTCATGGAAGTTCCTATGGAGACTCCGCATAGGGGTTATAACCAAGGGCATTTATTTCTGCAACCAGCCTGGCAAGCTTCTCCATTTCCGGCACATCTTCCTGATATTCAAGAAGGTGAGGATGAGTATCAATGTAGGAGGTGTCGAAGCGCTGTTCGATGAAATCAGGGTCATTGACGATCTGCTTGTAGAAAGGAATAGTGGTCTTGATGCCCGCAAAAGCAAAACCGTCCAGAGACCTGCGGAGTCGGTCCACAGCTTCCTTCCACGTGAACCCGTACACCGTCAGCTTGACCATCATGGAGTCGTAGTAGCGAGGGATTTCGTATCCCTGGTAAACTGCACCGTCCAGACGGATTCCATGGCCGCCTGGCGATTGGTAGATCTGAATGGTGCCCGGGCTTGCCATGAAATTAGCTTTCGGATCCTCGGCGTTGATGCGGATTTCAATAGCGTGCCCGCGGAACTGGACATCCCGCTGAGCTAGTGAGAGGGGTTGACCTGCTGCAATGCAGATTTGTTCACGCACGATATCCACACCGGTGATCATTTCTGTGATGGTGTGCTCTACCTGGATGCGGGTGTTAACCTCCAAGAAAAAAAAACGGTTTTCCTCGTCCAGCAGAAATTCAACCGTTCCCGCATTCACATAGTTAGCGGCTCTGGAAGCTTCCGTGGCGGTCTGGCAGATGCGCTCCCGGACCAAAGGCGGCAGATTTGCCGGCGCAATCTCGACCATTTTTTGATGGCGCCTCTGAATGGAGCAGTTCCGGGTGCCGAGGTGAATCACATTGCCTTGCTGATCGGCCAGTATCTGCACTTCCACATGCCGTGGCGACAACAATCCCTTTTCCAGGTAAACCTCATCGTTGCCAAAAGCCATGCGCGCCTCCGAGCGGGCCTGCTGCAGCCCTCTGAGGAGCTCGCCGGCATCTTTGGCGACTCGGATGCCCCGCCCTCCGCCGCCGGCAACAGCTTTAATCATGACGGGAAAGCCGTGTTTTTCCGCAAAGCGCAAGGCTTCTTCATTCCCGGCATCTCCAGGCTGCAAAACACTGCTTCCCGGGATCACCGGAATATTTGCCTCCGTCATGATTCGGCGGGCGATCACCTTGCTTCCCATGTCGTTGATCACCTGCGGGGGAGGTCCTACAAATGCCAAACCGGCTTCCGTACATATTTTCGAGAAACTCGGGTTTTCCGCCAGAAAGCCGTAGCCCGGATGAATCGCTTCGGCCCCGGTAGCTTTTGCAGCATGTATGATCCGCTCGATGTTTAGATAGTCTTTGCGTGGGCCGGCTCCGATACAGAAGGCTTCATTTGCCCGCATGATGTGCATTGCGGTCTTGTCCGTTTCTTCATAGATGGCTACGGTTTTGATGCCCAGCTCTTGCGCGGAGCGCATGATGCGGATCGCAATTTCTCCCCTGTTGGCAACCAGTAACTTCTTAAACATAGCTGTGCTCGCTAAATGAAAGGGTGGAGCGAAATCTCAGGTCTTTTCCTGCACCGGTACGTTGTTCCATGATGCGGATCACTCTCTTAGCATAAGAAGCAAACTGACATCAATGGGTGAGATAGGATTTGGCCAAGAATTGCGCGAACGATTTCAGGCGGGCCGAAGCTCGTGGGATCGCATGAGGGGGGCAATAATAATTAATTACATTTGGGCACCGAACGTTTTTCTTCTCAATCGACGTCTGCGAGTCATCTGGTTGAGGTACTCCCTGTCCAACAGGCCGCACTTGAAAGGTTTGATCACCTCGTTGATCTCCCATTTGGGGCGGCTCTCGTCCCGCAACAAAGCTTTAATGCTGTTCCACTGCCCCGGGCTGTAAAATTCACAGCTTTTACCTTCATTAAAAAATTCACAGTGTTGCTGGCTGACATATTTTTCGTATTTCCTGCAGTATTTAATCTTCATACGCCGTTCCTCCTTTTTGTCTCCCGCTAGGCAGAAAAATAAACCACATCATTCACGAGTGAATACGAATAAATTGCAGGAGAAGATAATTCAGCTTTGCTTTGTTTTTCCACGGCCCCCTCAAAAAAGCGTTAACATATAAATTATATAAGCATGTCCTCGACCGAGCGCAATGAATCGTTCTATTTAAACGTTTTTACTTTACAGGCAAGGGATAAGACGTTATATAGAGTCCGCTTGCAGGCCAGTAGCTCTAACGGCTAGAGCACCGGACTCCAAATCCGGGGGCTGGGGGTTCGAATCCCTCCTGGCCTGCCAGTAAACACTAGTAAGTGCAACTACTTGTGATCCTATCGCCAACAAATTCTAGTCGACAACTGCTAAGATTGTGCCCGTCAGCCTCCAAAATGTTTCTTTTGTGAACGCTTAGCCGGCCTAAATTCATGCATTACAATAGTACACCGGAGTAAAAGTCCGGCTGTCTTGGTGGTGTTCAATCTTATGCGAATCCATCTGAAGTCAGGATACAGGTGGTATACGCCGTACACGATTCCTCGACCGGAGTCCATGTCTCCGAACCACTTGTCCAGGAGGCTAGCGCAGATCGCAATAGATAGCGGCGTTCCCGAATTGTTCAGTTAGCGATTATGTTTTCAATTGACCAGCGGAAAAAGCTCGGCGTATTCATTCCTCAAGCAGCAAATACTTGTTGCAGCTCTTGTTCTGAATCCACTCCTCACTAACGGTTCTTGCGGTGATACAACTGATAGAAGCTGCGGGCAGCGGGGTCGAGTAGTTTGAGGCTTTTCTGGATGAGATAACTGAAACAGATTTGCACAACCCTAAAACTGTTGGACCAAAACCCGGTCTTTCCTCATCTCCTTCCGGAATCCAAAACACCCTCGGGAAGGAGGCAGAGGGGAGCGACTGATTAGAGATAAAACGCCAAGTTGGAGTGCCTGACGGCGGCTGTTCGTGTCACTGAATGAGACCTTTCGTCAGGGTGCGAGATGCTCAAGCAAACGAACCCGGAGGAAGTCTTCGATTTGACACCCGGATCTTACCACTTTAAAAAGGAAAGCATACTATTCCAATACCGACACTTGGCCGACTAAAGCGGCGAGTCGCCTTTGAGCTTCTTAACGATCTTCGGGATGAAAAAAGAACAGATGAAAAGCCCTACTGAAAAGAAGACCTTTGGCGAAACCAATTGTTCCCATTGTCCTGATGCCCAAATCTGCTTCAGCGTTCCTATAAAAAACGTGAATACGAATGTCCCCACAATGATTCCAAGAGCCGTTCCGGCAAAATAATCCCAAAAGCGCACCTTGGTGATACCCATGCCGAAATTCATCGGGGTAAACGGGAAATAGACAAGACGAAGATACAAAACCGTGGCGAAACCGTTTCGTTCAATAGCATCGTCGTATTTCTTCAGCCTGTCGCCGATCAGGGATGCAGCAAACTCTCTGCCCAACGTCCTGCCGATGAAAAAGGCGGCGCTCGCTCCCATCATAGCGCCCAGCCAGACCCAAACGAATCCCCAATACGGGCCGAATATGGCCGCACCAAGACCTGTCAACAAGGTGCCGGGAACAAACAGACATACACCCACCGCATAAATGGCTATGAAAGCAATCGGCGCCCAGAAACCGGCCTCAGCCACGAATTTTCCAAGTGTTTCAAGGGTGAAATAATCTTTCACGGGGGAAAACCGCACCAAATAGACGGCCAAAATAATAAAACCGATCAAAATCAGTATCTTGATCAACGGCCCCCGGCGTTTTTCACTGTTGCTTTTAACGGTATTTTCGATTTCCATGATATACACCTCCCGACTAGCAACCCCTATTTGTCGCCGCTCACTGCCGACTGTTCACTGTTCATTGCCTCACATCGTTCAAGGTCCAATCATACTGGTAATCGATCTTTCCCTGGAAATTCTCCAATTGTTGAGCCAAAGACGGCTCCGCGTATTTTCCCAGATGCTGCAGAACCCCTTCTCGCGTCCCGCCAAAATCCTCGCGGAACCAATCATGGATCGAAGAGAGTATGATCTTGTCGGTGCCGATCACCGTGACTCCCCGAGGGTGATTGATATAGTCCCGCGCAGCCTGGTCCAGAGCCGACTCGGTATTCTCTGCGGAAAAAGGCCCGGGTTGCAGATTTGGACAGCCGATACTGGCGCAATTGACGGCATAGTGAACCCGGTTGTCGCGCCAGATGGGTCGAAGGATACGGTGTTCAATATCATCAAGGGAAACCTCCTCCCCTTCGACCTTGATCAATTTGGCCTTCCATGGACCTCCGGCGAAAAATCCAAGCAGGCCGGAAGATAGTTTGATGTCACGGATGCTATTTATCGGGTAATGGTCGAGCACGACCTTCACCGTCAGGGCATTATAAAGATTGATCCAGTAGGCTTTTTGTTCCTCTCGATTGAGTCCCGTGACCTTCACCTGCTGCAGTTGATCCAGATAGGCTCCCAGCTTTTTTCGATCGCTCTCGCTCACCCTGGAATAGCGCACCAGGTTCACCCCGGAGGGGTCATCGGTCACCAGGTAAACTTGCAGAAAGCCTTCCCATGGGGAATGATCGAGTTTGGTCGTACTTGAAGAATCATATTCGTCCCATTTGGGCCACAGCTCCGCTTGGGGGGCCGCATAAACAGGCGCCATGCCTGCTAGAGCGACCCCGACGACCGACAGGCAAATCGTTAACAAGCGACGATACATACTTAGCTTTTTTGGCGTCGTAGTATTCTTCATGGCTAATTCCTTGAAATGAAGGGAGGGGCACATCCCTCCCTTTGCTTGTTGTTCCCAATCAGAAGTCGGCACCCTGAAATCCATCACGGACGCCCTGTCTGTGGTGCCTCAGCCTACCCCAAAAATCCGTCCGAGCCAGGCCGAGCCAAAAAACGAAAGCTTTCTTGACAAACGGCGTGAGACGAGTGCGGTTATACATGTCCGCGGTCTGTTTTACGGCTTCGGCCTGTGTCGGGTAAGGGTGGATGACGTTTCCGAGGGTTTTGAGCCCCAGGCTTCCCACCATGGCCAGACTGATCTCGTTGATCATTTCTCCGGCGTGGCCGGCCACAATCGTTGCCCCCAGGATCTTGTCGGTTCCTCGTTTCACATGCACCTTGACAAATCCCTCCTCTTCCCCGTCAAGAATGGCGCGGTCGACCTCCTTAAGCGGCCTGATGAAAGTATCGACCTGGATGCCTTGTTCTTTGGCATCCCTTTCATACATGCCCACGTGGGCCACTTCAGGATCGGTATAGGTCGTCCAGGGAATCGTCAAGGAAGTCCATTTCCTGCGACCATGAAACAGGGCGTTTTGAATCACAATACGTGCCGTGGCATCCGCCGTGTGGGTGAACTTATAGGGCAGGCAGATGTCTCCCGCGGCATATATGCGCGGGTTGGTCGTTTGCAGGGTATCGTTCACGGAGACCCCGCTTCTTTTGTCGTATTCCACACCGGCCGCGTCGAGACCGAGGCCTTCCACATTGGGAGCGCGGCCCACGCCCAGGAGGATTTCATCGACCACAATGCTTCGCTCTTTGCCTTCCTGTTGGAAGGTAATGCGTTTGCCTCCATCGACCCGTTCGATTTTCTTCGGGCTTGCGCGCAACAGCAGTTCGATTCCCTCCCGCAAAAAAGCCGTCTGCAGGATGGCTGCCGCGTCGCTGTCCTCTCGACCCAGCAGGTGGTCCGACATTTCGAAGATGCTCACCGTCGAGCCCAGACGATGAAACGCTTGCGAAAGCTCGGATCCCAGCGGGCCGCCACCGATTACTGCCAGACGCTGCGGGCGTTCGGTCAGAGTGAAGACCGTTTCATTGGTGAGATAGCCGGCTTCTGCGAGACCTTCTATGGGAAGGGCGATGGCTCTCGCGCCGGTTGCGATAACAGCCTTGCTGAAGTTGAGGGTCTGGCCCGCCACCTCGACCGAATCGACTCCGGTGAAACGGCCGTCGCCCAAATAGACATCCACCCCCAGGCTTTGAAACCGTTCCGCTGAATCATGAAAGCTGATCCTCGACCTCAGCCTTCTCATGCGCTCCATGGCCGCCGCAAAATCCACCTCGATCTTGCCGTCGATATGGACGCCGAATCGCCCCGCCGTGCGCACCTCATGGGCCGCACGCGAGGCCCGAATCACCCCTTTGGACGGCACGCAGCCCACATTCAGACAATCTCCGCCGATCAGATGTCTTTCTATCAGGGCAACTTTGGCGCCCAGTCCGGCGGCTCCGGCAGCGGTCACCAAACCCGCCGTTCCGGCTCCAATCACCACCAGGTTGTAGCGACCGGAAGGCGCGGGGTTCTTCCATGCCGGCGGATGCACATTGCCGACCAGCGCCTGATTGTATGTGTCCTCGGGCAGTACCTTTACCGTATTTTGATCGTTCATGGTCGTACCTCCTATGAAACAGGCCCTTAACAGTCCTGTGTCGCTTGGCCGTTTTTGAAAGTTCCTGGAAGCTGAATCAGCAGTGAACGTTTGCTGATTAGTCGTTCGACTTTATAGTTTTCTTAGAACCAACAGCTAGCGCAGAAGAAAAGCAGAATCGGCGGCATGGCGGACACAATGAGGTGACACTCTAACGCAGCGCGGCGTAGAGTTTGCCGGCTAAATCGATGAAGTCTTTTTGATCCCTTCCACGCGGTCGCGGTAGATCGATATGGAGTTGCTGCTGGATACGCCCCGGGGCTTTACTCATGGCCAGCACGCGATCTGCAAGTGTGACGGCCTCGGTGACATCGTGGGTCACAAAAATGATGGTATGGGACAATTGCTGCCACAGAGCTAACAGAAGGCTTTGCATTTCCTCTCTTGTCTGTGCATCCAGCGCGGCGAACGGCTCGTCCATGAGCAGCACTTCAGGCTGCAGGATGAGAACCCGCGCCAGGGCCACACGCTGCTTCATGCCCCCGGAGATATCCCGCGGCAAATAGTTGTGAAATTCCCTCAATCCAACGAGGGAAAGAAACTTGTCGACTTGTTCGCGGACCTTTCTTCTGCTAAATCCCTTCCCCCTCAAGCCGAATGCGACATTTTCCCTCACCGTCAGCCAGGGAAACAGGGCATCTTCCTGAAACACCATGCAACGATCGGGACCCGGACGGGTGACACTTTTGCCGTTCAGCAACACTTTTCCCGAACTGGGCGCAATGAAGCCCGCAAGGATTTTAAGCAGTGTCGATTTCCCGCACCCGCTTCGTCCAATGATGCAGATGAGCTCACCCCGTGACACTTGAAAACGAACTTCATCCAAAACCGTCAAAAAAAAAGCTCCGACGGGAAAGACTTTCCTCAGTCCGTCAATTTCAAACAGCGCATCGTCCGGGCTCGGTCGCTTGACTAAAGGGATAACCTTGGCTCGGGTTTTCAACTCAGCCTCCTGGCACTCTTAAAGCACGATCGCAGAAATACCATCAAAAGGCGGTCGCTTATCCGGCCAATTACGGCAATGACGATGATGCCGACCATAATGAAATCCGTTCGGCCAAGCATTCTGGCATCCATGATGATGGCCCCGAGCCCGTTGGGAACGCCGGAAAGCTCGCCCAGCACCAGATAAGCCCAGGAAATTCCAAGGCCCAATCGAAGGCCGGTGATGATATGGGGCATGGCTGCGGGCAGGAGGATGGCAAGAGCTCCCCGCACCCGGCCCACGCCCATCATCGCTCCCGCCTGCAGCAACAGCGGATTGACCTGCCCGGCTCCGGCGGCGGCGTTCAAGTAAATCGGGAAAAATGCCGCCAGGGCCACCAGAAAGACGGTAGTTTTCATGCCGATACCGAACCAGATCATGGCCAAAGGCAGCCAGCTGATTCCGGGCACGGCTCTTATGCCGTTGATGGAATTACTGAAAAGCTTATGGATATAAGGCAGCCGCCCGGAGGTTATCCCCAGCGGGAGTCCCAGCAAAACGGCCAGGGCAAACCCGCATCCCACCCGAACCATACTCGATCCCAGATCGCCAAGAAACCTTCCGGCATAAGGACCTTCTCCTGTTTCGCCGAAGATATAACTGTAGCCGGCTTTGCCGATATCGAGCGGCCGCGGAAGCAGATATCCCGGGACCATCTCGGTTTTGCTGGCGATAATCCAAAGCAAAAGAGCAAGGAATGGAATGATCCAGGGAAGGAAGAGCGGTCCGTTGATGAGTTTTTCTTTTTTCCACATGGCAGCGCTTCTTCGAGAATACAGAATTCAGGAGCCGGAAGTCAGAATAGAAAAGGAAGACCGACCTACTGAGATTTTTCCCGATCTTCCTGCACCTTCTTCACAAAAGAAAGATCAAACAGTTTTTCATAGTCCGGCTGTTTGTCGATGATCCCCAAAGCCTGCATGCGCTCTCCGAGGGCCCGCGCTCGTTTGACGAACGCTTCATCCATAGTCCATGCCAGTTCCATGTTGGGCGCAGCCTCTTTTAAAACTTCAAGAGATGTCCCGAATTCGGCGGCACGCTTGAGCCATCGGTCGGGGTGGGCCTGAAGATATTCGGTCGCGTGCACGTGGGCGTCCACCAGGCGATAAACCAGGTCGGGGTTCTTTTCGATCGATTCTCGGGTCACCAGCATGCCGGCATTGATCGTGCCGACGGTGTCGTCATAGTACGGATGCGACAAAATCCTGCCGTAGCCCTGGTGGACAGCGATAGTCGGAAAGGGTTCACCGGAGAGGAAGGCATCGATATCTCCTCCGGCCAAAGCCGTTCCCATGTCGAAGAAGTCCACGCGCATCAACTGAACGTCCTTGTCCGGAGAGAGCTTATTTTGTCTCAGGGTCTCCCGTAGAAGGATCTCATGCATGGTGCCGGGAACATAGCCGATCCGTTTTCCTTTAAGATCCTTGATGGCATGGATGGCACTCTCTTTTCGCACAACCAATGCCGAACATTTGTTGCACAGGGCGGCCACAACGACCACGGGCTGGCCCATAGATGCGGAATGGATCGCATGGGCCAGGGTAGTGCCGCACATGTCGAGGCTTCCGGCCAAAAGTGCGGTCTTTTGGTCGGCCGGGTTGGTGAAAGGAAAAATCGAGATTTTTCCGTCTCCGGAATAGAAATCCTGATAGAAAAAAGGCTGAATGGTCTGCGCTGTTTTCCAGGTGCCTACCCGGACTCCGTCTTCAGCGGCTATGTACGGTACTGCCAAAACCGACAGAGCAAATGACCAGAGTACTGCCTTTAATAGCCTGCCGGATGGTTGCATGATTTCCCTCCTGAATATTCCATTGTTTTTCGTTGCACGCTTAATACGGCGCCACACAATTAAGGGCTCGAAACTCCCGATGGGTCATTCCCGCATGCTTCTGGCGGGAATCCAGAAAAAGCGGCATGGATACGCACCTGCGCGGGCATGACGATTGGCACCGGCCACCTATTTCTGTGGAGCCGCTTTTAACTCGGTCAAGACTGCTCAAATCGAAATCGCAGCCGACACCCGTCCCGTTTGCAGCCGTTCATCTCCCGCATCGCCGTAAACCTGCCCGGCAATAGAAGTAAAACAATTGGAGGGCAGGTCGGGATTCCAGCCCATTTCCAGCAACATTTTTCGACAATCTTGAGCATTTCGGCCAATCCCCTCGCTCGAATCGGGTCTGTCGTCCCGCGGGCTGGAGCCGACTTCGGGGAACAGCAAATTCGCTCCTGCCATGAGGGAGGGTGCGTTGGGTTCGTGGGTGCAGTGGGCCTTCGGAATGTCACCCATGACCAGGCGGCTCACTGCGACAATCTTTGCCAATTCCAGTTCATTCACCATGCCGTACTTGCTCATGGGAGAGCCCGGGAAGTTGATACGCCGCATAGCGCCCGAATAGGCAGCCCGATACTGCCTTGCAAGAAACATCAGGTCCACGATCTCCTCGTGACTGTGCTCCGGCCCCACAGGCTCCACACAATTCATCCACAACAAGCCGACATCCCGCAGCACGCTGATGGTGCCGATTCGTTTTTCCCGGCTAAACGGCGTGTCCCTGCCTTCACCCAGCCGCACCGCATGGTAGAAGCCCACAAACCCGGCCTCAAGCAGCCTCTCTCCTTCCTTGTGGTTGATATCGCGGGTGTTGGCCACAAGCGGCGTGGAAACGGCGACTCTCAGCAGTTTGCCAATTTCCAATAATTTCTCGAAGGAATAAGTTCCCGTCGTCATGATGTTGAGCGCATCCGCCGATCGGGCTTCGGCCAGTTTGGCCCAGGCAAGAACCTGCTGGTTGGGAAATTCCGTTCGTTCGGTGAAAATGCCCGCACCTTTTGTCAAAGAACAGAATCGGCAGTCCATGGGGCAAGGCTCCACATTCACGCCGATATGGAAATGGCTTTCCCCTTTGTTCTTGAAAGCCTGACGGGACAGACTGTCGGCCGTTTGCATGAGCGCATAGCCTTCTTTGCTAAGAGGGTCGAGACGCATGAGCGTTATCGCTTCGGTTCTGTCTATGCCGCAAGCGTCAGCTGCTTTCTGTAGGATTTCTGAAATATTTCGAGCTATTCGCCAAGTCATTGAAGCTGTTCTCCTTTTCAACGTGGTTAATTCCAAACCCCATGGCGCGCATTGCCCTCACCTTGAGATCTGGTGGGCCTCGACCGGCCCCCAGCTCCCCGCTTCGTAAGTGAGAAGCATCTCTTGCCGGTTGCTGCAGGATTCGCATTCGTCCAGGATCGGCGTCAAGAAAGACCAGCAAAGCTCAACGCCGTCTTGTCGCCAAAAGAGCATGTGGTCGCCGCGAATGCTGTCTATGAGCACTTTTTCATAGGCTTCAAGGACCGGGCCATGATAGTTTTGACTGTATGGAAAATCCATGGTAACGGGCCGCAATCGCACAGCCGCCCCGGGGTTTTTCGCCTGAAAGGTGAGTGTGATCTTTTCCTCGGGATAGATGCCCAAGGTCAGCCGGTTGGCGCTGATAGGCTCGCCGAACATGCGACGAAACATCGAATGGGGCACCTCTTTGAATACAATGGAAATCTCGGTCAGCTTGCGCGCCAGCCTCTTGCCGGAGGTCAGGTAGAATGGAACCCCCTGCCATCTCCAGTTGTCGATGAAAACCTTCATGGAGGCGAAGGTGGGAGTCAGGGAGTCCGGCTTCACCCCAGGCTCATGACGATAGGCGGGAACTTGCTTACCGTCGACGGTCCCCTCACCGTATTGTCCCAAAACCAGATAGCTTTTTAAGTCATCTACGGGAAAAGGCCTCAGGGAGCGAAACACCTTGGTCTTTTCGTCCTGCACCCGGTCGGCCTCAAAAAGCGAAGGCGGCTCCATGGCGGTCAGCGACAACAGCTGCATCATGTGGTTTTGGAACATATCCCGCAGCACCCCTGCCTGCTCGTAGTATCCGGCGCGATGTTCGACCCCGAGAGTCTCCGCGGCGGTGATGCGCACCCGGTCGATGTATCTTTGATTCCAGAGCGGCTCGAAGATGGCATTGGCAAAACGGAACATGAGCACGTTCTGCACGGTCTCTTTGGCGAGATAATGATCGATTCTGAAGATCTGATGCTCGTTGAAGTGTTGGTGCAGACTCCGATCGAGTGCAACGGCGGTCCTGAGATTTCTGCCGAAAGGCTTTTCCACGACGATGCGCGACCACCCTGTGCCGTTCTGTTTTTCCTCGGCGAGCCCAGCACGACCGATGAGACCAGCCGCTGCCGCATAAAGAGTGGGCGCTATGGCCAGGTAAAAGAACTTGTTTCCCCCGGTCTTGTGTGTTTCATCCAGAGCATTGAGCCACCCGGCAAAATTCTTGAAAGATTCGACGGCCGCCTCGTCAAGTTCGACCGAGCGGTAATAAAGACGCTGGGCAAAAGCTTGCCATCTTTTGTCATCAAAGTTGTCGCTTTTGCTCACTGCATCCCGCATCTTATTTCGAAACTCCTCATGGGTCAGCTCCGTTCTTGAGCAGCCGACGATGGCAAACGCATCCGGCAAGGCGCCATGCATGAATAGATTATACAGAGCCGGCATGAGTTTTCGAGCCGTCAGGTCTCCCGATGCTCCGATGATGACAATGGTGCACGGCTCCAGTCCATCGCTCGATAAACATTTCTCATCGGGGACTTTCAGATCGGGAGCCGTGGTCTCTGCCGTCGCCGCCTCGACCGAACTGTTTGCCTTGCCGGCATTGTCATTTATGGCACGACTGCTCATATCGGATATCCTCTCCGTAAATTAGGGACGCAGACGAGTTGTTTTGTTTACGATTGGCTCCATTGGGTATGAAAAGAACCTTCCGCATCCACCCGCTGATAGGTGTGGGCGCCGAAATAATCCCGCTGCGCCTGAATCAGATTGGCCGGCAGTCGGCTGCTTCGATAGCTGTCCAGGTAGCTCAGGGAAGCCATCAATCCAGGTGCCGGGAGGCCCACCCGCGAAGTGTTGCAGATGATGCTGCGCAGGTCCGCTTCCCGTTTTCGCACGTCTTGCGCCAATCGAGGATCGAGCAGCAGGTTTGGGAGCACCGGATTATCAGTGCATGCCTGGCGGATTTTATCCAATAATGCCGCACGGATGATGCAGCCGCCTCGCCAGATTTTTGCCACCTCGGCCGGATTGAGCCCGAAGCCATATGCTTCAGATGCCGTCCGCAGCAGTGCCATACCCTGCGCATAGGTCACGATCATGGCGACATAGAGAGCATTTTTCAAAGGATCCAGCAGTTTCTCCGGCCGATTCTCGAGGTTGCCGGATGGACACCCAAGCATTTTGTTGGCTGCGATCCGTTCGCTTTTGAGCGCCGATAAATCGCGCATCGCCACCGCCATATCGATTACAGGGGCGGGAGACTGCAGCTCCAGGGCGCTCTCGGAGGTCCACATGCCGGTGCCTTTCTGTGCCGCCTCATCGAGTATGACGTCGATCAGGTGCTTTCCGGTCTTACCGTCCAGTTTGCCGAAAATGTTTGCGGAGATCTCCAATAGATAGCTGTTGAGCTCTTGCCGGTTCCATTCGCGGTAGATCGTTTGGATTTTTTCGTTTGAGAGGAGCATTCCTCGTTTCATGATGTCGTAGGTCTCGGCGATCAACTGCATCAGGCCGTATTCGATACCGTTATGGACCATTTTTACGTAGTGGCCCGTCGCACCGGGTCCCAAATAAGCCACGCACGGATCGGTGTTCACTCTAGCGGCAATCGCTTCGAAAATGGGGCGCACCCGCTCATAACCGTCCGGGTTACCTCCCGGCATGATGCTCGGGCCGTGCCGGGCGCCGTGCTCGCCTCCGGAAATGCCGACCCCCAGGTAGGTTATGGCCTTTTTACTGAGCTCCTCTACTCGACGCTGCGTGTCTCGAAAGTGCGAATTGCCGCCGTCAATGATCACATCCCCCGCCGACAAGTGAGGCAGCAAGCTGCCGATCACGCTGTCGACCGGCGGGCCGGCAGGAACCAGCATCATTACGGCCTTCGGGCTGCGCAGCAAGTCGATAAATTGCTTCAGGTCTATTGCGGCTTGAACGTTTTGATTCTCGGCTTCGGACAGCAGGGCATCCACCTTATTCGGATCGGTGTCGTAGCCGGCCGCTGAATAGCCGTGATCCGCCATGTTCAAGAGCAGGTTGCGGCCCATCACACCCAGTCCCACCATACCGATATCACATTTTGCTTCAACCATTTCAGCCTCGTTCCTTTTCCCGTCAAAGGCTTTCATATGTTTCTGAAGTTTTGTCATCAAACTGTCGAAGGGTTTGGCGAACGCCTCGACTCCTTCGTGCTCCAATTGCCGGGTCACCCGCTCCAGATCGACACCGACAGAAGGTAGCCGCGCCAACAGTTCATGCGCCTGATCGGCATTCTGCTCCAGTCTCCCACCGGGCCACTCATACCCAAGCAAATCCGCTTTTTCGTTTTCTGTGAGCCGGGGTGCAGTGTCGTGAATGAAGAGCACTTGTTCCCGATATCTTGAGCACCAGGGGCAGGCAAGCAGATGAAGCTGCAAAGCAAGACTCCGGGAAACGGGCAAAGATCCATCCAAAGATTCTGGAATCAACTTTGTCGCTGCTTTGCACGATAACATCTCTGCTCTTCTTACACTCAAGTACATGGGATGTTTAAAATAACTGTCATTTGGTTGTTCATTTGATGCGGAAGTCTTAAAGTCTAAAGTCTTGCCAAAAGTCCCGGTTCCTAAGTCCGTCGGAAATACGGACTCTTCCTGATTTCCCCTCTGAAGATGGTATGGCTGTGTGTTTCAAATGCCATCATTGTTTCCTGCCCTGAGAGGCTATTGAGAGGGTACTGACAGAGGAAAAACTGTCCCCCGGCAGCATGGCTTGGAGGGGCCATTTCTTCCAGGTCGCGGAGGGCTTCCAACGGCCAACCTTTGCTCCGGGTCCACAGCATGTCGTCGAGCAGCCTGAAGCGGCCGTCACGCGAAGAAGCCACTTTGGAGATGAAGGCAGCCTGCTTCGCAGGATTGTCCATCCCCTCGCCGAGTTGAAGCATATTCCTGCGGCGGAACTTCTCCACGTCGACACCGTCTTCCCGAAGCATCCGGATAAAAGCATCCGTCCTTTCAGCCGGTGCCACCACGAGGACGGTCTCAATTTTCTCTTGCTTTGTTGTCTAATGCTATACATTGCTGCACGATCTTGCAAAAAAAAGTAAAATCGAATGCAGGGAAACTTTTGCGGTCAGGTGGTCGGAAGGGAAGGCTGCACCAAGTCGGAATCGATCAACGGGCGCATGCTTGCAAGGAAGCTGCCCGAGAGATTCTTGCAAGGATCTCTGGAACCCTTCAGACTCATGCTCCTTGTATTGAAAAAGGTAAGAACGAGCTAGGGTTCGAGTATTTTGTCGAGTGCCGTTTTAAAATGACTCAGGTCGAGTGCCTCCATTTCTACGGGCACCTGCGTCATGTCAAAGAAAGCAAGAATTTCGTCCTCCGTGAGGGGGTCGATTCCCGGTTCCAGGAGCAAAATCCTCGTCCTGTTGCAACGCTCGAGGTTGCGTTGACACCAGGCACACACATTGTTAGTTTTTCTACAAAGTCAGTGAATTCGTCCGCAAGGGGCGGATTGAGCGTGCTGAATCCAACCCATTCACTCAGGTGAAAGGAGCCGATATGGAAAGGCGAAGCTTTATTAAAGGAACCATTGTAAACGCGGCGGTAGCAGGCGCCCTGGCGTCCGGCTTTGGTTTTCCGGAAGATGCCGTTGCCGGAGACAAGGATAAGGAAAAATGCTATGGCGTCGTTCAGGCGGGGAAAAACGACTGCGGCACTTCCAAGCACGACTGCGCGGGTAAGGCCACCAAAGATAACGATCCCGAGGAATGGGTGTACGTGCCCAAGGGACTGTGTGAAAAAATCACCGGAGCAAGTCTGGAGCCCAAGAAGGAGGGCTCTTAATTACGTAGGCTTATACTTCTCCTAATATTAGCCGCTAAGGTTAAAGAAAGCCGCCGTTCGAAGCGAATGGCGGCTTTATTGCGAACAAGGGGTTGGCATGAAGGGCAAATTCGAGGCGGCGGCTATCCGGGGAGTTGGCATCGGGTTGCGCGCGGAGCACTACGATCACATTGTTGAAAACCGGCCGGATGTCCCCTGGTTCGAGGCGCTCACCGATAATTACCTGAGCTCAGCCGGCCGGCATCTCCGCTACCTGGAGCGCATTCGCGAAGATTATCCCGTTACCTTGCACAGCGTGGGCATGTCCCTCGGATCGACTGATGCTTTCAATATGGATTATCTGTCGCGCATCAAGCAATTGGCCGAACGACTCCAACCCGCCTTTGTGTCCGACCACCTGGCCTGGATCTCCGTTGAGGGAAAATATCTAAACGATCTTATGCCGTTTCCCTACACCGAAGAGACTCTGATTCATATGGCGGAACGCATACGGCGGGTGCAGGACTATTTTGGACGGCGCATTCTGGTGGAAAATCCTTCCAACTGTCTAAGCTTCCGCTTCTCGACCATGTCCGAGGCGGAATTCATTCGCGAAGTGGCGACACAGGCGGATTGCTACCTTTTGGTCGACGTCAATAATGTTTATGTCAGCGCCATGAACAGCGGTTTCAATGCCCTGGAGTTTCTAGGCGCACTCCCGGCGGAGCGGGTGAAGCAGTTTCATCTTGCGGGCTATGAGGATAGGAGCGACTATTTGTTTGACACTCACGGATACCCTGTCCATGATCCGGTATGGAAGCTTTATGAAACGGCGCTCGAACGCTTCGGCCCCGTGCCCACGCTCATCGAATGGGACACTGATATTCCCGTGTTCGAAGTGCTTATGGCCGAAGCGCACAAAGCTGAAGAGTGCTTGCGGGAGGTGGAATGATGGAGCTCAGGGAGCTGCAGAAGCTTTTCCATGAGGCCGTTTTCAATAAAGGCGGGGAGGCGGAAAGAAAGGTATGTTCCTTGATCGAGGGAGCCGGGGGGCTCCAACCGGAAAGCGCATTCGCGTTATACCGGGGCAGCATCCTGGGCAAATTCCAGCGAGCTCTCCGGGCGACCTATCCCGTTTGCCTTAAATTGGTGGGGGAGGAGTTCTTCAACGCCGCGGCAAGAGTGTTTATTGACCGCTATCCATCCCGCTCGCCGGATCTGGACGATTACGGGAAGGATCTGGCGGATTTTTTTGACGGATTCAAGCCGGCGGAATCGCTGCCCTACCTTGCCGACGTGGCTCGCGTGGAATGGACGCTGCACTCCATTTCCAAGGAAGGTGACGCGCCGCCCTTCGATATGAGACAATTGGCCGCCGTTCGGCAAGCAAAATGGGGAAATCTTATCTTCTTCCTGCCCGAAAACCGGTATCTCCTCCAATCCGACTACCCACTCGATCGGATATGGCGGCTCGCCACCTCGCAGGGCGTTGAAAGAGAGGCCGTAAATCTCGATGAGGGTCACGCCAATCTTTTCCTGTGGCGAGACCGGGATGGTACGCGAATGGAATGGCCGGCCGACGTTGAGTGGCGTCTTCTAAAGGCGCTCGACAATCCCGTGCCATTCGCAACCATTTGTGAAACGCTGGCCATGGAAGATCCCGAAGTGGATGTGGCCCGGTTGTTCCCGCTATTTGTGCAGCGCGGCTGGGTCAGCCGCTTCGAGCTTGAAGATCGGGTTGAACCGGGCAAAGCATAGATCTTGTGCTACTCCTTGGTGCTTCAAGGCGTATTTGCCCGCTACCCCGCGTCCCTCAAAGAACGCTTGATGCGCGCCATAGCCTCTGAACCAAGGGAAACGTCCAAGGCCCCCGGAACGCCAAGATCCATTCCCTTTCGCTCAACCTCTTCGAACAAGCGCATGGCCTCACGGATTAATCACCGACCCGATAGTGGTGGGAGACGATTCAAGCTGTCGGTGGCGGACAGGTAAAAGTGACACATGGATGTAGATATGCGAATCGAGAAATTCTCCGATCCTGTTGAACTGGCCTCGGCGGCGGCCAATCACTTGGCATCGATCATCGGCGCGGCTGTCCGCAGGCGGGGTCTGGCAAGTGTCGCGCTTTCCGGCGGGTCAACTCCCCAAACCACCTATCTTCAGTTGACCGCAGCTCTGTTGGCAGACTCCATCGAGTGGGATCGGCTGCACGTTTTCTGGGGAGATGAACGATGTGTGCCGCCCGATCACCCCGAGAGCAACTATCGTATGGCCAATGAGACCTTGTTGAGTCAGGTTCCCCTCCCACCGCAGAATATCCATCGCATCCGCGGTGAAGAGGAGCCGCATAAGGCGGCCGCAAAATATGAAAAGGTGCTGCGCGGTTTTTTCGGGGATGCTGACGCTCATTTCGATTTGGTCCTGCTAGGGCTTGGGGAAGATGGTCACACGGCTTCACTTTTTCCCTCATCGGAGGCTGTGCTTCGCGAAGTGCAAGGTTTGCAAAACCGATGGGTAATCGCCGATTATGTCGACAAGCTGGCAGTCTGGCGCGTAACGCTCTCCACCATTCCCATCAATACGGCGGCCAATATCATTTTTCTGGTCGCGGGTTCCGACAAGGCAAATATGCTCAAACGGGTCATGTACGGTCCCTATATTCCTGAGGAGCTGCCGGCGCAACTGATCAGGCCCAAAAAAGGCCGGCTCATATGGATGGTGGATAAATCCGCGGCTCGTTTAATTTGACACGACTGCGGTCTTTAATTGTAGACTGAGATCGGGAGAGAACTGTATGACAGGTGGAATTGTACAAGAAATCAGCGACTACGGCATAATCGGAAATCTTTGCTCAGCGGAGCTTATCGGCTTGGATGGGTCCATCGACAGGTTGTGTCGGCCGCACATTGACTCGCCCAGCTTGTTCGCCGCCTTACTGGATGACCAAAAAGGCGGTTATTTATGCACGGCAGGTTCCGGTTTTTGCAGCAACTGACGTAGGCGTCCGCGCAAGGACTGCAGAAGAAGGAGTTTTTCTCTTATCCGACCATAAAGTTCAAATAGACGGCGTTCGGATTAAAGGCGAATGGAAGCTTTCTGAAGGCGAGAGAGTCTGGCTTTGCCCGGGTTACGGGCTTGACGGATCATTTCAACTCAATGCCGAGAAGGCTGCCGAATCTTTACGCAGCACCGAATTGTTTTGGCTGGAATGGAGGGCGCCCTTGGAAAAGACCTATCCCCATCGAGACTATCCGCCTGAAGAGGGAAGATATGTGCGAGGCACCGATTCTTCTGCCGTCGCTGTGGCCGTCGTTTTGAACACCCGACCGGAAGAGATTCCCAAGGAGCTCGAAGCATTGGTCGAAGGCGGTGTAAAAGGAGATGCAGCTCTTTCGGGAACCGTTCAAACCGAGAACATCGGGATCGAAAAGATCGTCTGCAACATCGTTTCCAACCCCAACATACGATACCTTATCCTCGGAGGTCCGGAATCTGAAGGCCACCTTACGGGAGATGCCCTCAAGAAATTTATCTTGAGGGGGGTGGACGATAATCGACGCATCATCGATACACGAGCGCCCAACCCAAAATTGCTCAACCTACCTGCCGAATACATTGAACGTTTTCGCAAACAGATTTCCCTGATCGATCTTCAATTTCAGGGCGATCCGAAATTGATCGAGCAAGCGGTTCGGGCTTGTCAGGGAAAAGATACCACCATCTTTGGCAAATATCTTCTGGCGGATCCAGGACCGTATCCGGAAGCACCTTTAAGCGGGAAGATTGTGTGGCGCGTCATGCAGCCGTGGGCTGAGCCGGAAGATGACGAAGAAAGAGCGGCGGTGAAAAGAGCGAAAGAATTGATGGAACGGCTGGGAAGAAAACATCGGGAAAACAGCAGGTGACCGAACACTCGGGCACTATTCACTTTCATCCCTGGGGCATTCTATCTCATATCTTGAAAAATGCTCGAACCCGACGCTGTATAAGTTAGATCCCAACGAGCAAGCAGAACATCCGCTTGGGTGCGAAGGAGGTCTGCAAGCCCCAGAATGCAGCAGCTCACCGCAGTCGACGATTCAGTAAAGAACAAAACTGGCTTTTAGCGGCAGGTGATCGGATGCGATGCGGGCTAGAGGCGAGTTGTGCACCTGGATATCCGTCATGGCTTTGGCAGGTCGTGCCCAAATGCGGTCCAGTGCTAACAGCGGAAAGACGGCTGGAAATGTGCCCGGTGCCGGCGAGTCGCCAAACCTGGCTCTCAACCTTCTCAAAACCTTGCTTGCCGGAAACCACTCGTTGAAGTCGCCGGTAAGGATAGTGACGCTGGAGTCATCGCCGGAGATTTCGCGCAAAAGCTTTTTTACCTGAAGCCGCCGCTCGAAGGCGCGAAGGCCGAGGTGAGTGGCAATCAATCGGATGCGAGAACCTTTTATATCAAGGTTTACGTCTATTGCACCTCGAGGTTCGCGGTTGGTGACGCTCAGGTCTATTCGACGTACACTGAGACATGGGTGCGCTGTCAGCAGCAGATTGCCGAAGCATCCATCCCGCTTAAAAAAAGTCGGCCCGCGGATCGCCTTCATTCCGCTCATGGAGGCAAATGCGCCCACCTCAGTTTCAATGTTTTCGTCTGCGGGGACGGTCACCTCCTGAAGACACAATATGCCGGCATTTAACTCCTGTAGTACGCGGATAACGCGAGCAGGATCGTAGTGCCCATCGCAGCCGACCCAACAATGCACATTGTAAGTCGCTACGGAAAAGGAGATAGTTGAACCGGCAGGGTTCCTGCCGCAAGTCAGAGGCATGGTGAGCAGACAGAGTCCCTAAACTGTGGGATTCCGATGGCTTGAGGTCATTTCATTGCTACTCTGTATTGGGTTATCGGCCGGTTGCTGTAACAAGACTTGCTTCATTCCTGCAAAGATAGTAGTCCCTTTCGCATCGCATAGGCGGTTAGCTCTTGGACATTGTGGATGGCAAGTTTACCCATGATGTTCGAGCGGTGTGTTTCGACAGTTTTCACGCTAATGAACAAGGAATCTGCAATTCTCTTGTTGGTGTGACCTTCTGCGACGAGTTTTAGTATTTGACGCTCTCTCGGGGTTAATGTTTGCCAAGAAGAGGTTTGCTTAATGGACAGACTTCTATCGAGGAATCCATCGATTACTTTGTGACTGACCATAGGGCTGATAAAAGACTCGCCCTTATGCACGCTCTTTATTGCTAGCAACAACTCTTCCCGGGTGGCGTGTTTTAATACATAGCCGTCCGCGCCAGCGTTGAATGATTCAAGGATCTGGTCTTCCGATTTGTGGATGGTCAGCATCAGAACTTTAGTCTGCGGATGGGCTGCCTTGATCTCGCGGGTTGCTTCAACTCCGGTCATTTTGGGCATCGATATATCCATCAGCACAATGTCCGGCTTTAAGCCGTTGGCAGCCGCTATTGCTTCGACTCCATCACTCGCTTCCCCTATCACTTCGTACTCCGGAACAGCAGAAATGATGAGGCGAAGACCATCGCGCACTATCTGGTGATCGTCAACGATTAGTATACGTGCTTTTCTACCCACTGGCTTTTCTCCCCAAGAACTGGATTGTCTGTAATTGAATAACAACGACCGCGGATGTCCGCTAACGAACCGAAGGGGAATTACGAAATATTTTTGCTCCATCATAACTGATTGGGATCATGGTGGCAACCGGCAATTGTCTTTATTCGGAACTGAGGGCTCGGCACTGGGAGTGTTTCTCATGCCTCAACATGATTCTTCCAATTCCTGATAGACTTCCGCTTGGAAAAATATGGGCAGGGCACTGCTCACGTGCGCCGAGCCGCCTCTCAGTTTGAGGAGTAGCCGCTTGCCGTTTTCCAATAACAGCACCGGCTCCGCGGATGCCTTGAGAGAATCGGCCAGCGGCTCGTATTCCAGAATAGGGTCAAGAAAGCCTTGAAACTCGTGCCCAACTCCACAGGGCGTTGAGCCTTGGATGAAGTAGTAAACTTCGGCAAGCGTTTTATTTTCGTTCAACTCGCAAACCGTGCCCTGTCCGAACGATGTTTCCATGCCTTTCCTCGCTTTCTCTGTTTAGAGACTGTTTTCCATCGCGCAATATTCCGAATTAGTCATTGGCCCGAGACGCATGCTGCTGTCGGGTGGTGGAGTCAGGATTTTGATCAACGTTGGTTAATATATGCATGGTCATGGCGATAAAGAAATCGGGTGAATCCTGTATCTTGCAGAGCAAAAATCAGTAATCGGCAGGGCGAAAGGATTTTTGCTAAGAAATCTCACTTTTCATGGATCAACGCGGTGCGAGCTCGAAATGACGAACCGATCGAGCGTAACCGTTCACCATACAGCCTTTTATGAACCGCAAAGCCGCAAAGAACGCCAAGGTTCGCAAAGGTTGTATCCTTTAGAGAGGACTCTTTGCGTGTCTTTGAGTCCTTCGCGTCT
>ENA-OSEO01000704-OSEO01000704.1-sediment-metagenome-genome-assembly--contig:-NODE-704-length-78466-cov-6.051818_pt1 | contig 78466 bp, 77 predicted proteins | sample MGYA00237883_ERZ534232 | MGnify/ENA metagenome assembly ERZ534232
CCGTGGTCAACGTGACCCATGACCGTGATCACCGGGGGACGCTCCAGCATGAACTTGCTTGCCTTTTCTTTGACGGCGACCTTTGCGGTATCATCTGCGGCGCTTTCCTCGGGCGTCTCAACCTGCGCGCCCATTTCAGCCGCCACCCGGCGGGCGATCGCCACATCGATGGTCTGATTGACGTTGGCCATGATCCCCATACCGATCAAGGTCTTGACGGCCTCGGCCATCGGAGCGCCGAGGTCAGCGGCCAACTGCTTGACCGTAATCGGCCCATCAATCACAATCGTCGTCTTGCGTACCGGCCTCCGTGCCTCGGCCGACTGGGCGGCGCTCCGCCCACGCCGTGAACTCGGCCGCCCGGTCGTGCCTCCGGTGCGTGGCCGGGCGACTGCGCCTTTGCCCCCGGTCCTGCTACCAGTAGCGCCGCCGCCAGGGCGTCGTTTGGCCGCCGGCCCGGTACCAGCACCGGCCGGTCGCGGCCGCGCCTTGGCTGGCTGCGCGCCAACATCAGTGGCACCCGCAGCCGGGGAAGCATCGGCAGCGCGCGGAACCGCTGGACGAGTGCTTGGCGCGGGACGCCGGTCTGGTCGGCCGGCGCCCGGACGCGGGGTGGCAACTCCACCCGCAGGTTGCTGCCGCGGCCGCTCTGGCTGGCGATCACGCGTGGCCGTGGTGCTGGCCTCGCGCGCCGGCGTCTCACCTGTCGCCGCCTGTGGCGCCGCCGGAGATGCGGTAGCTGCCGCGACTGGCTCCACCGCCGGTGCCGTGGCCGGCTCCACCGGAGTAACCGGAGCGCTCATCGCTGGCACATCCTCAACCGGGGCGGCAGGCTCCACCGTACGCGCCTTGGTCGGCTCGGGCGCAACGACCCGAGCTTTCGGCGCTGGCGCCGGGGCAGGTGCTGGCACAATTGTGCGGGCACGCTGCACCGGGCGGGCCTGCTGACCGCGTCCTGCAACTCCCGACTGCTGGGATTGCCTGGCCTGCCGCTGTTTGAGCAAGGCCTCTCTGGTCAGCGCCGCGCGGACCGCGCTTGCTTCCTGGTCGCCGACGACCGCCATGTGATTGCCGGCATCGAATCCCAACCCGGAGAGAATCGACAATACCTTGGCCGACTCAACTCCGAGCAATTTGGCTAGTTCGTGAACCCGCATCCGGGCCATATGCTCACCTCTTCGCATGCCCTCCGGCCTGCTGCCATGCACTGCAGGCTTGTTCGAGCTGCTCCCATGTACTTGCGCTGATCTCGACTTCCAACGATCTACCTAACCGACCGCGCTTATGCGCCTCCTGCAGACACGCGACATCAGGACATATGTACGCGCCCCTGCCGGAGCGCTTGCCGGTGACATCGAGCACTACGTCGCCTTCGGGCGTACGCACAACGCGGATCAATTCCTTTTTGGGCTTAACCACCATGCAACCTGTGCACGTCCGCATGGGCACCTTGCGCAGTTTGGGCATTGCGTTACCCGTCCAGGCCGTCTGTCCTGGCCTGCGCCTCGCTCCTAATGTCAACCTTCCAGCCCGTGAGCTTAGCCGCCAGACGGGCGTTTTGGCCCTCTTTGCCGATCGCCAGCGACAACTGATAGTCAGGCACCACCACGCGCGCGGCACGGTTTGACTCATCGATCTCGACATGCACAACGCGAGACGGGCTTAGCGCGTTGCCGACAAAGATGGCTGGATCCGCGTCCCAGCGGATGATGTCGATCTTTTCTCCCTTGAGCTCGTTGACGATCGCCTGGATCCGGGCTCCCTTTTGGCCGACACACGCCCCCACGGGATCAACGTTGGCGTCCCGCGAATGCACCGCCACTTTGGCACGTGAACCAGGCTCGCGAACTAGCCCTTTGATCTCGACGATCCCGTCGTGGATCTCTGGCACCTCAAGCTCAAGGAGACGCTTAAGCAGGCCGGGATGGGTCCTGGACACCGTGATCTGCGGTCCTTTGGTTGTCCGCTTAACCTCGACGACGTACGTCTTGACGCGGTCGCCCATCCGCAGCCGCTCGCCGTGCATCTGCTCGGTGGGCGGCAGGACAGCCTCGGCTTTGCCGAGGTCGACCAACGCTGTGCGCCCTTCGATCCGCTGAACGATACCGGTCACGATGTCGCCCTCGCGGTTGGAGAACTCCTCATAGATGACGCCGCGCTCGGCCTCTCTAATCCGTTGCACGACGACCTGCTTGGCAGTCTGGGCGGCGATCCGGCCAAAATCGCGTGGCGTGACCTCAATTTCGATGAAGTCGCCTGCGGGACCACCGACCAACTGCTCGGCCCTGGCCCGATCGATCTCCGCGTGCTCATCCGTCACTTCGTCAACGACGGACATACGCTCCCAGACCCTGACCTCACCGGTCTCGCGGTCGATGTTGACGGCAATGTTTTGGACCGCGCCGGCGTTGCGGCGGTAAGCAGAGATAAGGGCGGCCTCGATCGTCTGGATCAAGACCTCCTTGGAGATACCCCGCTCGCGCTCAATCTGGCCCAGCGCTTGGATGAATTCGCGGTTCATTCCCCTTTTGCCCCCGCACCCTTGAAGTCAACCGCCGGCCTAACCCGCCGGATCGTACCCCGTGCAATCCTGCGCTCGCCGTCGTCGATAGCGATTGTCAGCAGCTCGGGTCCAAAAGCGACCAGCCGTCCAACCAACGGAGCCACCGCCTCACGTCCGCGCCCCGTACCGCGGGCCTGGTTGAAGTCAATCTCGATCAACCGGCCGATGTAACGGGAAAAGTCCGCGTCGGTTTCGAGGGGATCCGAGAGCCCGGCTGAGGACACCTCAAGCGAGTACTCATGCTCGATCGGGTCGAGCTCATCAAGTCTTGCGCCGAGGGTCTTGGACACCTCGGCGCAGTCGTTGATTGAGACCCCTTCCGGGCGATCCACCCGTACCAAAATGCGCCACAATCCGTTGCTCTTGCGGTAACTGGTGTCAACAAACAGCAGCCCGGTGCCCGCGCAGATCTCACGCGCAAGATCTGCAACCAGCTGCTCAACCTCCTGCCGCCGCATCAGACCCGCCTCCACCAAAGCGCCCGCTCTGCAGCCGCAGGTTTGCGGCAAACAAGCGGACGCTGAAAATGTGCAAAGAGTGGGTACAAAACCCACTCTCGCCCATCCAGTCATTCACGTGGCCAGTATACCATGCTCAATTGGGTGTGACAAGGCAACGGAGCAGCCAGAGGCCACGATTGGCCTCTAGCGGCCCTGAAGCGACAACCCTCTATCAGACCCCTGAAGCGGGTCTGCGGTACTAGTATGCCCTCGCGAAATACGCGACGTGCTCAGCCGGCTTATCGCAGCACAGACACCGCAATCCCTGCGGATCATCCGTTGCCAGGACCCGGATCGTTGCTCCCGTTTCCGCCTTGATCCGGGCCTCACAGTCAGCCGACCCGCACCACCCCGCCCGCGCGAAACCGCCGCCGGCGGCGATCATCGCCTCAAGCTCCGCCTGGCTCGCGATGTCCTGCGTGCGATTGACGCGGTACGCCAGGGCCCGCTCATACATCGAGCGCTGGATATCCGCCAATTCGGATGCGACAACTGACTCGATCTGATCAAGTGCAACCGGCAATTTGGCGCCCGTGTCACGGCGGACCATGGTAACCGTGCCCGCCGCGATGTCCCTCGGACCGATCTCGATCCGCAAGGGCACCCCGCGCAGTTCCCATTCGTTAAACTTCCAGCCCGGCGTCTGGGCCTCCCGATCGTCCAATTTGACGCGGAATTGCTTGCTCAAGACATCACGCAGAGCACCGGCTTTGGCCAGGACTTCGTCCCTTGTGGCCTTGGGCAGGATCGGCACAATTACCACCTGCACTGGTGCGATGCGAGGTGGGATCGCGAGGCCGCGCTCGTCGCCATGGACCATAACCAAGGCGCCGATCAACCGGGTGGAGACCCCCCAGGAAGTCTGCCAGGCGTACTTGAGCTGGCCGTCGTCATCGAGGAATTTGATGTCGAAGACCTTGGCAAAGTGCTGGCCGAGGTTATGTGAAGTGCCTGCCTGCAGCGCCTGCCCGTCGGTCATCAGGGCCTCGATCGCGTAGGTGCGCAGCGCACCGGCAAACTTCTCGCTCTCCGTCTTTCGCCCCGCGATCACCGGGATTGCCATCTCGGTTTCGACGAAATCGCGATAAATATCCAGGATGCGCAGCGTCTCTTCCTCGGCCTCTTCCTCGGTGCGGTGCACGGTGTGCCCTTCTTGCCACAGGAACTCCATCGTCCGCAAGAACGGCCGTGTCGAACGCTCCCAGCGCACCACGTTGGACCACTGGTTGATCAGCACGGGCAGGTCGCGGTAGGACTGGATCCACTTGGCGTACATCGTGCAGATGACGGTTTCGGAGGTAGGACGGACGGCCAGGCGCTCGGCAAGCTGCTCGCCGCCACCGTGGGTAACCCAGGCGACTTCGGGGTCAAACCCCTCAAAGTGCTCGGCCTCCCGCCGCAGAAAGCTCTCAGGGATAAACAAGGGGAAGTAAGCGTTAGAATGGCCGCTGGCCTTTAGCCGTCCATCCAAGAGCCCCTGCATCATCTCCCAGATCGCGTAACCGTAAGGCCGGATGACCATGCAGCCGCGCACAGGAGCGTAATCGACCATCTCAGCCTTGAGGATGACGTCGGTGTACCATTGCGAGAAATTCTGCGATTTGTCGGCGATCTGGCCGACAAAGTCTCGCTCTTTGCCGCGACTGCCTTTGGCTTCTGTCACAAAGATCTCTCCTTGCCGCGCTTCTCGGCGAGAAGGCGGTTGATCTCGGCCATCAACTCGTCGACGGCACGCTCTGCAGGTACAATGCGCTGGACTTGACCGCCAGCGAAAAGAACGGCCTCATCCCCGGCGGCACCTGCGACTCCGACGTCGGCTCGGCGCGCCTCGCCGGGCCCATTGACGGCGCACCCCATTACCGCGACCGTAAAGGACTCGGTCAGGGATCCATCAATCGATTTTAGTCGCTCAGCAACCGCCTGGGCAACCGGTAGCAGGTCAAACTGGCACCGACCGCAGGTCGGACAGGAGACAAGCTCGACCGAGCGCTGACGGAGCCCAAGGCTCTGCAATATCGAATAGGCGGCATCAATCTCGGCCACCGCGTCTTCGGTTAGTGACACCCGGATGGTGTCACCAATGCCTTCGGCGAGCAGGATGCCAATCCCGACCGCGCTCTTGACCAGTCCGGCAGCGCCAGGTCCGGCTTCGGTAACGCCGATATGCAGCGGCCAATTCGTGCTTTGCGACAACTGGCGGTATGCTTCGACGGTACGGGCGACATCCGGTGCTTTGGCCGAAATGACAATCAGGTCAAAACCGAGGTCCTCCAACGACCTGACTTGACGCAAAGCGCTCTCGGCCATTGCCCTGCCCGAGTACCCATACTGAGCGGCGAGATCGTGCTCCAGCGAGCCCAGGTTAACGCCAACCCGAATCGGGATCCGGGCAGCGGTCGCGGCATTGGCGACCTCGCGCAGTTGCGCCTGCCCGCCGAGATTGCCAGGATTAACCCGCAGCTTGGCGGCTCCAGCGTCAATCGCCAGCAACGCCAGCCGGTGGTCAAAGTGGATATCGGCGACCAGTGGCAGCGGAGTGCGCTGCGCCACCCAGCCCAGGGTCGCCGCAGCTGCTGCATCCGGCACCGCCAGGCGACACAACTCACACCCTGCGGAGCGAAGCGCTTCGACCTGGTCCAGCACCGCCGGTCCATCGTGGGCGGGCCGTTTGATCATCCCTTGCACCACAACTGGATTAGCCCCACCTAGGACCAGACCACGGACCGGCACAGGGCGAGTGGAGCGCCGGGTGACAGGCCCCATTAGGGGCCACCTCCGATGATCCGGGCCAGATCGCGGTAGGTCAGCAGGACCAGAAGGCCCATTAGCAGGCCGTAACCAACCATGTGGACCTTGCCCTCCTGCTCCGGCGGGACCGGCTTACCCCGAAGCGCTTCGACAACAAAGAAGACCAACCGGCTGCCGTCGAGAGCGGGGATCGGAAACAAGTTAATCAGGCCGAAATTGGCGGAGATCACCGCCGCCAAAAAGAACAGGTTGGCGAGGCCAAACTGCGACGCCTCGCCGAGCATCTGAATGATGCCGATCGGGCCGGTGACATCGGGCGAGCCCTGGCCGCGGAATAGACCGACGATCGCCGCGAGCCATAGCCCCAGCATGCGCCAGGTCTCGCTGATTGACGTGGTCAGGGCCTTGCCAATCGGCAGGCGGATGGTGACGGTACTGCTGGCGATGCCCAGGTAGCCGATGGTGGCGTCCTGCGGGTGCGGCGTGGGAGTGACGACTACCTGTTGCTCGCCGCCGTCCCGCTCAAGCATCACGACAACGTCCCTGCCCAGTGACTTTTGGATCAGGGTCACCATCGACTGCCAATCGGAAACCGGACTACCGTCAACGCTGAGGATCCGATCACCCGCTTTGATGCCGGCGGCCGCAGCGGGGCCGTCGGCGACCACGTTGCCGATCAGAGTTGAACTGGCAAGGGGCTGTTCAATACCGATAAACCCGTAGACAGCAAAGATCAGCACGATGGCCAGGATGAAGTTCATCACCGGCCCGGCGACGATCACACCGATGCGCTTGCTCAGCCGCTGGCTCTCAAACAGCCGTTCGGGCGCCACCGGTGGTGCGTCAGCCTCCTCCGTGGGATCGACGACCGACGCCATGCGACAGAAGCCGCCAAACGGTAGAGCACGGATGTTGTAGGCGGTTTCGCCACGTTGGATGCCGACGATGCGGGGCCCCATGCCAAAGGACAGCTCATGGACGAAAATGCCCGCGCGTTTGGCCGCGGCAAAATGGCCTAGCTCGTGCATGAAGACGAGAAGGCCTAGGATCAGGATCGATACGACAATGTTCATCCGGTAAAATCCTCTCCGATCTCCTGCGGCGCAAGGCCGGGCGCCAGGCCTGCCTCGGTCTCTACCCAACGAGCGGCGAAACCGCGTGCCCAGTGATCCATACGCAGCAAAGCCGCAATCGGGTTTGCTGTATCTCTCGTGCTCGCACCTGCGGCGAAAACGCGATCTCCGGCGTGCTTACGATGGGCGGTCAGCGTTGCCCAAAGGCCGCGGCCGATGTCGTTGAAGCTGATCGCACCGGCCAGAAACGAACGGACCAGGACTTCGTCGGCGGCGCTGACCGCAGCCGGAGCCGTCCCGCCCTCTGCCGCGGCGCGCAGGGCAGCCCGCAGGCAGGGCCAGCGGGCAAAGTCCGGCGCCACAAAGCTGAGCTGCACGTCGTCCATCGGCAACCTCGCCGGGGCATCCGGCGGCCGCTTGGGCCAGTACATCGCCTGCGCAATCGAGATGCGCATGTCGCGTGGACCAAGTTGGGCTGCGATTGCCCCATCCCGGAACTCCACCAGAGCATGCGCGAGCGATTGCCGGTGGACCAGGATCGAGATCCGGTCGAGAGGCACGTCGAAGAACTGCGAGATCTCGATAACCTCCAACCCTTTGTTGAAAAGGGTGGCCGAGTCCACGGAGATCTTACGTCCCATCGACCAGCGTGGGTGCCTTAGAGCCTCGTCCGGTTGGACGTCGGCAAACGTCTCAGGGTCCCGATCCCAGAAAGGACCGCCGGATGCAGTAACATAAATCTGTGCGACTTCGGCAATCTCGGCGTGGGCCAGGCATTGGGCGACAGCAGTGGTTTCGCTGTCGACGGGATAGATGCGTGCTCCCGCCGCCGCGGCCTGGAGGCGCAACAGCGAGCCAGCCGCGACCATCGACTCCTTGCTTGCCATAGCGACGGTCACCCCCGGCTGCAGCGCGGCGAGCGTCGGCACGAGACCAGCAAGCCCGGTAATCGCATTGATGACCAGATCGGCTCTGGCGGCAGTCACCACTGATGCTGCTGCGTCAGGACCGGCAAAGGTATTCGGCGCATCCGACCAGCCAGCAGCATCACAAGACACATGCGCCGCACCACATGCCTCTGGCGCAAATTCGGCCAGCTGTGCCAGCAAATCCGGACCCGCGTGCCCGGCAGCAAGCCCGACGACCTTGAATTGCCCAGGGTGGCAGCGGACAATGTCCAGTGCTTGGCGGCCAATGCTGCCGGTTGAGCCAAGCACGACGACGCGGCGTGGCTGGAGCACGGTGACGGTCATCGCCCAAAACCCGCCGGCAAGAACAGCACCATATAGTAGACAGCCGGGAGCGCCAGCATCAGGCTATCGAACCGATCCAAGACACCGCCGTGGCCCGGCAGGATCCTGCCCGAGTCCTTGACTCCGGCATGTCGCTTGATCGACGATTCGGCAAGGTCACCGAGCTGGCCAAAGATGATCACTCCGGCCGCAGCCGCTAGGCGAGGCCAAAGACCAATTGACCAAAAGGCAAATGGCGTCAGCGCAAACGCAACCGCTGCCAGTGAACCAGCCGCGGCGCCTTCCCAGGTCTTGCCGGGACTGACTGCCGGCGCGAGCTTGTGCCTGCCCCATTGCATACCGGCGAAATAGGCCGCCGTGTCAAAGACCCAGGTCAGCAGAAAAGCGACGAGGGTCAGTGGAACTCCAGCTGCAAGTCCGCGCAGCAGGAAGAAGTGGGCAAACGGTAACCCAACATAAGTCGCAGCTACAGCCAGCCCGGCGGTATCCTCGTTGGCCACGGCCGGAAACCGGATTACCTGCCGGGCCAGGAGCAAAGAACCAAACGATGCCACCGCCGGCCAGGTGAGCGAAGGGTTGCCGATCATTGGTCCCACCAGCCATGCGGCAAGCCCATACAGCCCGATTGCCACGGTCGTCGGGGTGACGCGAACCCGGAAGAGATGCATCGCCTCGACCAGACCGGCCACAGCCACGATGACGACGACCGCCGCGTAAACGGTCCCTCCGACATAGAGGGCAACCAACAACACGGGAATGCCAAGGAGCGCCGTCATAACACGCGGGCCAAGCACGGACTACACCTCTTTCTCTGTCAGGCCGCCAAATCGGCGCTGTCGCCGTGTGTAGTCATCGATCGCCGCCAGTAGATCTCCCCGGCCGAATGCCGGCCAATAGACGGGCGTGAAGTGCAGTTCACTGTAGGCGCCCTGCCAGAGTAGGAAGTTGGAGAGACGCAGGTCGCCGGCAGTACGGATGATCAGGTCGGGATCCGGCTGTCCCCCGGTCCAGAGATGCGCCGCAAAGACCGCTTCGTTGATGTCCGCCGGTAAGAGCTCGCCGTCGGCGACGCGCTGGGCCAGTTGCTGCGCAGCGCCAACAACATCGGCACGTCCACCGTAATTGAGCAGAAGGTTGACCTGCATCTTGGATGCGGTGCGCGTCGCTTCGCAGACCTGGCGGATTGCCAGTTGCACTGCGGACGGCAGTGCTGATCGGTCACCCAGCACATTGACGCGCACGCCGGCCTTGACGAGGTCCTTCATTGCCGTGCGCGTGCCCTCGACGATCATGTCCATTAGCCCACGCACTTCATCGGCAGGCCGGCGCCAGTTTTCAGTCGAGAACGCATAGAAAGTCACGTACCCAACTCCGAGATCAGCACACCACTCAACCACGCGCTTGACGTTATCGGTGCCCGCCCGGTGGCCTTGGTGCCTGGTCAAGCCCCGAGCCGTCGCCCAGCGACCGTTGCCGTCGCAGATGAACGCGATGTGGCGAGGAATCTGACGGTCAATTCGCTCGGGCGCCTCGTCCGCGACCAGCAGCTCGACCGTATCGGGTGCTAGGTAGCTCTGACTGACAACATGGCCGGACCCCTGGCCGGGGGCCGATGTTGGCCACGGCGGTGAGGTCCGGCGCATGACAACGCTAAAGCCTGTCTCCCTGAGCAAGGCCTCGGCCCGAGCGACGGGCAAGCCGGCTACGTCAGGGGCTTGGATCAAACTTCCTGGAGCTCCTTCTCCTTGTCGGCCAGCAACTTGTCGACGACGGCGATGGCTTCGTCCGTTGTCTTCTGGAGCTTATCTTGCGCCCAGCGGAAGTCGTCCTCGGTGATGTCACTGTCCTTTTCGAGGGCGCGCAGATCGTCGATGACCTCACGCCGGACGTTGCGGATGCCGACGCGACCTTCTTCGGCGAGCTTGCGCACGAGCTTGGTCAACTCAGTGCGGCGCTCGGCCGTGAGACGCGGGATCGCCAGTCGGATCACTTGCCCGTCGCTGTTGGGCGTAATCCCAAGGTCAGACTTGAGGATTGCACGCTCGACTACGGCAACCATGCTCTTGTCCCAGGGCTGAATCACCAGAAGGCGCGCCTCCGGCACGGATACCGTGGCCATCTGAGTAATCGGCGTCGGAACACCGTAGTAGTCGACGCGGATGCGCTCCAGCAATGCAGGTGTCGCTCGTCCGGCCCGCAGCCCGGCAAACTCTCGGCCGATTACCTCGCCGGTCTTTTCCATGCGCGCCGCGGCATCTTTGAGCAGTTCCTCCATCATTGCGATTCCCCCTCAGGCGTGAAGCAGTGTGCCGATGGTTTTGCCAGTTACGGCCGCCTTGATGTTGCCCCGAATACCAAGGTCGAACACCAACACCGGTATGTGGTTTTCCATACACAACGACGCCGCGGTCGCATCAATGACCGCCAGTCCTCGCTGGATCAATTCCAGAAAACTGAGACGGTCAAACCGCTCTGCATCGGCAAAGCGGTTGGGATCCTTGTCGTAAACGCCGTCGGTACCGCGCTTGGCCATCAGGATCACATCCGCCTCGACCTCCGCGGCGCGCAGTGCCGCCGCGGTATCAGTCGAGAAGAACGGTGCGCCGGTACCTGCGGCAAAGATGACGACCCGGCCTTTTTCGAGGTGACGCACGGCCCGCCGCCTGATGTACGGCTCAGCAACCGCGCGCATCTCGATCGCGGTCTGCACCCGGGTCTCGACCTCAAGTTTTTCGAGCGCATCCTGCAGGGCCATGGCATTGAGTACCGTGGCCAGCATGCCCATATAGTCGGCAGTGGCCCGGTCCATCCCACCCTGCGACCCAGACCTACCTCGCCAAATGTTGCCGCCGCCAACAACGACAGCCACCTGAATGCCGAGCTGGACGACCTCCGCGATCTCGCTGGCGATACCGTGCACGACATCAGGGCTAATCCCAAAACCCTGGCCGCCGGCCAACGCTTCACCGCTCAACTTAAGGACAATCCGCCGGTAGCGGGAGATCGTGTCTGCCATCGCTTGGCTCACCTGCCCAATCCGAGGTATTGGCTACTCGCCCAACCCCATGCGAGCAAAGCGCCGGATCTGGATGTTTTCGCCAAACTTGGCGATCATCTCTCGTACCAGGTCGCCGATCTTACGGGCGTTCTTGTCCTGATCGCGAATGAACGGCTGCTCCAGCAGGCAAACATCGCCGTAATATTTGTCAAGCCGGCCTGCGACCATCCGTTCGACGACGGCTGCAGGTTTGCCTTCGGCGACTGCCTGCGCCATCAGAACTGACCTCTCATGCTCGACCAACTCCGCCGGCACGTCTTCTTTGGCCACGTAGAGCGGATTGCGCGCGGCGATTTGCATTGCTACGTCATGGACAAAGCCCTTGAACTCTGTGGTGCGGGCAACAAAGTCGGTTTCGCAGTTGACCTCGACCAACACGCCGAGGCGGCCTTCGCCGTGGATGTACGCCTCGACCAGTCCTTGCTCCGCGACCCGGCCGACCTTTTTGCCGGCAGCCGCGAGTCCCCACTTGCGCAGGAGGTCGGAGGCCTTGTCGAAATCGCCCTCAGCCTCAGTCAGTGCCTTCTTGCAGTCCACAAAGCCGGCGCCGGTCTTCTCGCGCAGCTCCTTTACCATCTGGGCGGTGATCATTGTTACGACCTCCCCTGGGGCTTGTCTTCTTCGGTCTCCGTCTCGTCAACAAAGCCGAAATTGGTGTCATCGCTTACGACAGCATCGTCGAGCTCGGGCTCATCGGCTTCGACCTGGACTTCTTCCATCTGCTCCGCCAACTCATCCTTAATGGATGCGCGGCCTTCGACGACAGCGTCGGCGATCCGTGAGGTGAGAAGCCGGACTGCCCGGATTGCATCATCGTTGCCCGGAATGATGTAGTCAATCTCATCCGGGTCGCAGTTGGTATCAACAATCGCGATGATCGGGATCCCAAGACGCTTGGCCTCGAGGACCGCGATCCTCTCTTTGCGTGGGTCAATGATATAGATCGCGTCGGGCAGGCGCTGCATCTCTTTGATGCCGCCGAGGTGCCGCTCAAGCTTCTCGCGCTCGCGCTCAAGCCCGGCGACTTCCTTTTTGGTCAGCGCGGCCACGGTCTGCTCGTTGGCCAGCGTCTGCTCCAACTCCCGCAGTCGCTCGATCCGCTTTTTGATCGTCACGAAGTTGGTCAGCATGCCGCCCAGCCAGCGCTGGTTGACAAAGAACATGCCGCACCGGGCCGCCTCTTCGCGCACCGATTCCTGGGCCTGCTTCTTGGTGCCGACAAACAGCAGGGTCTTCTTCTCGCCGGCGATGCCGCGTACGTAGTTGTAGGCTTCCTCAAACTTACGCACGGTCTTTTGCAGGTCGACGATGTAGATGCCGTTGCGCTCGGTGAAAATGTAGGGGGCCATCTTGGGGTTCCAGCGGCGGGTCTGGTGCCCGAAATGCACACCAGCTTCGAGCAGTTGCTTCATGCTAATTACGGCCATGGTAAAACCTCCGATTTGGTTTTTGTCGGGGGCCTCCCGCATCACTGAGCGCGACCGCCATCCGGCGGCACCGGGCGCCCAACTTGGTTGACCCGCGAGTTCGAAACGTAGTATAGCACGCAGCTAAGCAGGCAACAAGCGCACGGAGCCGGGCTCGTGCACAACTGCCCCGCCAAGCCAGTTAGTTAAGCTTTTCGATCTCTTCCAGCAGATATGGATTGAGCACCCTGATCCGCGTACCCTTCATCCCGAGCGACCGGGACTCAATCACACCGGCACTTTCAAATTTGCGCAATGCGTTGACAATTACCGAGCGTGTAATGCCGACCCGGTCGGCGATGCGCGAGGCGACGAGCAGGCCCTCGGGCCCGTCCAACTGCCGCAGGATGTGTTTGGCCGCTTCGAGCTCGGAGTACGAGAGAGTGCTGAGCGCCATGTCGACGGTCGCCTTTTGCCTTGCCTGCGCCTCGGCATGCTCGCTCTTGGTCCGCAGGATTTCCATGCCGACCACGGTCGCCGCATATTCGGCCAAGATGAGCTCGCGATCCTCAAACTGCTGGGCAAAACGGGCAAGGATGAGTGTGCCCAACCGCTCGCCGGCGCCCTGGATCGGCACAATCGTCGTCACTTTGTCGGCCAAAAGGCAACGCTCACTTGGCTTAAAGACGCAGGCCCGGCCCTCTTGCTTGACGTTGGGCAAGGTCTCTGCGACTCGCCCAAGGAAGCTCAGATAGGCTGGCGGAAACCGCATCGGCCCAATGACTTCTTCCCGCAGAATGTCGCACTCAAACCCGTGAGTAAGCGCATAGCCGCGGACAAGGCCGGCATTGTCCACAATGTACACGTTGGCTCCGATGAGCCTGCTCAGCACCTGCGCCATTTCGCGAAACTCTTCCGGCCGGCGCGAAAGCGACTGCACTGCCCTGCTGATCTGGCGCGTCTGTTCCAGCAATTCCCTCAAATCGTCCGACTCCTCACTTGGCCGCCCGCACATCCGAGTGGCCACGCCGTCTCTCTTGCCGTCAGCCCATGAACGTCCTTAACTTGTCGCAATATACTGCAATCACCGGACGCATCCCTGCCTGACGTCGGACGGCCCGCCCAGATCCTAGAGGATGTAACGGCTAAGATCCTCATCCTCAATGATGTCTTTGAGGGATTCGCGCACAAACTCGGCATCGACACGCAGTTCGGTGTAAGCCGGGTCCGGCGCCATGTAAGAAATGCTCTCCAGCAGGCGCTCCAAGACTGTGTATAAACGCCGTGCGCCTATGTTTTCGGTCCGATCGTTAACGCTCGCCGCCACTCGCGCAATCTCCTCGATGCCGGAGGCGGTAAACTCCAGCGACACTCCATCAGCGGCAAGCAGCTCGCGGTACTGCTTGGTCAGGGCGTTGCGTGGCTCGGTCAGGATACGGCGGAAGTCCTGTTCGGTGAGCGGGTCCAGTTCGACCCGCAGCGGAAACCGTCCCTGCAACTCCGGAATCAGATCGGACGGCTTGCTGACATGAAAAGCGCCCGCGGCGATGAAGAGCACATGATCGGTCTTGACCGGGCCGTACTTGGTCACGACGGTTGACCCCTCGACGATCGGCAGGATATCTCGCTGCACACCCTCCCGCGACACATCAGGCCCCGCTGAGCGCTCTCTGCCAGCGATTTTGTCCATCTCATCGATAAAAATGATGCCCGACTGCTCCGCAAGCACAATCCCTTTCTGCACGGCATCGTCAACGTCAATCAGCTTCTGGGCTTCTTCCTGCGCGAGGATCTTGCGCGCCTCGCGAACAGGTACCCGCCGCTTCTTGCGCCGTTTGGGCATCAGTCCGCCCATCAAGTCCTGCATGTTAAACCCGATTTCCTCAACGCCACCCGGTGTAAAGACACCCATCGTCGGAGTGCTCGTGTCCTCGATCTCAATCTCAACTGCCTCGTCCTCAAGCTCGCCAGAGGCCAGCCGCCGCCGCGCGTCCGAGCGGTCCAGCCGGGCGCGACGCACTTGCTCCTGGTACTCGTTGTCATCCTCAGGCTCATCGCGGCCACCCAGCCCGCCAAGCAAAGCCTCAAGCGGATTACGGCCGGACTCCCGCTTTGGCAACGGCACGATCGCGTCCAGCAGGCGGCGCTCGGCAGCTTGAGCGGCCTGCTCAGCGACCCCTTCCAGCGCCTGATTCTTCACAAGGCGAATGGCGGTTTCGACGAGGTCGCGGACCATGCCCTCAACGTCACGACCGACGTATCCAACTTCGGTGAATTTGGTCGCCTCTACCTTGATCATCGGCGCACCGACCAGGCGGGCGAGCCGGCGGGCGATCTCAGTCTTGCCGACGCCGGTTGGTCCGATCATGAGGATGTTTTTGGGCAGGATTTCGTCCCGGATGTCCTCTGGCAGGCGTTGCCGACGGTAGCGGTTGCGCAATGCAATGGCGACGGCCCGTTTGGCGTTGTCCTGGCCGACGATGTACCGATCAAGCTCCGCAACGATCTCGCGTGGTGTCAGGTCAATCATGCTGTCTCGCTCCTCCGGTGGCCGGTGTCGGGATAGTGATCTCTTCCAGCGTGATCTGGTCGTTGGTGTAAATGCAGATCTCAGAGGCGATCAAGAGCGATTGACGGGCGATTTCCGTCGCGGTTAGGTCAGTGTTGCGCATCAACGCCTTGGCGGCAGCCAACGCGTACGGCCCACCTGATCCCACCGCGGCCATCGGCTCGTCCGGCTCAATAACCTCGCCGGTGCCAGAGACCAGCAGCAAGGTCTCCTGGTCGAGCACGAGAAGTAGCGCCTGGAGGCGCTGCAGGGTGCGGTCCGTGCGCCATTCCTTGGCCAGCGCGACGGCGGCCTTGGCCAGGGATCCGCGGTATTCCTCGAGCTTGCCCTCGAACTTCTCAAACAGGGTCATCGCGTCGGCGACGGAGCCGGCAAATCCGGCGAGGACCCGCCCGCTGGCCAGTCGCCTGACCTTGCGCGCCTGATGTTTGAGGATGATGTTTTGCTCTTGTTGCGTAACCTGGCCGTCACTGGCCATCGCTGCCTTGCCGTCACGTCTGACTGCGATCACTGTTGTACCCTTGAACAATGGCAACCCCTCCTGGCCTTACTACGTCCGTTACGGCCGGTCCGGTTCGTCCTTTTGCGATGTCGGTTCAGATTCACGTCGAGGATGCGCCTTGAGGTAGACCCGCTGCAATTGCTCGACGGTAACCTTGGTGTAAATCTGGGTCGACCGCAGCGAGGCGTGGCCAAGCAACTCCTGGACGGCTCGCAGGTCGGCCCCGCCTTCGAGAAGGTGCGTGGCGAAGGTGTGCCGCCACGTGTGTGGACTGACCTCCTTGATCCTGGGGATGCCCCGCGCAGTGCGGCGCACGACACGATGCAGGCTACGCCTCGTGAGACGACCGCCGCGATGATTGAGGAACAGCGCCCCTTGGTGCGCGTCCGGTGGCCCCTTAGCCAGCAGTGCCGGGCGCGCATCCGCCAGGTAGCGCAGCAGTGCGCCAATGGCAGCGCCACCCACCGGAACCAGTCGCTCCTTGGCGCCCTTGCCCATCACCTTGACCAATCCCTCGCCAAGCTGGAGATCCACGACGTCAAGGCCGACCATTTCGCTGGCGCGGATGCCGGTAGCGTAGAGCGTTTCAACGATGGCGGTGTCCCGCAGCGAAACCGCCATCGACCGACCGTCAACGGGCGTCTCGACGATGGCCTTGGCCTCTGGTTTGGTCAGCGGGTACGGCAGCGACTTGGGCAGCCGCGGCGAGTAGACCCCCGCGGTCGGATCGGTGGCAATCAGCCCTTCCTGCAGGGCCCACTTAAAGAGCGAGCGGAGGCACGACAGCTTGCGGGCCGTGCTCCGCCGGACCACTCCTCGCTCCGCGAGCAGCGCAAGGTAAATGCGCACGGTCTCGACATCGACCTCAGCCCGCTGAGCTTGCCGGCAGATCGCCATGAACTGCTCAAGGTCGCGCCGGTAGGCCGCGACCGTGTTGGGGCTGGCGCCTCGCGCGCGCAGGTGATCGAGAAAACCATCAGCTAGACCTGGCAACGCGGCCGTAACCAGTGGCGTGGGCGCGCTCGCGCTGTCCGCCGCCGTCATGGGGCAATCGCGGCGGCGTAGGCCTCGATGGCAAGCAAGGAACGCTCGGCATGCAGGGCTGGCCGCTCGCGCCGGTGCGCTTTAACGGGCAACGGGGGCAATAGGGCCCAGTTGGCATTCATCGGCTGGAAGTCTGGCGTCGGCGCACTGCTCACGTAGTTGACCAGGGCCCCAATCACTGTCGTCGGCGGCGGGATGACATGCGAGCAGCCGCGCGCTGCGCGTGCGGCGTTGACTCCCGCCACAAGGCCCATGGCGATCGACTCTGTGTAACCTTCGACGCCGGTCAGTTGCCCGGCAAAAAACAGCCCAGGGCGCTTCCTGTGCTCGAGACCGGGCGTGAGCACCTCTGGTCCCCGGATGTACGTGTTGCGGTGCATCATGCCGTACCGGACAAATTCGGCTTCGTGCAGCGCTGGAACAAGCCGGAAGGCGTGTCGCTGCGCAGCGTAAGTCAGATTTGTCTGGCAACCGACCAGGTTTAACAGCTGCCCGGCATAGTCCTCGCGCCGTAATTGGAGGACGGCAAACGGCCGCAGGCCAGTGCGTGGATCCCGCAGGCCGACCGGCTTCAGCGGGCCAAACCGCAGGGTGTGCTCCCCCCGGCGGGCCATTTCCTCGACGGGCAGACACCCCTCAAAGAAGCGGTCATGCTCGAAATCCCGTAGCGGATGCTTGTCGCCGCCGATGAGCGCCGCCCAGAAGGCAGTGTACTGGTCTTGATCCATGGGGCAGTTGAGGTAATCGGCATCACCCGTGTCGTACCGCGAGGCCCAGTAACTAAGCTGAGGATCAACGCTGTCTGCCGTCACGATCGGAGCGATCGCGTCAAAGAAAGACAGGTTGGCCTTGCCGGTAACGGTGCTGATTGCCTCGGTCAAAGCCCCGCTGGTCAAGGGGCCAGATGCGATAATCGTCAGGCCTTGCTCGGGGATCTCGCGCAACTCACGCCGATGCACAACCAGGCCTGGCAGGGTGGCAAGCCGGCTGGCCACCTCGCGGGCAAAAAGCATGCGGTCGACGGCCAGCGCCTTGCCGGCGGGCACCTGTGCCACACCCGCGGCGGCGATGAGCAGCGAATCCAGCCGGCGGAGCTCTGCCTTAAGTAAGCCGGATGCGTTACCCAGCCCATCGGATCCGAGGGAGTTGCTGCAAACCAGCTCGGCCAGATGCTCCGTGCGGTGCGCAGGCGTCGATACGGTTGGGCGCATCTCCCAGAGCTCCACGGCGACACCGCGGCGTGCGATCTGGTAGGCGGCCTCGCACCCGGCAAGGCCGCCGCCAGCAACCAAGACGCGCGGGCCGGTGGTCACAGGCTACGACACCTCGTCCGCTGGTTCGGCGGCCGCCGCGTCATCCTCGCCCTGTCCGGAGCTGAGCCCTGGCAGGGACTTGGCGGTGAAGTCGCATTGCTCGCTTGCGCAGGCATAGAAGACCCCGTCGGCCTTGGAGCGCTTTTGGACGAGGAACGTCCCACACTTCGGGCAGACCTGGGCAAGCGGCTTGTTCCAGCTGGTAAAGGTACACTCCGGGTATCGCTCGCAGCCGTAAAACTTACGGCCGCGCTTGCTCTTCTTTTCGAGGACCGCGCCCCCGCACAGAGGGCAGTGGGCGTCCACCTTCTTGACCAGGGGTTTGGTGTTGCGACACTCGGGAAAGCCCGGGCACGCCAGGAACGGACCAAACCGGCCATGCCTGATCACCATGTTGCGGCCGCACTTGTCGCACACAACGTCGGTCTCCTCGACCGGTACCTTGACCCGCTCAAGGTTGGTCTCGGCAGCCTCGATCGTCGCCGCGAAGGGACCGTAGAACTGCTGCAGCAACGCGATCCAATCAACCTGCCCTTTTTCGACTTGGTCAAGCTGGGCCTCCATCCCGGCGGTGAAGTTGACGTCGACGATCGTCGGGAAGTGGTTGCGCAGCAGGTCCGTGACGGTTTCGCCGAGCGGCGTCGGGTGGAAACGACGCTCCTCCTGACGCACATATCCGCGCTGCTGGATGGTGTCAATAATCGGGGCGTAGGTGCTCGGCCGCCCGATACCCAACTCCTCCAACGCCTTGACCAGGCTCGCCTCACTGTAGCGTGGCGGCGGCTGGGTGAAGTGCTGCTTTGGGTCCAGGCGCTGCAGATTGAGCAGGTCTGCCGGAGCGAGCTCTGGCAGGATCGCCTTGTCTTGCTCATCTTCTTTGGGTTGGTCTTCCCTGGTCTCGGTATAGACAGCCTGGAAGCCAGGAAACCGCACGGTCTGACCGGTCGCGCGGAAGGTATAGTCGTTGGCAGCGATGTCCGCGCTGACCGCATCAAAGACGGCGGCAGCCATCTGACTGGCGACAAAGCGCTCCCAGATCAGCCGGTACACACGGTATTGGTCGCCGGTCAAGAATGGCTTGACCTCATCCGGCAGGCGCTCGATACCGGTTGGCCGGATCGCCTCGTGTGCGTCCTGTATCGATGGCCCCTCCGCGGTTGGACGGGCCCGCCGGCCCTTGCCGAGGTAGGCAGGACCAAATTGGCTAGTTATGTAATGTTGCGCCTGCGTGACAGCCTCGTCAGCCACCCTGGTGCTGTCGGTGCGGATGTAGGTGACCAGACCAGTCCGGCCCTGCGCACCGAGGTCCAGTCCCTCATAGAGCTGCTGGGCAGCCTGCATGGTCCGCCTGGCGCCGAAACCGTGCCGGCGCGAAGCCTCCTGCTGCAACGTGCTCGTCGTAAACGGGGCGGCTGGCTGCCGGCGACGCTCCCGCCGGTCTACCTTGGTAACCCGATAACTCGCGCCCTGCAGGCCAGCTAGCGCTGCTTGTGAGGCGGCCTGGTCGCCCAGCTTGATCTTTTTGCCGTGGTGGGCAATGAGACGAGCCGGAAAAGCCGCCGCCGGAGCATCTTGCTGCCGGGTAAGCCATGCCGTGAGCGACCAGTACTCCTCGGGAACGAAGGCCCTGATCTCCAGCTCGCGGTCAACGACAAGCCGCACCGCGACCGACTGGACGCGGCCGGCGGACAGCCCGCGCTGGACCTTGCGCCAAAGCAGCGGGCTGAGCTTATACCCGACCAACCGGTCGAGAACTCGCCTGGCCTGTTGCGCATTGACCCGATCAACGTCGATCTGCCGTGGCTGGGCAACGGCCTGCCGTACCGCGTCGGCGGTGATCTCCTGGAACGTAATCCGGCACCGACAGGCACCGAGATCGAGCGCGTTGGCGAGATGCCAGGCGATCGCCTCTCCCTCGCGGTCAGGGTCGGTCGCGAGCAGGACTTCCTTGCTCTCCTTTGCCGCGGCGCGCAGCTCGTTGAGGATCTTGGTCTTGCCACGGATCGTGATGTACTTGGGCTTAAACCCGTCATCGACGTCCACGCCGAGCTGACTCTTGGGCAGGTCGATCACATGCCCGACCGAAGCCTTGACCCTGTACTTGCGGCCAAGGAATTTTTCAATCGTCTTTGCCTTGGCAGGCGACTCGACGATAATCAATGGTTTAGCCAACTGCACACCTCCGGTATCATCGAGCGGACCGATCCTCGCGCAAGCTGTACAGCCCGCCGGGCCACCTGGCGATCCTGCCCCGCAACTCGAGCAAAACAAGCTCTGCCCGCAGGCGACCTGGCTCAGCCTGGCAGTCGGCCAACAACTGATCCTCGCGCCGCGGCCCGCGCATCAGAGCCATTAGCACGGTCTGGGCAAGAGCCGAACCCATCGGCGTATCCTCGCCCTGCGCACCGGCAGATGCGCGCTCACCCGGGCCCTCGCCGGCGGACGCCAAGCCAAGCGCCGCGAGAACATCCTGCGTGCTCTGCACGAGTCCCGCGCCATCCCGAATCAGCTCGTTGACCCCCGACGATCCGGGATCCCCCACCCGTCCGGGAACCGCGAGGACATCGCGCCCATAATCCGCGGCAAACCTGGCCGTCAACATGGCGCCGCTCCGGCGGCCCGCCTCACAAACCAGAGTGACCAGTCCCAATGCGGCGATCAGCCGGTTGCGGGCCACAAAGTTGCCGGCAAGCGTCGGCGACCCCGGAAAGTACTCGCTCAACAAGGCCCCGCCACACTCGATGCGTGCTGCGAGCGGCTCGTGCTCGGCCGGATAAATCCGGTCAAGCCCTCCCGCCAGCACTGCCAGGCTACGCCCACCGGCCGCTAAGGCTGCCGCGTGCGCTGCACCGTCGATCCCGAGGGCCAGGCCGCTGACGACCGTTACCTTAGCCCTGGCAAGGCCCGCCGCAATTTTGGTGGTGACCCAGCGCCCATAGGGAGATGCGCGGCGTGTCCCGACGATGGCACAGGCCAGACGATCGGCCTCGACAAGCTCGCCCCTAATATACACTACGAGCGGAGGGTCGTGCATCGCGGCGAAACCGCCCGGGTAAGACTCATCGCCGGCAAAGACCGCCTCGATTGCGTGTCGCTTAAGCCTCGCCACGCACTCATCGGGGTCCGTGACCGCCCGCGCCGCCAGCAGTCGCGGGTGATAGGCAGTTGGGATCCCTGCCGCTACCAGGCTCCGAGCAAAGTCGGACCACGCGGCCTCAAAGCACCCGGCGGCGCCAACCAGCTGGCGCGCCCTGACCGGGCCGATGCCCGGCAGCGACATGATGGCTATCGCATAGCTGCGATCTCCGGCGGCGACTGCTGGGAGCGGCCCTACGGCGGTCATATCGGGCGAAATCCTCCTGTAAGTTAATACCAGGAGGTTGCCCGCGTCCGGGGCATCTACCTGCTGAGCGCCCCGGACGGATGTGCGACGAATTTCGACAGCGCCGGGAGCCGGTTAGGTAGCGGTTTCCTGGAGACGGAACTGCATCTCATAGAGATGCGAGTAAAGGCCGCCGCGCTCCAGCAACTCCTCGTGTGTGCCTCGATCAACGATGCGGCCAGCGTCGATCACGACGATCTGATCCGCGTTGCGAATCGTGGATAAACGGTGAGCGATGATCACTGACGTGCGGCCATGCATGAGGCGCTCCAGCGCGGTCTGGATCAACACCTCTGTGTAGGCGTCGACGCTGGAGGTCGCCTCGTCGAGCACCAGGATACGGGGATCCGCAAGCAACGCCCTGGCAAAGGAGATCAACTGCCGCTGCCCGACCGACAGCTTGCCGCCGCGCTCCCGCACCTCGGTGTTATAGCCGTCCGGCAGGCGCATGATGAACTCGTGGGCACGCACCGCCTTGGCGGCATCAAGGATATCCTCCTCGGTCGCCTCAGGCCGGCCGTAGCGGATGTTGTCCCGCACCGTACCGGAGAACAAAAAGGTGTCCTGCAGTACGATGCCCATGTTGCGGCGCAGCGAGCGCATCGTTACGGCACGGGTGTCGACCCCGTCAATCCTGATCGCACCGCCAGTCGGGTCGTAGAATCTCGCCAGCAGGTTGATCATTGTACTCTTGCCCGCACCGGTCGGCCCGACGATCGCGGTCCGCGTGCCGGCCGGGACGGCGAGATGGATGTTGCGCAGGACGTCCTGTCCGCTTTCGTAGGCAAAGGTCACGTCATCGTAGAGGATGTTGCCCTCCACTCGCCCGATGTCGATGGCGTCCGGCCGATCCACGACCTCAGCCGGCGTGTCGATGATCTGGAAGATCTTCTCGCACGCCGCATTGGCCGCCTGAAGCTCGTTGTAGACCATGGTCAGGTCACGGATCGGGTGGAAGAACCGGCCGACGTAAAGCATGAAGGCAACAATCACGCCGGCCTCGACCTCGCCGGCGCCGAACAACCTGCCGCCGTACCACAGGACCAGGGCGGTACCCATCGAGCCGATGAATTCGACAATCGGGACAAAGACGGAGAACACTGACACTGCTTCCATGTTGGCCTGCATGTTCTCCTGGTTGGTCTGGTCAAAGCGCGCCAGGTTGGTCTGCTCGCGGGCAAAACTCTGGGTCACCCGGACGCCGCTGATGCTCTCCTGCAGGTTGGCGGTTACATTGGCAATCTGGGTGCGGACCTTGCGGTATGCTTTGCCGGCGCGGACGCGGAAGGCATTGGCGACCAAGAACAGCACCGGGATGGTGATAAACGAGATCAAGGCCAGCTTGACATTCATCGTCAGCATCAGGACAACGATGCCGCCAAGCGTGACGACGTCGCTGACCACGCTGAGGATGCCGCCGGAAACCAACTCCTGTACCGCGCCAACGTCGTTGACGACCCGGGAAATCAGGACTCCGGCCGGGGTCCGGTCAAAGAACTTGAACGTCAGCTTTTGCAGGTGCGCAAAGAGATCACGGCGCAGATCAAAGATTACGCTCTGTCCGACCCGTGCGATCGCCAGCTGGCGGAGGAAGTTGGCGCCCCAGCTAACCGCATACACGGCAAGGTAGAGCCCTGCGATCAGCAACAGCCCCTGGTAGTCGCCCATCAAGATGTAGTCGTCAACCGCGGTACGGATCAGCCATGGCCCCGCCAGGCCAGCCCCGGTCGAGATGAGGATCATAACCAGGCCGAGCACAAACTGGCCGAGGTAGGGCCGCACATAGCGCAGCAGCCGACGCAGGATATCGGGATTAATCGCCTTCATGTCTTCATCGGTCGCAGGACCATGAAAGTGGTAGCCCATCAGCGATCACCTCCCTCAACGTCAGCCGGTCGGTCGACGGACGCGTCATGCGCGTCGTCTTCCTGGTGACGCAGCTGGAGATCATAAATGCTCGCGTAGATCCCTCCGGCGGCCAGGAGGCCCTCGTGCTTGCCCCTCTCAACGATCCGTCCGTCGTCCAGCACGACGATCTCGTCGGCATTTTTGATCGTTGACAGCCGTTGCGCGATCACGATCGTCGTGCGGTCGCGCATCAGGTTGGTCAACGCCTGCTGGATCAAGTATTCGGTTTCCGTATCCACGTTGGAGAGCGAGTCATCAAGGATCAGTATCTTGGGGTTGAGGAGCAGCGCCCGCGCGATTGCCAGCCGCTGCTTCTGTCCGCCGGACAGGCCGACGCCGCGCTCACCGATCGCGGTGTCGTACCCCTTGGGCAGCGAGACGATGAAGTCATGGATGTGGGCGGCCTTGGCGGCTGCGACGATCTCTCCCTCGGTGGCCCCGGCACGTCCATACGCAATGTTCTCGCGAATACTGGCGGAGAAGAGGAACGTCTCCTGGAGCACGATGCCGATTTGCTGGCGCAGGCTGTTGAGGGTGACCCCCTTGATGTCATGCCCGTCGATCAGCACCTGTCCCTTGGTCGGGTCGTAGAACCGCGGCACCAGGTTGATGATCGATGACTTGCCCGAGCCGGTAGCGCCAAGCAGGGCGACGGTCTGGCCAGGCTGGACCTCAAGGTTGATGTCCCGCAGCACCAAGGCGTCAGGCGTACCTGAGTAGCCAAAGCTCACATCGCGCAATTCGACGTGCCCCGCAACCCGCGGCAACGCGACGGCACCGGGCTCATCTTGGATCTCGGGCATCTCGTCCAGGATCTCAAACACCCGCTGGCCGGACGCCGTCGCCCGTTGGGCCAGGCTAACGATCAAACCGAGCATGCGCATTGGTTGCATCAACTGGCCGAGGTAGGCCGTAAACGCGACCAGGGTGCCGATCGTCAAGACATTGCTGATCACCAGACGTCCGCCGTAGAGGAGGACGACCGCCACGCCAACGTTGCTGAGAAACTCCATTAGCTGAATGTACAGCGCGTGCAGGCGCACCGCCGTCAATTGCTTTTGGTGATAGGCCTGGTTTTCGACCGCGAACTTGGCCTCTTCCTCATCTTCGCGTGCAAACGCCCGGACCACGCGGACACCGGTGATGTTCTCCTGCAGCACCGCGGTCATCGATGCGACCTGCGCCTGGATTGCCCAATAGGCCGGCCTGACCTTGCGGCCGAATTGCGCGACTGCCCAGGTCAGGCCGGGGAGCATCGCCAGGGACGCGATGGCCAAGCCTGGGTGGTACCGCACAAGGATCACGATGACGGAGACAAGCAGCAAGGCATTTTCGGCAAGCCCGATGATCCCGCGCGAAAGAAAACGCCGGAGCGTCTCCACGTCACCCGTGACCCGCGACATCAACTGCCCCGTGTGCGCTTCGTCGTAGAAGCTAAACGAGAGAGTCTGCAGGTGGTTGTAGAGGTCGTTGCGCAGGTCGTAGATGACTCGCTGGCACATGTACTCCATCGAATACCGGTCGAGAAAGCGGATAAAGCCGCCGAGCAAAGCCATCAGCATTACCAGGCCAACCATGCGTAGCAGCACCTGGCTATCCTGGCCGATGATGCCCTGGTCGATGGCCGTCTGAGTCAGCCGCGGCACTATGAGCCTTGTGTAAAGGCCGACGGTCATCGCCGCCAGGCCCAGCAGAGTCCACCGCCAGTACTTGAGAGTGTACCGCAGCAGCCGCATTAAGATCGTCAAACCGGATCCCCCATCCACATCGGCCTCGGATTACTTTGCCTAACTAAAATAGCTTACTACAAAGGACAGAGGATTCCTCCGGTTATTGCACGGGCCCTAAATACCGATGGCGCCCGGTGGTCAACCGGGCGCCATCGGATCCTCAACCGCGCGGCTCAAAAGACTTCGACGTTCTCCTGCGGCACGGTGATAATCTGGCCATCCTGCAGGCGTACCCTGACGACACGCGCAACGGCCTCCGTCTCAAGGCGCTCGGGCTCGGTTGGTACGGCAATGATCTCGCCCCAGAGCCCAAAGTAGGGCTTGCGCAGCATGCGCACGACCGCTCCGGCCGTCAAATCGTCGGTTGATGGCGCTTGCCCGGTGGCGGTAGCGGGGACGGTTTCGGGCACGTGGGATTGACCACGGTCACCAGGCCGGGGATCAAGCGAGATGATCAACTCTGGACGGATCACGCCTGCACGCACCTGGGTGGTGCCGTTAAGGGAGACCAATTTGCCCGCATGCTCCCGCAGGAGGTCAAACGTCCAATCAGCCATTGGCATGGTGCCGAATCCCTCGGTCAACACGATGGAGAGAGGTACATCTTCCTGGCCGGTAATGCCGACCGTGATCTCTTGTCCGGCGTAGGCCACCAGGTCCATCTGGTCGATGCCGCCGGCCACCACTCCGCGCGCACCCCCGGCGACCGCTCGGCGCAATCCCTCGGCCGTGATCTTGGCGCCAGCCACAATGACCTGGTCGCGCAGCTCGCCGCCCAGATCGGCAGCGTCCACCACGGCATGGTTGTCGGGGGCAACGATCCGGAGATATCCCCAGTTTTCAAACCCCACGCCAAAGACGCCCTGCACATAGGCCGCCTCACAGCTGATGACCGCGCCGTACTCCGGCACCACCGACGTAACCTCACCGCGAAGGTATGCGTCAACCATCGTCGGCCTTGCCGGTCGCACGATCGTCACCGCGCCGGTGCGGGTGTCGATCTTTTCGATGATGCCGCTGATCGGCGCGTATGAGTAGTCGATGCCGGCGACGCCAGGACTGTCGGCAAGGGCCTCCCCCTGCTTGACCTCGTCGCCCTCGCGAAAGCGCATATACATCCTCAAGGTTGCCGGCCACACATCCAGTTGCTTGGCGACAGGCACTACTGCAATCGGCAGGGCGGACTTGGGCGCCTCACGGATCAGCAGGCGTCCGTAGGCGCGCGAGACAAACTCAATCGTACCGTCGACCGGCGACTTGACCTGCAAGACCTCGCCAAAGACACCGCGCGATATCTGCGCCAGCACATCACCGGTCTGGACCCGCTCTCCGATCCGCTTTTGCATCGCCTTGGTGACGTCCGCTGGCAAAAGACGCTGCCTGAACTCCTGGTTGAGGTCAATCACGTATGGGTCGCCCGGCAACATCTCCGCCTTGGCGACGATGAGATCTGGCTGCACGAGATCGCCGACCTTGACCAGGACTTCGCCCGGAATCGGCAGGAGCCGCTCCCGGGTGATCACGGTCCGCCGGAGGACCTTGGCATTGTTTGGCGCGGCCATCAGCGACCACCTCCCGCATAGGCCTTTTGATACCGTGCCAGAAGCGCCTGGTCATAGCCATCCACGGCCGCCAGCCATTCGAGGACTCGCGCCGCCCGCTGATCCGCACGCACAGGGAAAGCGATCGGCCGACCCCGACCGTCAATGATCAGCCCGACCTCCCCGCCGGCGACCTCACCTTCCACGCGCCTGCCCGGCCCCGCACCCATATCCACGCCGCGCCTCGGCTCGACCGTAAACCCGGCTCGCTCATTTGCGCCCAGGGGCAGCCGGATTAGCTGGCCGCCACGCAGCTCGATGCGCTCGCGCCGGCCATCCGGCAGCGACAGGGAAACCACCGCCAGAAGTTCTCCGGACCGCGCGCCGGCCTTGGGGGCAATGCAAGATCCCAATGGGACCAGGCAGTCGCGGAGCAGGACCTCTAATGCCACGTCTGGCCGCACATCCGAAATTGCGCCGAGATGAGGCATCATGAACACGCTGTCAACAAACAGCCGTGAGACTCCCTCCGGCTGAATTGCGTCGATCAGCATCATCATTGCCTGTGAGCGGCGTGGCGCGTTGGAGAGCACTCCCCCGCTGCCCACGATCACGTCGAGCTGCGAAAGGTGGACCAGTGGCTGGCCCGTCAACTTCTGATCAAATACGTCATCAAAAGTCCGTTTTTGCTGCACACCGCGCAGGGTGACGGCAAGTTTGCTGTGGCTGTCAAATGACAGGCGAATCGCCTCGCGCGCGATCGCGTGCTCGAAGGCAAGCTCGTCGATCGTCTGCGGCAGCGTAGTCGGACGGATCATTTTGTTGGCAGTCCAATTGCGTAGATCGCGCTCGGTCAGCGCGAACGGCAGCCAACGCATGACCCGCTCGATCCCGCTCTCGGCAAGTACGTTGGCCAAGCTATAGCTCATACCCAGGTTGGCGCTCACGCTGCGATGGAAGGCGCCGTTCATCACCGAAAACACGTCTGTGGTTGCTCCGCCGATGTCCACCGCGAGAATGTTGACCTGATTGGTTTCGGCAAGTTTGCGCAGGATCTTACCAACCGCCATCGGGGTCGGCTGGATCCGGCTGTCAGTCATTGCCAACAGGCTCGGATACCCTGGCGCCTGAGCCATTACGTGCTGCAGAAAGACGTCGTGGATGGCCGCCCTTGCCGGCTCGAGCACTTCCTCGTCCAGCTTGGGCCGAATGTTGTCGACAACCCGCACATCCATGATCTCGCCGAGGACGTCCTCGACGTATTCGCGTGCCTTGATGTTGCCGGCGTAGATCACCGGAACCCTCACATTGCCGCCAAGGCGCGGCCTCGGGTTGGCCGCCGCGATGTATTCCGCAATCGCTGCGACGTGACTGATATCGCCGTTGTCGGTGCCGCCGGACAAGAGGATCATGTCCGGCCGCATCTCTTTGAGCCGGCGAATGCGCTCGACAACGAGCCGCGCGTCGTCAATTGAAACGACATCCATGACGATCGCACCAGCGCCAAGTGCACAGCGCTGCGCGCTCTCCGCGGTCAGGGTCTTGATAATGCCGGCGACCGTCATCTGCAGGCCGCCACCAGCGCTGCTTGTGGCGACAAAGAGGTCCACGCCCTTGCCATCTGTTGCGGGGATAACCAGTTGGCCGTCCGACAGTAGGTGACGGCCAGAGGACTGCTCTAGCCTACGTAAGGCATTATGAACGCCGACCATGACGTCTTCGTGCGGTGACTCCACGGTGGTAGGGGCCTCGCCTCGTGCAGCGAGCCGGAAACCATCGGTGCCGCGCTCAATCAGGATGGCTTTGGTGGTAGTACTGCCGACGTCTGCGGCGAGGATCGCGGAGAGTTGGTCCATGGGCGATACCTCCTGCTCTGAAGCGTTGGCCGCCACTAGTGCGCTTGCAGCCGCCTTCTACTTCCTGTTACCGATCTAGTACGACACGTGCCAGATTATGTTTCGCAACCGGAACCAGTCGAAACCGCCCGCGCCCGTCATGCTCTCCCCCTAATCTCGCCTAAGGTAGAGGTCGATCCAGTCAAATCGATTGCCAACCGGCGGCCGAACACCGGCCAACCTCGGCGAGAACCAGATAGCGCCCGCCTGCTGCAGAATGCCGGTTGCCACCGAATCCGCACGGATCTGAGCATCTGCCTTGCGATAGGCCGTCGCGCGGGCAACGGGGTCCATTGTGCTGCGGGCGGTCTCAAGCAGCTCATCCGTTGCCGTGCTGCGGTAGCCGGCGCGGTTGGATGCGCCGACCCAATCCGAATGAAACAGATAATAAAGGGCATCGGGGTCGGGCCAATCGTATTGGAGGAGCCAGGCATTTGCCGAGCCGGCGACAAGATCCGTCACGTTTGTCCGCCGTGGGGCGACCAAACGTACGGCGATCCCCGCGGAGCGCCATGCGTCTGCAACCTGTTGGGCGAGGCCGGCCCACCATGCGTCATCCTCGTAGGTTGCGAGGCGCAGTTCGAGAACCTGCCCGTCACGTCGCAGCATCCCGTCATCGCCAGCGCGCCAACCGGCGCTCGCCAGCATCCTGATCGCAGCGTCGGGTTTGGTCACTGGCACCGCGACTGAGTCTGCGCCCGGCTTGCCGGCGGCCACGAGCGATGCGGTCGAAATCCACGGGACTCCAGCCTGCGCGGCTAGCACCGTACGCGGAAGCAGAACCAGGACAGCCTCACGCACCGCACGGTCTGCCAACTGCCCACCGGTCGCAGCCGAGATGGTCATGTACATCACGGCGTCACCGCCGGTCCGGTACTCCCGCCAATCGTCCGGGCGAGCAATGGCGGCACGCCCAGCCAATCCGGTTGGCGGCCACCAAACCAGATCCGCCCCGGCGACGATGGCCTGCCCGACGGCCGAGTCGCCGTCGAAGAGGTTAATGTTGACTCGCTCCGGGTACGCCGCACCAGGATTAGCGGCACCGGAAGGCGGCCAGGCATACTCCGCGTAAGGCAGAAGGACGTAGTGGGTCGCTGCAGTTTCCGCAAGGCGGTACGGTCCGCTGCCGAGCACTTCTCCGGCCTGCAGTGAACTCCCTTGGGATCCCGCGTCGTCCAGCGTCGCCAGCGTCGACGGTGCCATAATGGCCAGACGTGGGTCTGCCAGCGCCGTCAAGACCGGCGGAAAACGTTGATCGTACGCAATGGTCACCGCAAGGCCGGTCGCGCTTACATCTCTCACTGGACCGAGCAGTCGCGCAACCGGAAACAAGGCTGGGCCACCCGTCGCGACCCGCCACAGGTTGGCAGCGACCGCGGCCCCATCCACCGGGGTGCCGTCATGAAATGTCATCCCTGTGCGCAAAACCAGGGTGATGCTCAGCCCGTCGGCGGCAAAGCGCCACTCATGGGCAAGGCCAGGCTCCGGAACCCCGTCGTCTCCCAGACTGAGCAGTGTGTCGAACACGGCCGTATGCAGCGGAGTTGCGAACATCGATCGATGCGGGTCAATTGTGCCGTAGGCGGCCGGAATGGCAGCGGTCAGAGTCCCCCCTGCCCGGCCAGCGATGCGCCCTTGCGTGCAACTACCGACCAACAGGACGATGATGAACAGCACTGCCACCCGACGATGACGGTCAGTACGACAAGGACCAAACAGGATTGATCAACCTCCGAAGATGTCCGGCGAGGGTACCCGCACCAGAGCCATGGCTTTCGGCAGGAACCCGGCGCGTACCTGCCAGGCCATCGCTAGCCCGAAGCTTGCCCCCGGCGCGTACGATAGGCGGCCGCCTCTGCGACATGCTCCACATCAACACTGTCCTGCCCAGCTAAATCCGCGATGGTGCGGGCAACGCGCAGCACCGACAGATAGCCCCTGGCGGAAAGCCCCAACTCGCGATGAACCTCTCCCAGCACCTCTCGTGCGCCACTGCTTAGAGCGGCGGCAGCAATGACCGAGGAATCGGGCGCGGTACCGTTGCGGAACCCTTTGCCATAGCGGGCAGCAGCGCGCCCCCACGCAAGCGCAACCACGGTACGGTGGTGGCCAAGCCGATCACTGGGGGCGACCACCCCCTCCCCTACCGGGACGGTTGCGCAAGGCACCGTAGCGCGGTCGCGCCCTGCACCCTCGCCGCCCCCATGAAGTCCGTCGAGATCATACAGGTCCGGACCGAGCACCTCGACCTGGAGATCCAGCCGGTCCATAAGCGGGCCCGAGAGCCGCCGCCAAAACGCCGCCCGCGCCGTCGCGGAGCAGGTGCATGCTGCGCCCACGCTGCCAGTGCGGCCACAGGGGCATAGATTTGAGGTCGCTGCCACCTGAAACCACGCCGGTACACGAAGTGGTGTAACATCGGCGCGCAACTCCACCCAGTGACGGTCCATGCACAGGCAAAGAGCAGTGAGGACCTCCGCGCGATGGTGGCCCAGCTCATCCAGGACCAATACGCCTCGGTGGGCCAATGACGCTTCGCCGATCATGAAGGGTCGCCCCCGGCCCAGCAGTCCGCCGAGACTTATCCCGGTCAGTGGCTCGCGCAACGGGCGAACTGCTGCAGGAAGCCGGTCCTCCTCATGCCGACTGCCGTCCGCGGGTGGACGGAGGGCGACCATCGCAGTGATCTCAAGGAGCTCATCGTTGTCGGGCGGCGGCAATAGCGCGTGAATCGAGCGCGCGAGAAGGCTCTTACCCGCACCTGGCGGCCCTAGGAAGCAGCAATGGTGTCCGCCCGCCGCCGCAATCAAGGAAGCCCGCACCGGTCCGGCCAGTCCTGCAATCGACGCAAAGGCACTCTCGCTCTTGGCCAGGGCAACGGAGGTGACGGACTGAGCAGGGCGAGGCGCCGCCGTCGTCGGCCCCGTCGTCAGCAGCTCAGTCAAGGATCGAACGACGCGAACCCGAATGCCAGCCAGACACGCGAGGTCGGCATCCTCCGGCGAGACGATCACCTCGCTATGCCCTGCCTTGCGTGCGGCCACCGCAAAAGGCAGCACTCCCGGCGCTGATCGAATCAGCCCATCAAGTCCCACCTCGCCCCAGAACGCGGATGTCGACTCCGGCGCCATAGCCAGGTGACCTGTGGTGACCAATAGCCCTGCGGCAATCGCCAGATCCAGAGATGCGCCGTGCTTAGGCAAGTCTGCCGGCGTGAGGCTAACCACGATCTGCCGCGGCGGCAAACGGCACCCCGCAGCAGCCATGGCGGATCGGACACGCCGCGCAGCCTCTTGCACCGTCCTCCCTGCCAGGCCAACAATCTCGATCCCTGGCAGACCACCACGCATGCTGACCTCGACGCCAACCAGCCTACCCTCGATCCCGACCAGGACGCCTCCTGTGATCATCACGCCCCGCGTCGCTCAGAATGCATCGCGCAGGATGTCGACCTTGGTCGGTTGGCCAGATCGGTCAAGTCTGACGACCACGACGTCAAACCTGCAGACGGTGTCCACCGGTCGCTCAGTATCCTTTAGATAGGAAATCGCTAGGCGACGAAGCCGATGTTGCTTGCGTAGGTCGACCGCCTCGCCAGCTCGTTGCAGCGCCATGCTGCCGCGACGAGCCTTGACCTCAATGAACGCCATCGTCTCGCCGTCTTTGGCCACGATGTCGATCTCACCGTAGCGCGAGCGAACGTTACGCGCTATGGGCTGGTATCCCAATTGAAGAATGTGACGATGCGCCGCAGTCTCGGCGGCGCGCCACGCAAGAACCAACTCTTTGGAGGCCGGAACCGTCCCGGCAACTGGCTGTCCGTTGACCATCGCGGTCACCTCCCTTGCAGTGTGTAATTCCATGAATTACCAACTGCACCTGCTGAGCTGACCCCCGGGCGGCGGCTAAATTTTGGCAACTGCGGCCTATGGAGCCACAGAGGCAACAAGGAAGGACCTGTGCGGAGCGAAGAGATGGTGTGTGCGCCATGGCGACACAGCCGAGGCCGGCGACCGTTTCACTGGTGAACGGCCCCCACCCTTGAGTTCGTCACTATGAAACACTTTTGGTTTTGTTCGCCACCATGAAACAGCCGAGGCCGGCGACCGTTTCACTGGTGAACGGCCCCAGCCCTTCAGTTCGTCACTATGAAACACTTTTCGTTTTGTTCGCCACCATGAAACAGTCAGAGCCGGTGACCGTTTCACTGGTGAACGGCCCCGGCCCTTGAGTTCGTCACCATGAAACACTTTTCGTTTTGTTCGCCGCCACGACACAGCCAGAGCCGGCGACTACCGCGCGGAAGCGACAAACGGCCCCTTCAGGGCAGGAGATGCCGCCAACGGAAGGAGAGCCGATGGATCGGGCACGGACCGAGGCGCCCAAGGGCTGCGACATGCTCAGGGGTCGGGTAACCTTTGTGTTGGGCAAACCCGTAGCCGGGGTAGACGGCATCCATGGCGGCCATTTGCTCGTCTCGGTGGCACTTGGCGAGTATCGAGGCGGCGGCGATCGAAGGGCATTTGGCGTCGCCCTGTGGTATTGCCGCATGTGCCCAACCAAGGCCGCTAACGGGGAGGCCGTCGACAACTGCTGCCGCCGCCTCGATCGCGAGACCAGCAAGGGCGCGGCGCATGGCCGCATGACTTGCGACTAGGATGTTGGTCCGGTCGATCTCGGCCGGTGAGGTTTCGGCGATGGCCCAGCCAATGGCATGATCGCGGATGGCAGTTGCGAGGTCAGCGCGCGCTGCGGGTGAAAGCGCTTTGGAGTCGTTGAGCCGCGGCAGGTAGAGACCGACGGGCAAGATCACGGCGGCGGCGACGACTGGGCCGGCAAGCGGCCCGCGTCCGGCTTCATCGAGGCCGGCAACGTTGCCCTGCCAGCCGTGCGATTGACTCACCGCAAGCTCAAACTGCCACATCTGAGCGACGCGGCGGCGGTCAGCTTCGGGCGTAAGGCGAGGCACTCACTCCGACTCCTCTTGGCGTTCGGCGGCCGGTGGCTGCTCCAGCGAGATGCGACCGAGGCCGCCACGGCGAAACTCGGCGATGAGCATCGCAGCGGCATGAGGTAGCGAAGGCCGACCGCCAGCCTCCAAAGCCCCCCGCCGCAACGCCCATGCGGTAAGCCAGTCGAGCGCGGTCGGCTCAGCCACCGATGCCACCGGCGCGTCGGCGCCGATGCGCAACAGCGCCGTCAACCGCTCCCGCGACATCGATGACTGCAAAAACCTGATCAAAAAGGCTGCCGCGTCAACTTCGCTAAACGCGCCGTCGGGCAGGATACCGAGCAGAGAAAGGATGGCGACCTCGTCCTGGTCACGTGGGGCTGGCGGCAACACCCCTGGCAAATCGAGCAGCCAGATACTGCCGGGCAGGACGATCCATTGCTGGCCGCGGGTGAGCCCCGGCCGGGCACCGGTTTGGGCTTTGTGCCGGCCGCCAATCAGATTGAGGACAGACGACTTGCCGACGTTGGGGACGCCGAGTGCGGCTACTTTGATCGACCGCTTGGGCTGGCTGCGATCCGACATGCCGCGGATCGCTTCGATCAGCGAGCGGGCCTGCGACCGCGCCGTCTGCCCGCTGGCAACAGCGTCGGCCGCAACGGCAGGCACACCGAGCATATCGATGCTGTGGCGACGCCAGGCGGCGGTCACGGACGGATCCGCGAGGTCGGCCTTGTTGAGGATCATCAGGCGCGGTTTGCCATCCAGGACAGTGGCCAAGCCGTGCCAACGACAAGTGCGAGGCGCGCGCGCGTCGACGACTTCTAACACCAGATCGAGGTGCTCCAGGTGACGGTCGAGGAATCGCCTGGTCCGGGCCATCAATCCCGGATACCAGTTGGCCGTTTGGGGGGCCATCAGCGGTTAATGGATCAGCCCGAAAAGGCTGACCGGCCAGTAGATCAAGAATGCCTTGCCGCGCAGGTTGACAAGCGGCACCGGACCGAAGTAGCGACTGTCCTCGCTGTTGCGCCGGTTGTCGCCCATGACAAAAACGTGCTCCGGAGGCACGGTGACTGCGCCATAGTCGCCGTAGCTGTCGGGATAGGCAACGTAGGTTTCCTCGATGAACTCGCCGTCAACAAAGACACGGCCATCCCGGATCTCAACGGTCTCTCCCGGCAACCCGATCACGCGCTTAATGAAGTCGCGCGTCGGGTCGCGGGGGTAGGCAAAAACAACGATATCACCGCGCTCAGGCTCGTGAATGCGGTAAACGACCTTATTGACAAATAGCCGCTCCAGCTCATGCAGGGTGGGCTCCATCGAGGGACCAAGTACGACAAACGTCTCGACGACAAAACCGCGCACCGCAAAAGCAAGAACGACGGCGATGAGGATAGTCTCCGCGATTTCGCGGACTGCCCTACGTGTAGCCGTCGCCGTCATCTTGCGCGAGCCCCCTTTGATTGCAGGCCGGGGCCCAATCTAATTAGTCCCTGCGCTCCCGGATCCGTGCCGCCTTGCCCTTAAGTCCACGCAGGTAGTATAGCTTGGCGCGCCGTACCCGGCCGCGCCGTGCGACCTCGATCTTGGCCAACCGGGGCGAGTGGACCAAAAAAGTCCGCTCGACGCCAATGCCGAAGGAAACTCGCCGGACAGTAAAAGTCTCGTCCAAGCCGCCGCCCTTGCGATCAATGACTACACCCTCGTAGACCTGGATCCGCTCGCGCCCGCCCTCAACAACCTTAGCGTGCACTCGAACCGTGTCACCGGGCCGAAACTCCGGGATATCTTGCCGAAGATACTGCTGTTGTACCATCTGAACCAGGTCCATCTTGGGCCCCCCTCTCAAACATGGCGATTATATCACACGCATTGGAACGCAACACTACTAAAGCTGCACCATGGTGCGCTGGGTCGCCGGTCGCCGTGCCTCGCGGTACGGACCGGCTAGCGGTGCCGTGCAAGAAGCTTTGTTTCCTCGGGAGTCAACGCGTCAAGGTTGATAAGCTCCGGCCGGCGGCTGATGGTGCGCAACAAGGACTGCTCCTGCCGCCAACGACGGATCGCGCCATGGTCGCCGGAACGGAGCACCTCCGGGACGCTGAGCCCCCGAAACTCCGGTGGTCTGGTGTACTGCGGGTATTCGAGCCGCCGGGCCTCGCCGGCGACGCCAAAGGACTCCTCCGCAAGCGATGCGCTGGCACCCAAAACCCCAGGCAACTGGCGGGCGATGGCATCGATCAGGACCATCGCTGGCAGCTCGCCGCCGGTCAGGACAAAGTCGCCGAGCGAGACCTCCTCGGCCTCCAAACCCACGGTTACCCTCTCGTCGATACCCTCATAGTGCCCGCAGAGGAGCACCAACCAGGGCACGGCGGCAAGTTCTTGCACCATGGCCTGGCGGAGGACCCGTCCGGCGGGCGAGAACAGGATAACCTTTGGTTTTGTGTCCACAACCGGATGGTCCGCGACCGCGGCCTGCGCGATCAAGTGGTCATATAGGGCAAAAAAGGGTCCCGGCCGCATCACCATGCCCGCACCGCCGCCGTACGGGTAGTCGTCCACCGTACGGTGCCGGTCCTCGGTGTAGTCACGCAGGTCATGCACGCGGATCTCGACTGCGCCGACTTCCTGCGCCCGGGCGACGATACTAGTGCCCAGGGGCCCCGCAAACATGCCGGGAAAGATTGTAGCGACGTCGATGCGCACGGCTATTCCTCCCGCGGCCAATCGACAACCATTCGACCCGCCCCCAGGTCGACTCTGAGCACAACCGAGCGCAAGGCCGGCACCAGTTGCTCACGCCCTCCACCCGGCGGCACCACCGCAAAGCAATCGTTGGCCGGCCCCGGATACACCCGCGTCAACTCACCCCGGTGGGTGCCATCCTTGTCGTAGACCGCCAGCCCGATCAGCTGGTAGTGATAGTAGGTGTCCTGCGGCAGAGGCCACGCCTCCGAGACCGGGACGAGCAGGTCAACCCCGCGCAAAGACTCTGCCTGCTCCCTGCAATCGACACCTTGGAGCTTAAGCGCGATCAGCCGTCCACCATCGGCGACGCTTTCGACAGCGACTTTGCGCGACGGCTCACCTTCACGTCCAAGCCATACGGCTTCCAGCACCCGAAACCGCTCCGGCCGATCGGTGTGGGGAAACACGTTGACCTCGCCGCGCAGGCCGCGCGGCGAGGTAATGGTGCCAATCGTCAGATACGCGGGCTGTCGTGGACCCTCGGTGCTCATTGCTTGGCCAGCTCCACGTCAACGCGGCGCTGATCCTGCGCGGCGACGGACCGCATCACAACACGCAGGGCACGAATCACCTTGCCCTGCTTGCCGATAACCCTGCCGACGTCCTCGGGTGCAACCCGAATCTCGTACCGGATCGCGTCTTCACCTGAGACTTCCGCCACAGATACCGCCGCTGGATCATCGACCATGTGCCGAACGATGACCGCGAGCATATCCCGCATCGATACTACTCCTCGCCGCCGTTGTGCCCAGTCTGACCGCTCGTCTGGCTCCTAGAGAACGCCGGCGTGGCCAAGCAGCAACTTGACACGGTCGGTCGGCTCTGCTCCCTTGCTCAGCCATTCCTTGGCGCGGTCAGCATCGACGACGATTGCCGATGGCTCTTGCCGCGGATCGTAGGTACCGATCTCCTCGATGACGCGACCATCGCGCGGAAGGCGCGAGTCGGCGATTACAATGCGGTAGAAGGGTTTTTTGCGTCCACCAATACGCTTTAGACGAATCTTAGTGCTCACTCTTGCTCCTCATCCTCTCTCTGCCGGGTCACCCCGGCACTGCTGCTCCTAACCATAGACCAAAATGGCGTCGATCGTCTAGAACGGCCGGCGACGGCCACCTCGGCCGCCGTCGGCACGACCCGCCATTTGCCTGATCATCCGCCGCGCGTCATCGTAACTACGCAACAGGCGGTTGACTGCCTGGACTGATGTCCCACTCCCGCGGGCGATACGGCGCCGCCGACTGCCGTCGATGACCGAAGGATTGCGTCGCTCCTCGGGCGTCATCGAGTGGATGATCGCCTCGGTATGCGACAACTCTCGCTCATCGACCTGCAGAGGCATGTTTTTGCGCTGCAGGCCGGGAACCATCCCTAGCAGCTGCTCAAGGCCGCCCATTTTGCGGACTTGCTTTAGCTGGTCGAGAAAGTCTTCAAGGGTAAAATCCGCCTGGCGCAGCTTGCGCTCCATCTCTGCCGCCTTGGCGGCGTCCATGGTCTGCTCCGCCCGCTCGATCAATGTTAACACGTCGCCCATCCCAAGGATCCGCGACGCCATGCGCTCGGGGTGAAAAGGCTCCAAGGCCTCGAGCTTTTCGCCGACGCCGGCAAACTTGATCGGTTTGCCAGTGACGGCCTTGACCGAGAGCGCCGCACCACCTCGGGTGTCGCCGTCGAGCTTGGTCAAGATAATGCCATCAATACCAACCGCCGCAGTGAATTGCTCTGCCACCTTGACGGCGTCCTGACCGGTCATTGAGTCGACAACCAACAATACCTCATGCGGCTTGGATCTGCGCCTAAGCTCAGCCAATTGGCCCATTAGTTGCTCGTCCACATGCAGGCGACCGGCAGTGTCCACAATCAGGTAGTCGCATCCGTGCCTCTGGCACTCCGCGAGCAGCGGTGCGACAGCCACCAGCGGATCCGATCCGGCCTCGGCCACAAACGAAGGCACGCCAATCGACTCGCCAAGCCGTCGGAGCTGCAAGCCGCCGGCGGGCCGCTGGGTGTCAAGCCCACCAAGCATGGGGCTGCGCCCTTCGCGTTTGAGCAACAGCGCCAGTTTGCCGCATGCGGTGGTCTTGCCCGAACCCTGCAGACCGACCAGCATAATCAGAGTTGGGGGCTTTGGCGCAACTGCAAGCCGCGCCCGAGTGCCACCCAGCAACGTGGTTAGCTCCTCGTGAACGATTTTCACCACTTGCTGCCCCGGCGTCAAGCTCTCCAGCACTTCCTGGCCGATCGAGCGCTCCGTAACCTTGGCCGTAAACTCACGAGCCACCCGGTAGTTGACGTCAGCCTCAAGTAGGGCAAGGCGCACCTCACGCATCGCGGCCTGCACGTCCGCCGCGTTGAGCTTGCCTTTGCCGCGCAGCCGGCGGAAGACTTCGCTCAGCTTGTCGCCCAGGGAACCGAACACGCTACTCATGTGAGCGGTGCTCCTCTCCAGTTAGTGCCGGCCGCAGCAATGCATCGACGAACTCCTGTGGAACGAACTCAATCAGGTCGTCAAGTCCCTCGCCGGTGCCGAGCATCTTGACAGGAACGCCTAGCTCACGGCGGATGCGGAACACGGTTCCCCCGCGCGCCGCGCTATCGATCTTGGTCAGGATCACGCCAGTCAACGGCGATGCCTCGCCAAACGTCTTCGCCTGCGCAAAGGTGTTCGAGCCCATGGTTGCATCGAGAACCAGCAGCGTTTCCTGTGGCGCCCCCTCCATGGCCCGGCCGGCCACCCTAATGGTCTTGCGAAGCTCCTCCATCAGGTTTTTGCGGGTGTGCAGGCGACCGGCGGTATCGAGAATGACGACCTCATGCCCGCGAGCCTTGGCGGCCTCGATCGTGTCAAACGCGACCGCCGCGGGGTCCGCACCCGCCTGATGAGCGACAAAACTGGCGCCGGTGCGCTTGGCCCACACCTCGAGTTGCTCGATTGCCGCCGCCCTAAATGTATCCCCGGCGCCCATGATCACCTTGGCGCCTGACCCGGCATAACGATGGGCCAGCTTGCCGATCGTGGTGGTCTTGCCGGTGCCGTTGACGCCAACAACCGCAATGACCAACGGGGCTCCCGCTTTGCCCATCGGCAGCAAGGGTGCCGCCGGACCCAATAGATCGACCAGCCTTGCCGTCAACATCGCGAATAGCTCGCTCGTGTCGGCCCGGCGCGGCAGGTCGCGGCGGAGATCGGCCAATAACTCAAGGACGAGGTCTACGCCCATGTCCGACTCGACGAGGGCCTCCTCGAGCGTATCCCAGAGCTCATCGTTGACTGGCCGGCGGCCACTAAAAACGTCCGCTAGGCGTCCCAACAAGCCTTTGCGCGCGCGGGCCATGCCCGAAAACAGCGACTTGACCGGCATCAGCCGACTCTCCCCTCTTTGCCAGGCTCGGCGAGCCGCACCGAGATCATCCGCGAGACGCCGTCTTCTTCCATCGTCAGGCCGTACAGCACATCTGCGGCCTCCATCGTGGCCTTGCTGTGGGAAACCACAAGGAACTGGCGTTCTCCGGCCAGGCTACGCAAGTAACGCCGAAACCGTAGGCAGTTGGGCTCGTCGAGGTAGGCGTCGACCTCATCCAGCACGCAGAAACCGGTCTTGCTGTTGCCGACCATCGCGAACAGCAGGGCGATGGCGGTCAGCGCGCGCTCGCCGCCCGACAGCAGTGCCAGGCTGGTCATGCGTTTGCCGGGCGGCTGCGCCATGACCTCGACGCCCGAACTGAGCGGGTGATCCGGATCGGTCAGCTCCAGGTCGGCTCGACCGCCGCCAAAAAGATCGGTAAACACCGCGGCAAACCGCTCGCGCATCTCGCCAAAGCTCCGCAAAAAACGGGTCTCGATCTCGCGCTCAAGCTCGAGTGCTGAGGCTGCCAGCGCCGCAGCCGAGGCCGCGAGGTCTTCTTCCTGGGCAACGAGGAAACCGTGTCTCTCCGCCAGTCGGCGGCACTGCTCGGCGGCACCGAGATCGACGGTGCCAACCGCTGCCAGGTCAGCCTCCACCTCCGCCAGCTCGGCACGGCACGCCGCGACATCACGCTCAGGTTGCGGGACGAGGTCGCCAAAGCGCAGGGGCATCGCCCGGCGCTCAATCTCAAGCGTCCGCGCCTCACCGGCCATCCGCTCGATGTTGATCGCCAGACGGGCAAGGCGCCGGTCCAGGTCGGCCTTGGCGGCGGTGACTTGATCCAGATGCTGCCGTGCGTTACGTAAGGCCAGATCCTTGCCCCTGACCTCGATCGCCAGTCGCTCAGCCTCGCTCTCTGCTGCCTGCCGCGCACTCTCCACCTGCGCGAGGTGGCCCCTTTGGGCCTCACACTCGGTCAGTAATGCCGCTAAGGCGTGATCGGCGCCGGCCATCCGTTGCTCCGCCGCCGATGCCTCGCGTCGGAGCCGTGCGGCTTCGGATTGCAGCCCTGCCAGGCGCTGGGCCGCAGCCCGAGCAATCTCGCGCGCCTTAGTCTGCTCCAGCCGCAGACTCTCGGTCTCGGCAGCGGCGGCGGCGACGAGTTGGGCGGCTTGCCGGGCCGTCTGTCCGGCCGCTTCGGATGCGGCGGTCGATGCGGTAAGTCGTCCCTCGATTGCCGTCAGTGCGAGTGCGGTCTGGTCACGTGCAGTTGCTGCGGCTGCGAGCTGTGCGGCGAGGCGATCGACCTCTGCCCTAAGCGACCCCCTGCGGGCGGTGAGCTGGGCCTCCGCATGGGCAAGCTGTTGCTGTCGCTGCTGTGCTGTCGCACGGGTGCGCTCTGCCTGACCGCGCTGCGCTGTGAGGCGACGGACCTGGGCCTGGCCGTCACCGATTGCGGCGGCCAGATCAGCAAGTTGGGCCGCTCCCGATGCCGTGGCCGCGCTCGCCGCGGTGATCTGGGCCGCGAGACGGCGCCGCTCGCGGCTAAGGGTAATGCTGTCTACTCCGCCCACGCTGCCGGCACGGATCAGGACCCCGCCTGGCAACAGTGCCGCGCCGTCGGGCATCACGACGCCGCGCCCCCATCCTCTGGCCTGCGCCGCGACCGCCGTCGGCAGATCGGTGGCGCAGGTAAAACCCGCCAACAGTTTGTCCAAGGTGCCCTCAGGCAGCGCGCGTGGGTCGCGGGTACGCACGAGTGCCCGCAGAGGTTGGCCACCCTGCAACTGGGCATCCAGGTCAGCTCCGCCGGCGGCATCGGCAGCCATCAGCACGGCGACGCCATCGTTGCCGCCACTGGACGCGCGCACGATGACCGCGTCCACAGCGCGGAAATCGTCCACCACCAAGGCGTGCTGGGCGAGGCCGAGGGCGGTAGCAACGGCTGCCTCCCAGCCGGGCTCGACCTCCAAAAGCTCAGCAAGTGGGGTCACGGTGCTGCTCAAAGAGTGCTCTCGCGCGAGCCGGGCGGCGGTCCTGGCGGCAGCGGCGAGCGGCGGACGCAACGCGGTGGCCTCAAGCTCTGCGAGCGTTTGCTGGGCCACGACCAGTTCACCGTCAAGCTTGGCCTGGGCGGATTGGCGGCGCGCATGCTCTTCGCGGGATTGGCTGAGAGCACGCTCCGCCGCGGCCAGCGCCGTACGGGATTCGTTGAGCTGGCGCACCGCGGAGTCGACGGCAGAACGAGCCTCTGCCTCCTGCCCTAACACTTTTCCCAGATCGGTTTCGACCACTGCCATCTCACGACGCCGGGCTAGCAGCGCCGCGGAAACCATCTCGACCTGATTGCGGGCAGAGGCGGCGCGCTCTTGCAGCCGCGCCCACTCAGTCTTTTGCTCCGCTGCCACGCCGCTCGCGACCGCCGCGGCTTGGGCGGCTTGCTCTGCCGCTGCGCGCGCCTCGCCAAGGCGGGCGTCAGATTCCTCGAGCCGGCGCGCAAGATCGTCGAGGGTCGGCTCACCCTCGCGGGCCTCGTAACGCTGACCGGCAAGGCTGTCTGCCTCCGCCAAGGACGCCTCTGCCTGGCCCAGCCTTGCGGCCAGGGTCGCGCAATCGTCGGCCAATGCCGCGCGGGCTCGCTGCTGCTGCTCCGAACGCTCGGTCAGGACAGCCAGCGCCGAGAGTAGGCGGTGCTCTTCGGCAAGTGCGGCGCGCAATTGTCCATCGGCGGCTTCGCGCTGCTGTCGCGACTCGGTCAGGGCCGACTCCAGTGAGTTGGTCTGAGACGCCGCATCCGCCAGCAGCTCTGCCAACTCGGCTGTCTTGCCCTGCCATTCGGCGCGCCGGGCAACCGCATCGCTGGCCCGACGGTCCAGATGATAGGTCGCGTCCGCCCAAAGGCGGGCAGCGAGGTCCTCGCGCCTGGTCCGCAAGGCGACGTACCGCTCGGCCGCGGCGGCCTCGTGGCGCAGGGGGCGCAGCTGCCCCTCCAGCTCGCTGATCAGATCACGGACTCGCTGGCGGGCACCATCGGCCTCGGCTAGCCGACGCTCGGCCTCCTGGCGACGCGAACGATAGCGCGTAAGGCCGGCAGCCTCCTCAACCACGCCGCGACGATCCTCCGGGCGCGACTTGAGGATCTCATCAACGGCGGCCTGCGGCATATAAGCATAGGCAGCGCCTGCCGTCCCGGTGCCAGCCAGGAGATCGACGACGTCTTTGAGCCGACAGGGCACCCGGTTGATTGAGTACTCGGCATCACCGGAGCGCAGTAGGCGACGCGTGATCTCCACCTCTCGGTACGCCACCGGGAGGAGCCCGTCAGCATTATCGAGCGTGACCGAAACCTCGGCGACGCCCAGGGGACGCCGGGTGGCGCTGCCGGCAAAGATGACTTCCTCCCAGCGGGAGCCGCGCAAAAGGCGGGGATTTTGCTCGCCAAAGACCCAGCGCAGAGCGTCGACGATGTTGCTCTTGCCGCTGCCATTTGGGCCCACCAAACACGTAATCCCGGCCCGAAAATCAAGAACGGCCCGGTCAGCAAACGACTTGAACCCAAATATCTCAAGCTTGGTCAGGCGCGTGATCGATCTCTCCTATCATGACCCGGCGTCAGCGCACTTAGGTCGCCGACGCCTCCGCCATTGTACCATGCAGGTCAGCGTGGCAGGAGCCTTGACAGGAGCTGCCCCGCGGCGTCCTTTTCCGCCTGCCGGCGACTGCTCGCCGAAGCATCAGCCGAGTCTGCGCCCACGGTCACCCGCACCGACCAGGTCGGCGCATGATCCGGCCCCTCACGGGTCAAGACCTGATAGGCGGGCGTCAAGCCGCGGGCCTGGGCCAACTCCTGCAAGGTCGATTTGGTGTCGCTCCCCGATGCCCCGGCCGCCAGGTCGCCAATCCAATCGCCCAAATCCTGCTCCACCACGCGCACCGCGGCCCCGTACCCAGCCCCCAGGTAAATCGCCGCCAGGACCGCCTCGTAGGCCCGGCTCAGGTTGGATGGCCGGCTCCGGCCGCCGTCCAGGTCCTCGCCGCGTCCAAGGCGTAGCGCCGCGCCGATATCCCAGGCCTCGGCCACACGGGCGAGAGCATTTCCGGAAACCACGTTGGCACGGATGCGTGTCAAATCGCCGGGCGCGAGATCAGGGTAGCGAAGCCAAAGGATCTCCGCGACGCACAGGTCCAAGACCGCGTCGCCCAGGAATTCCAGCCGTTCGTTATCCTCTATCGCGGAGCCTGCCTCGTGGACATACGAGCTGTGGGTCAGCGCCACCCTGAGCGATTGCCGGAGCCCTGGGTCTAGCACCGGTTGTCCCAGCGTCGCGGCGAGCCGCCGCTCAAATCCCGTCTCTTCAGTCAGCGCGATCAACTCCTCTCCACCTTCTGCATTCGAAGGCGCACACGACGTGGCGCGCATCGCACACAACGCACAAGGCCGGCCGACCGCCCCGGCGGGACGGCCGGCCGGCAGACTTCGAACAAGGACCTCAATCACCACGGCGGCGTATTGCCTGCGCTGCCTTAGCTGCCTGCGCCTATTCGTGCTGCTTGATGTACGCCACTGCATCACCGACTGAGGTGATCCGCTCCGCATGCTCGTCCGGGATCTCGATCTCAAACTCTTCCTCGATCGCCATGATCAACTCGACGATGTCGAGCGAGTCCGCGCCAAGGTCGTCGATGAAGCGCGAACCGAGCGCAATCTCGTCCTCCTTGACGTCCAGTTGGTCCAAGATCAGCCGCTTGACCCTGCCGAGTATCGCATCTGTCTCCGCCAATCGTCCATCTCCCCTCCGGCGACCGCGCTAGATGCTCAGTCCACCGTCAATGACAAATACCTGACCTGTGATATAGGCGGCCGCCGGGCTGGCCAAGAACTGCACCAGCGCTGCCACCTCTTCGGCCCGGCCCGCTCGCCCCATCGGCACGGCGCCGAGCATGGCCTGCCGGGCCTCGGGCGACATGGAACCGGTCATCTCGGTTTCGATGTAGCCCGGCGCCACCGCGTTGACGGTGATGCCGCGCGCCGCGACCTCGCGGGCGATCGATTTGGTCAGCCCAATGATGCCCGCCTTGGCGGCGGCATAGTTGGCTTGCCCAGGGTTGCCCCGTAGTCCGATGATCGAACTCAGGCTGATGATCGCACCCTGCCGCTGACGCAGCATCGGCCGCAGTGCCGCCCTAGTACAATGGAACGCCCCGCCCAGGCTGGTGTCAAGGACCTGCCGCCAGTCGGCGTCCGACATCCGCATGGCCAGGCCGTCGCGGGTGATCCCGGCATTGTTGACCAGCACGTCAAGCCGACCCGTTGCCGAGAGCAGCTCGTCCATCCCCTGCCTAACAGCGGCAGGGTCCGCAACGTCAAACCCCAGGACCATGCCGTCGGCGCCGGCTGAACGGATCTCGGCCAGCACCGCCTGGGCAAGCTCTACCCTGGTGTGATAGTTGATGCCCACAAACGTCCCCGGGGTGGCAAGGGCCAGGGCACAAGCACGCCCGATGCCGCGTGATCCCCCGGTGATGAGTGCGGTCCTCGTGCTCGTAGACATGGACTGCTCGTCCGCCATCCAGGCTAAAACTCGACCCGCGGCAGCATGATCAGGCCGAGCGCGCCGGGCCCGGCATGAGCGCCAATCACTGGGCCGATGGGCGCCATGGCCGAATCTACCACGTCGTAGCCCTGGACGGCGAGGTCGAGCAATTCCTTGGCGCGATCCTCTGCCCCAGCGCTGATCACCGAAACCTCCACCCGGCTACCAAGCGGGAATCGCTCGTGCGCGGCCTCGACCAGGCGTGGGATGACGCGGGAACGGCTGCGAACCTTGTCCAGGGTGGCATTGATGCCTTCGGGATCGATGTAGAGGAGCGGCTTGACCTGCATGATCGAGCCCAGCAAAGCCTGGGCGCGGCCGATCCGGCCGTTTTTTTGCAGATACTCGAGGGTGTCCACCGAAAAGACCAACATTGTCTGGGCGCGGATCTTTTCCAGGAGTGTGACGATTTCGTCGACGCCAAGGCCTGCTTTGGCCGCCCGCGCGGCGAGGATCGCCAACCTGGCGCAGCCCTGACTCGCCGAGCGGCTGTCAAAGGCCACTACCGGGATGTCGACCAGGCCCCGGGCGGTTTCGGCTGAGGCGAGGGTGCCACTTAGGTGGCTGGAAATGTGGACGCTGATGATCGCGTCGGCGTCGGCGGCGAGCTTCTTGTATAGCTCCATGAACTCTCCGGCCGATGGCTGCGACGTCCGCGGCATGATCTGCGCGGATTTGAGCTTGGCGTAGAACTGGTCTGGCGTTATGTCTACTCCATCCTTGTAGACCTCATCGCCAAAGTGAACATTGAGCGGGATGACCTCGATGCCGTGCTCCGCTACCTGCGCCGGCAGCATATCGGACGTGCTATCGGTGACAATCTTGATCCTCGCCATGCCAATCATCCTTCCCTCGTTGTACTTGCGGTGCGGGGCTGAGCCGCTAGTGCGGCGGCCATGGCGCCCAGGACGTCCTTGCCGGCAAATTGGGCGGCTACCCGGATGCCGTTGGCGACCGCGGTTTCGTTGGACGAACCGTGACACTTGATACATGCGCCATTGAGGCCAAACAGGGGAGCGCCGCCGTACTCGGTGTAGTCCATGACGCGCATGGCACGACGCAATGCGGGTCGGGCGAGTACCCCACCGAGGGCGCTCCGGGTATCGCTCTTCAGCTCGCGGCTGATGCCCTGACCAAGGTGGGCCAGCAGCCCTTCGAGGCCCTTGAGCAAGATGTTGCCGGCAAACGCGTCGCAGACGACCACGTCGGCCGGGCCACCCAGGATGTCGCGGGACTCCACGTTGCCGACGAAGTTGAGGGTTGAGGCCTGCAGAAGATCGTGCGCCGCCCGCACGACCTCGGTCCCTTTGTGGGTCTCAGTACCGATGTTGAGCAATGCGACCCGCGGATTTTGGACCCCTAACACCAGCGAGGAGTAGACTGCCCCAAGCACCCCGTAGGCGAGGAGGTCTTCGGCGCTTGCGTCGACGTTGGCGCCGATGTCGAGCATAAACCATGTGTGGCCCGGCAGCGCCATGTTGGGAAAGACGCTGCCAAGCGCTGGCCGCCGGACGCCCGGCAGACGGCCAAAAGCGAAGAGAGCTCCAGCGAGCAGCGCGCCGGTCGGCCCACACGACACGAAGGCATCCGCCTGGCCGTGCTTGACCTGTTGAAGACCGACAACCATCGACGAATCCTTCATGCGGCGCACCGCGAGGGCTGGTTGGTCGTCGTTGCCGATGACCTCGGCCGTCTGCGTGTAGGTAACCCGGGAATCCTCGCCCAAAGTCGAGCGTGCCGTCGCCAAGGCGGCAGGCTGCCCGAGCAGCCCGACGTTAAGCTGCGGGTCACGCGCAAGGGCGATGCGGGCTCCCTCAGCCTGGGCCAGCGGGGACCGGTCCCCGCCCATCAGGTCAACGAGGACTCGCATCGGGGTACCCTTCTGCTGGCACGGCAAACTGGACCGGCCCGGTGGCGATATCCGCCAGGTCGGCGACCATGAATTTTGCCCGGAATACCTGCTCATCTGAGGAGCGCGTCGTCACCAGCACGACATGCTTGTTGGTGCGGCGGCGCAGGATCTCGGCTTTGGCCACCAGACGCTCACCGACCTGAACGGGGCGTTTGTACTTGACGTTAGCCAACCCGGTGACCACGATGTCGGCATCGACGATGGCGAGTGCCAGCGACTCGGCTTGCGCAAAGAGGTAGTGGCCGCGAACGATGCGGGTCTTTTCAAAGACCATTTCGGCGGTAGTCGCCAAGATCGAGATACCCTGCTGGCCTAGCTGGATGTCCACCAACTCGCCGACAATCTCCCGTTGGCCGAGTGATCGTACTCGCGCGTGGACCATCTCCGCCGCCTGGCGGAGGCGCTCGCGCAACTCAGGCAGGCCAAGCGCCAAACGGTCCAGGCGGATCGTCTGCACGCTGACGCCAAACATCTTGGCAAGATCGTGGTCGGTCAGGAACGGATCATCCCGCAACACGGCGTTGAGATCCGCTTGCCGGCTTTGGCGGGGATGCTTGGACGACATGGCTCGGCCTCCGGTTGCTGGAATCCTCGTGCCCGGCCGTCGGAGGGCCAGATGCCACCGACCTGCCGTGCTGCGGTTAGCACCAAGTGCTATTAGCTACCCCCCGATTATATGGTAAAGACCAGGCATGGACAACCAAATGCACGCAGTTGGCCAAATCCGAGCAGTTGACGCGGGCTCCAGGACAACACAAAGCCGCCGGACGGACTGCTCCGGCGGCAAATCGACCAGTCAGTCGAGCCAGACTTGACGGCTAAGCGACGGCCTTGTGCTATTTCTCTTCGACTTTGATGATCTCGCGGCCGCCGTAGTACCCGCACGACGGGCAAATCCGGTGCGGTAGCCGCGGGCTGTGGCACTGCGGACAGGCGCTCAGCTTTGGTGCGACGGCCTTCCAATTGGCGGCGCGGGACCGCTGACGTGCCTTGGATGTTTTGCGTTTGGGAACTGCCATGACTTGATCCTACTCCTTTGTGTCCTTGGGTTGGTCGGCCTCGGCCGGCCCGTCATGCTTGACCTCGCCGACCCGGAACGCGTCGGCGAATGCCGCGAGCCTTGGGTCGGCTACTTCGACCTCACAGCCACACGGCCCATCGTTGAGCGATTTGCCGCAAACCGGGCAAAGGCCCAGGCATTCTTCGCGGCAAAGCGGTTTCATCGGCAAAGCAAGGGTAAGTACCTCGCGCACCAGCGGCCCGATGTCGATCATACCATCCTGGATCGGCGACATGTCCAGGTCCTCATCCGCCGAAGCGTCGGTGTCGGACCACTCGCGCGCGTCGACCTCGCCGGCGCGCAGGACTCTATCGCCGTGGGCAGGTCCCGTCGGGGGCGCCTCGTTGATGAAAAGGTGCTCCATCTGACCCTGCGCCGGATAGTCAAATTGCACCAAGCAGCGACTGCACTCGAGGTGAGCCGTGGCCTTGGCCTCGCCGACCGCGAGGATCCCCTCTGGCGTCGATGTCAGCGTCAAGCGAACGGACGCCGGCGAAAAGAGCTCATTTGCCTCACCGGCAAGCACCGGAACCGGCACAATCAGGTCCAACGTCCGCTGCTCGCCAGAGGCGCCGATCAGTCCTCGGACGTCAATCTTCATCTGTGCCACCCCCATATAGGCCAAATCTCATTATAGAAGGCCTATTTTGGCCCGGTCAAGCTAGAACGCCGCAAGTAGTCGATGGCATCGGAAAAGCTCGCCACCGCGACAATCTCAACGCCTGTGCCGGCCGCCTTGGCTTCCGCCAGATTCGTCGGGTGGACGAGCATCAGGTCGGCGCCGGCCTGGGCTGCGGCGATCGCCTTGAACATCACTCCGCCGACCGGGCCGATCGTGCCGGCAGCATCTGCCCGGATGTACCCCGTGGCGGCCACCACACGGCCATCCAGAACATCTTCGCCGCCGAGGGCCAAATAGGCGGCGAGAGCAAGCGCAAGCCCGCCAGATGGACCGGTGATGCCATCGGTATCCACTCGGACGGCATGCAACGTGGCAAATCGCGCGTTGACGGTCAGGAGGGCGACGCCAAGCCGCGACTCATCTGCGCCAACCGGTGCCGCGACGATGGGCGCCTCGACGGTCACCAGCCGTTCATCCCGCCAAATCTCGAGCAAGACCGACTGGCCGGGATTCCGACCGCGGAGGATCGGGGCGAGATCGCCGCTCATTGCGACCGGGGTGCCCGCTACCAGGATGATGTCGCCTGGTTGGGGACCGCCGGTGGCGGGCACACGGCCTGAGGTCAGGCCAACCACCCGGACGCCACTGCCAGTGGCCGCCGCCGCAAGGCCTAGCGCCCGGTGCGCGACTGTTGCGGCAATGCCGACGCTCTCGGCCATCTGCTCGGTGCTGTAGGCGAGGTATTCCGCCTCGCTAAGGCCGGTCGGCACCAGGTCGCTGGTCCGCAGGGCGGTGGCGTACGGCACAAAGCCGGCTGCCCATGCCGCCAATCGGTAGAGGTTGGCTGGTTGGGCGCTGACGGTCAACATCAGGACCTCGCCATCCGGCGCCGCTCCAGTCCCTCCGCTCGGAGGACTTGCCCAGACGATCTCCGTCGCGGGCAAGACGCTGAGGATCTTGCCCGGGCCAACCAGTACCCACCCGGTCGGTACGTAGTAGGCCAGGATAAGAAGGATGGCCAAAAAGAGCAGACCCCAGACGATAAGCCGTCGTCTAAAGTACCGCCGCGTGTTGATCCGCGCGTCATCTGCCGCGCTGGCAAGGATACTCATCACTTTTGCAGGCGGCGCACCCGTCCGTCGGCCCTTCGCCGCTTTGCAGCAGGCGCTGTGGGGGCGGGATCAGCCCGCTCTGCTAGGCCTCGCCGGTGGCCTGCGGGGGCTCGTCGCCAGCAGTGCGGGGGCGGCCGGCGTCAGTCGTCCGGCTCGTCTTTGCGCCACTGGCCCGCTCACCGGGGCGCGAAGCCGCCTGTGCACGAAGCTCGCCGCGCGCTGAGTCAACTGCCTTGAGCACGGCGGCCAGGGTCTCCTGTGCCTTGAGCAGCAGACCGTCCGTATAGTCGTTGGCCGACGTCCGGATCTCACGGGCCACCTGGTTTGCCTGGTCGACGATTTCCTCGGCGTGCTTGCGGGCGCTCTCGGTAATGACGTTGTCACGGGACATGTCTTCAGCGCGCTGGGTCGCCTCCCGCAGGATGCGCTCCGCTTCTGCGCGCGCCCCCGTGATCAGCTTGTCGCGATCGCGCAGGACCACTTGCGCCTGGCCGAGCTCGACGGGCAGCTCGTCCCGCAACTGCTCCAATAGGTCGAGCAGTTCGTCTTGATCCAGCATGATCTTGTTGGTCAGCGGCATCTTACGCGCCGCCTCGACGCTCGCCAGTAACTCTTCAACGAGGGCCAGGACGCCCTCGATACCCTGCTCCGCCACCTGCAATCAGCCTCCCCCACATCCCCGGGACGTGCGGCCCCGGATGCTTTGCGTTGTGCCTAGAGCTGTGCCGGGCTTGCCTTGCCGCTCGCGCGATCAGGCAGCCGGCTCTCAACCCCGGGTGGCACGAGGCCCCGGACTGAGGCGCCAAAGGTCGCCAGCATCTTGACCATGCTCGAACTCAGATAGGCGTATTCCGCCGCGGTCGCAAAGAACATGGTCTCGATCGCCGGGGCAAGCTTTTTGTTCATCAACGCCATCTGGAACTCATACTCGAAGTCGCTGACGGCGCGCAGTCCCTTGACGATGACGCTCGCGCCGACCTGGCTGGCGTACTCGACCAGCAGCCCGTCCGATGTGTCGACGACCACATTTGGCAGGTGCCCAACGGCCTCGTTGATCATCGCCAGCCGCTCCTCGATGGCAAACATCGGCGCCTTGGCCGGGTTGCGAAAAACAACGACAAACACCTGCTCAAACACATGGGCAGCCCGCTCGATGATGTCCAGGTGCCCGTTGGTCACGGGGTCAAAGGTGCCGGGGCAAATCGCCTTGGCCACCGGTCAGATCACCTCTTTACGGTCCACTTGATAAAACGAGAGCGCCGCCTCACCGTACTCCTCGCGCCGCACCAACCGCAACGGCGAAACCGCTGCCGGCATTGTCTCGCGCCGGCTGTGCTCGATCACCAGGATCCCGTCGTCCGCCAGCACCTCGGCAGTCGCAAGCCGCTCAAGGGCGACCTGGGCGAGCTGTTGCTGGTACGGCGGGTCAAGAAAGATCAAGTCAAATCGCTGTTGCCGGCGGCGCAGAATGTCGATTGCCGCAAAGACATCTTGCCGGTAAATGCGACAGCCCGGACTAAGACCTGTCTCGCGGGCATTGCGGGCAGCATAGCCGACCCGCACCGGATCGCGCTCAACCATGACCACTTCGGCGGCGCCTCGGCTGGCGGCTTCCAGGCCGACCGACCCCACACCTGCAAATAGGTCGAGAAACCGGGCCCCCGTCAGTCGGGGCGCAAGGATATTGAACAGTGCTTCGCGGACAAAGTCAGAGGTATAGCGCGCATCCGCCCCACGAGGGGCGCGCAGACGCCGACCTTTGGCCTCACCCGCGACAACGCGCACGCTGCTACCTCCAAAGCGATCTGAGCCGCATGGTTACTCGACCGAGACCAGATAGTAGAACAAGGGCTGGCCCCCGCGATGGCACTCAACCTCGACCGATGGATAATCTCGCTCAACCATCGCCACCGCCGCGTCAGCAGCGTGGCTGGCGACATCGCTGCCGTATAGCAGGGTGACAAACTCCGAGTCCGCATCAACCAGCTTGGCGAGCAGCACGGCCAGGACCTCGTTGGGATCGTTGCCGGTGGCAACGATATCGTCGTCGACGATTGCCAGGATGTCTCCCTCGGCGATGTCCCACCCGTTGAACTTAGTGCTGCGCACGGCGTAAGTGATCTCGCCGGTCTTGATCCGCTGCATCGCGGCGGTCATCCGGTCGCGATTGGTCGCGGCGTCGGTCTGAGGATTGTACGCGAGCAACGCCGCGATGCCCTGCGGCACGTCGCGTGTCGGCACCACCGATACGCGCTTTTTGGTTAACTCCACGGCCTGTTGCGCCGCCATGAGGATGTTGCTGTTGTTGGGCACCAAAAGGACATCGTCGGGCCCGGCGGACTCGATGCCCGCGATCAATTCCTCCGTGCTGGGGTTCATCGTCTGCCCACCGCTGATCACGATATCAGCGCCAAGACTGCGGAGGATGCGCTCGATACCGTCGCCTGCCGCCACCGTCACGACGCCGACCTGCTTGGCCGGCATATCGATGCTCAGGATCATCGGCGGCTGCACGGGCTGTACCTGCGCCGCTGGCTTGGACTCGCCGTTGCCCGCGGCGCGACTGTGCTTGATGGCCTCGAACTGGTCGCGCATGTTCTCGATCGTAACGTCCGACAAGCTGCCGTAACGAAGGCAGGCCTCAAGCACAAGGCCCGGATTGTTGGTATGGATGTGGACTTTGACGACCTCCGCCGTCCCAACAACCAGCATAGAGTCGCCGTATTGGCCCAACTCCTGGCGGAGAGCGTCGATGGCAAGGTCGGTGCCACGCACAAGGACCTGCGTGTCATAAGCATAAGTGATTTCGTCCAGGTCTTCGTCGATCCGGAAGTGCGTCTCGGCCGGACTGGCCGCCGGCGCTGCGGGAGCGACGGCGACGCTGGCAATCGGAGCTCCCGTCAGCTGCCCCGAAACCTCTCCGGCAAGCCCCTTGACCATGCCGGCCAGGATGAACACAAGGCCTTTGCCGCCGGCATCAACGACTCCGGCCTGCTTGAGCACCGGCAGTAGGTCCGGCGTGCGTTCCAAAGCGGTTTCGGCACCGGCCAAGGCCTCCGCGAGCAGAGCCTCAATGGAGGCACTTGCCCGGGCGGACCGCGTCGCGGCCCGGGCCATCTCGCGGGCAACGGTCAGGATGGTGCCCTCGACGGGCCGCATCACCGCCTTATAGGCAGTGTCGACGCCGGACTGCAGGGCCTGGGCAAACTCGGCGGCGGTCAGGTCATCGTGCCCCTCAAGGCCACGCCCGATACCCCGGAATAGCTGCGAGAGGATGACCCCGGAGTTGCCGCGGGCCCCCATCAGCGAGCCAAGGGAGATCGCCTTGCCGATCTCCTCGACGGTATCCTCTTTGGCCTTGCCGAGTTCGCGTACGGCGGATTGCATCGTAAGGTTCATATTAGTCCCGGTGTCGCCATCCGGGACGGGAAAGACATTAAGGGCATCGACGGCTGCTTTGTTGGCTTCGAGCTCGCTTGCCGCAGCAACGATCAAATGCCGCAATTTGGCACCGCTCAGGCGGTCGGTAGTCACGTATTCTCTCCTCTACTTAAGGCTGCCGACTTTGACGCCCTGCACCCGGATGTTGACCTGCGTGACCTGCAGTCCGGTGCCGCTCTCGAGCTTGTATCTGACCTGCTCGACCACATTGCGAGCAACCTCAGAGATCCTGGTCCCATAGCCGACCACTATATAAAGGCTCACGGCAACGTTGTTGCCGTCCATCTCGACTTCAACGCCACGGCTCAGGCTCTCGCGTCCCAGGAGCTCCGCGATGCCGTCTTTAAACTTCCGCGAGGCCATGCCGACAACTCCGTAGCACTCAGTCGCCGCGACACCAGCGATGGTGGCGACGACCTCCTCTGAGATGCTGATCTTGCCACTGTCGGTGACGTAGTCCCTGGGCATGTTCTTCCTCCTCGACCCGCCGCCGGCACCCCTGGCACGCGGCCACGATGACAACACTGCTTCTGTCGTGCCCGCCGCGATTCCTCTTTGCCCTCCCCAGCCTTGCGGACGGGCTCGGGTTGATGGCAGCAGGCTCATGGTTGCTTAGTTGGGCCCGTCGCGGTAGAATCTATGCGTTCTTGATCAATCGCGCAAGGCAATTCCGGGTTTGCCGCCAGGGTGGGCCCGATAACGGAGGTTTTTGACCAATGGCTCTCAAGTGTGACATCTGCGGCAAGGTCCCGGTCTCGGGACATCTGATCAGCCACTCGCACATCCGCAGCAAGCGGATCTTTGCCCCCAATGTGCAGCGCATTCGCGCGATGGTCAACGGCACGCCGCGCCGGATCAACGTCTGTACGCGCTGCCTGCGCTCAGGCAAGGTCCAGCGCGTCGTCTAGATCCAGCCGCCTTCTGCAAGGCGCGTCCCGCGGGTCGCCATGGCGATCCAATCTCGGCCGATGACAAAACCGGCATCCCAAATAGTGGATGCCGGTTTTTGACGTGCTGCGTGGCCCGGCTACGGATGGGCGCTCCCACTAAAAGCAAGACAACGAGTGCCGCCCACTCGCACTATGGCCTGGCTCTCCCGCCTAGTGCAGCCAATCGCGGACCCGCTTATATAGCAGCATGGTGATGGATGCGGTAATCAGCACTTTAACGGCGTTAAACGGGATCAAGGTGCCGTAGATCGTCGGCCAAAGCGCCTGCTGGGGCACGCCCCAGGCTGGCAAAAAGACCAGGTAGTTGCCAATCGACGTCGCGATGAGCGTCACGACCAGGCCAAGGGCCATGCCGGCGATTGCCCCAGTCCGGGACCGCATGCGCGAATACACCCAGGAGGCAGCCAGAACGAGCGGAAAGGCCGAAACGAAGTTGGCGGCCGTGCCGATGATCCCAGCCTCGTCCTTGCCGGAGAGGAAGAAGATGATCACCTTGCCGGTAACGACCGCCACGCCGGCTGAAGGGCCCATAGCGAAGCCTGCCAGCAGAGCAGGCACCTCCCCGGCGTCGTACTGCAGGAAGGCTGGAAAAGGCGGAATGTGGACCTCAAGCATCATCAAGACAAAAGCCAAGGCGGTCAGGACACCAATCCGGACCAGCACCTTGGTGCGCGAAAGCCGCGCGGTTGTGGCAACGCCCGATTTCACTGCAAAGACCTCCCGTGCGCAAGACCCCCACCCAGAAAAACATCCCCGGGAACGAGCGTCCCGGGGACCGAAGTAGGCCTTGGTCCCGCTGCGCACGCTCCTTCTCCCATCCAGACTCTACTGTCGGCTTTGGCATCGCACCAAATCAGCCTTGCGGCTCGCGGGCTCGGTCGCCTTGCGACCATACCGCCGGTCAGGAATCGGGACGACCACACCAGCGGCCGTGCCCTCACCTTGCCCTGAAGGATGTGACTATTGCGGGCAATCTTCGCTTTTTTGCTGCTGGCTCAATTATAGGACGGTATTTTGGCCCGGCGCAAGCTGTACCATCGCCGCGCCCCTGAGCGCCGAAACCGCTCCGGCCACATCACCGCCCGCAAAAAGGCTCGATCCGGCCGCAAGTACGGTGCATCCAGCTGCAACTAGGGGTCCGGCGGTCCCTGGCGCGACCCCGCCGTCAACCTCAAGCAATGCCGCACTCCCACAGGCGGCCAGCATCTGCGCGGCTTGACGTACTTTGCCCACCGTCGCCGGGATAAACGACTGCCCGCCAAAACCAGGGTTGACTGCCATTACGAGCAAGAGGTCGAGCTCCCCAATCAACTCACTGGCCGCAGGCAGCGGGGTCCCCGGGTTGAGCGCCAGGCCTGCCCGCGCTCCGCGCCGGCGGATCTCGCCGAGCAGGCGGTGCGGATGCGCTGTCGCCTCAAGGTGAAAGGTGACATAACTAGCGCCAGCGTCAATGAATGGCGCGACCATTGTCTCCGGCTGGACGGTCATCAAGTGCACGATCATCGGAAGCCCTACCCCAGCCACCGATCGCACAACCCCCGGGCCAAAAGCGAGGTTGGGGACAAAGCGGCCGTCCATCACATCAATATGCAGCAACTCCGCCCCGGCGTCCCGCGCGGCGACGGCGGCGGCAAAGAGCCGACCGTGGTCAGCGCCCAGGAGCGAGGCGGCGATCTGGACCCGCCCAGCAGCACGCCCCTCAGTAACGGGGTCTGGCCTGCAGTTCGTGGAGGAATTCAAGATATCGTTGATACCTCCCATCATCAATCCGCCCGGACTCGACCGCCGCCTTGACGCGGCAGTCTGGTTCCTGATCGTGCTGGCAATCGTCAAACCTACACCCGCCGGACCATGCGGCAAACTCGGGGTAGTAGTCCTGCAGGCGATTGGGCTCGATCGGCGGCAGGTCCAACTGGACAAAGCCGGGAGCATCCGCAATCCAGCCGGCACCAACCGGCAGCAGCTGCACACTGCGCGTCGTGTGGCGTCCCCGTTGGACCTTGTGCGACAACTCGCCAACGGCCAGATCGATGTCCGGCAGGATCGCATTGAGCAACGTTGACTTGCCGACCCCACTCTGGCCAGCCAGGACTGCCACCCGGCCGTGCAACTGCTGCACCAGTTGGTCAAGGTTGGCCCTGCGTACCGCGCTGACAAACAGCAGAGGAAACCCCGCGCCAGCATATGTCGCGCGGACCGCGGCGAGGTCATCGGCAGACGCCAGGTCAGTCTTGTTGAGGCACAACACCGCATCGAGCCCGGCGTGGCGGGCAAGGATCAGCAGCCGGTCGACCAGGCCGGGATTGAGCGGCGGGGACTCGGTCGTGAATACAATGATCGCAAGGTCAATGTTGGCGACTGGCGGCCGCACCAACTGCGTGCGCCGCGGCTCAATGCCGGTGATCAGAGCTTTGCCCTCACCATGCAGCTCAAGCTCGACGTGGTCCCCCGTGAGCACCGCCTTGCCATCAAGCCGGAGCCTGCCGCGCAGCCGGGCGATGAGGCGCTCTCCACCGCAAAGGACCTCGGCAAAGTTGCTGTAGGCCCGGAGGACCAGCCCGGTTGGGGCACCCGGATCAGCCCTGGAGGAAACGCTCATGCTTCTCCGTGCCACTCGACCCCGTGATGAATATCTCGATCCGCGCCGTCGAGCCGCCAACCCACTCGATCGGGTAGGAGACCGTGTCGCCCGGGCTGTGCGTGCTCCAGTACACCCAACGCGGTGTCTTGGAATCGACGTGAAGCCTGACCTGCACCACCTGCGGCCCGGTCAGGTTGGTCGGCACCTCAAAACGATCCTGCACCCGCTTGGTGACGGCGGTCCCCCGGCTAACCACGAGATCCACCCGTGCGCCCTCAGCCACGGCACGAGCCGCCGGCGGGGTCTGCTGCATCACGGAACCAACCGGATAGGTGGTGCTTTCTTTTTCGATGACCAGCCCTTCAGTCAGTTTGAGCGACTTAATCGCGGCCAGGGCGTCGGTGATGTATCCGCCTACCAACGCCGGCATCGTGATCGTCACCGGCTCAGCGCCCTTGCTGATCGTCAGATCCACGGGGGTACCCTCCGGCACCTGGATATCGGCCTTGGGATTCTGGTCGATCACGTGTCCCTCCGGCACATCCCTGCTAAAGACACGGTCCACATCGCCAAGTGTCAGCCGGTAGTTCTCGATCGCCAGCAAAGCCTCGCGCTCACTCAGGGAAACAACCAGCGGCACAAAGCCAATCTTGGGACCGAGGCTGACCCAAATCTTGACCACCCTGCCCTTTTTGACTGAAGTCAGAGCAGCCGGATCGGTCTTGTAGATGGTATCCACCGGCGACGCGTTGTTCTGGCTGGCCTCCTCAGTAACCCGCAATCCGAGCGCCTGCAACGTCTGCGTGCCGAGCTGACGCGTCTGCCCCACGACATCCGGTACCTGGAGGACCGGTGGGTTAAGCCACGCGACAACCGCCTGAATCGCGACGACGGCCAGAACCAACAGCACCACGCCGGCGACGATCAGCACCGCGCGTTGCCGCCAGAATGGCACCCTCGAGGCTCGCAGGCGCGAGCGCACTCCCTCGGCCGGCATCACCCGGGTGTTGAGGCCATCATCGTCGTCATCGGCAACGGTCTCGGCGGGCAGCGCCCGCTCGGCCTGGGTAAGCGCCCTGATCATCGCCTTTGCGTCAGCAAAGCGGTCGCGCGGCTCCTTGGCCAGCGCCTTAAGCACAAGGCTCTCCAGCTGCACCGGGACGGGGCGCACCTGCGATGGCGGCTTGGGTGGCTCCTCGACGTGTTTGAGCACTACACTCACCGGGCTTTGACCGTTAAACGGCACCTCGCCGGTCAGCATTTCATAGAGCACGACCCCAAGCGAGTAAAGGTCTGAGCGGGCATCGGCCTCATTGCCTCGCGCCTGCTCTGGGGAGATGTAGTGGACCGAGCCGATGACCGAGTCCGAGTTGGAAACCGTCCCCTGCGAAAGGGCCTGGGCACGGGCAATGCCGAAGTCGCCGACTTTGGCCAGCCCATCCCGCGTGATCAGGATGTTTTGTGGCTTGATGTCCCGATGCACGATCTCGCGCTGGTGCGCCTCGTTGAGCGCGACCGCAATCTGGCGAGCAATGCCGATCGCCGTGCGCGGATCAAGGGCACCATGCTCCTTGATTACCGCCTTTAGCGTTGTACCTTCAACGATCTCCATCACGATGTAGTGCATACCTTGCTCAAGGCCGACATCGTAGATCCGCACGATATTGGGGTGCGACAACGCGGCGGCGGCACGCGCCTCGCGTTGGAAGCTCGCCAGAAACTGCTCGTCGGCGGCGTATTGCTCGCGCAACACCTTGAGCGCGACATCACGGCCGAGGACCTCGTCCTTGGCGCGGTAGACGACGGACATGCCGCCAGAACCTGCTACCTCGAGCACCCGATAACGTCCGCCGATCAGCTGACCGATCAAGGCTGGGAGCACCCCACGATGATGACGACGGCGGTCAGGTTGTCACTGCCGCCGCGTGTATTTGCCAGATCAACAATCGCGCCGGCGACGGGGCCAGGCGCCGATGCCGCAGCGGTCAGGCGGCTGAGATCAGCCCGGCCGATGTGCCTCGTCACTCCGTCACTGCACAGGACCACAACGTCCCCGGCGTGCAGCTCCTCTTGCCAAAGGTCAACTGCAACCACCGGATCCGTGCCGAGTGCACGGGTCAAGATGTTGCGATGAGGATGGCGCTCAGCTTCTTGTTCGGTCAGCGAGCCGTTGCGCAGTAACTCGGCGACCACTGAGTGGTCCGCGGTGATCTGTGTGGCGGCACCGTCCCGGATCAGAAAGGCGCGGCTGTCACCGATGTGGGCGAGGGACAGGTGCCCACCAGCAAACAGGGCGGCGGTAACAGTCGTCCCCATGCCGGAAAGCTCGGAATCGTGGCGGCTGGCCTCGTAGACCTGCCGGTTTGCCGCGAGAACCGCACTTGCGAGCGCCTCTGGCGCGTCCTCCACGAGGGTAGCCGCCGGCCGGTCACCCGCCAGGGCGGCCTCCAGCCAACTCATCGCGCCGCGCTCAATTACCTCGGTTGCCATCCGGCTCGCCACTTCGCCGGCGTTGCACCCACCCATCCCATCGGCGACGACGCACAGGGCAGCGGCACCGGCGGCGGTACTCCGCACGACAAATGAGTCCTCGTTGGTCTGCCTGACCTTGCCGCGGTCCGAACGCCCTTCGGCACAGAACATCACTGCTGCCCAACACCGCCCTTGCTGCGGAAATGACTAAACATAACGTCGGGGAAGTTCAGCCTAGGCCGAGCCTTTCCCTCTTTGCCGGCGGCCGCTCATTGAGAGCGCCGCAGGCCGACAAAGAAAAAACCATCACTCCTGTCCCGATGCGGCAGCAGAACACGGGGCTCAACGGCAACCTGCCATGTCCTACCCCCGTCCAGGGCGATGAAGTCGGCGACGACGTCGTCGGTTTCCTCCGGCTCAAAGCTGCAGACAGAATAGACCAGGCGCCCACCGGGCTTGATCGCCGAGGCGACTCCGGTTAGGATGGCGAGCTGCTGCCGCGCGAGGGTGGTCAGGTCTCCGACAGTGCGTCGCCAACGAAGCTCCGGTCGACGCCGGATCACGCCAAGGCCTGAGCACGGCGCGTCGATCAATGCCGCATCAGCTCTGCCGGGCACGATCGTGCCGAGCTGGCGCGCATCACCCTCCAGCAACGTTATCGACCGCAGGCCGAGCCGGTTGGCCCTTGCCCTTACCTGCGACAATTTGGCCCGGTTAACGTCAACTGCCAAGACTTGCGCCTCATCGCCCGCCAGCGCGGCAAGATGAGTGGTCTTGCCGCCGGGCGCCGCGCAAGCGTCGACGATCCGTTCCCCCGGACGCGGCGCAACTGCCCTGGCGGCGACCATGGAGGCCTGGTCTTGGATGATAAAGTGCCCGGCCGCGTACTCGGCAGTGCGGAAGAGGTCGCCGCCACCATCGATGTGGATGGCTTCCGGCGCCAGCTCGCCGGCGCTCGCTCCGAAGCCCTGCGCGCTTAGGGCGGAGAGCAGCGCCGCACGCGTGGTGCGCATCAGGTTGGTCCGGATTGTCACACCCGGAGGGTTGTTATTGGCGGCGCAGAGAGCCGCTGCCTCTGCTAGGCCGAAGCGCTCGACCCACCGCTGGACCAGCCACTGGGGGTGGCTGGCGGTAACCGCAAGATGAGTGACCGGGTCCAGCGCTGGATCGGGCCAGGGCAACCGATCCTTACCCGCCGCCACGCGCCGCAGCACTGCGTTGACGAGGCCGGCAACGTGGGCACCGGCGAGGCGTTTGGCCAGGCTAACCGAGGTGTCAACGGCAGCAAAGTCCGGAACATCTAGGTATAGCAGTTGGTAAGTGCCCACGCGAAGGATCTCGCGGGGCCAAGGATCCAGCGCCGCCAGTGGCCGATTGACAAAAGGCGTCAGGACCCAGTCAATGGTCCCCTGGCGTTCCAGGCTGCCACGTACGAGATGCAGGAACAGCCCACGATCGTGATCGGCGAGCCTGCTCCGGGATAACTCGTTGTCGATCAGCACATTGGACCACGCGCCCTGATGGTTAACCCGGTAGAGGGTGCGGACCGCCAACTCGCGGACGGTGAGGCCGCTCTCTCCCCCGGCATCATGCGCTTGCCCGGCTCGACCGGCTGTCATGACGTTCTCCCCCGCCGGCCCGCACCAGCATCGTCCGTATGGTGTACGAGCACAACAATCTCGCCCCAGAACTCATCCGGCGATTCGGGCATGCTCGCGCCGCGCGGCGCCGGGCGCGCCTGCACCGTCATCCCGGCGACTGCTGTGCGCGACAAGTCGACCGACGTTGTCAAGTGCCGCTGGACCCATCTGCCGAGGACCGGACCACCAAAGACCGCAAGGGCCAGCCCTGCGCCGAGGCCAATCCACGTTAGGCGCCCGGTCAGCGCCAGCAATACCACCAGGATGAGCCAGGTCAGAAGGTCGGCGGTGCCAAGGCTGGTGCCGCAACGAGGGTGGTAGGCAAGAGCGGTTTCGCCGGCGCGCAGCCGCTCGAGGCCCTCGACCGCCGCAGCGATCACGCGCTTTGGGTTGACCAGTCCGCGCACGATGAATCCAGCTTGCACGGCAACTCCGTTGATCTGGGGTTGACCGTGCCGTTCGGTGAGCACGTTGAGCGTCGCGTGTTCAAGGGCGTGATTGCGCCGCAGCTTGGGGTCGGTCGCGATACGGTAGATCTGCCAGGGCAGGCCGGTGATGCGCTCCGCCCGGGCACTGCCAGGCCGCGCAAGTAACAGCAACCCCACGCCGGTCAGGGCAAGGGCCGACCACCAGGGACCGACGTCCACTAAGATGCGCTCACCGCCGGCGGTTGCGGAGCACGAGCATCCGCAGTAGCTGGCTGAGCGCAACGGCCGTCGCCGCGACATAGGTCAGCGCCGCCGCCTGCAGCATGTCCCGCACGCCCTCGCCCTCCGCGCCACGTACATAGCCGCCGCCCTCGAGCATTGCGACCGCGCGGCGGGATGCGTCAAATTCGACGGGCAAGGTGATGATCTGGAAAACTACGGCGCCAACGAACAGCCAGATGCCGATGTCCAGAAAGAGGTTGTTGGAGAGCAAAAAACCGATCAGAAACAGCGGCCAAGCTAGAGTACTGACCAGGTTGACCACCGGCACCAGGTTGTTGCGCAGGGCCAACGGCGCATATGCCTGGGCGTGCTGCTCAGCATGCCCAACCTCGTGCGCGGCGATGGCCAGTGCGGCGACCGACGGGTGTCCAAAGTTGTCCCGTGAGAGCCGCAGCATCCGGGTACGTGGGTCGTAGTGGTCGGTCAGTCGTCCGTCCGTCGCCTCGATGCGCACGGAGGCGAGGCCCGCTGAATCCAGAAGGGAGCGGGCGACCTCAGCCCCGGCAACACCGCTGGCGGTGAGCCGCTGGGCGTACTTGGCATAGGTGGCATTGACCTTGTTTTGCGCCCAAAAGGTGAAGATCATTGCCGGTATCAGCAGCAAGAAGCTGGGGTCAAATCCGTAAAACACTAGCCCTCATCCTCCTCGGGGAGCAAATCGCCGGCCGCCAGATGCCGGCCGTTGGCATACGCTGATCCGGCCATCTCCCGCCCTCCGGCGGGTTTGACCCGCAGCAGAGCGACGGTCGTGCCCTGACCCGCGGCAACCAGTAGGGCCTCCCCTTGCCGCCCCAGTACGCGGCCGGGTGCGACTTCCCGCCGGCCTGGCCCAAGGTCAGCGGCCTCGGCGCGCAGAACGATCACTCGCTGCCCCTGGTAGACGAAGTGTGCGCCCGGCCGTGGCGCAAGGGCACGCACCCGGTTGACCGTCGTGGCGGCAGCCTGCCGCCAGTCGATTACCTCGTCCGCCGGAGTGAGTTTAGGCGCCGGCAGCAGGCCGCGGTCACCCTGGGGGATCCGTGGAGCCCGCCCATCGGACAGCAGGTCAAGCGCCTGGACGAGCAACTCACCGCCCCAGACGGCCAAGCGCGCCCGCATCTGCCCCGCATCGGCCATCGCAGGGATCGGCGCGGCTCGGGAGAGGACGATGTCGCCGGCGTCCCACTGCTCGGCGATATGGATAACCATCACCCCGGTATGAGTATCGCCCGCCATGAGTGCGCGCTCGATCGGCGCAGCGCCCCGCCAACGCGGCAGCAACGATGGGTGCAGGTTGATCGCTGCCAACCGCGGAGCGGCGAGGACAGCGGGTCGTAGGCGCCCGCCCCAGCCGACCACGACCAGCACGTCAGGCTGCTCTGCACCAACAAGGGTGGCCAGGCCGTCGTGATCGCGCCTGCCGATCATCGCAACCGGCAGGCCAAGAGCTCTGGCGGTGCTCGCCACCGGAGAGGCTGTCTCGCGCATGCCCCTGCCCTGCCGCTTGCCGGGCTGCGTGATGGCCAGGCTTACGGTATGCGCCGAAGCAGCGAGGTGCGGCAAGGTCAGGGCGGCAAACTCCGGAGTGCCGACAAAGACGATCCTTAGCCCGGGCCGCATCGCCGGGCTCACTGTGCGTCCCGTGTCGCTACACCAGACGCGAGTGGATCGACATCGTCACCCGCATCTGCGCGGGCCTCGTCATCGGCTCCGGCATCGTCATTGGCAACGGCAGCATCGACATCCTCATCGTCGGCGGCAGCCGCGGGTTGGACCGTGATCGCCCGATCGGTATAGAGGATGCCGTCCAAATGGTCAATCTCGTGCTGCAGCGCGCGGGCGAGCATACCTTCGGCGTCTATCGTCATCTCTTTGCCGTCAAGATCGGTCGCCTTGACGCGCACGCGCTCGTAGCGCTCGACTTCGCCACAAAGGCCTACAACCGAGAGGCACGCCTCAATCTGCGTCTCACGGCCGCTGCCGGACACCACCCGGGGATTGACCAGAGTCATCAGACCATCGCCGATGTCGAGCACGACGACCCGTCGTAATTCACCGATCTGCGGTGCAGCTAGGCCAACGCCGTCGACCGCGTACATTGTGTCGGCCATACGCGCAGCCAATTCACGGACACCGGCGTTAATCTTGCGAATGGCACGGGCCTTGCAGCGCAAGACCGGATCGCCGTACTGCCTGACTGCGACAGCCGGATCAGATGCGTCCAAGTTGTGACTCAAGTCGATCGGCACTCCTTAGTTCATGGGCACGAATGGTTTCGGCAGGTCGGCCGTCCGTGCCGGAGAGATAGCGCTAAACGTCGCAACCAGGCTAGAGCATCGCTTGCGGGTCGACGTCGGCGCTGACGCGCAAAGGGGGCGAGATGGCAGCCAGCATCGCGTCAAGGCCGGCGGAACACGCATCAGCCAGGCGCTGCGGATCAGTATCGCTTAAGACTATATTCCAGCGGTACCTGCCCTGCAAGCGGTACAGGGGGGCGGGCGACGGTCCAACTAGGCCGTGCAACCCCAGCTTGGCCGCTAGATCATCCAGGATTGCCCGCGCGGCGTGGGCCGCAGCGGCGGTCGCCTCTTCGGCGGGACCCATGACCCGGAAGAGAGCCATGTGCGTGTAGGGTGGATAGGAAAGCTCGCGCCGGTGGGCGAGCTCTACGGCAGCGAACCCTTGGTAATCCTGCCGTGCCGCATACTGCAGGCTGTAATGCTCGGGGCTGTAAGACTGGACGATCACCAGGCCAGGCCGTGCGCCACGGCCGGCGCGGCCCGCCACCTGGGTGACGAGGCCAAATGTCCTTTCGGCGGCCCGGAAGTCGGGAAAATTGAGCGCGATATCCGCCGCGATCACGCCCACCAATGTAACCCCAGGAAAATCGAGCCCCTTGCCGACCATCTGGGTCCCGATCAGGATATCGGTCCGCCCTTGCGCAAACTCCGTGAGGATCGCCTCCGCCCGGCCCCGCTGGGCGGCGACGTCGGAGTCCAGCCTGGCAATTCGTGCCGCAGGAAACATCTCGCGCACCTGGGCTTCGACCCTTTCGGTGCCGGTGCCGAAATAGCGGATCCGAGTACCACCACAGGTCGGGCAAGTGGTGGGCGGCGTCATCTCGTGGCCGCAGTGGTGGCAACGGAGTACGCCATCTTGTCCATGCAAAACCAGGGCGACGTCGCAATGCGGGCACCTGGCGACATAGCCGCACTCCCGGCAGAGAACGAAGGTCGAGTGGCCCCGGCGGTTGAGAAAGAGAATTGCCTGCTCCGAACGCTCGAGGCAGCCCGTGATCTCCGCCTGCAGCTTGCGTGAGAGGACGGATCGGTTGCCGGTTTCGAGCTCGCGGCGCAAGTCGACCAACTCAACCGCGGGCAGCACGCCCGCCTCGACCCGGTGCGGCATCGCCAAAAGCTGGGGGCGCGGCGCAAGATCCCCGCCAGCCGTCCCGGCGGGGGCAGTTGTCCGCCAATATACCTCCAGGGAGGGAGTTGCGCTGCCGTAGAGCAAGACCGCGCCGGCAAGCCGGGCCCGCTCCCTGACCACCTCGCGGGCATCATAACGAGGCAGCTCTTCCTGCTTATAGGATGGCTCGTGCTCCTCATCGACCACGATCAGGCGCAGAGCGGGCAACGGGGCAAACAGCGCGGACCTGGCACCGACGGCAATCAGGGCCCGCCGCTCGCCGAGACGACGCCACGCACGCGCCCGCTCTCGATCGCTCAACCGGCTATGCAGCAGCGCGACTTGGCCTGGAAACCGCGCCTCGAACCGGCTGATGGTCTGGGGCGTCAGCGCGATCTCTGGCACCAGGACCAGGGCTTGACCACCAGCCTGCGCCACGTCAGTGATCGCCTGCAGGTAAACCTCCGTCTTGCCTGATCCCGTGACCCCGAGCAGAAGAAACTCGCGGTGCGCCTGCGCTGCCAGCGCCGCCCGGATGGCATCGATTGCACGCGACTGCGGCTCGGTCAGGACGAGGTCGCCGGTCCGGCCAAGCATTGCTGTAACTGGTTGCGGGGCGATCGCCTGTGGCACCTCACCCGCAGCAATCGCCAAGCCCTTGGCCAGCAGCCCGGCCATCGCACGCTGGAGCACCTCGCCGGCCATGGGCACCTCGTCACGCCGCACGGGTCGACCCGCTTTGACGAGCTCGGCGAGGAGTTGGGCCTGTCGCGGCGCGTTGCGCAGCCGGTGATCCGAGATCAGAGCGCCGGGAGCGGCGCAGTAGTAGGTTTCCTCGGGGCGGCGGGACGACAGGTAGACTTCGCTTGCGTCGCCTACGGTGGTCCGGCGACCGACCTTGCCGGCGATCGCCGGCGGCAGTACGGCACGATACGCCTCAATCAGGCTGGCGGCATACCGTCTGGCAACAAATGCGGCGAGTTGTCCGGCGTGAGGGTCAGCCAGCGCGGCGCCTGGATATAGTTGCCGGATGGGTTTAGGGTCAGGCACAGCGGGCTCGGTGAGCAAGCCAAGGACCACGCCACGCATGAAACGCCTGCCGAAGGGAACAACAACGAGCGAGCCCGGCTCTATCTTGCCGGCGAGGTGCGCGGGTACGACGTAGTCAAACGGCCGGCGAGATGCAGACCCCCCAGCATCGACGAGAACAGCGGCATAAACACTGGTGGCGGGGCTGATGGTGCTATCGGGGGTCGCTGTCGGGTGCCCCATCAGGCCGACGCTCCCCAAGTAGCGGCAGCAGAACGTCCATCAAATGGGCGGCAAGGCTGCGCTTTGATTCGAGCGCACGGCGCTCGATGCGGCCGTCTGGCCAAATCAGGGTCGCCTGGTTGGTGTCGACGGCAAACCCGGCGCCAGGCTGGGTGATGTCGTTGGCAACAACAAGGTCGAGCTGCTTGGCGGCGAGCTTGGCCGAGGCGTAGCCCATGATGTCGTCGCTTTCGGCGGCAAAGCCGACGAGCACCGCCTGTCCATTGCGCTCGGCCACCGTGGCGAGGATGTCAGGTGTCCGCCGGAGTTCGGGCGTGATCACGTCCGGCCCCTTTTTGATCTTGTGATCGGCAACGGTAGCTGGGCTGTAGTCGCTCACTGCCGCCGTACCAATGAATGCGCCGCGGCCGGTGAAGTTGGTCAGTACTGCCTCGAGCATCTGCTGCGCCGTGGTCACCCGGATAACCCGGACACCAGCCGGATCGGCCAGGCCGACCGGCCCCGTGACCAAGGTCACGTCAGCACCGCGCCCGGCGGCCTCCTCGGCCACAGCAAAGCCCATTTTGCCGGTCGAGGGGTTGCTTATGTAGCGGACCGGATCGAAGTATTCGCGCGTCGGTCCGGCGGTCACCATCACTGGCACACCCGACAGATCCTGCGCGCGATTCAGGATGGCCAGGGCGGCATCCACTATCGCCGGCGGCTCAGGCAGCCTGCCCTTGCCGACCGCGCCGGAGGCGAGCCTGCCGTACGCCGGCGGCAGCACGTGATATCCCAAGGACACAAGCGCACGCTCATTGGCCTGGTAGATGGGGTTGGCGTACATGTTAAGGTTCATCGCCGGGCAGAGCAGCACAGGGGCCGTAGTCGCCGCGACAACGGTGGACAGCAGGTCGTCGCAGATGCCGCTGGCGATCTTGCCCACGATGTTGGCCGTCGCCGGTGCGATCAGGACGAGATCTGCCCGCTCAGCGAGGGCAATGTGCTCAACATTCCAGAGTTTGGGGGCTTCCCACATGTCAACAAACACCGGATGCCCCGACAAGGTCTGAAAAGTCAACGGCTGCACAAGCTTGGTCGCAGCCCGCGTCATGATTACGTAAACCTTGGCCCCCAGCTTGTTAAGGCTGGAGACAACTTCGCACGCCTTATAGGCCGCGATGCCGCCGGTAACACCGACGACGACGGTTTTGGCCTTGAGATCTGCCGCTGGCTGCTCGCCCATCGCAGGGTTACTCCTCCGGCATGTAGTTCTCACGGGCCGCAGGAGCCTCAACGACCAGCACACTGCCGTCCGCGATTTCCTTAAGCGCCTGGGTAACGGGCTTGGCCACGTGCCCCTCGACGACTTTGTCGCGCCGCTCGGTAATCTGCCGGCCGCGTCGCGCGGCAGCCACCACCAACGCGTATTTGCTGTCGACCTTGGTCATCAGCTGGTCAAGCGACGGGTCAAGGATGTTCAACCAGCTTCGCCTCCCTCAATCCATGAATGCACCAACAACTGCTGCCGCGCCGCCCGGCACCGCTCGGCAATGACGATGGCTTTGACCTGCTCCACTGCATCTTCAAGCGTCCGGTTGACGACCACATAGTCGTAGTTGCTCATCAGGGCCAACTCCGCCCTGGCTTGCTCCAACCGCCGGGCCAACTCCGCCGCGGGCAATTGCCCACGACCAGCGATGCGTTGCCGGAGGTCCGCGAAACGCGGCGGGATGACAAAAACGAGCACCGCTTGCGGCAGTGCCTGTTTGATGCTCATCGCGCCGGTCGTCTCGATGTCGAGAATGATGTCGACCCCTTGGGCCAAGGCGGCCGCGACCTGACCGCGCGGGGTGCCATACAGGTTATCCGCATAGGTGGCCCATTCGAGCAGGTCTCCCCGTTCAATCATACCCTGAAAAGTGTCCCGGCCGCAGAAAAGGTAGTCGATGCCGTCGATTTCACCGGAGCGCGGTGCCCGGGTGGTGGCAGACACCGAAAAAGCCATCCCCGGCAACTGCTTGACCAGCGCCTGGGCAATGGACGTCTTGCCGGCGCCGGAAGGGCCGGAGATCACCAGAACAAACCCTTGCCGCATGCAACTACCTCCGGTGGCCGTCACCCACGGGGGCACGGCATCCAATCAAAAGCAGGCCGGTCAGGGTAGCCCCGTTGCGGGGGCCACCTAGACCGCCCTACCGGACAAGACTAGGATTCGTAAGACAGATAATGACGCTAGGTAAGCCTGACTTACCGGCGCGGAAACCTTGCCAGCAAAGCTTCTTTCTGACGGGTGCCGAGGCCCTGGACCCGGCGCGACTCGTCGATGCCGATCTCTTCCATGACCTTTTTGGCGGTGGTCTTACCTACCCGCGGCAGCGAGGCAAGTAGGTATGCCACGCGCATCTTGCCCATGATCTCGTTGTCTTCTTTGGCGAGGACTTCGCCCAGCGACATGGAGCCGCTCTTGAGTTGCTCGCGGATCTCCTTGCGCTCGCTGCGCATCTTCTGCGCTTTTTCGAGAGCTTGCCTTTTCTCTCTCAGGGTGAGCACGGGCAACTTCAAAGTTGCCACCTCCTACTCAATGTTCTGGAGTTGCTCGCGGATCTTTTCGAGCTCCTCCTTGGCGGCAATAATGCCGCTGGCTATCTCACTGTCTAGCGCCTTGGAGCCGACAGTGTTAACCTCCCGGAGCATCTCCTGGCAAATGAAATCAAGTCGCCTGCCGACGGCCTCACCGTCAGTGTTGTCGAGGGCGGCGTGCATCTGCTTGATGTGACTGGCAAGCCGCACAAGCTCCTCGCTAATATCCGAGCGATCGGCGTACAGCGCGACCTCCTGCTCAAGCCGGGCCGGATCAAACGAGACGGCCGGCGCGAGCTCAGTAAGACGGGTTATCAACCGATCACGCCACAACCCAACGAGTTGCCCTGCCTTGACGGCAACCTCGGCGCGGAAATCCGCCAGCTTAGCCAGGCGCGCCTTGAGGTCGGCGCGCATCGCCTCGCCCTCGCGCTCGCGCATCGCGACCAGACGGGCGAGGGCCTCACCGCAAGCTGCGAGGGCAAGACCCTCGAGCTCATCCTGATCCTGCTCAGGCTGCCCGGCAACCACCACATCCGGCAGGCGCAACAGATGCTCAAGCCGGACCGCGTCGGTCAGCGCCAAATCATCGCGTAGCTGGGTCAAAAGCTCAAAATAGCGTTTGGCCAGGTCAGTATCGACGCTAACATTACGGCCTCCGGCTGGAGAATCCTCCAGGGTCAGGAAGATGTCCGCCCTGCCCCGCTTAATTGCCGATTTGAGCAGGTTGCGGAGTGGCTCTTCGACCGCACCCATGTCCCTCGGCAGGCGGAAGTTGAAATCCGCGTAACGCTGATTGACGCACTTGATCTCGACGATAACCTTGCGGCGCGCTCCTGCCGCCTCGCCGCGACCAAACCCTGTCATGCTCCGAATCACGCGTCCACGTCCTCACTTCGCCTGGACCTGCGGCGATGCCCGCCGGTCGGCCTTGGCGCCTCTATTCTACCTGCTACGCAGGATTCCTCCACCCATCAACGCATATAGCAGGTGAATTAGTCCGCAAAGATGAACTCGCCGTCGCAAACCCGGGCCGCCGGCCCGGTCAACAGCACCCTGCCGTCCGTGGCACCCCACTCGACCGTCAGATCACCGCCGGGCAGACTGACGACCGCCGTGCGATTCAGGCGGCCGGTCATTGCGCCGGCAACCACAACCGCGCAGGCGCCTGTGCCGCAGGCAAGGGTCTCGCCAGAACCCCGCTCCCAAACACGCACGGTCACGTGCTCTGGCGAGTCGACGCGAACAAACTCAACGTTGGTATGACGCGGAAACGCCTCATGCACCTCGATTGCCCTGCCGAGATTGCGCCACGGCATGGCGTCAGGCTCATCGACAAAGATAATCGTGTGCGGCACGCCAGTGGAGACCGCGGTAAGCTGCAGGTTATAGCCGCCGACGGTCAGCGGGCAGTTGGTCACCGTGCCATCTGGCCCGGACGGCAACCGCGTCGGTACCTCTTCCGCAGCAAGACGCGGCACGCCGAGATCACTGGTGACTGTCCACGGACCGGCCGCCGGGCTGGCGACGATCGTGCTCTTGATCAACCCGGCGAGCGTTGCAACGGTCAGTGTCCGCTTGCTGGTCAGGCTCCCTTCGACCACGAAGCGGGCAAAACAGCGCATGCCGTTGCCGCACATCTCGCCCTCCGAGCCGTCGCTGTTGAACATGCGAAAGCCAAAATCAGCCTCCGGGAACGGCGCGGGCAGAACGACGATCAGTCCGTCACTGCCAACGCCGGTGTGGCGCTCGGAGATCGCACGGGCCAAAGTGGGCAGCCCGTCGGCAGACACCGGCAGGCCTCGTGTACCATCGAGGTAAATGTAGTCATTGCTTGCGCCGTGCATTTTAGTGAAACCGATACGCATCATTGCCAGCCTCCTTGACCCGGGGCCATGCCAGTGTTAGCTTAGTCCAGCACAACCTCCAGAGGTGAAAGAAATGCAGTTCGACGGCATATTGATGCGCGCCTGCATCGCCCGGCTCAACCAGGTCGCCAAGGGGGCCCGGTTGCAGCGGGTCGTCCAGGTCTCGCCCCAGAGCGTCAGCTTTGAGTTCTGGGCCGGGGGCACCACCCACCTGGTTTGCTCGGCCGAAGCCGAGGCGGCGTGCATGTTCATCGCCGCCGGACCGCCGCAACGCCAGGAGCCGCCTGGGCAGTTTGTCAGCCTGCTCCGCCGCCACCTAATCGGCGCACGTCTGCTCGAGGCCAGCCAATCGGGCTGGGACAGAGTGGCACGTTTGGATTTTCGCGCTCGGACCGAGCTCGGGGACGAGACGGTCCTGCGCCTCTGGATTGAGACGATGGGCAAGCACTCCAATCTCGTCTTGGCGCGGCCGGACGCCAGGATCATCGACGCAGCCAAACGGGTGGGCCGGTCGAGGAGCCGGGTGCGCCAGATCTTGCCGGGCCTGGTCTATCAAGACCCGCCACCGGCACCGCCAAAGCTGGCACCGGATGAGATCGACCCGGTCCTGCTTGCGTCGGCGCTGGGCGTCCGGGACGGTATTCCGCCGACGGCCAGTCCCACCCTGACGGGTGCTGCCCTGGTCCGTGCAATTGCCGGTATCGGGCCGGAACGGGCCAGACAACTGCTCGCCCATATTCGAGGGCCTGCAGACTCATCCACCTTTGCTGCCGACGGTAGGCCGATGGAGGCGGTTGCTGCAATCGCCGCCGCGCTGGCGAGCCTTGCCAGGCGCGCTGCGCAGGGCGATTTGGAGTTGGCGGCCGAGACCGAGATGGCCTTTTGGCCCGCCATTGCCGCTGCGGACCAAAAACAGGCCGATCAGGATTCGGACGACGGCCAGGGTGATCCCAGTCAGCCCTGGTCGTTTGGCGCGAGCCCGGCCCAGCGATCCCTCCACGCCGCAGTCCTCCGGACGGCTGCGCGCACGGCTGCAGAGGCTTCGGCAACGGAGGCCAAGCTGGCAGCGATGCCCGACCCCGAGGTTGCCAGGCGCGAGGCCGACGCGATCATGTCTTCGCTGCCGGAGGTCAGAGCGCGGATCGCGCAGGTCCGGCAGGAGGGCACCAAGGCTTTCAACGTCGAGCTGCCCTGCTATGATGCCGGTGCAGCGGGTCCGCAGGCTGCTGGCCTGGCCCCCGCACCCTCGACCATCGCCGTTGAAATTACAGCCGACGAGGATCCGGTCGGCCAAGCACAGGCACGATACGCTCGTTACGCCGCCGCCAACCGTCGGCGGCAGGCCCTTGTCCGCCACATCGCTGTTACCCAAGAGCGGCAGCAGGCGCTCGCAGTGCTCGCTTTTCAGTTGGAGCAGGACCTGACCCCAGAGGAACTGCACGAGGTCCTGACGGAGGCCGCAGGACTCGGCATCACCACCCTACAGCCGACAGGACACCGGCAGGGCCAGTCAACCGGCGGCAAGCAGACTGGCAGCTACGCGCGCAAACACAGGCGGGACCCTGTCGCCAGCCAGCCGCGCCGCGCGACGTCGCCGGGTGGATACGAAGTCTTGATCGGCCGCAACAACCACCAAAACGACACGATCGTCAAACTAAGCCGCAACGACGACCTGTGGTTTCACGCGCGGGGGGTACCGGGCGCGCACGTACTGCTGCGGCGCGCTGGGCGGGCTGAGCCGGTGCCGGCGGCTGACATCGAGTACGCCGCGGGACTGGCCGCCGCGCACAGCCAGGCCCGGCTGGCGGGCACCGTCGCCGTGGACTACTGCCCTGCCCGCCAACTACGGCGGGAGCGCGGCGCCGCGCCAGGCTTTGTCACCTACAGCGACGAGACGACTGTGCGGGTCACACCGCTGGAGCTGCAGGTCTAGACCTGCGCAGGACGGCAAGAGCCGGCGTCCCGAAGGGGACGCCGGCTCTTGCTTATGCGGGCGGGCGCTCGTTGCGGGCGCGCGCGACTAGTTGCCGCCGGCGCTCTTGGGCAAAGTCAGCGGCACGCCGGCCCGGCACAGGGGGCACTCGTCCGGCGCGTATGCCGGGACCTCAAGCGTGACCATGGTTGCAGCGGGGACGCCAAAGTCAACCTTGCCGCCGCTGCGGTCGACGAGCGAACCAACGGCGACCACTTCACCGCCACGCTCCTTGACGACATCGATCACTTCGCGGACCGAGCCGCCGGTGCTGATGGCATCCTCAACGACAATAAACCGTTCGCCTGGCTTGATCCGGAAGCCGCGGCGCAAGGTCATCGTGCCGTCTTGCCGCTCGGCAAAGATCGCACGTTTGCCGAGGGCACGGCCGACTTCGTAGGCCAGAATGATCCCGCCCATAGCTGGGCCAATCACCGCGTCAGCTTCAATCCCGCGTAGCTTCGTGGCCAGTTCATCCGCCAACGGCCCCGCCTTGTCCGGGTACTGCATGATCTGTGAGCACTGCAGGAACATCGGGCTGTGCTTGCCCGACGTCAGCTTGAAATGCCCGTCCAACAGCACGCCAGTGCTGCGATAGAGATCGAGGATTTGTTGTTCGGTCATCGGTGCCACCTCCGGCTAGCGTTTGTGCGCGAGGCCGATTGCCTCGGCCATGGTCAGATTGCACCGCTCAAGGTATTCGCCGATACCGGCGATGACCTCAAGCGGGAGGAGCGGGTTGGCAAAGCACGCGCTGCCGACCGCCACGGCACTGGCGCCGGCGAGGATGAACTCGAGGGCATCGGTCGCGCTGGCAATGCCCCCCATGCCGATCACCGGCACCCTGACCGCCTGGCGAACCTGCCAGACCATCCGGACGGCAACCGGCCGAATCGCCGGACCCGAAAGACCGGCAAAGGTGTTGGCGATCACCGGACGGCGCGTTTCGACGTCGATGACCATGCCTAGCAGTGTGTTGATCAGCGATATCGAATCTGCGCCCGCCGCCTCGGCGGCCATCGCGATCTCGGCTATATCGGTCACGTTGGGCGTCAGCTTGCAGATCACCGGCAGGGATGTCTCGCGCCGGACCGCAGCGATGACCGCGGCGGTAGCGCTCGGGCTCACGCCAAACGCCATGCCCTCACGCTCGACGTTGGGACACGAAACATTGATCTCCAGCCCACCGATGCCCGCAGCATCGGCGAGCCGGGCGGTCAGGCGAGCATAGTCGCTGACCGTCGCTGCAGCGATGTTGACAACCACGGTGGCGCCGCTGTCGCGCAGCCAGGGCAATTCGGTACGCAGAAACTCGTCAACCCCGGGGTTCTGCAGGCCGATCGAATTAAGCATGCCGGCGGGGGTTTCCGTAACGCGAGGCGATGGGTTGCCCTGCCGGACCTCAAGGGTCACGCACTTGGTGGTGATGGCGCCCAGCGCGGCTGGCGGGACCAGCGGCGCGTACTCCCGGCCAAAGCCGTAGGTGCCGGAAGCGGTCAACACGGGGTTGGCAAGCTGCAGGCTCCCGACTCCCGTGGTCAGGCTGCCGGGACGGCGGGCGGCCTGCTCGTTGATTTGCCTGAGAAGGGCCTCGGCGCGCTCGCGACCCGCCCACGCCCAATCACTGCTGCCTGGCATAGTACCGGCCATCACAGGACCACCTCCGTCGCAGCAAAAACCGGCCCGTCGACGCACACGCGGGCATAGCCGCCGCCAGCGTTGGCGCTGCGAGGCCAGGCGCAGCCAAGACAGGCGCCGATCCCGCAGCCCATTCGCTGCTCAAGCGATACGTAGCAGGGCACATCTGCTGCAGCAGCCAGCACGGCGACGGCCCGCATCATCGGCAAGGGGCCGCATGCGCAAATAGCGTCAATTGGACCGGCGGCCAACTGGGCCTTGACCAGGTCGGTCACCAGGCCGTGGTGCCCGGCGGACCCGTCATCCGTCGAAACCACGCATTGTGCACCGGCGCGGGCGCCCAGCATCGCGCCCCAGAGCTCGGGCCGGGTACGGGCGCCGACCAGAAAGACCGCCCCTGCCCCACCCACTGCCTGGGCGGCTGCGGGTGCGGCTAGCTGCGCTGCCAACGGTAGCAGCGGGGCCGCGCCGACGCCGCCGCCGACCAGCAGGACCCGTCCTTTGAGGTCCGCCGGAAAACCGTGGCCCACCGGACCCAGCAGGTCGATTTTGGCGCCGGCCGGCAGTACGAGCAGGCGGCGGGTGCCCCGCCCGATCGCCCGGATAACCAGGCCGATCGTACCGGCTGCCGGATCGATGTCCGCCAGGCTGATTGGCCGGCGCAGGAACGGATCGGTCGCCTCCGCACTTCCAACGCCGACCTGAACAAACTGGCCGGCACTGGCTACCGCAGCGATCGCTGGCGCGGCGATGGTCAGGTAGACGGTATCCGCGCACAGTTCCTCCCGGGTGAGCACAGTGCAGCACGCCCAGCCTGGTAGTTGGTCGTTGTCGCCGTGCGGTGCACTACACACAGATCTGGCCCGCCCGCTGGATGACTCTGCCTGCGACCACTGTTGCCACGGCCAGGCCCTGCACCTCCCAGCCGGCAAAGGGGGTGTTACGGCTCTTGGAGGCAAACTTGGCCGAGTCGATCCGCCACGTCGCATCGAGGTCGATCACCGTCAGGTCGGCGTCCATCCCCGGCGCCAGACGCCCCTTGCGCTCCAGGCCGAGTACCTTGGCCGGGGCGAGCGTCATGGCCCGAATGACCGTCGCCAGATCCACCTTGCCCGCGTGCACCAAATGGGTCAGGATGATGGGCAGCGTGGTTTCGAGTCCGATGATCCCGTTGGCGGCGTAGTTATACTCAACGTCCTTGTCGTCAAACGAGTGTGGCGCATGGTCGCTGGCAATGACCTCGATCGCGCCGCAACGCAATCCCTCGACCATCGCGGCGACGTCGGTCGTCGCCCGCAGCGGCGGGTTGACCTTGGTGTTTGTGTCGTATCCGCTGTCGCCGACCAGCTTATCCGTCAGCACCAGGTGGTGCGGGGTGACTTCGCAGGTGACTTCCACGCCTCGCGAACGCGCCCAATTGATCGCCGACAGCGACAGCTCGGTGCTTACGTGACAAATGTGCAGCTTACCTTTGGTTAGCTCGGCAAGCATGCAGTCGCGCGCGATCATCGCTGCCTCGGCGGCCGCCGGGATGCCGCGCAAGCCAAACACACCGGACCATGCGCCGAGGTGCATCTGTCCGTCCTCAGCAAGGTACGGTTCCTCGCTATGCGTCAGGATTGGGCGATCGTACATGGAGGCATAGAGCAGGGCATTGCGCATGATCTCGCCGTTCCAGACCGGTTTGCCGTCATCCGAGAAACCGATTGCACCCGCCTGGACCATGTCACCGATCTCAGCCATCTCATTGCCGGCCAGGTTTTTAGTGACGGACCCAATCGGCAAGACGTTGACGATGGCCTGCTGTGCCGCGCGATCGCGGACAAAGGCAATCATCGCCGCGTTGTCCAGGACTGGCGAGGTGTTGGGCATGCATGCGATGGTCGTGAAACCGCCGATCGCAGCGGCGCGCGCCCCGGTGGCGATTTCCTCTTTGTACTCAAACCCTGGCTCACGCAGGTGAACGTGCATGTCAATCAGACCAGGTGTAACAAGCATGCCGGCTGCATCGAGGACCTCAACCGGGGCGCCGCAATCCGGCGCGGTGGCGGCAGCGTCAGGTCCGATAGCGACGATGCTCCCGTCCCGGCACAGCACGTCGCCTTGGGTGATTTGACCGGAGGCCGGATCCAGCAGCCAACCGTTCTTTACCAAAAGTGTCATTCGGATGCACCTCCAAGCAGCAGATAAAGGATGGCCATCCGTACGGCAACGCCGCTGGTGACCTGTTCGACGATCAGCGACTGGGCGCCGTCGGCGACTTCCGAGCTGATCTCAACCCCACGGTTCATGGGACCCGGATGCATTAGCAGCGCGTCGGGCTTGGCGAGCGAAAGGCGTCGGGCGTTTACGCAGTAAAGGCGTGCGTACTCCCGCAGCGATGGCAACAGCCCCTTGCTCTGCCGCTCACGCTGCAGGCGCAGGACGTAGACCACGTCGGCGCCCGGCAGCGCCTCCTCCAGATGGATGTGGGACTTGACCCCGACCTCGCGCATGCCCTCCGGCAGCAGTGTGGCTGGCCCAGCGATCGAAACCTCGGCACCGGCCTTGGTCAGTCCCCAGATGTCCGAGCGAGCGACCCGGCTGTGTAACACGTCGCCAACGATGACGATCTTTAGGCCGTCGAGATGCCCCTTATGCTTGCGGATTGTGTACATATCCAGCAGGCCCTGCGTCGGGTGCTCATGCGTGCCATCACCAGCATTGATCACCTTGGCGTCGACAAGCCGGCTGAGGAAGTGGCATGAACCCGATACCCCATGCCGCATGACGATGCAGTCGGCCCCCATCGCCTGGAGCGTCAGGGCGGTGTCCTTAAGCGACTCACCTTTGACCAGGGCGGAGGTGCTGGCGGCAATGCTCGCCGTGTCGGCGCTCATGTACTTGGCGGCCATCTCAAACGAGGTCCGGGTGCGGGTGCTGGCTTCATGGAAGAAGGTGATGATCGACTTGCCACGCAGGGTCGGAACCTTTTTGATTGGTCGATCGATGATCTCCCGCAGCGACTCGGCGGTGTCGAGGATCAACTCCATCTCCGCCAGGTCCATCTCCCGCAGGCTTAGGATGTCCTTGCGCTTGATCGAAGCCATCAGCTAACCTCCCCCCCAAGCACGCCGTACTCCTCAATGACCACGGCGTCCTCACCGTCAAACTCGTCAAGGCGTACCGCAACGACCTCGCGGCGTGAAGTTGGCACGTTTTTGCCGACGTAGTCGGCCCGTATCGGCAGCTCGCGATGCCCCCGGTCGACCAGGACCGCCAGTTGGATGGATTGTGGCCGTCCGAGGTCCATCAACGCGTCCAGGGCGGCGCGAATAGTGCGCCCCGTGTAGAGCACGTCGTCGACCAGGATCACCTTGATCTCGTCGAGCGTGAAGGGCACCGCCGTGCTGCGCACCAGCGGCTGCTCCAGACGGCTCGAAAGGTCATCGCGGTAGAGGGTGATGTCTAAGATGCCCATCGGCACATCGCGGCCCTCAATCTCCTTGATGATCTCCTTGAGCCGCGCCGCGAGCGGCACGCCACGGCGCCGGATACCGACCAGGGCAAGGTTATCGACTCCCTGGTTGTGCTCGATGATCTCGTGCGCAATCCGAAACAGCGCCCGCCGAACAGCCTCGCGATCCATGATCGTTGCTTTGACTTCGACTCCCAGCTTGCTCACCTCCGCTTCGGGCAACCTGAGCTCAGTCGGCCTGGCTGCGCTGCCCGCGCGAGGGCAAACAAAAACCCCCAAGCCCCATGGCTTGGGGGTGGCAATCGCGCGCGCAAACTAGCCTTTGACTCACCGGATTTGCTCCTTGCTAGCCTCACCGAACTAGCCTTAAAGGTTTGGCCCGGGTTCTTGTTCCTGTCCAGTATATTCGCGACGGGTCGTGCGGGCAAGTGATTGCGGGTGGGTTGTGCGGCCGGGCTGTGCGGCCGGGTTGTGTCGGGCAGGCGGGGCGGTGGCTGCCCACCAGTTCCGCGGTCTGGGGCTATGGCTGCGCAGCAGTGGCCAACAAACGTAAATGTTCGTTTTGGGCGTGCACCCGCGGGCGGTGACCGCCCACCAGTCGGTCCGACCCCAGTTGATTGGACACTAGATGCGCAATTGCGCTCTTGGCAACAGGCCGTCCTGGGTGGCCTGGTAG
>ENA-OSEO01000706-OSEO01000706.1-sediment-metagenome-genome-assembly--contig:-NODE-706-length-78403-cov-15.327924_pt1 | contig 78403 bp, 65 predicted proteins | sample MGYA00237883_ERZ534232 | MGnify/ENA metagenome assembly ERZ534232
TCGATTGTCGTGGCATGTGCATCCCTTACCGCACATCCAGAAAGTAGTCAACTTATATTTTAATGTACGTCCCCTATATTCGCAGAAGCTCGGTTGATGCCGGAGGCGAGTTGTTTTTTCATTGCCGGTGGCACATCCCGCGTCCCTATGCGGGGCCTCTCACCGGCAATGAAAAAGAAAGGTTCTCTTCTCTGTGACCTCTGTGCCTGTGGTGAGATCATGACTTTTATCAAGTTTCAGGAGAGATCAGAGGGCGGAGATCGGCGCTTCCGTCCCTACCTTTTTTGGGAATCCGGCTCGTCCAGGGTCAGATAGTATTCATCCCCGAGATCATTGGGGTTGAAGGCCTCCTTGATTTTCCGCTGATATCGAAATACGGCAGGCTTGGGAGATCTCGCGAGGGTTCGCTCGCGCACTTCTTTGGGAGTGGCCCGGCCGTCCGCTCCCCTTGAAAGGGCATTCGACCTCTCCATGCCGGGTCCCATCCCCTTTTGCAGACCGTATCGGAAGCAGGCGTCGAAGAACTCGCACGTGCCCTCCACCGAATCCTTGTCGGCAGGGTCAAAATGGGCGAAGTTCTCCCACATGCAGATGCCTCCGCCGCCAAGCCCCCCCAATCCTCCGATCATGCAGTCGCCGCCGGCATCCACCATGGCGCCCTTCTCCTCCCACTGCCTTTTGAATTCCCCGGCATCTTCCACATGACCCGCGCCGAAATCCGGAGGACCGAGCATGCCGAAGCAGCCGTCATATCCACCACCATAGACGAGGTTCAGGTTCTTGTGACCCACCCTGATAAGGTAAAGGAGAGACCATTGCTCCATTTCGGGAACATTCATGGCCTCCACCTTCCAGCCGCCTGTCTCCGCCAGAATCAGGTTGAGGGCCTTTTCCTGCCATTCAATGTCCCTTGGGGTCATGCCGGCCAGCACGATCTGGAAATCGTGCTTCATCTCTTCATTCAATTTCTGCACGGCCGGATCTCTCACGAGCTCTTCAAGATCGCTCAGCGTTTTCGTGGGATCCGTGAGGATCCGGATCATGGCCGCCTTAAGATCCCTTCCGAGAAGATTGAACTGCCTGTGGGCAATGTATCCTATACCCGCATCCCAGATCCGGTGGCAAGCATCGGCCCAGCTCTTCCAGTTCGGGAATGCAAGCGTATAAGCCCTGAAATTGTCCGGCAACACCGTCCTGTACGCCGGCACCGTTCCCTCCACCGGGAGACCGGCAGGTCCGGGCCATGGATAGAGCTTAATGGCGCATTTCGTGAAGACCCCCATCGCCCCTCTCGCGCCCGAAACACCCCTGACGATGCCTCTTGCGCCCGGCCCGGGTCCTTCACCGCAGAACCAACCCAGCCCTGAACCAAGAGATCCTGTTCTCAGAAACTCTCCATCCGGCATGACCCACTCCACGCCGAGCAGGTTCTCCTCGCTGAAACCCATGGAGATCGTATCCGGCCCCGGCCCGACGTAGGACGTAGCGCTGGCAAGAGGGGAGCAATTGGAGCCGGCGCCGATGATGTGGGTGTTCAGCCCCCTCTTCATGAGCTCGGCCTGGAGGTTTGCCCCGATGACATGGGGTTCGATGACCGCAAACATGTTCTTTTCATCTATCTCCAGGATCCGGTCCATCCTCGTCAGATCCAGTTGGATGGTGTTCTCATAGGAGGGATAACCCATTGCGGACCAGAAGGTGCTGGAGGCCTTCAGCCTTATCCTGTACCGATTGCAGATTCTGACAATCGCCTGCACCTCCTCGGCGCTTCCAGGCAACAGAACAGCCTCCCCCTTTGGCGTGAGAGTCTTGAAAAAAGGCCCGATGTGAATGGCAGTCTGACTCAGGGAATACCGGTAAGACTCGATGACAGCGGGATCTTCGCAGATGTACTCGGCGCCAACGATATCCTCCAGGGCCTGATAGACTTTTCTCTTAAGGGACATTCGATTCTACCTCTCGGGAAAGGTTCGGAGATTAGTGTTCAGTGTTCAGTGTTCAGGGTTCAGTGTTCAGGGTTCAGGGCTCAGGGCTCAGGGCTAAAGACCCAGGAATCTGGATGCCGGATCAGGTCCGGCATGACGAAAGGTATGACGTTGAACTCTGAATTTTGATGGTCTCGTAAAAATTCGAAAATACTCTTTTTTCGTCATCCCGGCGAAGGCCGGGATCCAGTATTTTCAAACCCTTGCATATCTGGATTCCGGCCTGCGCCGGAATGACGACTTTTTACGAGATTGTCAACCTTGAACGCTGAACTCTGAACACTTTTCCTTTCTTAGATTGCCTTTTGCGCCAGCTCGACAATGTCCATCACCTTCATTCCACCGCCCGTCTGCTCCACTGCATCCATGAAGTTCCTTTCGCACCACGGGCAGGCCGTCACGATGGCTTCGGCGCCGGTCGACTTTGCCTCTTCGATTCTCTCTTTGGCAGTCGATATGGCAAAGTCGGGATAGGCTTCCTTCACGCCGCCTCCTGCGCCGCAGCACCAGGCATACTCCCTTATTCTTTCCATCTCCACCAGCTTCAAACCGGGAATGCTCTTCAGCACATCCCTTGGCGGGTCGTAGATGCCCCATGCCCCATTGTTGCGGGGCCTCCGGGGCTCATAGACAATGACCTGGTTCCGGATCTTCTTCTCCACCCCGCTCCAGGGAACATACCGCTCCCCCTGTCTTCCAAGGTGACACGGATCATGGTAAGTGACCGTCATCGGGATGTCTCGGGAGAACCTGAGCTTGCCTTCCTTGATGAACCGATCGAGAAACTCCGCCGTGTGAAGAACCTCGAAACCGGAGCCCATTTTCGGGTAGAACCGCTTGAAGCCGTGGTAACAGTCTGAACAGGACGTGACGATACTTTTCACCCCGGCCTTTTTCCAGGCCGCAATATTTCTCTCGGCCAGCTCGGCAAACTCCTTCCGATAACCCATGGAATAGGCCCGGCTGCCGCAGCAGGTCTCCTCCGCATCCAGGATCCCTACATCCACGCCGGCATTTCGAAGCAATGCGACCGCTGCCCTTGCCGTTCCCTGGAGTGTTTCATCAAAACTGAACCGGCATCCCGCATGGAAGAGGACCTCAGCCTTCTCCGAACCGAGCCGCTTCACATCCACTCCATCGGCCCAGAGACCTCTCTCCGATTTTGGCCGCTGGAGAGTGTTATGTTCCTTGATGAGGTAATCGATGACGGCCTGATGGCGTGGAATGCGCTGACCGTCTTGAACCAGCTTTGCACGAAGCTCCAGGATCATGTCAAGGGGCTCCAGGTTGTAGCGGCAGACCTTGCAGGTTACATCGCAAGAGCCGCAGGTGTTGCACTTATACACGATGTCCAGGACCCGGTCCGTGTACCCGCTCCTCCCTTCCAGAAGGGCCTGAGCAACACCATATCTCCCCCGTGCGGAGTAACTCATGAACCTGGCATAGGCGATGCTGGGGCATCCTTTTGAGAACCTCCAGCTTTTGATCTGGTCAAGGGGAACCCACGTGCAATAGGAGCACACGCTGCATCTTTCCATCTCGGCTTTGTAATCCTCAAGAGCCAATTGCCTTACCTCCATCTAAATTCCGCCACAAAGACACTAAGACACAAAGAAAAGCAACTTGTTCTATCTTCGTGTCTCTGTGCCTTTGTGGCTGATCTTTTGCCCCGCCGGCATTCGATATTCTCTTCCCTTGGACATTGGACATTCTACATTGGACATTCTGCTTCTCTTAGAAGCAAAGCTTTCCCGGGTTCATCACGCCCTTGGGGTCGAAAATCCGCTTGAGCTTCTTCAACACGGATGTTGTCCCGGCATCCCGGTTGAAAGCCATATTCGCCCACATGCCGTAAGGCCTTGAAAAGAACGCCCCCTGTCTCAGGAGTTCCTCGCTGGCCTTGAGAAAGAGTTCCCGAACCCGCGTCGCCTCTTGTCGATTATCAGGGTCAAAGGGGAGAGTGAACTCGCAATGGCAGCAGACACCCTGGTGGACCGGCTGGATGTAGACCCCGATGTCCGAAGAGGGATATCCGCAGCCCTCGGCAATGGATGCCATGGTCTTGATGAACCCGGGGGCACGGTCCAGAGTAGTCAGGAAGAAGATATCCTGGCATCCGCCCTTGCAGGAAAGCTTCCAATAAGGCTCCCTGGACGGGTTGAGGAGTGCATTGAGCATCTCACCCGCATCTGCCGCCCCGGGAACGGACGAAAGGAGCTGGAGCCCGAACTGCTGCGCCATCTCCCCGATGTCCTTCTCCTGAAACTCCACCCTTTCCTTCGGCAGGATGTCACGGCCGGCCACCCCCACCATGAGGATCCACTGGGGGAGCTTTTCAGACAACGGTCTGATCCGGGAAGATCCGTTCCCGAGGATGGATGCGATATTTTGCCCGTTCAGGAACAAAAGCTCGTCGCCGAATCGGAACCTGAGCAGCTTGTATGTAAAATCGATCAGACGATCTATTCTCTCGGACGGTACGAAGAAAAGCCTGTGCACACTCGGCAGCACCTGGCACTTGACCGAAGCCCATGTCGCGATGCCCATGGTCCCCTGCGCTGCTGAAAGAAACTTGTAGAAATTGGCCTGGGCCGGACCTAACCCCGAAATCTGGGCAAGTCCCTTTTTCCACTCATCCGCAAGAGTTCCTGCGCCTCCCGCCTCCCCGGTCATCAACCGGTTCCCGTCCCCCCAGACGACCTCGACACACCGCAAGGGGTCAAGAAACGACCACTGATGCTTCGGTATGATCGAAGGCTCTCTTTCGAGAAGACTCGCTACCACGGATTTGTTGGGCCGGGGGAGCAAGGGCGTGGAAAGCCTCAAGCCTTCCTTTGAGAGGGCCGGTTGGATCTGGGCAAAGGTGACTCCCGGCTCGATAAGGGCCATCCTGTTTCTGCGATCGATCCGGATGATCCTTTTCATTTCGCTGAGGTCCACAACCACGGACTCCGGCGCACCCGGAACCGTGTCGCCGCGGAATCGCGGCGGGCCGGAGCTTACTGGAATCAAGGGCGTCCGGGTCCGGTTGGCCCAATGAACGATCTCCTCGACCTTCGCGGCATCATCGGGCTTGAGCACGAACGAGGGTCTCATCGGGAGCGAGAAGCTTTCGTCCCGGCTGTAACGCTTGAGTGTCTCGGGGTCGTCATGTACCCGCCCTTCCCCCACGATCTCGAGAAGCACCTTCTTTTTGGTATTCACCCCTTCTCCTTTGACAACGCGCAAAAATCGCCACTCTGGTTGAATGAACCAGTCCCGGCGCGGGTTTCATTGAACCGGGATCACCTGAAAAACCATTTTCCGGTCCTTACACGATCTTCGTTGAAGCACGGCAATTGACGTGCTGCCTTCTTAGAGCTTTTCCGGCTCGCAAAGATTCTGATCATTGGCCGCTGCCCGGCCGCATTTCCTGCAGAGGAATTTCGCGCCTTTCACGAGCCCTTTGTAGTACTCCTTGGCATCGATTCCCAACTCCAGAAGCTCCTGAGACCTTAAATAACCGATGTTTTCAAGAAAGCATAAATGCTCCTCATGTCCCGTGTGCGGCATCTTCATTCTATTTTCCATGGTCGCTCCTCCATACGTTTTCTTCAAGGTAACCATTCTCTCTCAGCCCAACGCAAGATTCCTGAGCCTCGCCAGGTTGGATTCCTTTTTCCGTGCGACCTTCCGGAAGATATTGGCTACTTCGGGAAGAGGTATCCTGGCCGAACACTCTTGGAAGAACTTCAACTCCTTCTCTTCAACGGCCAGTGCAATCTTCAGCAAGTCGGAGTCCACGTCTCCCGCTGAGACCTGAACCTTCATTTCATAGTCTTCCTGACGAAGGCCTGTAATCGGTTCAAGGATCATTTCGGTCACGTGCTCCCTGCGGGTCCTTTCCATAAGGGAACGGTTCTTCGTCTCTTCAGCGAGCATGTCCTTCAGCCCATCCCTGAGTCCGGGATCTTTGGCCTTTTCAACTGCTACGCGGTAAGTCTCTTCTCCTTGCCGAACCATTTCCGCGGCAAATCCCATTACCGCTCCAAAGGTGGTAAGAGCCATTGGTGTTTTTCCTTTCTGTTCATTCTCGCCCTGCAGATGTTTGGTATTTCCCGTTGAAATGCTCTATTGAAAAAGCATCTCTCGCCCGCTTCGCTAGAGAACGCAGAGTCGCAGAGTGAGCGAACTTGGCCTGTTTTTGTACAAAAGCAGGCCAATCGTCAGCCTCTCGTGCAGGCATACGGGCGCTCAATGTCGTGCCGTTACGCGAGTCGAGTGTCTGCTCTGCATCTCTGCGATCTCTGTGAGAGAAAACTTCAGGTGCAGACAGCAACCTGCAACCTGCGCTGGTTACGTCCACCGCTGGATGACCACTTTGGTGTCTGTAAAGAAGTGGAAGATCTCTCTTCCATGCCCTTTGGTGTCGCCGAAAAATGAGCCCTTGGCTCCGCCGAACGGGAAGAAAGACATGGGCGCGGCAATTCCCAGATTGATTCCCATCATGCTGGCAACGGCACGGTACTTGAACTCTCTCGCCGTCTTGCCGTTGGTCGTGTACAGGCAGGCGGCATTGCCGTATTCACTGTTCTCAATGAGCTTGAGGCCTTCATCCAGATTCTTGACCCTCATCAGCGCGACGACCGGCCCGAAGATCTCTTCGCTGGCAATGGTCATATCCGGAGTGACCCCGTCAAAAACTGTCGGCCCGATATAGAATCCCTTTGGATACCCGTCCACCTTGATGTTGCGGCCGTCCAGGATCAGCTTTGCGCCCTCCTGAATCCCCTTCTCGATGTACCCGAGCACCTTTTCCATGTGTTTTTGAGAAACTACCGGCCCCATCTGGATCCCCTCTTCAAGGCCGTTTCCCACCTTCAGCGCCCTGGCGGCATTTACGAACTTCTCCTTCAATTCATCGTAAACATCTCCCACCGCCACCAGCACCGAACCCGAAAGGCACCTCTCTCCTGCGCATCCATAAAAGGAGGTGATGAGCGACGGCATTGATCGGTCCAGTTCCGCATCCGGCATAACAAGAACGAAGTTCTTTGCCCCGCCCAGAGATTGCACCCGCTTCCCCGTCTCCCCACACGCCTTGTACACATGGCGGGCGGTGCTGCTCTGGCCTACAAACGAAATGCCCTTGATGTCGGGGTGGTAAAGCATCCGGTTCACCGCATCCCTGGAACCGTGAACCATATTGATCACGCCCTCAGGGAATCCGCATTCGTCGATGGCTTCGAAGATCCGGGTCTGGGTCATCGGGACCTGCTCGGAAGGCTTGACGATGTAAGTGTTGCCGCATACCACGGCGTACGGCAGGAACCACCAGGGCACCATGGCCGGAAAATTGAAAGGCGCAATCACCCCGAAGACCCCTATGGGCTGGCGTTCGGCCGTGCAGTCTATCCCGTGAGCGATATCCTCCAGATTGTAGCCCGTCATCATGGTGGTGACCCCTGTGGCATGCTCCACATTTTCGATCATCCGGCGGACTTCCCCTCTCGACTCGTCCAGTGTCTTGCCTTCCTCGGTCACCAGGATCCGGGCGATCTCCTCGAACGCCCCTTCCAGGTGCTCCTTCAATCGGAAGAGATACCTCGCCCGGGTCAGCGGAGGAGTGCACCGCCAATCCCAGTAAGCCTCTTTCGCAGCATCGACCGCTTTGTCGATCTCTGCCGCGCTCGAGTAAGGGACTTCACCGATCTTCTCACCGGTGGCCGGACACCAGACGTCACCGAACTCTTTTGCTTCAGCATCCGTCCACTCGCCATTGATGTAATTCCTGAGCCTCTTCATCAGCAATTTTCCCTCCTAGCTGACTTACTTGGTTGGACTTTCGAGATGGCGGGTCTCTCCCTTGATCCTGGAGGAACATCCTCGTGTATTGCCTGTGAACCGGGAAACCTGGAAAGAACAACTTGCCTCAGCCCAAGATTGAAAATTGCAGCTCTCTCCAATTCTGTCAAGCAATTTCGAGGCTTATCGTTGATGAATGAGGTTAACCCCTTTCCTGACATGGAATATATAGGAAGGCCCTAATGCGAGATCAGCCACGCATCGTATGTCGATTCGATTTGTGCTTGACACAACGGCCAGATCTTCTATATTCCTCGAACCGAAAAGCGGGTTCCTGTCACCGATCGCATGCCATATCCGGGGGTGGGTTTGGCAATTCGCCACGCAAAAAGGGCTCAATAGCAGATCTTTTGGCTGCATAACAATGGTTTCCGTCAACTTTTTGTCACCCCATTCTTGCCCGCACAAGATAAATCACCCTATGATTTCAAACCTTTTGAAACACATGGATGCTACGGAATCATGGCATGACTTCTGCTTTCCAATGATCGATGCAGATTTTTTTGTAAGATGAGAGGGCACGAGGTGGGACTCTTTGGATGAGCGTCGATGATATTCTCAAAACGCAAGTCTAATTCGAACCCGAAAGAGGCGATTCTCAGGGGTGTCTATATCGCCAACTTGAAGGTCTCCGGGAAAAGAGTTGAGGATGACCGCTCGCTGAAACAACCCTCTCTGCACAGAAGACGGCTGTTGTTTGCGGTCCTGCTGGCGGCTGCCTTCTGTTTTTTCCCCGGCCCGGGATCCTCCCTTCCTGAAAATGAAAAATCGTCAATGATGGCCATGGTCTTGCCGCCAATTGAACCCGATGATTCATTTTCCTATTCAGGGCCGAAAACGCCATGGCCTCTTCCGCTCTTCGACCTGGTCCAGGCAAGTACGGAAAATGCGCTCTCGGGTATTCCGGACCAGGATTTGACGGAGTTCGGCGATCCCAATCTCGTTGGGTACACCTTACTGGTTTCCCGGGACGATCCGGTCCGGCTCATATCGCTATTCGGTCTTGGCATAAGAAACATCGTGATCGATCCGGGGCATGGCGGAATCGATCCGGGCGCGGTGGGGGCCATGGGAACAAAGGAGAAAGAAATTACACTCGATGTGGCTCTCCAGCTCAAGAACAGATTGAGCCGTATCGGAGATTACAATGTCCTGCTCACCCGCGACAGCGACCGGACCATGTCGTTGGCCAAGAGGGTGCAATTTGCAAAAGACAATAGGGCGGACCTGTTTATTTCCCTGCACGTCAATGCGCTGCCTGATCAATCGGTCAATGTCGTTGAGACTTACTACTTCGGGCCTCCACTGAGTGTCGAAACACTTCGGCTTGCTGAACAGGAAAACAAAGAATCCCACTATGCCGTACAGGAACTGAGCGCGATCATCCAGGATTTTGGAAACACCGTCAAACGTCAGGAATCAGCCATGCTCGCCGCCTCCATCCAGGAAAGCCTCTGTAGAAATGTAAAGAACCATGATGCCGGAGTGCTTGATGTCGGCATCAAGATGGCCCCGTTTGTCGTCCTCTCTCAAGTGGAGGCCCCAAGCGTGCTCGTGGAGATTTCCTGCCTCACGAAGGAGAAGGAAGAAGCGAAGTTGGCTTCAGAGAAATATCGTGAGGAAATTGCGTCCTTCTTGGAAGAAGGCGTTCTGGGCTATTTGGGAAAACAACAATTTAACATCAGCAGGTGGGAAAGATGAATGCAAAATTGAAAAATGCGGAAAAAGAGTTTCTCAGCGTCGGTATCGACTTGGGCACTTCCAAGAGCGCCATTTCGGCGAGCAATGGCAACCGGAAATGGTTGGAGAGTTTTGTCGGATGGCCGAAAGATTTTATCGCCCGGAAAGTGGTGGGTAAACCGGTACTTTTCGGAAAAGATGCCTTGAAGAACAGATTGTCCCTGGATATTTGCCGGCCGCTCGAGCGTGGTGTCATCAAGGAAGGCTCTGCGCGAAGCGAAGCAGCAGTCAAAGAACTGATCGGCCATCTGATCCAGTTAGCCCGATCCGAGGACGGTTCGAAAAACATTCGGGCCGTGGTGGGAGTACCGGCAGAATCCTTCAAGGTCAACAAGTTGGCAATCAAGCGCGCCGTGGCGGATTTCGCAGAATCGATCATGGTGGTGTCGGAACCCTTTTCGGTGGCTTACGGGCTCGATGCATTGAACAACGCCATGGTCATCGACATAGGCGCAGGCACAATGGATTTTTGCATAATGCACGGGACAATTCCGTCCGAAGAGGACCAGAGGACGATATTTACCGCAGGCGACTACATCGACCAACAGCTGGAAAGCCTTTTGCACGAGCGCCACCCTGATGCCGATTTCACGCTCAATATGGTTCGTTGCTTCAAAGAGCAACACAGTTTCGTGGGCGAACCCGGTGAGCCCGTGATGGTGGAAATACCGGTAGACGGCAAGCCCACCATGCACGATGTCACCGGAGAGATGAAAGCCGCCTGTGAAAGCATACTGCCTGGAATGCTCGAAACGACCCTTGAACTCATCGCGGGTTTTGATCCGGAGTACCAGAAAGGGATTCGAAACAATATCATCCTGGCAGGAGGGGGAAGTCAGATAAGAGGACTGCGCGAGTACCTCGAAGGGGCACTTAAAGAGTACGGCCCATGCTCTGTTCACGCTGTTGAAGATCCTCTTTTTGGGGGTTCCGACGGGGCCCTTGCCCTCGCCGTGGATATGCCTGACGAATACTGGGAGAATTGTTCAGTTTAGTTCTCACAAAACCCTACACCTCTGACCCGAAGAGGTTCTACCGATCCGGGGTAAAGAGGAGCTTATCCGTGTTCAGCGTTCAGTGTTCAGAGTTCAGAGTTCAGCCGCCTGCCGGCAACGCGGCAAGATTAATCGATAACTGAACTCGATATGCCGGAATCGGTACGCACCGGCCTTCCGCCCCCCTGCCAAGCCATTCAGCCTGTCTCAAGCAAAGGGGCCTGGTCCAGCAAAGGACCAGGCCCCTCATGTTATCGCCATTCCGACCTCCCACGAAGGAAAGTCTGTATTGACAAGCGCTGATGCGATAGAGCTATCCGGAAATTCCCGTTTTCGAATAGACCCCGAATTACATCTGCGCGGCCGCAGCCTTCTTGCCCAGATCAAAGGCCTTCAGATTGCTCTCCAGAAAGGCCTTCTTGGTGGATGAGGCGATCGTCTCCTTCATCTTCTCTTCTGTAACGGGGAGTGAGTTTGTCGCGAACAAGGCCCCGAGCATGACCATATTGAGGGAAAGAGCATTGCCCGCCTCTTCCGCAAGATCGTTTCCGCGAACGGCAATCACCTTTCCCACCTTGGCAGGGAGCTTTTTCAGGAACTCGTCCACCGAAGGATATTTCCCCTGTCCCACAGCGACCGTAAAAGGGGGTTGGGGCTGGGAATTGCTGATGACAAGGCTGTTCTTGTGGCACTTTCCGACGATGCGCATTGTCTCGAGCGGCTCGAAGCTCACCAGGACGTCCGCTTCCCCGGCCGAGACGATCGGACTCGTCACCTCCCCTATCAGCACGGCCGATTCGACAACCCCTCCCCTCTGCGCCATGCCATGGATTTCACTTACCACGACAGGGATTCCCATGGAAAGTGCAGCCTGTCCGAGAAGGTTCGATGCCAGAAGATTGCCCTGGCCGCCCACTCCTACGAAAATACATCTCTTTGTCTCCATGTGCTCCTCCCTCTTATCCTTTCACCGGCGTGATGGCATTCTCAGGACAGACCTGTGCACACACCGCGCAGCCGATGCATAGATTCTTGTTGATGGCAACCCGGTCCCCTTCCAGGAACATGGCCGGGCAGGCAAGCGTGTTGATGCAGTCGCGATGGTTCTTGCACTTTTCCAGGTTGACCGTGAAGGGTTTTGCCTTCCTGCCTTTGCCGGTCGCCCTTGCGAAGAGAGGGCAGATCTCCTTGGAGATGATGACGGAGAGACCGTCGTATTCCTGAGTCGCCTTGACGGCTTCAATCGTCTTTTTTACGTTGAAGGGCTTCACGACATGAACGTCCTGAACTCCGCACCCCCTGACAACGGCCTCGATCGATATCTGGGGCAGATTCACCCCGAGCGGGGCGGCATCCATACCCGGATGGGGCTGATGGCCGGTCATCGCGGTCGTCTCGTTGTCCAGGATTACCAGCGTGAACTTGTGATTGTTGTGGACGGCATTGACCAGGCCCGTGATCCCGGAATGGAAAAAGGTGGAGTCTCCGATAAAGGCTGTCACCTTCTGATCAGTGGCCCTGGAGAACCCGCACGAGGAGCTGACCGATGAACCCATGCAGATGACAAAATCCGCCATGGAAATCGGGGGCAGGAGCCCCAGGGTGTAACAGCCGATGTCGGTCGGGTATACCGCGTCTTTGCCGTAGACCTGTTTTATGGCATAGTAGGTCGCCCGGTGCGGACATCCCGGGCAGAGTGTGGGCGGTCTGCCGGGGAGAGCCGGAAAATCCGAGGTGTCCACCGGGCTCTTCCACGCATAATCCACCCCGAAGAATGTGGACATGGCCTCTCTCACCATTCGCGGGTCGTACTCGAAAAGCTTCGAGAGCTTGCCCACACCCTTCCCCTTGATGGGGATGGTGATACCGTTCTCCTGTGCAATGGATCGGATCTCGTTCTCGAAGATGGGCTCGAGCTCCTCGACCACAAGGACCTTGTCGACCTGCTTCAGAAATCCGAGGATTGTCTCTTTAGGCATGGGCCAGGAGAAACGCAGTTTCAGGAGGGAGACCTTGTCCTTGATCCCGAGATCGATCACCGCATCCCATGCGTAATCCACGGCCACACTGTTGGCCACTACTCCCCACTTGCCTTTCCCCACGATCTCGTTGTAGGGCGACTTCTCCGAGATCGCAAGGGCACGATCGTTCTTCTCCAGGAGCTCCTTGTGAAGCTGTCTTGAAACCGCCGGGACACAGACAAAGTGGAAAGGGTTCTTCTTGAAAAATCCCTTGGGCTTTCTTTCCTTCATGGGCCCAAGCTTCACCGCCCCTCTGATATGCGCCAGCCGTGTGGTTGTCCTCACAATCACCGGGACCTCCAGTTGCTCGGACAGATCGAAGGCATACACGACCATGTCCTTCATCTCCTGGGGGGTGGTCGGCTCCAGCATGGGAAGGCCCGAGAGCCTTGCGTAGTAGCGATTGTCCTGCTCGTTCTGGCTGGAGAAAAGGGACGGATCGTCGGCATTGATCACCACCATTCCCCCCTTGATGCCGGTGTAGGCGAGTGTCATCAGGGGGTCGGACGCTACATTCAGGCCCACGTGTTTCATGGTCACCATGGTCCTTACACCGCTGACTGCCGCACCCGCGCCCACCTCCAGAGCAACCTTTTCGTTTGTCGAGTATTCGAAATAGAGATCGGTCTCCTTGCTGATGGCAAAGAATTGCTCAGGGATTTCCGACGAGGGTGTTCCCGGATAGCAGGTCGCAAATGCCACCCCTGCCTCGAGGGCCCCACGGGCTATCGCCTCGTTGCCTAGTAGGAGCATCTCCTTTCCAGGAGCATCTTCGAGTAACTTGTGCATCTTGCCCTCCTCTTATCAAGTTATAGTTTGAAGCTTTCGGAAAATCCCGCGTATTTCTTGCGCAGTTTCGGTTTCTCGATCTTGCCTGTGGGGTTTCTCGGCACATCATCAAAGAAGAGCTTCCGGGGTCTCTTGTACCTCGGCAGGGCCTCACAGTATTTGTTCACTTCCGCTTCGTTCATTTCTTTTCCGGGTTTGGTTTTGATGATGGCCGCCACGATCTCTCCGAGACGTTCATCAGGGATGCCGATCACTGCGGCGTCCTGGATCTTCGCATTGGCCATGAGGAAACTCTCGATCTCCACGGGAAAGATATTCTCCCCACCGGTGATGATGATGTCCTTTTTCCTGTCCACGATCCAGATGAATCCATCCTCGTCGAACCGGGCCATGTCCCCTGTGAGAAGCCACCCGTCCTTCAGAGTGTTTCGAGTCGCTTCAGGATTCTTGTAGTATTCTTTCATGACCCCGGGGCCCTTGATCGCCAATTCCCCGGAGCTGCCTCTCGGGACATCCTTGACCTGATCGTCCACGATGCGGCATTCCCAATCGAACCCGGGAAGACCGATGGCCCCCACCTTGTGAAGGTTTTCCATACCAAGGTGGACGCACCCCGGGCCCGTGGATTCGCTCAGCCCATAGGTGGTGTCATAGTCATGGTGAGGGAAAACCCTCTTCCAGTTGTTGATGAGGCTCGCCGGAACAGGCTGGGCTCCGATATGCATAAGCCTCCACTGATCCAGCCTGTACTCTTTCAGGGCGATTTCTCCCCGTTCTATGGCCACCAGGATGTCCTGCGCCCAAGGCACCAGGAGCCAGACAATAGTGCACTGCTCCTCGGAGACGGCCTCGAGAATCCACTGGGGTTTTATGCCTTTTAAAATAACCGCTCTTGCACCGACGATGAAGTTGCCGAACCAGTGCATTTTTGCCCCGGTGTGGTAGAGGGGGGGGATGCATAGAAAGTTGTCTTTGTGAGTCTGATTGTGATGGCGGTTTTCCAGGATACAGGAAAATTCGAGATTCCTCTGGGTCAGAAGGATCGGCTTGGGCCTGCCTGTAGTGCCCGATGTGAAGTACAGGGCCGCGTCGTCCAATAGGCCGACCGAAACCTCAGGCTGAGCGGTCGACGCCCCACGAATGAAAACGTCGAAGTGCTCTGCATATTTCGGCATCATGTTCGAGGGGCCCAGAAAGACAAAGTCTTTGAGGCCTATCAGATCGGGTTGGATGGCATCAACCCGTTCGATGAAATCTTCTCCGAAGAGGATCGTCCTCGCCTCGGCGATTTCCACGCAATACCGGATATCCTCTGCCGTGAAGCGGAAATTGAGGGGCACCGCCCAGGCGCCTGTCCGGAGAATCCCGAAATACGCGGGCAGCCATTCCAGGCAGTTCATCATCAGATGGACGACCTTGTCTCCCTTCCCAACCCCTTTCGCAATAAGCGCATTGGCCACCTTGTTCGCAATCTCATCGAACTGTTTCCAGGTGATCTCTCTTCTCTTCCCCGTAGCCCCGTCTCTCTCCACCAGGGCCGTCTCGTTTCCGTACATTCTGCCATTGCGCGCAAGGATCTCCCCGATGATCATAGCCAGCCCCCTAAAGCTAGATTTTAGCTACAAAGTGACCATAGAAGATGCACAAAGGATTGTCAAGCAAAATAGCGCGGCTGCCGGAGCGGTATCCTGTTCGTAACCTATTGCCTTATCAGCTACTTTCAGGATATGTCTTTGGCGATGTGAGCCTGAACAAGGGGGAGAAAAGGCGAGTCCTTGTACTTTGCAGCAAATTCCTTCAGGGTCTCTTTCGATTTATCGGTTTGCCCTGTGAGCCTGTAAACCCGGGACAGGCTGAGGGCTGCGAGCTCTGCAGAGGGATTCTCAGGGTCCGACATAATCCTCTTCAGCATCTCCAGCGCCTTATCGTTCTCTCCCATCTCTTCATAGCATCCTGCCAGGGCGAGCATGGCGAAGGACCGGTAAGGGCTGTCCCCGTCCGTCTTCTCCAGAAACTGCAGGTACAGGGGAACGGCTTCGCCATACTTCTTTTCCATGAACTTGAGATGGGCCAGTTCGGGTCGTGCCAACCGACCCGCCCCGGAGAGGCTGTATTGATCGATGACTTTCCTGAAAGATTCCTGGACGCTCTGCAGCTTCTCAGGATCCTCTTTCGGATAGAGGGTCTTCTCCAGGGCATAATATGCCTCGCTATATGCGGACTGCCCTTTTTTCTCCACATGTCCGAGGTAGCCCCACACAACGAGGTAAACGACGAGGAGACCTACAACGGCGCCACCGGCATATTTGAACGGTTTCGCATGATCCCGCACGTACAGCATGGTTCGGCCTGAGAAGGTCAGGAATTCATCCTCGCTCTTGAGGAGCTCTTTGCGTGATATCTTCTTTGCTGACGCCATTCGATTCTCCACTTCCCATTTTAGTAGGGCCAAAAGTCCCTGCTATCAAGTTGCTCAAAAACGTCCAGATGCAAGTTGTGCTTTCCCAATCCCGCTATTCGCGGGGGCGCCCGACGTCCTGAGGAGTGAGACGCACATGGTAGTACGTCGCAACGACGACTATGGGTCCCGCCCGTGAGGGTGGGGTGTTCGAGCGAAGCGAAGAAAAGGATGAGGGCAACGCCGCTCGAAGATCCCGCCGCCTTTTGCGGGGAGATGGGCATTTTTCAGCAACTTGATATTGGTGACAAAAAAGGCTTGTGAAGTCAAGGCAAAAAGACCGGTTGTCTTTCTTCTCGAGAACCCTTAATGTGATTACTTTGCTTCCCAGTTATTAAGGCCCCCTGGCTCCGGCATACGATGACATACACTGAGACGTTCCTCAATTTCCTTCATTCCGTACCTGACCCTCTCGCCTACCTTTTCCTGGGCCTGAGCTCTTTTGTGGAGAATGTCTTTCCTCCTATTCCGGGTGACACCATCACGGCATTTGGTGCTTTTCTGGTTGGTATCGGAAAACTCAGCTTCGTCGGTGTCTATGCGTCGACCACCCTTGGAAGTATCGGTGGTTTTCTCTCTCTCTTCAAAATCGGCGGCTGGCTTGGAAGACATTTTTTCCTGAAAAACGATTACAGGTTTTTCAGGGCAAGCACCATCCTGAAGGCTGAGCAGTGGTTTGAGAAATACGGGTACTTTGTCATAGGCATGAACCGCTTCCTTCCAGGTGTGCGCTCAGCAGTCGCCCTGGCTGGAGGAATCTGCCGTCTGAAAGGATACTGGGTAGCCATTCTGGCCCTCATCAGTTCCGCCATGTGGAATCTCATCTGGATCCTTTCCGGGTATCTCCTGGGCAGCAACTGGCCAGTAGTGGAATCCCGGCTGTCGTCCATCCTGCTGAAGTTCAATACCGCTGTCGTGGGTGTACTTGCTGTTTTCATCCTTTTTATGGTGTGGCGGCACAGGAGAGGCAGGAACGCGAGATAATCAACGTCCAACATCCAACTTTCAACATTCAACTTCCAATGGGGAAGAAATTGTGGCTTTCTTTTTTTGGCGGCCATGATATATCATATGTGACAGAACAGAACAGGGCGGTACTCAAGAATGAAAGAAATGGCTCCAGATAAACGAGAAATCAACTACCTCAGGATCTCGATCACGGATCGCTGCAATCTTCGCTGCATATATTGCATGAATGAGGAGGGAATCAATTTCCTTGCCCACGACGAAGTCCTCTCCTATGAGGAGATTCTCCACCTCGTAAGAGTCTCCGTCCAGGGCGGCATACGGAAGGTCAGGCTGACCGGAGGGGAGCCGCTCCTCAGAAAAGGATTCATTCCTTTTCTTGAGCAGCTTTCCGGGATTCATGAACTGGACGAAATCACTCTCACCACAAACGGAGTTCTGCTGGAGGAATACGCGGAGGCCATACGGAACTGCGGCATCTGCAGGCTGAACATCAGCCTCGATTCACTGAAGGCGGAGCGCTTTCACGGGATCACGAGGCGCGACTGCTTCGACAGGGCCCTTGCAGGAATCCATGCCGCCGAGCGCGCCGGGTTCGACCCGATCAAGATCAACGTGGTCGCCATGAGAGGAATCAATGATGACGAGCTCGTTGATTTTGCCAGGCTGACAATGGAAAAACCCTACCACATCCGGTTTATCGAATTCATGCCCATGGGCGACTCAAATGGTTGGGAGCAAAAGAGATTCATACCCACCGAGGAGATTCGTGAAAGGATCAAGGCTCTGGGCCCGCTGAACCCCCTGCCAAACCACAGACTGGACGGCCCGGCTTCCCGATACAAGATCGAGGGGGCAACCGGCGAGATCGGCTTCATCGGCCCACTGAGCCATCATTTCTGTGACCGATGCAATCGTCTTCGCCTGACCGCCGACGGACAATTGAGAGGATGCCTCTTCTCGGACTCCGAAATCGATATCAAGACGCCGTTGAGAGAAGGCCTGCCGGATTCCTTCCTTCTGGAACTCATCCGGCAAGCCATTCGAAGCAAGCCCCTCGATCACGGTCCACTCGAGGCAAAGCCCAAGAAGTGCGTACGGCCCATGTCCGCGATTGGAGGGTAGCCTGATCACTTCTCTTCCAGCCTGCTTACCGTGAAGCCTTGGGGTTTGTCGATTGTGAACACCTCGTCGGGAACAGGCTTGTTAAAGACCATCTTCTCATTTTTCAGCAAAAGCTTTCCTCGGGATTTTCTGTGATCCACTTCCACTTCGCGGGCATAGTAAATCCCATCGCTTTCCACGAAATCCGAGAACATCAAAGCAACCTGCTGCGGCGGCAACAGTACCCGTTCAGGGTGCGAAGTCTCAGGGCCGAGTTGAATGGTCTCCACCTTTTCATTGCCGGCCCCGTAAAGATCGATTCGTCGCGGACCGGGCGAGAGGACTTTGCTGTGCGGGGAAACGGTCGGATAGCCCCTTAGAGCTGACCAGATCAGGTCCGGGCTAAGGGGTCCTGGAAGAAATCTGGACAAGGCTTCTGGTGTAAAGTCTCCGACATAGAGGGTGGAATCCTGAAAGGAAAGCACCTCCAGTTTTCCTCGATCGATCAGGATGTGGAGAATGGGCCGGCCCCATCCGTGAGTGACTTCGATCTTGATCCTGAAAGGGTCCTTCGAACCGGCAATGACGATTCCCGATTGCTCCTCGCCATACCAGTTCTTCATGAACAGATTTCCGCGCGTATAGAAAGAGGAAACCTTTCCCTCCTGTTCCTGCAGCCGGGAGAGAGCCTCCTCCACCTGACGCTCACCCATGGGGGGCCCGGCAGGCGGTCCCTTGAACGCCGCACAACCGGCTAGCAACATGACCAGGAAAGCGATCGGCAACAGGCCGGAAACGGCCTTTAACGGAATACTCCACAGGGGCAGCAGGATCTTTCTCCGGTATTCCATTTCTCGGTCTGCCAAGAGGTCCATTTTATTTGGCACTTTAGCTCTACGAAAAGGTTGATGGGGGGATGAAGGTGGCCCCAGGGCAACGGCTTTTGTTCTTGTGAAACAGTGCGCACCCCATGGCCGGCCTTCGCTCCATTTCATAGAGCCAGGTGTTGCTACTTGAGGAGATGCTGAACCTTTTCGATTTTTTCCTTGATCTTCTCAGGCTCAGGGTGGTTAAGGGAGTTCGCCTTTTCATACATCTCGCGGCATTTCGAGTACTGTTTCTTCATGAAATAAGCATCACCCAGATGCTCTGCAATGGTGGGATCATTCGGAAGCAGGTTAACGGCCCGCTGCAAATGTCGGACTGCATCCTCGAACTTGCCTTGCTGGTAATAAACCCACCCAAGACTATCGACGATGTACCCGCTGTCGGGCTTGATGGCGAGTGCCTTTTCCACGAGATTCTTCGCCTCATCAAGCTTGATTCCCTGTTCCGCATAGGTGTACCCGATGTAGTTCAGGGCATCGGCGTGATCCGGGTCGAGTTCGAGAACCTTTCTCATCTGGGCAACGCACTCTTCCTTTTTGCCGGCCTTGTCGAGAACAACGGCGATCTTGAACAGGATTTCCGTATTGTTCGGCGATTCATTCAAGCCGGCATTCAAGACATCAAGGGCTTTATCGTACTGCTTCTGCCCTTCAAGAATGGATGCCGACATCAGATAGAGCTCCGGCTTTTCCTTTTGGAAAGAAATAGCCTCCTTGAGGACGCGGAGGGCCTCCTCATGCTTTTCCTGGGTTTCCATGATGTAGGCGACGTGGATCCTGGCATTGATGTAGAGTTCCGATTGCGTTTGCATCTGTTCGAAATGATGCAAAGCCTTTTCCAGATCCCCCTTTTCTTCATACGCCGTAGCCAGATAGTAACGGGACTTTTGATCCTGCGGGAAAGCGGAGACGATCAATTCGAGTTCCGCGATGGATTCATCCACCTTGCCCTGGCGAAGATAGATGAGACCAAGGGCTTGTCGACCGGGCTCCCCCGGCTTTGAACCCTTTTCGATCTCCTTCATGTGCTTTCGCGCCTTCTCCTCCTGGCCCAGGGAGAAGAGGACATTGATGAGTCTCTCGCGGATGATGGTGTTCGTCGGATAATAACTCAGGAGTCTTTCATACACCTCCACCGCCTGGTCGAACTTTTTCTCCATCTGGTACATGCTTCCGAGGTCGAAAAGAGCGGGCTCCATGACCTTGTTCAGCTTCAAAGCCTCATTGTAGCTCTTCTCAGCCTCCCGGAAATTTTTCGATTCGAGATGAATCCTCCCGAGGTAGTAATGCGCGATCACAAGCTTGGGATCATGCTCAATCAGCTTTTTCAGGTGTTCATGCGCATTCTGATACTCCTTCTCCCTGATAAGGATGGCCACCAGAAAAAGCCTGGATCGATGGTTCGCGGGATCGAGCGCGAGGATCTCCTCATACGCCTTTTTGGCCGACTCATCATCACGGGAAAGAGTGAATATCTCGGCCAGCAGAACGCGGCAATCAATATCACCGGGAGCCAGTTCGATACATTTGCGGGCGTGTTCCGCCGCATTCCCATACTCTTTCATCTCCCTCTGGAGTACGGCCATTTCCCTGTGCAGATAGACCGATTCCGGATTGTGCTCCAGCGCTCTCTCCAGGTGGCCCCTTGCCTCTTCAAGATTCCCCTCTGCTGCATCAAGAGAGGCCCGGGTGAATTCGGCATATGCGGTTTGAAGCTCGTCTCTATCAACAGGTCTGACCGCGGCTTTGTCATAAATCACCCCCTGCTGTTTCCCCGGTCCCACTGCGCAGGAACTGAACAGGGGAATCAACAGGAAGAGGATGAACGCTGCCGCCGGTCTCGGTTGAAAAATATTTGAAGTCAGGGAGGTCACGGCGCCGCATGCCTTCGCAGCGCTGTCTCCGAAAAACAGACGGGAATTACTTGATAAAGTTTCCAAAATTCTCCTCGAAATTAGGTATTTCTTCTTTCAGCCAATTCTTGATATTGCGGATGATCCTCTCCTGGATCTGGCGAGCCCTTTCCCTGGAAATACCGTACTTATCCCCGAAATCCTGAAGGGTCATCGGTTGCTCGGCCATAATCCGGTTATCGAAGATATCCAGCTCCTTTCCTGTAAGCCGCTCCCGGTACTCGTTAAGCTTCTCCAGCAGGATGCGCCTGTTTTCCTGGATGGAGAGCTGTTCGTCGACCGCCGCGGTCGTGTCAGGAATGAAGGAGCCATACACTTCCTTGCCTTCCTCGCCCACCGGAGCATTGAGGGAAACTTCGCCGCCTCCGAGGCGCTGACTCATTTCCTCCACCTCCTTTTCCCGCACATCCAGCCTCTCGGCAAGCAGCTTCGTCTCCGGGTTGAATCCCTGGGCGATAAGCCTGTCGCGTTCCTTTGCGAGATTGAAGAAGAGCTTCCGCTGGGTCTGCGTGGTTCCGATCTTCACCAGCTTCCAGTTCTCCATAATGAACTTAAGCATATACGCCTTGATCCAAAATGAGGCATAGTAAGAGAACTTGATCCCGCGGTATGGATCGAATTTCCCCACTGCCTGGAGCAGCCCGACATTTCCTTCCTGGATGAGATCCAGGAGACTCCTTGTCCAGTATCGGTGAAAATCCATCGCGATTTTCACGACCAGCCTCAAATTGGATGTCACCAGCCTGTATGCCGCATGCTTGTCCTTTTTCTCCCTCACCCGGATCGCAAGTTCCGTCTCCTCTTCCCGCGTGAGAAGCTTGTAATTCTTGATCTCCATCAGATAGATCTGGAGCGGATCATAAGGAACGAGACCCCTCTCCTTGACCGGAACCGCCGAAACCAGATCAGCTTCCTGAGCAGGGGCGCGGCTTTCCTTCTCGGTCGTGCTCTTGGCCTTCTTTGTCTTCACAGGAGTCTTTCTCTTTTCTTTCTTGGCCATTGTCTTTATAAGCCCCTCAGGGTGTTCTCAGGAGTCTGACAGAGGAATCAAGCCGGGGTAATCCGCAGATACCTTTTCTTCCCTGCCCTCAAGAGAATGGCGTCGTTTTTCAAATCGCTCTTCCCGATGATCCGGTCGAAGACCTCCAATCTCTCGCCATTCACATATCCCCCGCCCTGAGCGATTAAGCGCCTCGCCTCTGCTCGTGTTTTACAGAGATGAACCTTTTCGAACAGTTGAAAGGCAGGGATCCCCTCCTCCAGTTCTCCTGCGCTTATCGCATAGGTCGGCACGCCTTCGCTGTAGTCGGAACCCTCCATCCCGAACAGCTGACGCGCAGCGTCCCGTGCCGCGTCGGCCTCTTCCCGCCCATGGCACAGGCTGGTGGCCTCGTAGGCAAGGATTTCTTTCGCATGCTTGATTTCCTCGCCCGGCAGCGAGCCAAGCCGTTTGACCTCATCCATGGGGAGAAAAGTGAAAAGCGCAAGGAATCGCATGACATCCCTGTCGTCCTGATTGATCCAGTACTGATAATACTCATAAGGGGATGTCTGTTCGCGGTCCAGCCACACTGCCCCTTTGTGGGTCTTTCCCATTTTGATGCCGGAGGAGGTTGTGATGAGCGGGAATGTCAGGGCAAATGCCGTTTCCCCCTCCAACCTGCGGATAAGATCGACACCCGCCAGGATATTGCCCCATTGGTCATTGCCGCCCATCTGAAGCCTGCAGCCGTACTGTTTGAAGAGGTGCCAGAAGTCGTATGCCTGGAGAAGCATATAGTTGAATTCGATAAAGCTGAGCCCCGCCTCCAGCCTGATCTTGTAACTCTCGGCGGCAAGCATCCTGTTCACGCTAAAGTGACGGCCTATGTCCCTGAGAAAATCTATGTAATTGAGCCCGGTAAGCCAATCTGCATTGTTTACCATCAGGGCCTTTTCCCGGCTGAAATCGATAAATCGGGACAACTGCGCCTGGATGTTCTTCGCGTTTTGATCGATCTCCTCTCGTGTCATGATGGGGCGTGTCTCGGTCTTTCCGCTCGGATCTCCTACGAGAGTAGTGCCCCCGCCGACCACCGCGATAGGCCTGTGGCCTGCCCGCTGCATGTGGGCCAATGCCATGATGGGGACCAGACTTCCCACATGGAGGCTGCGGCCTGTGGGGTCAAACCCGATGTAGCATGTCGATTGCCTCCGGAGCAGTTCTCGAAGCATCTCCTCATCTGAAACCTGCTCGACAAAACCCCGCTCCACGAAAGTGTCAAAAACAGTCTCCAATCAGTTGCCCTCCACCCGGTGTCGGAAATCCTCCGGAATGCTTATTCGCACCACCTGTCCGGCGCTGCCCAGGGTCTTGACCCCGCGGCCGTTCCATTCGAGGTCTATCCCCCCCGCGTTCCCGATAATGAGATAGAACCCCTTGGAGGCTGTCCACTCGGGTTGGTGCCCGGGCTGGAACATGTACTCCCTGGGGGCTAAATCATCGACGTAGATCTTCACCCAAGTCCTGGCGCTCACTTTCCCCTTGAGCAAATGTGGTCCAGGTATCGGGTCCGTCTCGCCGGCGGAAGCGGGGACCGGTTCAGGAGCAGGTCTCTCCTCCGCAATGCTTTCCGCGATTTCAGGGGAAGAGACAGAGGGGGGCGCCACCACAACCGGCGGTGCGGCAGGCAGTGGGGTCTGCTCTTCGGCTGCCTGCTGAACTGCGGCCGCTCCGGAATTTGCGGGGCCAGGATCTTTTTCCGGTTTGGCAACCACCGGGGGCTTCGCCTGTGAGATGGTCAATGCCTGTTCTTGGGGAACGTAGGTCTTCCACAATGCGAAGACCGCGGCTGCGGCGACTACGCAAAGGATAAAAAATGGTCCTTTTCGCCTTTGCCGGAGGGGTTCAGGAGGAGTGCGAAGCAGCTCTCCTCTCAGGACCGGCTTCCTGCCATAGAGCTCGAGGATGCTGGTAGCGTCCATGGAAAGAGCCTTGGCATAGGTCTTCATAAAACCCCTGGCAAATGCCGGAGTGGGAAGGCTGTCCCAGGCCTCGTTTTCTATTGCCTCGATTATGGAGGGTCTGAGCCTGGTGGTCTCCGCCATGTCCTGATACGTGAGACCTCTTCTCTCCCGTTCTTCTCTCAGGATTCGGCCAGGGCCCGGCCGTTCGCGATTTTCCTTTTCGTCCTCTTCTTTCATGGAGAGCTGAAGCACTCCTTGCCGCCTAGAATGTGATCTGAGTATACGATCTCTCTCTCAATTCCTTGATCCACGACATGTACCTGCTGTTGACTTCCTCTTTGTATATCGCCGAATAAATCGCGTCTTTCACCTCATCCAGACCCTTTGATTCACCCCCGTCTTTTTCGAGGATCTTGATGATCTGGATGCCGTTGTCCCTTTGTATGAGGCCGCTGGTTCCCCCGACAGGCACATCTCTCAGTACTTTTTGCAGATCCGGTTCCAACTGCGAAATTGTGAAAGAACCAAGTTCCCCGCCCTCTGCGGCGCCCGGCCCGTCGGAGTGTGTTTTCGCCAGTTCCCCAAAGTCCTCCCCATTTTTCAGGAGACTCAGGATCTCCTCTCCCTTCCTGAGCAGACTTTCGTTCTCCTCCTGCCCCGAGCCCTTGCGAAGGAGGAATATTCCAGCGAGCCGGACCTTTGCATCTCCGGTGAATCGGGCCTTGTTTTCTTCGTAATACTTCTTGATCCTTTCCTCGGTGATGATGATTTTCGATTTCACCTCGGAATTGATCAGGTACATGCGCTCAAGATCCTTTTTCATCTTTTCCAGGAACTTTTCATAGGGTATCCCTTCCTTCTGGAGACCGGCCACAAGATCCTCCTGGGTCCACCCATTCTCGCTCTTCATCCTTTCAATGGCTTCGTCTACCTGCTTTTGAGTCACCCTGATACCCAGTTCCTTGATCTTCGCTTCGGCAATCTTCTCGTCTACCATAAGCTCAATGATCTGCTGCCGCGCACTGAGGAAGGCCTGTTCGTTCCTGTCTCTGAGTTCGACCGGGGTCATTCCGGTCATCTCCTTGATCCTCGTGTTCAGCTCGTGAAGGGTGATAACCTCATTATTCACGACGGCAACGATCCTGTTCAGCGGTTCCGCGGCAAACAGAAGAGAGGGGACCGCCAGGAGGGAAAACGCCGTCACGCAGATCTTCATCATTCTCGATACTCTCATTTAAGACCACTCCAGCTTTTCCAAAAGATCCTGATTGATGCTCACGGGAAACACATTCCTGATCTTCTTCAGCCATTCACTGAAGAATTCTTCCCATCTTTGAGAAAAGAGCTTTCTCTCGATTTCGGATGCAACTTCCGGCAGGAAATGTGCCCCCTCAGGCCGCTTTGAAACGACTTGAAATATGTGGAACCCGTAAGAGGTCTCCACGATGGGGCTGAGCCGTCCGACAGGGAGAGAGAAAATAACCTTTTCAACTTCTTCTTCCATTTCACCCTGCCTGATCCAACCAATCTCCCCTTTCATTTTCCCATCCGGAGCAATGGAATGGTTTAACGCAAGCTCTTCCATTCTTTCTCCCTGGCCCAATCTCCTGAGAAGACCCTGCGCCTCCTTTTTTGTATGTGTGACCACCTGTCTGACTTTGACCATAGGCGGATTCTTGAATTCATGGGAATGGATGTCAAAGTAAGTTCTGATTTCCTGAGTCGTAGGGGGAGGTACGCTCTGCAAAACGCTTTCGATGATCTTCCGGGTCAGGATCTGGTCTCTCAGCCCTTCTTTCCATTCCTCCAGACTGATGCACCGCTTGAGGAGGATCTCCTGGAAATCTGCCTGCTCATAATCCTGCCGGATCTCCCTGACCGCGGAGTCAATCTCTTCCTGGGAGACGGTGATTCCCTTATCACGGCCGTACTCAAGAACAAGAAGATGATCCACAATCCTTTCCACCAGAACCCGCCGCAACTGCGCCTTGTCTTCGGATACGATCTCCTCGTCGGCGACGAGCCGCCTCATCTCCCGCTTGAGTTGTTCCGCCGACAGACTCAGCTTTCCTACCATCACGATCGCTTTGTGCTCATCTCGCTCGTACAGCCCGCAGGCTGAAGCCATAGCCGAAACGAGCAGCAGAAGCAGAAGGCAGATATGCCTTGCCGGTTCCCAGACTTTTCGATCCTCTGAGCAAAAAGACTTGGATTTCGTAGATGTTGCGAGCCTGCGGTTTCTCACCTCCCGTGAAACCGGACCATGAACGGCCTTGCAGGGCACTATGGCATTGCCTCTCATATCTGGCTCTGGCAGGGGATATCCTAAACCTTGATAGATTATCAGGACAGCCCGAATTTGCAAGGATATTCTTGGTTCTCTCGTCTGCGGCGAAGATCTCCGGTGTTTTATCAGACGATTAACCTGTCAGACCGGCGATCGATCTCTTAGCCTCAGCCAGACCTTCGAGAGGATTGGGGATGCGGGTTTTGATCTTCACTTTCCGATCTGAAAGGAATTGAAACTTTCGCGGTTGAGCGGCGATCTGCCGGATCAGGACATCAGGCCGAACATCCGTGTCCGGTGAAAAGGTGAGGATCAGCCCCTCGTGGTTCACATCCAGCCTGAGGATGCCTCGTTTTTTCAGGAGAAGTCTGATCGCCATGACCTTCATCAGGTTGGCGGCCTCCTTGGGAAACGGTCCGAACCTGTCATTCATTTCTTCCTTTATCGCATCCAGATCAGGTTCTTCCTTCAGAGACGACAGCCGCCTGTAGAGATTCAGTCGCAGGTCCGCATCCACGATATAGTCGCTCGGGAGGTAGGCGGGGATGTTGACATTGATCTCCGGATTTATCTCATCGTGCCATTCCTCGCCCTTGATCTCTGCAACAGCCTGCTCCACCAGCTTGAGATAAAGCTCATACCCAATGGCGCTGATATGGCCGGTCTGGGAGAAACCGAGGATATTGCCTCCCCCCCTGATCTTGAGGTCATGCATCGCCAACTGGATCCCTGCGCCCAGATGGGAGAACTCCATCAGTGCGCGAAGCCGCTTCTCGGCATCCCTGGTGAGATGGCCTTCAGGGGAGACCAGAAGGTAGGCATAGGCCATTTCGCTCGATCTTCCGACCCTCCCTCGCAACTGGTAGATCTGGGAGAGACCGAAACGGTCCACCTCGTTGATGATGATGGTGTTGACCGAAGGGATGTCGAGGCCGGATTCGATAATGGTCGTGCACACCAGCACATCGACTTCCCTTCTCAGGAACCGAACCATGGTATTCTCGAGATCCTTCTCCTTCATCTGGCCGTGCGCGACGGCAAAGGTGGCTTTTGGGGCAATTTCCTTCAGTTTGCGGGCCATGGACTCGATCGTCTGCACCCGGTTTTGAACAAAAAACACCTGCCCGCCTCTTTCCAGCTCCGACTCGATGGCGTGTGCGATGGTGTTCTCTTCAAATGGGCAGAGGTGTGTTTGAATGGCCAGTCTTTCTTCCGGAGGGGTCTCGATCACGCTCAGGTCCCTAATGCCGAAAAGGGAAATCTGGAGGGTCCGGGGTATGGGGGTCGCGGTAAGGGCCAGCACGTCGACGAGGGCTCTGTACTTCTTGAGTGCCTCTTTCTGTTTTACCCCGAAGCGCTGCTCCTCATCAACGACCAGGAGCCCAAGGTCCTTGAAGGCGACGTCCGCCTGGAGGAGCCTGTGCGTACCGATGAGGATATCGATCCGGCCCGCCCGAACCTTGGCCAGGATCTCCTTTTGCTCCGCCCTGGTCTTGAAGCGGCTCAACACACCGATCCTGATGGGATGGAGAGACATTCGCCTGGAGAAGGTCTCGTAATGCTGCTCGGCCAGGACGGTGGTTGGAACGAGCACCGCCACCTGCTTGCCGTCCATGACCGCCTTGAACGCTGCCCGGATCGCCACCTCTGTTTTCCCGAAACCGACGTCTCCGCAAACGAGCCGGTCCATCGGCCGCTCCGATTCCATGTCGCCTAGGACGTCATCGATGGCCTTGACCTGGTCCGGAGTCTCCTCGTGCTCGAATGCAGCCTCAAACTCGCGGTAGACGTGATCGGGGCCTGAATAGGAAAAACCCTTTCTGTACTTGCGAATTGCATAGGTGTCCACGAGTTGCTTCGCGATCTCCCGGATGGATTTCTTGGCCTTCTGTTTGGCCACGTCCCAGGAGCGGCCCCCCAGTTGATCCAGCATGGGGTTGCCGTCATCGGGCCCGACATATTTCTGAAGAATGCTGATCCTGTCCGCAGGGACATAGAGCCTGTCGTTCTGCGCGTATTCCACAATGATGAAATCGTTCGCCTTCTGCTCCACCTCCATTTTGCACATGCCGCCGTAGCGGCCGATGCCATGTTCCTCATGTACGACAAGATCCCCCTTGCCGATCTGGCTGAGGCTCGTCCAGCTCGGCTTCCGATCTCCGGCCTTTGCTTTGGAGCGCGCTCTCTTTGTCCCGAAGATCTCATCCTCACTGATGACGTACAGCCCGAGCTCGGGCCAGGCAAACCCTTTTGTCAGCCGCCCCATGCAGATGGTGATTCCCCTGCCGGGAGACACGTCGCTCCAGCGCTGCACCATCTCCTCTGCGAGGACTTCATAGTTCTTGAGGATCTCCCTCAAACGATTGGCCTGCTGCTCGGTCCTGCAGACGAGCACTACCCTTGCACCCTCCTGAATCCACCCGGAAAGCCGGTTGGCAAACGGCGCCATGGAAACCCTGCCTCTTCCCTCCATTGTCACGGCAAGATCATCTTCAATGGAGAGATCCCCTGCAATCCGGAAAACAGGCGATGATTCCTCCCGGGACTCCAGATCGACCTCTGTGAATTGCAGTTTCTGGAAGCTGCTCAAGGCTTCCTTGATCTCTTCACTGTCAATGAGAACGGACTCAATTTCCGGAAAAGGGGTTTTGTTCTCTTCGGCTTCAAGGCGGTATCTTTCCACGTCTCTCATGAACCTGGACCCGAAGTTGTCCATTTCTGCAAGGATCTGCCGGCCTTCCATGAGAATCAGCAGCCCCTCTTTCGGCAGGTAGTCGAAGAGTTTGTCGGGCCGCACATAGAAATGGTTCAACCAGGCCTCCTGGCCCGGAAAGGAGGTGATTTCGGAGATCAGTCCGGGCAGCCTGCCCATGGACCTCGCCCTCTGCACATTTTCCTGTTCGAAAATGATCTCTCCTGCCGGCAGGATCACCGCTTCCTTCAGGTTCCCGGTCGATCTCTGGCTCAAGGGATCGAAGTGCCGGATGGATTCCATGCGATCCCCCCAAAACTCGATCCTGACGGGGTCCGTGTAAAGAGGCGGGAAAACGTCGATGACCCCTCCCCTGATGGAATAGTCGCCCTTTTCTTCCACGAGCGAAGTCCTAATATACCCGCTTGCCTCCAATCTGCGGATCAGCTCTTCCCTGGACACCTCCTCTTCCGGTTCCAGATACTCCACGGCCCGCTTGAGCGATTCCTTGGGAAGGATCCTCAGGCGGAAGGCCTCCACGGACGTAACCACAACGGCGTTTTGCTCAGACATCAGAGCATAGAGACCCTCGATCCGTCGGCTGACAATCTCCCGATGTGGGCTCACCCCTGCCAGAGGGGTGACGTCATAGGCGGGGAAGTCGTACAGCCGCCTCTCTCCCGGCGCGCCTTGCGTTGAGGATTCCGGCAGGAAAAACTCGAGCTCCCTGACAAACCTCGCCGCCTCCTTTGCCGTGGGAAAGACGACCAGGCAGGGTCTCCTGATCTCTGTGAAGAGGGTTGCCAGGAAATACGCCCTGGCCGCGCCGGATGATTGAACGACGCGGATATTCGGCTCTCCTGCACGGACCAAGTCAGTCACTCTTGTCAGGTTTTCATCTCTCTCATGCATAACAGAAACTCAGCCACCAAGGCACGAAGACACAAAGGAAACCAAAATACTTTACTTGGTGTCTTTGTGTCTTCGTGGCAGAAAGATTCCGGGATTTGAGTTGGATCTGCTAAAGCCCGAGATCCGGCGCGACCTTCTGCATGGCCTCAAGGCAGGTTTGCGCGAATTCATCAAGGGACAATCCGAGCTTTTCACATTCCATAATGGTCTCCCTGTTGACGCCCGCTGCGAAACCCTTTTCCTTCATCCTCTTCGTGATGGATTTTGCCTTTACACTTCCGAGTTTCCTGTCCGGATATACCAGCGCAGTTGCGGTGATCAGACCGGTTATGGTTTCGCCTGCTGCCAGGGCATGATGAAACTTCTCCGACCGTCTTATTCCATGCGCCGTTTCATTGTGCATCTTGACAGCCAGGATAATATCTTCATCGACTCCCTTTTCCCGGAGAATCTTCTCGGTTGGGATGGTGTGCCGCGTCAGGTCCGATCCTACCTCTTCCACGTCCAGATCATGGAGCAGTCCGGCAAGTCCCCACTTTTCAGGGTCTTCATTCAGCCTTTCGGCAAGGGCCTTCATCACCGCCTCAGTAGCGATGCAATGCTTTATCAGGTTCTCATTTTTAACATGCTCTCGAAGCAACAAGAGCGCCCCTTCCCTGTCGATCCCGTATGACATTCCCAAACCCTCACTTCCGCAGGAAAAGTATAAGGTCGATTTGGATTTCGCGTAAACTCATTCTCAAACGTGTTATTTTAACACAATAACGCTCATTTTCAACATCTCCCGACAAAGGTGCGACATGGACCAATCCGGATACATGGACCCCCGATTCGGCGGGTTCTATCGACTGAATCTGCTGGCCAATGTTATGGGTATTTTCACGATGGCGGCCCTTAATTTCTTCACCCCCCTCGACTTCATCAGGGAACAGAAGGCTTTCATCTTCGGAGAACGAGGATGGGTGGTCCTGGGATCTCTCTGGCCCCTCGTGCTCGTGCTGACATGGCTGCTCCTTCGCCTGCTCCTCTCCCCTCTTCGCAGGCTTCGAAAACCGCTCATCGGACCGGGGATCCCTCCCGAAATCTCGCGGAAAACGCTGAGAAGGATTCTCAACCTGCCGATTACCGCCGCCATGGCAAATCTGTTCGTGTGGGCACTGGTTGCTTCGGGTGTTGTGGTTTATTTCCACATATACCGTGACATCACCCTTTTCCATGGCCTCTTCCTTTTCTTTCGCTCTTTCATGATCGGCATGGTCAGCGCAGGCCTTTCCTTTTTCCTTCTCGAGAATCATCTGAGAATGAAATGGGTTCCCCTTTTCTTCCCCTTCGGCAGACTTGCAGCCGTTTCCGGGGCCGTGAAGATACCCATCATGAGGAGAATCCGGGCACTCTGGGGGGCAGGGACGCTGAATCCCATGATCATCCTTGTGGGAACCCTTTTCTTCACCTGGGTTGAGGTCAGGGACACACCGGTCTCCATCAACGAGCTGAGCACCGGTATTTTTCATTTCACTGTGGTCCTCTGCACCCTTTTTGTGATGATCGCTCTCAGCCTCAACTTTCTGGTGGAAAAATCAATCAGGGGTCCTGTCGAAGAGATGCTCGATGTCGTGAAGGTTGTGGGGTCAGGGGATTTCTCTCAACGGATCGAGGTTGTGTCCAACGATGAGATCGGAATTCTCGGCGATGCGGGAAATGAGATGATCGCAGGATTAGCGGAAAGGGAGAGAATCAGGGAGAGCTTCGGCCGATACGTCACCCCGGCGATCAGAGACAGGATACTGGCGGGCCTCATTCCTTCAGATGGCGAGAGAACTACCGCGACTGTGCTTTTTTCCGATCTTCGGGACTTCACTCCGTATGTGGAGGAGAACACACCGGAAGAGGTCATAAACAGCATGCGCTCGTATTTTACTGCCATGCAGCAGGCCATCAGCCGCCATAAGGGCCTGGTGCTCCAATACGTGGGCGACGGCATCGAAGCGTCGTTCGGCGTTCCCGTGCCGTCCGACACCCATGCCGAAGAGGCGGTGGTGGCGGCCGTGGAGATGAAAAAGGCGCTGGAAGGGCTGAATCGAACCAGGCAGCAGAATGGACAGCAGCCCTTCAGGCACGGAATCGGCATTCACACGGGGCCTGTACTGGCGGGGAACACGGGAAGCAGGGATCATCTCTCCTACGCATTGATCGGCGAGACCGTGAATGTGGCTGCGCGGATCCAGGATTTGACCAAGCACTTTCAATGCGATATTTTGATCAGCGAAGAAACGGCGAATCTTCTGAGAACGCGCTTCGAACTACACAGGGAGTCGCCGATCATGGTCAAAGGATACAGCAGGCCTGTAACGGTTTTCCGCGTTCTATGAGGTTTCTGAAATATTCTGAGGCGGGTTACAGGATCTCCCGGCGATGGGGATGACAACTTATTTGCGAGACAGGATCAGGTGCTTTGATGGATTTTGAAAAAATAGCCGTACTGGACAACGATATCGAGGCTCAGTTTGTGGCATCGGTACTCGAGGATCGCTCTATCCCGCATCTCCTGCAGAGTTACCGCGACACTGCGTACGACGGACTGTTCCAGACGCAGAGAGGATGGGGACAGGTCAATGCCCCCGCGTCGTACAGGGATGAGATCCTGGAGATCGTGTCGGAGGCAAGAAGACAGGCCGCTGAAAAGCAGGAAAAAGAATGAATGTCCAATGTCCAACGGAGAAAGAAGGAGGGATGTCCTTCCCTTGGACATTGGACATTGATCTCTTTCACCACCCGGGGTGATCAACTCCTCCAGGAGTCGTTTGGATTTACACCATTTGGATTTACACCATTGACCCCGTTCCCTGTTTTCATTATATTAACCAAATGCATTTTATTCTCCCATACATGAGTGATTTTCGAAGCTCGCTTTCTCTCCGCAAGCCCGGGTCAATGTGTGAAAGCCCGCCCTGATCGAGCAGAATCACCTCCTTCAGTACCCATCGACATCAGAATTATGAAACAGCGATCAGCAAAGGGATCGAGGAACGGCTGACAAGCTTTCCCGGACCGGGGATGATCACCCGACAGCAAGAGGAAGAGTATGCAGCAGCATGAATTAGAGAAGTTCAACGACACGCATGACCAGATTGCCGAAGAACATCCGGTTGGAGAAACCATCCCCTTTTTTCCGAAGCCTGCACAGGCAAGTTCACTCCATCGAAAGGAGGTCAAGCGGCGACGGACCTTCGGAATCATCAGCCATCCCGATGCCGGCAAGACCACGCTGACAGAAAAACTGCTGCTCTTCGGCGGGGCGATTCAGATAGCAGGAGCCGTAAAAGCCCGCAAGGCAGCCCGTCATGCCACCAGCGACTGGATGGCCATCGAGAAGGAGCGCGGCATCTCGGTTACCACTTCGGTGATGAAGTTCGATTACAGGGACTTCGAGATGAACCTCCTCGACACCCCGGGTCACCAGGATTTCTCGGAAGACACTTACAGAGTCCTCACGGCTGTGGACAGCGCTCTCATGGTCATCGACAGGACCAAGGGAGTTGAATCCCAGACCGAGAAGCTGATGGATGTCTGCCGCATGCGAAATACCCCTATCATCACCTTCATCAACAAGCTTGACCGCGAAGGGATAGAGCCACTGGATCTGCTAAGCGAGATCGAAGAGAAGCTGCAGATCGAGTGCACGCCGCTCTCATGGCCCATCGGCATGGGGAAGAGCTTCAAAGGGGTCTATAATCTCTTTCGCAAGGAACTCTATCTCTTCACACCCGGACAGGAAACCAGGACCCAGGACGGAATCCTGATCAAAGATCTCTCCGATCGGAGGCTGGATGCCCTTTTGGGCACTCAGGCCGCGAATCTCCGAGAAGATGTGGCTCTGCTGGAAGGAGCGGCCAATCCCTTCGAGATTGACCACTATCTGAAAGGCAACCAGACGCCGGTCTTCTTCGGCAGCGCCCTCAATAATTTCGGAGTTAGGGAATTGCTGGACGCTTTCGTCGAAATGGCCCCGGCACCGGGACCGAGACCGGCCGTTCCCAGAGAAGTTTCTCCATATGAGGAATCTTTTTCAGGTTTTGTTTTCAAAATCCAGGCAAACATGGACCCCGCACACAGAGACCGAATCGCGTTTATGCGAATCTGTTCGGGAAAATTCACCCGGGGAATGAAAGTGGTTCATCATCGTCTCGGCAAGGAGATCGCGCTCGCCAACGCAACTATTTTCATGGCCCAGGACCGGACAAACGTCGAAGAGGCCTATCCCGGCGACATCATCGGCATCCATAATCATGGAACCATCAAGATTGGCGACACCTTCACCGAAAAGGAACCGCTGCGGTTTACCGGAATTCCCAACTTTGCCCCTGAACATTTCCGGCGTGTGGTTCTCAAGAACCCCCTGAAAACCAAGCACCTCCAGAAGGGATTGGCGCAGCTGGCCGAGGAGGGGGCCGTACAGTTCTTCCGCCCGCTGACCAGCTCAAATTACATCCTGGGAGCTGTCGGAGCCCTGCAATTCGATGTGACAGTGGCAAGACTCAGGGACGAGTACGGCGTGGATGCGGTATATGAACCGGTCGAAATTGCCGTGGCCCGATGGATTGAGTCTGATGACAGGAAAAAACTCGATCAGTTCGAAGAGAAGCACCGGTCAAACATGGCCCGTGATTCGGAGGGACACCTGACCTTCTTCGCCCCTAATACATGGCGGCTCGGGTTCGTCATGGAGGACTGGCCCGATATCTCCTTCAAGAAGACGCGAGAGCACAATGCGGAAAGCGCATAGCGCTTTGCCCTATGCGCTATGCGGTTTCAGGGAAAACACCCTTCTGGGCTCGTCGATCCCCTTGAGAGCGATAAGCCCGCGGTCGTAGACCGGCCAGAGCCCCTGGATAAGTTTCCCCGTCTCCTCACCGATGAGAATGTCACCCCCTGTTGCCAGGTCGGCAAGACGCGCTGCGATGTTGGTCACCTGTCCTGTGGCGGTATAGGTCATTCGCGTACTCAGCTGCCCCTTGAACCGGGTCAGTCCCACCAGGGCCATGCCCGAGTTTATTCCCATGTTGACGTGGATGGGCTGCTGGCCTGTGGCGCTCCCCAGGATGAGCTCACGGCTCCTCTGGTCGATGTCCAGGGCGGATCGAACCGCGTTGACGGCATTGGTTCTCGCATCGTCGTTCTTGAAGATGATCATGAGGCCGTCCCCGGCCGTCTCGTTGATATCCCCGCCCGATCGGTGAATGGGATCCACAAAGCTCGAGAACACCTTCTCAACGATATCATTGACCTCCGCCTCCGGCCGATTGGCCGTGAGCCGTGTGTAGTTCTCCAGATCCAGAAACAGGACCGATACCTCTTTCTTCTCCTTGTCCTGCATCAGCCGATCGGGATAGTCTTCCACGATGCGCCGCACAGACTGGGGCACGAAAGGCGAGAGATGCGCGAGCATCTGTGAGATCTTGATCTTCTCCTGCGTGGTTTCCCAGTGCCTTTTTGCATTCAGAAGAGCATTGCCCACGATCTCTGAAATATCCTTGATGAAGTGAAAATCCCTGTTTGTAAAACGGATGCCGGGCCTTGCGACCACATTCACCACCGCCAGGATGTCGCCGTCCACGATGACCGGTATCGCCGCCTCAGGCCCGGTCTCCACCTTTGAACCGTCGTGGCGCGTTATCGGTTCGCTCCCGGAAACGACCACGCCCTTTCTCCTGTCCATCGCTTTTCGGACTGCCCCACGGTTTCTCTTGCAGGAGAGACAATTCACAGGGCGACCATAGAGCGCACACTGCAGAGGCCGTGTATATTTCTGCGCATCCGGGTCCAGAAGAAGGATGCATGCCTCCATGGCCGAAGGGACGAGGGTTCTTGTCTCCTCTCTGAGCTTCTCAAGGATTTCGTTCACCTCCATGGTGGAGGCGAGCCTCTTCAGAATCCTTCTCTGAGCTTCGAACCGCTCCCTATAATATGCGCCCTTGTCCGGCTTCATCTGTCATATTCCCAGTGTTTTTCCACCAATTTCCAGTAGCCGCCCCCAAAACCTCTTGAAGCTGCAACCTCCTGGTTGCGATTCCTCTGAGAAGGCTATCAGAGTCCTATGGTTCTTATCAATCATTTTTGCAGCAATCCGAGCCGCCTATGCTCTCATCTATGCTATTTTAAAACCACCGGATGGATGGTACAATAACCTGATTTCGCAAAGCCGGGCACAGGCAAAGGACTGTTGAGGGATGAGAATCATTTTTTTTGCAGGTAAAGGCGGGGTGGGAAAGACCAGCGCGGCTGCCGCAACGGGCATCAAAGCGGCGGAGATGGGGCTGCGGACCCTTGTCATGTCTCTGGACGTTGCGCACAGCCTTTCGGATATTTTTGATCTGGACAAAGGTCTCCTCGACCAGAACAAGGGGCGGCCCCTTCAGGTTGGAGACAACCTCTGGATCCAGGAATTGGATATTCAGGAGGAGATCGAGCAGAACTGGGGGGATATTCACAGGTACCTCTCCACCCTGTTGAACACCACCGGGCTCGATGAAATCCTTGCAGAGGAACTCGCGATCCTCCCCGGTATGGAGGAAGTCAGCCTTCTTCTCTATATCAACCGGTACGCCAAGACCAAGGCTTATGACGTTCTGCTCCTGGACTGCGCTCCAACCGGCGAGTCTCTCCGATTCATCAGCATCCCCACAGCTCTCGAATGGTACATGAAGAAGATCTTCAAGATGGAAAGGACGCTGGCAAAATACGTGGGGCCTTTGGCAAGAAAGGTCTATAACGTTCCCATTCCCGGGGACGACTACTTCGACGCCATAGCCGGTTTATTCGACCGTCTGAAGGGTGTGGACGAGCTCCTTGCCGATCCCAAAACCACTTCAGTGCGATTGGTTGCCAATCCTGAGAAGGTAGTTCTGAAAGAGACCCAGAGGGCCTTCATGTACTTCTGTCTGCACAAGATGAACATCGATGCGATCATCATCAACCGGGTCCTGCCGGACGATGTGAAGGAAGGGTACTTCAAAAGCTGGCACGAGAGCCAGCGGTTGAACATGGAAATGGCCAAGGAGGTGTTCAGCCCCGTGCCGATCTTTCACGTGCCTCTTTTCAAGGACGAAGTCCTGGGGTATGAACGGCTCCACCTGCTTGCCGAGCGGATTTATGCGGGCAGGAACCCCCTTGAGCGATTCTTTGAAGGCGAACCTTACAAGCTGTCCAAGGAGGACGGCCGTTACCGGCTGGTCCTGAATCTCCCTTTCGTCTCCACCGACAATGTGGAGCTTCACAAGATCGGAGACGAGCTTGTCATCCGGGTGGGCGGAATCAGGAGACACGTGCTGTTGCCGCGGCATGTAGCCGCTTCGAGATCGGTGCGAGCGAAAATGGAAGGGGAACATCTGAACATTTTCTTTGAAGGAGAGGACCATGGCAAAAGAAAGGAATGTTGAGAGGGAATCTTTCACCTGTCCGGTGGGAAAATTCTTCAAGGACTTCGACAAATGGAAGGGCGGCTCAGGATTCTTCGAGCATATGAATCTCTCCCGCATCGAGTTTCTGAAGGCGATCCGATCCCTGGTGGATGAGAGAATTGAAAAGCTGGAAAAGTGCGCTCAACCGCCTGAAGAGAAAAAAGCCACCAAGATCAAGATAGAGTGACGACGGAGGTCGGAGGTCAGCGGTCAGAGGCCGGCAACGGCTAAGGGGAATGGTTTCTCATCTTCTGACTGATTTTTCCAAACCAATCGGTGAAATCCGTGCAATCCGTGGATAGACCAGAAGAGGATTGAAAAGCCGGATACCCTTTGTTACTGTCCAAAATTTTGATAGATGTCATTTCGACCCCGGCGAGTCATGGAAGTCGAGATGATAATTGCCGTAAATACACCATCAGGAAACGGAAGTCAGCAAAGTGGAATTTACCACCATAAAAGGTTTCAAGGACATCCTCCCCGACGAGGTGCAAACGTGGCAGAGGCTGGAGGCTGAGGCAAGAAGGATCTTCTTCTCGTTCGGTTATCAGGAAATCAGACCACCCCTGATGGAAATGACTGAGCTCTTCAGCCGATCCATCGGAGAAGAAACCGACATCGTCTCCAAGGAGATGTACACCCTTGCGGACAGCAAAGGAAAAGGGCTCACCCTTCGGCCCGAGGCGACCGCATCCGTGGTGAGGGCCTACATCCAACACCGTCTTTACCAGAACAATCCGGTTGTGAAGCTTTTCACCATCGGCCCTATGTTCAGGCATGAACGGCCGCAAAAAGGCAGATTCCGGCAGTTCCATCAAATCGACGTGGAGGTGATGGGCGACCCGGGTCCCAGGTCCGATGCCGAGGTCATCCTTCTGGTAATGACCCTTTTCCGGGTGCTCGATCTGGCCGATCTCTCTCTTCACATCAACTCGCTGGGGTGCCCCGCCTGCAGGCCCGCATTCAGGGAGCAGCTCAGGAGCTATCTTGCCCGAAACTCCGGGTCACTCTGCGCGGATTGTCAGAGAAGGGCTGAAACGAACCCCCTCAGGGTCTTTGACTGCAAGGTGGAAGGCTGCCGTGACATTGTGCGGGACGCCCCATCCATTCTCTCGTACATCTGCGAAGCATGCGCCGCGCATTTCACGGCTCTTCAGAATTACCTCGAGGAATCGAAAATCGCTTTTGCGATAGACCCTACCCTTGTCAGGGGTCTCGATTATTACGCCAGGACAGCCTTCGAAGTACAGACCGAGAAGCTGGGATCCCAGAATGCGGTGGCAGGTGGAGGCCGATACGACGGCTTGATCAGGCAGCTCGGCGGCCCCGATCACCCTGGTATAGGGTTCGCGATCGGAATGGAGAGACTGGTCGCCCTTATGGAAGAGGGCTCTGAAAAAAAACCTGCACACGGTCCTGATGTGTTCCTGGTCGGACTTGGCGAGGAGGCGGGTAAAAAGGTCTTTGGATGGGTGGACGATATCAGAAGATCCGGCTTATGGGCCGAGATGGATTACGGCTCCCGAGGATTGAAGGCGCAGATGAAGACCGCAGACAGGCTTCGGGCCCGAAAAGTTCTCATCGTCGGAGAAAATGAGCTTGCCTCCGGAAGGGGCGTTCTCAGGGACATGGCCACAAAGGCCCAGGAGGAAATTGCGCTCCAAGGGTTGGTGGAAAGACTCAAAAGGGATGCGGAAGCTGAGAAGTTGAGAAAATCAGAAAGCGAGCAAAGCGTGTAGCTCACGGGCCGAAGATAGTCGGGTTGGTCAAATCTGAACCATCGGACGGACAAACCACATGAAAGAAACAGATGAACTGCAGATTGATTCTCTCGGCGACTGGAAGAGAACCCATGATTGCGGCAGCTTGACCGGAGCGGATGTCGGCCGTGAAGTCCTGCTCATGGGATGGGTGAACAGCCGCAGGGACCTTGGCAGCCTCATATTCATCGATCTCCGGGACAGGGAAGGCATCACCCAGATTGTCTTTGATCCCAACATCGGCCCTGCTGCTCATCAGAGGGCTCATGTTCTGAGAAATGAATGGGTGTGTGCAGTGCGTGGAACCGTCTCGCCGAGGCTGAAAGGGCAGGAGAATCCAAAGCTCCCCACAGGGGAGATCGAGGTAAAGGCATCCGAGATCAGGATTCTGAACCGGACGGAAACCCCGCCGTTCCAGGTGGACGGTTCTGTAGATGCGTCCGAGACGCTCCGGCTCAAGTACCGGTACCTGGAACTGAGAAGAAAGCGCGTGTTCGAGAATTTTCGGCGAAGGCACCTGATAACCTCCTGCGTCAGGGAATATTTGAACAGGACCGGTTTCATCGATGTAGAAACACCCTATCTCACCAAGAGCACCCCTGAAGGGGCAAGGGACTATCTCGTGCCGAGCCGGGTCAGCAAGGGCCACTTTTACGCCCTTCCTCAGTCTCCCCAGCTTTTCAAACAACTCCTCATGGTCTCCGGCTTTGATAAGTACTACCAGATCGTCCGGTGTTTTCGGGACGAGGATTTGCGGGCCGATCGTCAACCTGAGTTCACGCAGATCGATCTCGAGATGTCCTTTGTAAATGAGGATGGGGTGATCGCCGTCGTGGAAGGAATGCTCCACGAGCTCTTCCAAACCATTATCGGGATGGAGATTTCCCTGCCGATTCCAAGGCTGGAGTACCATGACGCCGTGGAGAGATTCGGCACGGATCGGCCTGATATGCGATTCGGGTTGGAGATCGTCGAAGTAACGGATCTGGCCAGGGAATCCGAATTCCAGGTCTTTAAGGAGGCTATTGAGAAGGACGGCGCGATCAAGGCTATCCGGGTGGAGGGAGGTGCTGCGGCGATCTCGAGAAAACAACTCGACGAACTGTCGCGTCAGGCCGTGAGTCTTGGCGCCAGGGGTCTGCTCTCCGTCAAAATCGGAGGGGAAGGATGGCAGTCGTCGATGAGTAAATTCCTGAAAGAGGAGACCAAGGGTGCCATCGACCTGCGAATGGGAGCCAAGCCTGGCGATATGATTCTCCTCGTGGCGGACCGGAGAAAGACGGCCAACCAGGTGCTCGGGCAGATCAGGCTTGAATTGTCAAAGAGGCTGAATCTGGTCAAACCGGGCGAATACAGACTGGTCTGGATCACAAAATTTCCTCTTCTGGAATACAACGAGGCCGAACGAAGACTCGATGCGGTGCACCACCCCTTTACATCTCCGCTCGACGAAGATCTTCCCCTTTTGGAGCGGCAGCCGGAAAATGCCAGGGCAAGAGCTTACGATATCGTCCTCAACGGGAGCGAGATCGGCGGCGGAAGCGTGAGGATCCACAATATCTCTCTGCAGGAGAGGATATTCCGCCTTTTGGGAATCTCCAAGGAACAGGCGGATATGAAATTCGGATTCTTCCTGGAGGCGCTCAGATACGGCGCTCCGCCTCACGCAGGAATCGCTCTTGGTCTGGATCGCCTCGTTGCTATCATGTGCGGAGTCGACTCCATTCGCGAGGTCATTGCCTTTCCAAAAACTGCAACAGCCTCATGCCTCCTTTCGGACGCGCCCTCAAAGGTCGACAGCGCCCAGCTCGAGGAATTGGGAATTCGGCTGATAGAAAGTTGATGGTCTTGTAAAAAGTCCCTATTTCATGTCATTTCGAGCGAAGCGAAAAATCTTGCATTGGTAACACGCTGGAAGGAAAAGATTTCTCCCTGCGGTCGAAATGACAAATTCACTCCGCAGGACTTTTTACGAGATTGTCAAAGTTAGCTGGGGAGATATTGGCGTCAATTGACTCTCTCCGGGGAATGAATATATTTTTAAACTTGACTTTAGGGGCCCAATACCCTATTATTTCTGATTTAGCATTTCACGAAGAAAGGACGTGATTCCCATGGTTTGCACATCTTCCAAAAAAGGCGTTGAGTGTTTTTTCATGAACAAAAGCGGCTGCCAGTTCAATGGCGGCTCCTGCCATCCCATTGTGGATGCCTGCAACGGATGCCAGAAGGCCAAGGAATTCCCCGCCGGCAAATTCTGCCTGATCTTCCCGGAGCCTGCCACCAAGTGGCGAGCAGGAAAATGCAATATGGCTACACATGTGGAAAAAGTTGTGGCCAAAGGAGCGGCGAAGGTCAACCCCCTGAAAGCCTCGAAGCGCGCGGCAAAATAAGAAGTAGGCTGCTCAAGGCCGGCTCGTCTGACTCGCCCATTGAAATGGAGCGAGAACGGTGAGGTCTTGCCTTCAGCCCTGAAGATATAGAAGGAATTCTTTGTTGCCCTTGGGACCGAGCAGAGGGGATTGCATTTCCCCTCTGACTCCCCACCCCATTTCGGCGCAGAATTCCTTGATCCGCTCCACCACCTCCCGGTGAAGGTCCGGGTCCCGGACAACTCCTCCCTTTCCCACCTGCCCTCGTCCGACCTCGAATTGCGGCTTGATCAGGGCAATGATCCAACCCCTTTTTTCGAGCAACTCCGCGACAGCAGGGAGTACTATCCGTAGGGAGATGAAAGAGACGTCGATGGTTGCACCATCAGGACTTTCTTCCAGGTTCTCCGGCCTCAGATATCGAATGTTTGTCTTTTCAAGAAGGACAACCCTGGGATCCTGGCGAAGCTTCCAGTGGAGCTGGCCATACCCGACATCAACGGCAATGACCTTTCTTGCCCCATGTCGGAGAAGGCAGTCCGTGAAACCGCCGGTCGAAGCGCCGACATCCAGCACGACCCTGTCCTTGAGATCGGGGGAAAACTGTTGGAGCGCCGCCTCCAGCTTCAGGCCGCCCCGGCTCACATAACTCAGGAGAGGTTGCTTTACGAAGAGAGCTGCGGTTTTTGAGATGGACTGGCCCGGCTTGTCAATCCGGATCCCGTCTACTGTAACGAGACCCTCCATGATAAGCGCCCTTGCCTTTTCCCGGCTTTCCACCAGCCCCTTTTCCACCAGGAGCTGATCTAGACGACTCTTTTCGCTCCTGGGCTTACCGGCAGAGATCTCGGGCCTCCTTCATGATTCCCTCAATATCCAGACCTACGTCGCATCGCAGTTGGTCCTGGGGTCCGTGTTCCACAAAGCAGTCCGGCAGTCCCAGTCTGCGGACGGGAATCAGAAGGCCTGCATCGCTGAACATCTCCAGAATAGCGCTGCTGAGCCCGCCCTGCCGGATGTTCTCTTCGACAACCAGCACCCTTCCCGCAGCCTTCGCATCATCGATAAGGGTTTTGTCCAGAGGTTTGGCAAAGCGGCAGTTGACCACCCCCGCCGAAAACCCTTCCTCTTCCAAGAGAGAGGCCGCCTTCATGCAGGGCATCACCATGCTGCCGAGCCCGATGATCAGCAGATCCTTACCGGTTTTCAGCCGTTCCGCCTCCCCAACAGGGATGACCTTGAAATCCCTGTCGAGGGGAACACCGCATCCACGTCCTCTCGGGTACCTTATTGCTGAAGGGCCGGGTAACCGAAGAGCGGTGAAGAGCATATTTCTCAGTTCGTTTTCATCCTTCGGGGCCATCACTGTCAGATTCGGGAGACTGCGCAGATAAGTAACGTCGAAATGGCCGTGGTGCGTCTGCCCGTCCTCCCCCACGAGCCCTCCTCTATCCAGGCAGAAGACCACGGGGAGGGCCGTCAGACAGACATCATGGATGATCTGGTCGAAGGCCCTTTGAAGAAAAGTGGAGTAAATGGCCACAACGGGCCTGAATCCTTCCGTAGCGAGGCCGGCAGCGAAGGTGACCGCATGCTGCTCGGCAATGCCCACATCGAGGAAGCGGTCGGGATAGATTTCGGCAAACTTGTTCAGCCCCGTTCCCTCTGGCATGGCGGCCGTAATGGCAAAGATCTTTTCGTTGGTTTTTCCCAGCTCGACCATGGTGTCCCCAAAGACCTCCGTGTAGGTAGGAGTCCGAGTGGACTGGAGAGCGCAAGCGCCCGTGGAGATCTCGAAACAACCCACGCCGTGAAAGTAGGTAGGATCCTTTTCAGCCGGTCCGTACCCTTTCCCCTTGACGGTTGCCACATGGATGAGCACCGGCCCTTCCAGGTGGAGCACATTGTTGAAGGTGTCGATCAATCGATCGAGGCGATGTCCTTGAATAGGGCCGACGTATGTGAACTGAAATGCCTCGAAGAGCATGCCCGGGGTAAAGAAGGTGATCAGAGAATCCTCGCTTTTTCTGACAATATTCAGGATGTTCTCCCCAACCCCCGGCACGGATTTCAGAAAATTCATGAGCTCCTTTTTCAACAGAAGGAATCGGCGGCCGGCCATCTTCCTGCTGAGATAGGAGGAAAGGGCGCCCACGTTGGGGGCAATGGACATCTCATTGTCGTTCAGAACGACGATCAGGTTCTTGGCCATGCACCCTGCCTGGTTAAGGCCTTCGTAGGCCATGCCTCCTGTCATCGACCCGTCCCCGATCACGGCGATGACCCTGCCATGCTCGCCCTTGAGGGCCTTTGCAGTAGCTATTCCCAACCCGGCTGAAACAGACGTGCTGCTGTGCCCGGTATTGAAGGAATCATATTCGCTCTCTTCCCGTTTCGGGAAGCCGCTGATGCCGCCATATGTCCGAAGCGTGTCGAAGCGATCCCGTCTCCCGGTGATGAGCTTGTGCGTATAGGATTGATGGCCTACATCCCATATGATCTTATCTTCCGGTGCATTGAAGACATAGTGCAACGCGAGGGTCAGTTCCACCACTCCGAGGTTCGGCGCGAGATGGCCGCCGGTTTTTGACACGGTCTCGATAATCTTTTGTCTCACCTCCTGAGCCAGCTCGTTCAATTCCCGTATGCTCAACCTCTTGAGATCCGCAGGGGTGTCGATCGCATTCAGAAGTCGGAAAGGTTTTCTGTTGTCGTTGTTCTTCTTCATTGCTGCCTTTCGATGATATAGGAAGCCAGATGCCTTAGGGGATCGGCCTTTTCGTCAAATTGCTCCATGGCGTTGAGAGCCTTTTTCACCAATTTGCCTTGAATCGCCTTGGATTCACTCAAGCCCAACACGGAAGGATAAGTAATTTTCTTCTTTTGTGCATCCCCCCCGGTCTTCTTTCCGGTCTTTTCCGGATCTCCTTCAATATCCAGGATATCGTCGGCAATTTGAAAAGCAAGCCCCACCGCCTCGCCATAGGATGTAATCGCCTCCACCTGCTTTTCACTCCCGTTCCCGAGAATAGCACCGGCTGTCACCGAGGCGCTGATCAGGGCGCCTGTTTTGCGGGTGTGCATAAACTCCACGACTGATGGATTCACCAGGGTTCCCTCAGAGCGAATGTCCACGAGCTGCCCCCCAACCATCCCCTCATATCCGGCAGCGCGTCCGATAAGGCCGATCACCTTCATGAGCGAGCGGGGGTCTGTCCCTGAAGGCTCAGCACTGGTCATGAGAACGAACGCCTCGGTGAGGAGTCCGTCTCCTGCAAGGAGGGCCACCGCCTCGCCGTATATCTTGTGATTGGTCGGTTTCCCCCTCCTCAGATCATCATTGTCCATTGCAGGGAGATCGTCGTGGATAAGGGAGTAGGTGTGGATCATCTCAAGGGCGCACGCCACGGGAAGGACTGCGAACTCTGCGCCACCTACCGCTGCCGATCCGGCCATGCAAAGAATCGGCCTCAGTCTCTTGCCTCCTGCAAAGAGGCTGTAGTTCATGGCCCGGGCAACCTCTCCGGCCGGTCCGTCTGTTCTGGGCGCGAATTTCTCAAGCGCCCCGTCCACTATCCTCTTACGTTCAAGCAGATACGCTTTGAGATCCATCACTCTTCCCCGTTCCCCTGCTCTGTTTCGAAGGGCTGTTGAACCAGTTTCCCGCTGCTCTCTTTCATGAGGATACTCACTTTCCGCTCAGCCTCATCCAATTTCTTCGTGCAGAACCGGACCAGTTGCATGCCCTCCTCGAATACCTTCAGAGACTCGTCCAGGGAGAGATCCCCGCTTTCGAGACTCTGCACGATCGCCTCCAGGCGTTCCATCGCCGTCTCAAACTTCTTTTCCTCCATGCGTCACTCCAATTCCTTGCTGATGTCGATCAAACGCAAGGGATCGACCCTGGCGCCATTGACCCGTACCCCCAGATGAAGATGAGGCCCCGTAGATCGTCCGGTGGACCCCACCTGACCTATGATTTCTCCCTTGGTGACCTGCTGCTCCTCCTGAACCAGGATCTTCTCCAGGTGAAAGTACATACTGTGAATGCCGCCGCCATGATCGACGACTACCGAGAGCCCGCTGAAAAATTGGTGGGAAGTAAGGACGACCTTCCCGTGGTTCATTGCCTTGACAGGCACGCCCCGGTTTGCCTTCAGATCCACTCCGGAGTGAGGCGAGCGAACCTCGCCGTTTATGAGATTCCTGCGGCCGAAGGCTCCACTGAGCTCTCCATCCAGTGGGGACAGGAAAGGACCTCTCCAAGAGGGTTCGGCAAAACTCCTCTTCAGGACCGAGTTCATGGCGGCCGCTTCTTTCCTGACTCTTTTGAGGGTCGCCTCATCCAGTTCAACCATCTCCCTCGGGAGAGTGAGACGCCGTTCTCCGTAATCCTTGCTTTTGACAGGGATCTCGACGCTTTTTTCCCGGCCCGAGGGGGTTGTCGATACCTTCAAGGGGTAGGACCCGGGTTCAAATTTCAAATCTATCCCCAGGAATCCGCACCAGTTCCCTTCTCCGAGAGCGACCATCGGGACATCCTTCTCCAGCCAAGTAAGCTTGGGAATCTCCCCCTTCTCCGCCCTGACCTTCAATAAGACGACGTCGCCCTGGTACGCATAAGGGGAGGAAAGGAGAATCTCGGGAAGGGAAACCGTTGCCCCCATAGCCTCCGCGAATAGGAAAAGAACGGCCGGGCACAGAGCAAACATCCACACCAAAGGACGAAGTTGAGCTTTTATTCCGGTTGGGGGAGACAATTCGACGCCACCTCGATGCAGTTCTTCATCCGATCCACCTTCTTAACGACACACTCCAGTTCCCCTCTGGCAAGCGTCACACGCACCCTGCTTCCTTCCTCCACCCCTGAAGCGGACTTTAGCACCGACTCCTCCGGCAATTTTCGGGTGATGCTGAACCCCCTGGCCAGGATGGTGAAAGGGCTCACATCCTTCAGCTTGCCCTCCACCCGCGACAGGTTCATACCCAGTTCCTTCAATTTTCCGGATACCTGAAGGATCATGGAGCGTTCCTGATATCCAATTTTTTGCCGGATAAGCCCTACCCGGTGAACCGGCGCATTATGCGCAAGGGCTCGCATCTCGGAGTGGAGCCTGTTTCTCTTCTCCCTGACCATTGACGTCGCACACCTCGTGAGCCTGCCTCCGATTTCATCGAGCCTCATCCACAGGTCAGCCACTCTCCTTCTCGGGTCCCGCATCCTTCCAATCACCATCTCCATCCTCTTCTGCATACGGACGACGGTGGAGTTTGCGGCAGAGAGAAGTCTTCCCTGCATCTCACGGATCCGCTCCTGGAGCAGTTCCTTCTCCACCACAAGGATCTCTGCAGCCGCGGAGGGCGTGGGGGCCCTCAGGTCGGCCACAAGATCGGAAATGGTGAGGTCGATTTCGTGTCCAACGGCAGACACCACCGGAATTCCGGAAGAATGAATCGCCAGTGCCACTTCTTCCTCGTTGAAGGCCCAAAGATCTTCCAGGGAGCCTCCTCCCCGTGTCAACACAATGACGTCTACGTCGAGAAAACCGTTCACCAGACGCAGGGCGGAGGCGATCTCCGCTGCCGCCCCTTCTCCCTGGACCTTCACTGGAACGATCACGATCTCCAGGTTGGAGAAACGACGCCGGATCACCCGAAGAAAATCGCGAATAGCTGCGCCGGTAGGCGAGGTAATCACAGCCACCCTCTGAGGCAAATACGGAAGCGGTTTCTTGCAAGCCTGGTCGAAAAGCCCTTGTGCAGCAAGCTTCTTTTTGAGCTGCTCAAAGGCAAGGGCAAGAGCGCCTACTCCCAGGGGCTCTATGTAATCGAGCACGAGCTGGTACTCCCCTCGAGGTTCGTACACGGCGACTCTTCCCTGGGCAATGATCTTCATGCCGTCTTCGGGGACAAACCTGAGACAGCGAGCCTGCATCCGGAACATGACCGCCCTGATCTGACTCTTCTCATCCTTCAGGGACATGTAAAAGTGCCCGGAAGCCGGGGCGCGGAAATTGGAGATCTCCCCTTCCACCCAGACAAATTCGAAATGGGTTTCAAGAAGGGACCTGATTTCCTCCGTCAGGGTGGAGACGGTATGGATACGAACCCTTGGACGGGGTGTCTCTCTGCTGCAATAATCCGCTTCTTCCATCGAAGACTCACATAATAGGAAACCATTCGTTCCGAACAGGCAACCCGACAACAGCGATGAACATTTTGTATTATCAACCATTTCCTCATAATAAACAAATACCTTTCTGGCAACCCTTTTGTGAGGATTCGCAAACATTGACTCCATTATTGGTTTCTCTTATTTTGGACCGATGAACTCCGTTTTCAGCAAAGAGGACCTTTACGAGATCAGGAAAAGGGGAATGACACAGGATGGTGTTCTTTCCCAGATCGAGCAACTGGCAAGGGGCTTTCCCTTTGCGCATCTGGATCGTCCCTGCACCCGGGGAGACGGAATCACCGTCCTGGGGGAAGAAGAAAGAGAGAGGATGACCCGGATCTATTCAGAAGCAGCTCTCTCGGGAAGGGCGATGAAATTCGTTCCCTCCTCAGGTGCTGCGAGCCGTATGTTCAAGTCTCTCCTTTCTGTGAAAAACCGGGTCCCGAAAAACGGCGAACCGTCAGCGGAACATGCGCTTCCAGAGCAGGATCCGGATGCAAGGGCTACACGCAAGTTCATGAGCGAGCTTTCGAGTTTCGCATTTTATGAGGAGTTGAAGGGGGTCATGGCAAGAGACGGCCTTGACCTCATGACCCAAATCGCACAAGGCCGGTATGGCGAAATCCTTGAATACGTCCTCGAGCCCAAGGGGCTTGACCTGGCCAATCTTCCAAAGGGACTCATCCCTTTTCATGCCTATCCGCAGCATGCGAGAACCGCGTTCGAAGAGCAGATTGTGGAGGCTGTGCTCTATGTCCGCGACAGGGGCGGGAAAGCAAGGATCCACTTCACCGTCTCTCCTGAACACAGACTGCTGGTTGAAAAGCATATCGAGAAGATCCGTTCTCTTTACGAGACAGGCGAAGTCCGGCTGGAGATCACCTTTTCCATGCAGGAACCCTCCACCGACACCGTGGCTGTGGACCCTGCAAACGTTCCTTTTCGGGACCGGTCGGGAAGGCTGGTCTTTCGACCCGGCGGCCATGGCGCCCTGCTGGGGAATCTCGATGGACTCAAAGGAGACATCGTCTTCATCAAGAACATCGACAACGTGGCCCCTGACAGAATCAAGGGGGAGACCGTCGAATACAAAAAGGCGCTTGGCGGCTGTTTGATAGAGCTCCAGGAGAGACTCTTTTCCTATGTCAAAATACTGGCACAAGAAAAGGTGGACCAGCATCTTGTCGAAGAGATTCTCCAGTTTCTGAAGACCCGGCTCTCGGTGGTGCCTCCGGACAATCTGAAACACCGCCCCCTTTCCGAAAAGAGAGTCTTTCTCTTCGATCTGCTGAACCGGCCCATCAGAGTTTGCGGAATGGTCAGGAATGAGGGAGAGCCGGGGGGCGGGCCTTACTGGGTCAAGAGTCCGGACGGCAGCCTCTCCATTCAGATCGTTGAGTCTTCCCAGGTGGATATGAGTTCAGAACCGCAAAAGAATGTCTGGCAGTCGGCCACCCATTTCAATCCCGTGGACCTGGTTTGCGGCCTGCGGGACTATGAGGGGAAACCATTCGACCTCATGCGGTTCCGGGATCCGGACACGGGCTTCATCTCCATCAAGTCCCAGGATGGGAGGGAATTGAAGGCACTCGAGCTGCCCGGTCTCTGGAACGGCTCCATGGCGTTCTGGAACACCGTTTTTGTTGAAGTGCCTTCTTGCACCTTCAGCCCTGTAAAAACGGTACTCGATCTTCTTAGAAGCGAACACCAGCCCAACGGGGACGCAAAGGGCATGGCGCATAGCGCAAGCAAGGCCAATCGCCAATAAACACACCGGCTGAGGGAGATCGGGCAAGGGAGCCCTGCGAGCAGGACGGCATGGAATTTGCTTAATTTTCGAAAAAATGGCGGAATATTATCCACAAACCGAACAGGCAGAATTCCAGTATGAGCACGGAGAGCGCTGAAAAGGTTTCGGGAAGCAGCAGGGTGGCAATTCTGAATCAGCTGAAGAAAGACATGATCATGCTCCAAATGATCATGATCGGAACCAATTACGAAAGGCTCACCGTGGTCTCAGATCTGAAGGAGGAAGGCGGCGAATCCTATGTGATCGTTGATTGCCCGGAAGGGTTTGTTGAAGACGTCCCGAACCACAAAGGTGCGGGTGTCAGAATCGAATTTGTAGGTAAGGACAAGGTCCATTATTCCTTCTCGTCCAGAGTCATCGAGGTAACGGAAAGGAATTTGTGGATGGATATGCCCGAATATCTGGAGAGGGTCCAGAGAAGGAGTTTTTTCAGGATAGCCCCTCCTGCCGGCACCAGAATTTCTTTTTCGAGAACAGGGAGACCCCAGGATGCCTCCTTGATCAACCTGAGCGAGGGTGGAGCACTGGTCACGTTGAATGAACCGGCGCGCGGGATATCCAGACTGATCCAGGACGAGAATCTCAGGAACCTTCGACTTCGTTGCAAGGAAGAAAACCTGAACGCGGATATACGGATAGGGAAGGCTGCCGTCGTGAGGGTTCAGACGGAACATGGGAAAGAACAGGCTTCCTATGCACTGAAATTTCTGGAAATGGATCCGCGCGATCGACGATTGCTGCAGGAATTTATCTTCATGTGCCAGAGAGAGGTGCTCAGAAAGCGCAAGGCATAGCAGCGCTCCGATCAGACGTACAGGTCAACCATGACTCCCTGCCGGCCCTCTTGAAGAACTTTGCCGGACGGCCCGTAGGAAACCCTCTCCCCAGGCTGTCTGTAGTACCCCAGGAACCGCATTTGTCCCTGAGATCTTTCGTCCCCACGGTAGGGGATCATGCACTTCTGCGAAACGGCAGAGAGGGGCTGTACCCGCGCCCGAACAGGCACTACCGCCGTAGTCTCTGCGCTCAGAACATGCATTCGGATACCATGAGAAGAGATTTTAGAGGTATATAACGGTTTATTCTCGACGTTGCAATCATTTTTCTTTGCAAAGGGTTCCGGAATGTCTATGAATTCAGGTAAAGAGCCCTGCCGAGATCCCACCCGGCCCGGCAGATGAACATGACACAAAAATGTCTTTTGTTTCGGCTTGACGCCTGCATCATGAGGCATGGATGATACCCATTAGAGACACCTACCGGTCGCGCAATTATCCGATCGTGAACATGCTGATCATCGCGACCAATGTCTTCCTCTTTGTTGTCGAGACGGCACAAGGGGAAATGCTTGAGCGATTCATCTTCACATTCGGACTCGTTCCGGCCAGATATACGGTACCGGAGATCTCGGCCTACTTCACCCCTGCCCAACAGTTCATCGCCCTTTTCTCGTTCATGTTCCTCCATGGCGGGTTCTTGCACCTGGCGGGAAATATGTGGTCTCTCTATATCTTCGGCGACAACGTGGAAGACAAGTTGGGCCCGATCCGCTACCTGCTGTTCTATCTCTGCTGCGGATGGATTTCCGGATTGGCACATCTTTTCATCAACGCGCAATCCCAGGTGCCGACCATCGGGGCGAGCGGAGCGATTGCGGGTGTTATGGGTGCTTATCTTGTCCTTTATCCCCGGTCCAAGATTCTCACTTTGATCCCCATCTTCATCATTCCCTACTTCATTGAGATCCCGGCCTTTTTCTTCCTCGGCATATGGTTTTTCCTGCAGTTTCTCAGTGCGATGGGAACCTCCGCGGACGCGGCCGGAATTGCATGGTGGGCTCACATCGGCGGCTTCGTATTCGGAATCGTGCTGCTGCACGTGTTTTCCAAAGTACCGGAAATAGGCATGACCCAACAGATGCGTCAGACAACCGCAAGAGCGAGGAGCCCACGTCTCCATCTGATCAAGTCCACTGAAACCGACAACACCGCCAATCTCTACGGGCAGATCACCATTTCGCCTCTGGAGGCAAGAACCGGAACCAGGAAGCTTGTCAGCGTTCCCTGGGGCCGGCAAAGCAAGCTCATCAACGTAAGCGTGCCGCCCGGAATTGCCCAAGGCACGCTTCTGCGTCTGATGCGGCTTGGAAGACTCCGCGACGATGGAGAAAGAGGGGATCTTTACCTGAGGGTTCTCGTGGAGTCCTGAAATGACCACGGGATCGTGACCTTTTGTCCGTCCAAAGACGGACACCCCACCTCCGGTGGGTCCCCATCTTCGGATAAGGTTACCCCGGAAATGGAACAATCGAAACAATTTTTTTGTGAACTTCCGACACACCATGGCAAACGATTCCGTGAATCTTGTGTTTCTCGGCACAGGCGGCGCCTGGGGCATCCCCGAACTGAATTGCGAATGCCGGATCTGCACTGAGATGAGAGCGAGAAGAGAAAGCAGGAAGAGGTGTGCTCTTCTTTTGTCCGGAGAAACAAATCTCCTCATCGACTGCGGACCGGACATTTCCTCTCAGCTCTCTGAAAACCCTGTTGAGAGAATCGACGGCCTCCTTATTTCTCACGAACACGGAGATCATTATCTGGGCATGGACGATCTTTCTGCGTACAAGCGCACCAGGCCCAGGGGAAAATTTACGCCCATACCGGTTTTCTTGACATCCAGAGCCTGGGATACCATCGGCTCTCGGTTCGGGTATCTTGCGGAAACCGGGGTCATCGAAGTTCGTGTCGTGGAACCGGGAAATAAGTATGGATTGGGAGAATTTGAATTCATTCCGTACATCGGATTTCATGGATGTGGTTGACGCGCCGGAGGAACTGCTCTCACCCCATTTCCTGATCATCCAGTCCTACTGGTTTCATGAGCCGGCGCAGAATCGCCCCAGCCACATGAGTTTTCAAAGAAGCCTCGATTTTATTCAGCGATGGAAACCCCTGGAAGAAACCTTTCTTGTGCATCTTGGGGACGCGGACATGGTTCCGGGAGACCCGGCTAACTCCATGATGAAGAAAACCGTGCCAAAACACCCTTTGGCGCCCCCCTCCGGAGGGCCTCCCTATCCTGTCCCGCTTCATCACGATCAATGGCAGGAATCGGTAGATCAGGTCGTGCGCGACTATCGGCTGCCTTTCAAGATAACGGTGGCAAGGGACGGGATGAAGGCCGACTTATCTTGACAGCCGAATCGCAAGGGGGATATACCATCCCCTGAGCGAGGTGTCCCGAAATCTATGAAGAAAAAAGACCGATATGCCGAAGCCGGCGTCGACATTGACGCAGGGAATAAATTTGTCAAGCTCATCAAACCCATTGTTGCCAAGACATTCAAATCCGGCGTGAGAACCGACATTGGCGGTTTTGCAGGGATCTGCTCCCTCCCCACGCAGGGTCTTAAGAGCCCTCTGCTTGTCGCCTCGACGGATGGTGTGGGCACCAAGCTCAAGATCGCTTTCATGATGGATAAGCATGACACCGTAGGGATCGACCTGGTCGCCATGTCCGTGAACGATGTCGTTGTGCAAGGCGCCACTCCCCTCTTCATGCTCGACTATCTGGCCATGGGGAAGCTGGATGTGGAAAAGGCCGTTCAGATCGTAAAGGGGATTGCCCAGGGATGCACAGAGGCCGAATGCTCCCTCATCGGCGGTGAAACTGCAGAGATGCCCGGGTTTTACGCCGAAGGAGAATACGATCTCGCCGGCTTCGTGGTCGGGGTGGTGGACCGCGAAAATCTCCTGGAAGGGTCCGAGATCGCTGTCGGGAATCAGATCATCGGCATAGCATCCAGCGGGCTTCACAGCAACGGGTACTCCCTTGCGCGAAGGATATTTTTCGATCAGCTGAAAATGTCCGTTCACGATCGGGTTGATGAATTCGGCCGAACCCTTGGCGAAGAGCTCCTGGAACCAACCCGGATTTACGTCAAGACGATCAAGAACCTGAGAAGAGATCTGCATGTGACCGGCATTGCCCATATCACCGGCGGGGGACTCATAGACAACGTGCCGCGGATCCTCCCGAAACGGTGCAAAGCCGTGATTAAGACTTCCAGCTGGTCCCCGCCTGTTGTCTTCCGTTTTCTTCAGGAACAGGCAAAGCTTTCTCCAAGGGAAATGATGAGAACCTTTAATAATGGGATAGGTCTCGTCATGGTGGTGCGAGAGGAGCATGCGGGAGAAGCCCTTTCAAGGTTGAAGGCCATGGGCGAACGCGCCTACCACATCGGCTGTGTCGAGGCGAGGGCCGACAGGGAGGAAGCCATTCAATTCGCCGACGTGTAACGATTGGTCCTCGCCGGGCAAGTGGCGCCGGCGAGATCCCTTTTTCAAGGAACAGAGGAGATCACATGTTTGGGTTAGGCAGTTCAGAGTTGATCGTAATCGGGGTCATCGTGTTCCTGATCTTCGGGGCCAAGAGGCTTCCCGAGATAGGCAAGGGGCTGGGTGGCGCGATCCGGGAATTCCGCAATATAAAGAAGGATGTGACCGGAAAAGAGTCTGAACCGATTCCTTCCCTCAATGAACATGTCAAGAAACAGGTCGTGCAGCGGTTGCCCGGCGCAAAACAGATCATGGATTTGAAAAAGAAGGTCGACAAGGTCGACAAAATAGTCACGCGATCCTGACGCGATTTCTTCTCTTCCCCTCGACACTCACTGCTTGTTGAACCCGCCACGAAGACACAAAGGCACCAGGAAGGATATTGTGATCTTCTTTGTGACCTGGTGCCTGGTTTTTGTCCTTTTCTCTTTTCTTCCTTTGGACATTGGACATTCTACATTCGATATTCTGCGGTTCTCATTTATCTGTATTCCTGCTCTGCCATCTCCTTGAGTTTTCTTTTCTGCACTTTCCCTGTTCGGGTCATCGGGTATTCCGAGACAAATTTCACATATTTCGGCACCTTGTCAGGCTCTACCTTCTTCCTCAAGAACCGGACGACGTCATCCTCCCCAAGGGTGGAGCCGGGCTTCAATTTGATCCATGCGGCCATCTCTCTGCCCGTCTTGGGGTGGGAGAACCCGAAAACCTGGACCTCCGCGACACCCGGCATGGAGAAAATGACTTCCTCCACTTCTGAAGGGCGGATTTCGACGCCGTCCCTCAGAATCAGATCTTTAATCCGACCTGTGATCTTCACATAGCCCTTTTCGTCCATTTCACCCATGTCGCCGGAATGGAACCACCCTTTCCCGTCAATGACTCTGGCAGTTTCCTCCGGCATCTTGTGATACGATTTCATCAGAAGACCTTTCACGCAGAGTTCACCCTGTGTGTTGTTCGGAAGATCATCGCCGGTGGCATGGTCGACGATCTTCACCTGGTTGCACTTCAAGGGCTTGCCCATGGTAGAGACCCTTTTATCCAAGGGATCCGCCGGGTCTGTCATGGTGATCCAGGAAGAGGTCTCAGTGATGCCGTAGCCGATCGTTATATCGGATACGCCTACATCCCGGATAAGCTTCTTCATGAACGGTTGCGGGGGCGCAGCACCGCCCACAATCCCCTTGGTCACGCTCAGCCACCGCTTCCTGGTGAAGAGGGGATGTTCCAGAAGACCGGCGATCATGCCGGGGGATCCATAAATGGCCGTGCATTTCTCCTTTGTGATCGCCTTCAGGATCTTCTCAGGGTCATAGGTTGTGCAAGGCATTACGAGAGCCGCTCCGGAGAGAAGGCCGCACAGGGCGATGCAGGTATTTCCGAACATGTGAAACAGAGGGAAGAATAGACACAGCCTGTCCCTTGGCACAATCCCCTGCCGCTCCCCTGAAAACAGGGATTTGTTCAGAATCCCCAGGTGGTCGAGCACAACGCCTTTCGGTTTCCCGGTTGTTCCCGAGGTGTACATTATAGCAACCGGGTCCGCAGGATCGATCTCAACCTCTCTTTCCTGCAGGATCCGGCTGTCCAGATCGTCCCCCAATTCCAACATCTCTGACCACAAGAGAAGATCCGGATGCGCCTCGACAGATATGAGAACCACATTTTGGAGTAATGGGAGCCCCCCCTTCATGTTCAAAACCGCCTCCAGATGCTCCTCTTCATAAAGGCCTCTCGTCATGATGACGGCCTTCGCGTCGGACTGGGCCAGTATGAAGCACATGTCATCCTGGTCCGCCGACGGATCCACAGGCACATACACGGCTCCGATCCGAATAACCGCCATTTGGGCGATAATCCATTCAGGGATGTTGGCTGCCCACAAGGCGACCCTGTCCCCTTTCTCAATCCCCATTTTGATCATGCCCTTGGCCGCTCTTTCAACCTCCCACCAAAGAAGCGAGTAGTTGTAGCGAAACCCCGCATCCGTGTGGATCAGGGCGTCTTCGTCCGCATACCTGCGGGCGGCATCGCCGATGGCATTGGAAATAGCCTTTTGCACGATCTCCATAAGGGCTCCTTTCCGTTTGTAAAATAGCGCTGAAACGGGTAGACTTCTGAAAAATGGGGTGGGCTGAAACTATTCTTATGTTATTCCAAATATCGTTCCAACGCAACACGAGCTCCTGCCCTCGAGTAACCTTCGGAAGTTCATTATGAGTCTTGTCAGCGGCTTGGGGCTTTCCCTCTCCTTTCTGGGGAAAGACCTTTTTCATGATCTTCACTTTCAGATAGAACCGGGAGAACGTCTTGGCCTCATAGGCCCTAACGGGTCGGGAAAGACCTCTCTCCTGAGGCTGCTCGTGGGCGAGATCTCACCCGACAAAGGCGAGATCCGGATCACGAAGGGCACACGTGTCGGCTACCTCCCCCAGGACATTTATGAGAACCTGAGCGGCAGTCTCCTTCAGTCGGTGCTGGACTCCATCCCTTTCCGGAACAGTCACAAGCTGGAGATCCGCAGGCTTGAAGAATCCCTGGACAACTCACCGGACGACGCACAAAAGGCAGGCATCGGGGTGAGGCTGGCTGAACTGCATGAAAGGCTGAGCGATCTGGAGACGCAATTTCCGGCGCACAGGGCAGAGAAGATCCTGAACGGTCTCGGTTTCAAGCCGCCTGAAATGGACATGCCTGTGTCCACGTTGAGCGGCGGGTGGAAGATGAGGGCCGCCCTTGCTAGCCTTCTCTATCAGGATCCGGATCTGCTCCTGCTCGACGAACCGACCAACCATCTGGATTTCTTCTCCGTACGCTGGCTGGATGAGTTCCTTCGTGGCTTCAAAGGGGCCATGGTGATCATCTGCCATGACAGGGATTTCCTGAACCGGCAGATCAACCGCACCATGGGTTTTGAGCCGGATGGACCAAGGATCTACAGCGGCAATGTGGACTCCTACCTGGGGGCGAGGGAAGAGGAAAACAGGATCCTGGAGGCGAAGGCCAGGAATCAGGAACAGAAGGTCAAGGAGGCCATGAAGTTCGTAGAGCGGTTCCGGGCCAAGGCTTCCAAAGCCAGGCAGGCACAGAGCAAGATCAAGCTTGTCGAAAAGCTGGCACTTATCGAGACCCACAAAAAGGAGAAAAACATCCGGTTTTCCTTTCCCCCCGTGAACCGAAGCGGGCGGGACGTGCTCACGCTTTCAGGGGTGTCCAAGGGATTCGGAAAGAAGCGTCTCTATGAAAAGGTACTTCTCCGCGCGATGAGGGAGGAAAGGATCGCTATCATCGGGCCAAATGGGGCCGGCAAAACCACCCTGCTTAGAATGGTCGCAGGAGAGCTCATGCCCGATGAAGGACAGATCCTGCTGGGACATGGGGTCGGGATGAGCTATTATGCCCAGCACCTCTCCGAGATGCTCGATCCGAGGAAGTCGATCCTCGAGGAGGTATACCAGGTCGTACCCCACCAGAGTGTCAGCTTTGTCAGGGGGGTATGCGGTGCTTTTCTCTTTTCCGGAAGCGATGTCGACAAACCCGTAGGAGTGCTTTCGGGGGGCGAGAGGGCTCGTGTTTCGCTTGCCAAGATCCTGGTGAACCCCGGCAACTTCATTGCCATGGATGAACCGACAAACCACCTGGATATCATGGCCTCGGAGCGACTCATCGATGCACTCGCCGAGTTCAATGGCACCCTGGTGTTCGTTTCGCACAACCTTTCCTTTGTGAGAAGACTGGCGACCAGGATCTGGGATATCCGGGACGGCGCCATCCTGGACTATCCGGGCACCTTGAAAGAGTACCAGGATCATCTCGCGCTGACCTCTTCGGAGCCCGACAAACCGCAGGAGGAAGTCAAGCCCGCAAACAAGCCGTCCCAGCTTCCCCGCCAAGAGGTGGACAGCAGAAAGGAATTGAGAAAGGAAAAGGCGGAAAGACGATCCCTCGTCTCCGCGACGCTCAAGCCGATCCAGGAAAAACTCCAGAAACTGGAGGACCGGATCCACGCGCTGGAAGAGAGGATGAAGGAAGTGGAAAGGCTGCTTTCCGATCCGGAGACGTTCAAGGATAAGGAAAAATGCGTCCCGCTGCTGAATGAATACACGGAACTCAAGAAAAAGCTGGAAGAACTCATGGGGAGATGGGAGTACAACCAGGAGGAATTGGAATCGGCCAGGCAGGAACTGGGAGTGGAGCAGGGATGATGGGAATGTCCAATGTCCAATGTCCAATGTAGAATGTCCAATGTTCAAGGAAGAGAAGATCAGCCGCTAAGGCACTAAGACACAAAGAAGATCACAACGTCTTCCTTGGTGACCTTGTGTCTTTGTGGCAGAGTTCAAGGACCTTTAATGAAAATACCTGAAGAACACAAGAAACTGCTGAAAGAGCTTGGTTTGAGCGAGAAGGATTTCCAGTGCTTCAATGGGGAATCCGTCTCATACGAATTCGATGAAGCCAGGGGTGTCCGGATCTATGATCCGTATTACAGAACATCCTATCCTGAGTTCATCGAAGTGGATGGATGGAGTTCCTGGAGTCTGGAGAAAGACACCTTCATGTCGGACCTTCTGGAGGAGACCAGGGCCGAGGTCGAGCGAGTTCAGGCGAAGATCGAGAAACCCTCCCAGGAGGATATGGCCAAAGCCATGCAGAAGAGATTCAGCAAGAAGGGCGTGTAGGTCCGTGGAACTCTCGGACCTCATTCGCATCTTAAAGGAGGACAGGGAAATCGGCCCTGCCTCGGTATACTATAGATATGTCCCACCCATTGAAGCCGAATGTGATGAGACCCCCCCCGTATCTGAAGAAATCCTCTCCATCCTGCCCAACATTGGTATCAACAGACTTTTCACACATCAATCAGCGGCTTTGAGGCTTATCCGGGAAGGGGCGAACGTGCTGGTTTCAACGCCCACTTCCAGCGGCAAAAGCCTGATCTACAATCTTGCAGTCCTTGAGGAACTGCTGAAGAATCCGCAGGCCAGGGCCCTGTACGTTTTTCCATTGAAGGCCCTCGAGCAGGATCAGCTGAAGAACCTCACAGCGCTCCTGGACGGATACAAGGGACGAAAGATCACGGCATCCGTTTACGACGGCGACACCACTGCATACAACCGGAAAAAGATCAGGTCCTCTGTTCCGGAAATTCTCGTGACAAACCCCGACATGCTTCACACGGGGATTCTTGCCCACCATGAGGGTTGGGAAACCCTGTTGAAGAATCTCTCCCTGGTGGTTCTGGATGAGGTCCATACCTACAGGGGAATCTTCGGTTCGCACATGAACCAGGTCATCAGGAGGCTAAAGAGGATCTGCAGGTCTTACGGGGCGAGTCCTCGCTTCGTCCTTCTCTCAGCCACAGTCAGTAACCCAAGACAGTTTGCAGAGAGTCTGGTGGAGGAAAAGATAGAGGTGGTGGAGAAAAGCGGGGCCCCGAGGGCAGGGCAGCACTTCCTTTTCATGAACCCTCTGTCCGGTCCGAACTTCTCGGCAGCAAAACTCTTTACGCAATGCATACAGAGAGGCTTCAGGACCATCGCCTTTACACAGGCCAGAAAGCTGACGGAACTGATCCATCTCTGGGTGTCCCAGCTTTCACCCCGCCTTCGCGAAAAGGTAAGCTCCTACAGGGCCGGATTCATGCCCGAGGAGAGAAGAGAGATCGAAAGAAAGCTTGCCCGGGGAGAACTCCTCGGCGTCGTATCAACCAGCGCCCTCGAGATGGGAATCGACATCGGATACCTGGATGTCTGCCTGCTGGTAGGGTACCCGGGAACAATAATCACTACCTGGCAAAGAGGGGGAAGAGTCGGCCGGTCGGGCAGAGAGTCCCTTGTCATCCTTGTGGGCAAACCGGATGCGCTCGATCAGTATTTCATGAAGCACCCTGAGGAGCTTTTCGAGAGATCCTATGAGGCCGCGCTGCTCGACCCGCATAATCCCTTTGTGGTGAAGGATCACCTTCCCTGTGCTGCTGCCGAGAGGCCGATCACCCTGGAGGATGTCCGTTACTGGCCCAATGGTCTGGAATCTCTTCTGAACGATCTCGAGATGGAGGGAAAGCTCGTTCGGACGGTGGAGGGCGAACCGACATGGTTCTCCACAAAGCGAAACCCTCATGCAGGGGTGAACATCCGGTCCGCAGGGCACACCTACACCATCTTCGACGAGAATACCGGCAGTGCCATAGGGACTGTCGACGGAATGAGAGCGCTGACCGAGTGCCATCCCGGCGCCATCTATCTGCACAGGGCAAAGCAGTATCTGATTGAAGAGCTTCACCTGGACAAGAAGGACATCATTGCAAAACGTTCGAATCTGAAATACTTTACCAGGATCCGCACGGAAAAGGAGACGGAAATTCTGGAGATCCTCCGAAGCAGGCCCATAGCCCAGTTTCTGGTGCGGGAAGGCAGGGTCAAGGTGACCGAGTGGGTGACCGGTTACGAGAAAAGGGCCTTGCCGGGGCAGGAGCTTCTGGGGGTCCACGATCTGGATTTGCCGCCCCAGATGTTTGAGACGACGGGGTTCTGGATCGAATTGGAGGATGCGGCACGCACGCTTGTGGAGCAGAAAGGGCTCCATTTCATGGGGGGCATCCATGCCATAGAACATGCCATGATCGGCCTTTTCCCCCTCTTTGCCTTGTGCGACAGGAACGACATAGGAGGAATCTCCTATCCCCACCATCCTGAATTGCAGAAGAGCGCAATATTCATTTACGACGGGTATCCCGGCGGGGTAGGACTTGCCCAACACGGCTTCGATGTCGTGCAGGAGCTTCTGGAAAAAACGCTCATCCTACTCAATCAATGCGGGTGTGAAGACGGATGCCCCTCCTGCATTCATTCCCCCAAATGCGGCAACGGCAACAAACCCCTGGACAAGGGTTCCGCAAAGCTGATACTGGAATTTCTTCTCGGCCATATCACTTTGAGCGAAATTTGCGGGGAAACCTGTGAGGAAGAACCTGAACTCCTGTCAGTAGAACCGATCGAAGCGGACAAAGCCGCGACCCTGCCGAGGATCCTCTACTTCGACCTGGAGACCCGGCGCTCCGCCCAAGAGGTTGGAGGCTGGCAGAACACACACCTGATGGGGATTTCCATTGCCGTTCTCTTTGACAGCATCGAGAACCGATTTCTCTCCTTCACAGAAGAACGGGTCGATGAGCTCCTGACCCTCCTTCATAAGGCCGACCTGGTGGTCGGGTTCAACATCAGGCGGTTCGATTATGGTGTCCTGGGCGCATACACCGGCAAGGATCTCAAGGCCGTGACCACGTTCGACATCCTCGAAGATGTCCATCGCAGACTGGGGTTTCGGCTCAGCCTGGATCACCTCGCCTGCGAAACGCTGAATTGCAGAAAGGAGTGCGACGGACTCCAGGCCCTGAAGTGGTTCAAGGCCGGTGAGATGGCCAAGCTCCAGGAATACTGCTGTCACGATGTGGAAATGACAAGGGACCTTTTTCTGTATGGTCTCGAGAACGGTCACCTGGTGTACAGGATGAAAGAGCCGGAGCAGAGGGTGAGACTGCTCGTAGACTGGAAAGTGGAGAATCTGATCAAATGAAATCGCTCGCGATTTCATACGACGCCCCGCCCAAGCGGGGCTTCATAGCGGCGAAGCCGCGTTGTATAAAATCATCGAGCAAAGTGAGGATGATTTTATGAAGGCCTTTGAATGCAAACAATGCGGGGAATGCTGCCGCGGCGAAGGGGGCATACGAGTGCAGGGGGACGAAATCGGGCGGATTGCCCGCTTTCTCTCAATCACTCCTGCCGAATTTCTCTCCCAACGGTGTTATTTTCGACACGGGAGATATTACATCAATACCGGGGCCGACGGTTTCTGCGCCTTTTTCGAACGGGAGAAACAGTGCACCATCCATCCTGTAAAACCCCTCCCTTGCACCCTTTGGCCTTTCTATCCCGCTCTCTTGAACGACCTCGAAAACTGGATCATGGCCCAGGACGCATGCCCGGGCATTAACCCCCGCTCCTCTTTCGAGGAGTTCCGGAGGCAGTCGCGCGGATGAGCCTGCTCAGAAAATTCATCGATCTTCTCTATCCACCCAGGTGCCTCTTGTGCCGCACCTTTATTGCCTCCGGTTCCCTCTGCGACACCTGTTTCAGCTCCTTTAAGAAACTCGTGACCCCTGTATGCCCCATCTGTGGCGGTCCTTTCCTGAACGGCATACAAGAGGACCATGTGTGCGAGGAATGCCTGAGAAATCGACCCTTTTTCGATAGCGCCTCCTCCCCTTACATGTATGACGGCCGCATCATGGATGCCATCCATCAATTCAAGTACCAGGGCAAACCCCACATTGCCAAAGCCCTTGGACCACTACTTGCATCATTTGCGAAGGAACGGTTGAGCGGGCTAAGGGGGCTGCTGATCATGCCGGTCCCTCTCCACCCCAAAAGGCTGAGGCAGAGAGGATACAATCAGAGTCTTTTGCTTGCAAGGCATGTGTCTGCCGGCATGAGAGCTTCCTTGGATTTCATGGCCCTGAGGCGGACCAGAGATACCAAGGTCCAGACCGGGCTTAGAAGGGCTGAAAGACGCCGGAACGTGAACAGCGCCTTCGAGGTGGCTGATCGCAGGGCTGTAAGAGGAAAGACCGTACTCCTGGTGGATGACGTGGCGACCACAGGGAGCACCCTCAACGAATGCGCAAAAGCGCTCAGGAAAGCCCGTTCCGGCAATGTGCACTGTCTGGTGCTGGCGAGGGCGCCGAAAGAAGTAGGAAGCAGGCAGTGAGCAGCAAGGACAAAAGATTAGCCACCAAGACACTAAGACACAAAGAAAATTGAAATGTTCGCTTGGTGTCTTTGTGCCTTTGTGGCAGAGTTGGAGCTTCCGCATGGAAACCTATCGCACGAAAATAAAAACGCTCGAAGATCTCAAGGCCGAACTGCAAAGAGTCAGGGCTCAGGGGAAGAAGATCGTATTCACGAACGGCTGCTTCGACATCATGCACCCGGGCCATGTCCGCTATCTTTGGAATGCAAGACAGTTGGGCGACTTCCTGGTGGTGGCAGTGAATAGCGACCAGTCGGTCCGGCAAATCAAAGGACCCTCCAGGCCCATCTTAGCTGAGGATGCCAGGAGTGAAATAATCGCGGCCCTGGAATTCGTGGATGGGGTTGTCGTTTTCGACGAAGAGGACCCCTTGAACGTCATCGAATCCCTTCTGCCCGATGTTCTGGTAAAGGGGGGCGACTGGTCCGAGGAGAGGATCATCGGTGCCGATGCGGTAAGGCGGGCAGGCGGCGAGGTGCGCGTCATCCCCTTTGTGGAGGGATTCTCCACAACGACCATTATCGAGAAAATAAGAACGAGTTTCGTACGAGCGGGCTTATGCTGAATAGAAAAATGGCCTTCATCAATCTCTCCACGGCTTCTTACGAGATCGCGCCGGTCCCTGAAGAGCTGCGCAGAAGCTTCCTCGGGGGCAGGGGGATCAACATGCACCTCCTCTCCCGGTTCTATTCGTCCCACCTTGATCCTTTCTCTCCCGGGAACCCGCTCCTTTTCGGGGCAGGCATGCTCACCGGAAGCCTTTCCTTCGGTTCACGTGTAAATATCAGCGCGAGATCCCCCGAATCGGACCATCTGGGAGATTCCAGCATGGGCGGCGATTTCGGCGCCGAGATGGTTTATGCCGGTTTCAGCCATCTGCTCTTTCAGGGACGAAGCGATGCGCCTGTCTACGTCTTCCTTAATGACAACAGGATCGAGTTCAGGGATGCAACCCATCTCTGGGGGCTCGACACGCTTCAAACCCAGAAGCAGATCCGGAGCGAGCTTGGAGACAGTCGGGTTCAAGTGGCCTGTATCGGTCAGGCAGGAGAAAAAAGGGTACGATTCGCCTCTGTTCGAACAGGGAGGAAGAGCGCTGCCGGAAGAACGGGCATGGGCGCTGTCATGGGTTCCAAGAACCTCAAAGCTGTTGCTGTAAGGGGAACACAGGATTTGCAGGTTGCCGATCCCCAAGGCCTTCTTGAGTACTATGGGGACGCACAGAAGAAACTGGCGGAAAGCAAGTGGGCAAAGGCCCTGGGCAGACAGGGCACTCCCCTCCTCTTCAAGTTTGCAAACGCCATGGGTTTTCTGAGTTACTGCAACCATCAGTACACCAGCGTAGGAGAAAAGGGCCTTGCCCTGGAGGCAGAGGCTCTCGAAGCCTATTCCACCGGGATGCTCTCCTGTTTCGGCTGTCCCGTGCACTGCCGGCATCGCTTCTCGATCGAGGAAGGTCCTTACGCCGGGCTGAGCGGGGAGGGACCTGAGTACGCGTCCATCGGTTCCCTGGGCCCAAAGATCGGAAATCTCGATCTCGAAACCGTCATCCATTCCACTGAGCTCTGCAATCTCTACGGATTGGACACCATTTCCACCGGATCGTATATTGCCTGGGCCATGGAACTTTTTCAGCGGGGAATCATCGATCGGAAGATCACTGGGATCCCGCTGGAATGGGGGGATTCTAAAATTGTTCCAGAGATTGTCCGCAGGATCGCTCACCGGCAAGGCATCGGCGATGTTCTGGCCGAGGGGTACAGGGCAGCAGATGCATTCGGCGGTTCGTCTCTGGATTATCTTCCGTCGGTCAAAAAATTCCCTCTCGAGATGACGGATGAGAGGCTCCCCAAGAGCTTTGCACTGGGCATGGCCACCTCCACGCGAGGGGCCTGCCACATGAGGAGCCGACCTTCCATCGACGTCCTGGGGCTTCCGGAAGAAGTGCTCAGAAAGATCTACGGCGGCCCTGTCAGCAATCAGTTGTCTTCCTACGAGGGAAAGGCGCGCATGGTCTGGTGGCATGAACTGCACAATGCGGTCACGGATTCACTGGGGTTCTGCCGTTTTCTCACTGTTTTTTCGAGCCCCCATGCCCCTCAATACGAGGATTTCAGCAAATGGATCCGGTTGACTGCAGGCCTTTCTCTGACCCCTGAGGAGCTGCGCATTGCGGGGGAGAGGATCTATACGCTGGAAAGGGTCATGCTTGCCGGGGACGGCCTCTCGCGTGAGGATGACACCCTTCCGCGAAGGTACTTTGATGAACCGGTGGCCGAAGGTCCTGCAATGGGCAGTGTGATCGACGCGAAGGAGTTTCAGAACATGCTGGACGAGTATTACCGGCTCCATGCGTGGAGCCGGCAGGGGATTCCCACGGAGAAAACGCTTGTGAAGCTTGGGATTGGATGATGAAGATAAAGGTATTCAAGGAACTTTGCAGCGGATGCCGCATCTGTGAGATGGTTTGCTCGCTTTCCCACACCGGGACAATCAACCCCGAGAGATCGGCAATCCGCATACGAAAGGATGACCTCGGCAATGGTTTGAGAGAGCCGATAGTATGTCGCGGGTGCAGGAAGATGGCGTGTCTGGAAGGGGAGTGCACGGAAGAGTCACAAGAAGCGAAAAAGTTCACATGGGATGGAAAAAGGGCCGAAAAATGTACCTTTGGGGCTCTCCCGGTATTCCAGGGTGAGGCCTACCACTGCGACCTTTGCGGCGGGGATCCCCGGTGCGTTAAAGTGTGTACACCGGGTGCGCTCCGGACCCGGCATTCAAAAAAGCGGGCGGTCGCATAAATACTGATTGATTTTTTCTGATCCATTCTCTAGGATGCCGCCCAATCGGCCCCCTGAACGCTTTTCCCTGGACTGCCCGGTATGATCCTCTTGAATTGCCATCTGAGAAATGCCGATCCTGAATTCCTGAACTCAGTGACCGAGGTGAAGTGTGTTACCTGTTGAAAACGCCTGCAGCTTGCTATGATCGTGCGACCCCAGGCAAAATTTCTTAGAAAGGATCAGGTTGAATATGGTCTTTGGCGCAATTTCCGGCATTTTGTCTCATGATCTTGCGATTGATCTCGGAACGGCAAACACGCTGGTCTATGTAAAGGGAAAGGGCATCCTCCTGGACGAACCCTCCGTGGTCGCCGTGAAAAAGGATAACAAGGGGGGCAAAAAGGTGCTGGCGGTCGGCAAGGAAGCCAAAATGATGCTCGGCCGAACCCCTGGAAATATCATCGCCATTCGCCCCATGAAGGACGGGGTGATTGCGGATTTTGAGGTCACGGAGTCCATGCTCCGGTACTTCATCCGGAAGGTGCACTCCCGCCGCAGACTCGTCCGGCCCAGGATCATTATCGGAGTGCCGAGCGGCATCACCCAGGTGGAGAAGAGGGCGGTTCGCGAATCTGCTGAATCAGCAGGGGCAAGAGAGGTCTACTTCATCGAGGAACCCATGGCTGCTGCCATCGGAGCGGGGTTGCCTGTTACCGAACCCAGAGGCAATATGGTGGTGGATATCGGCGGCGGGACTACCGAGGTTGCCGTCATCTCCCTGGGAGGGGTGGTCTATTGCAAGTCCGTCAGGGTGGCCGGAGACCGGATGGACGAGGCTATCGTCGAGTACATTAAAAGAAGATACAACCTGCTTATAGGCACGGCTACCGGCGAGATCATCAAGACCACCATCGGAAACGCCTTTCCCTGCGACCAGATCGAAACCCTTGAGGTGAAAGGCCGGGACCTCGTGACAGGGATTCCGAAGATCCTCACCATCGATTCCGACGAAGTGAGAGAGGCCATTTCCGACCAGATCAACACCATCGTGGAGACCGTGCGAACCGCTCTGGAGCAGATGCCTCCGGAGCTTGCAGCAGACCTGATCGATACGGGGATCATGCTGACCGGCGGAGGTGCGATGTTGAAAGACCTGGACGCGCTTCTGAGGGCCGAGACCAAGCTCCCCATCCATATTGCCGAGAATGCGCTTTCAGCGGTGGCCAGGGGCGCGGGCGAAGCATTGATAAATATTTCGATCCTGAGAAATCTGGAGAAAGATTAGCTCCTCGGTTCAAGAGGGGGAGACGTTCAGCACTGTTACCGGGTATCTTTCAAGGGCAGGGTTCGTTCAGAGTTGTCGGACAGGTGTCAAGCGGAGGTTGTCGCCACCTCTTCGGTCGAATTCCTCGCCCGATACCAGGCGAGAGCCATCATGGCCGCGAGGAGTGCCGCGACTCCGACATAGATAACTTTCAGACCTATGACCGGCGCCAGGGCGTAGGCAAGCAAAGGCCCGACCGCACTGGCCAGATCGCCCACGGTAAAGAGAAAGCCCATTGTTCGGCCCCGCACCCCCTCCGCACACAGATCTCCCACAATCGCTATGGAAAGTCCCTGGTTGCTGCCGGCGGCAAATGACGTCAGGAGCAGGGCCAGCAGGATGGTTGCAGGATGGCCCATTGCGAGCAGCATAAAACCCGCCGCCCCGGGCAGCAGCCCCCATGCGACCGCCTGCCATCGACTCTTGCAGCGATCGGACAGCCACCCCATGGCAGGGGCCGATATCATCGAAATGAGATAGGTCAAACCCAACCCAAGCCCGGTCGCGCTTGCCACTCCCAGCTGGATTCCGCTGATTTCGAAACTGCCGCCCAGATTCTCCAGAAGAAACAGCCCAAAAGTCGGCATGAGAACTCCTGCGACGCTGAACCGGTTCACGCCCATCAGGAAAAAGGCCGATCCTATTTGTCGTTGGCAGTTCTTCACCTGACTTGAGGGAGATTCCTCATGAGAACCGGCGAGGATTCTTTCCTGCCTCAGACGAGAGGTTTCGGGCAGGAGTATCCAGACCACCACTGCGCCGGCAAAGGTGAGACCGGCCCCTGCGCCCAGGGCCGCATGGTAACCCAGCCTGTCCGTCAGCAGGCCTCCCAGGGCCGACCCGCTCGAGGTCCCCAGAAAAAAGCAGATATTGTAAAGGCCAACCCAGCGGCCGCGATTCCGGTTCTCGCTGATGTCCACGATCATGGCATTGCCGCCCACCCAAATGCCGGCCCAGGAGAGCCCCCAGAGCAGCCTCCCGCTCAAGAGGGACCAGAAACCGCTCCCGAGGGCATAGATTGCCGTTGAGCAACCGCCCAGAAAAAGAGCCGCTATGAAAAGAGGGCGTCTGGGAAAACGATCGTACGCCATGCCCGCCGGGCCGTTCAGAAGCAGCCGGATGAAGCGGTTGGCCGATAAAATGATTCCTACGCCGGCCAGCGTGATGCCTGCATCACCGACATGAGTCGGCAGGACTGCATAAAGAGAGGCATCCCCGATAAGAGAAAGACCCGTGCCGATGGAAATCGGCAGGAGCACACTCATGGGTGTTATTGCGGAATGTCCGGTCATTGCAGGATGCAAGATACAGGATGCAGGATGCAGGATGCAAGAAACAAGATGCAGGATTCAGGATACAGGATGCCAAGATGCAGGAGGCAGGAGGCAGGAGATGCAGGCGAGGCCGCATCCAGACAAGCGGACCGCCAAAGAAAATGAACGTTGAACATCGAACGCTGAATGGAAAACCTGAGTTTCTCGACGACACCTCCAATGAACGAAACGAATTGCTGATTTTGATCTTTCATTCGATGTTGGATGTTGGACCTTCGATGTTCGACGTTCATTCCTTGCTTGCCTCTTGCATCCTGAATCCACCGTAGCTATAGACAATGTATGGAGAATTCAGCAGAACATATCATCTGGGATCTCAGGGATCTCTATGAAGGGTACCGCGACCCGGAAATCGAAAAGGACAGGTCCTGGTGCATCAAACAGGCAGACCGCTTTGCACGAGACTACAAAGGCCGCGTTGCCCTGCTTTCCTCGGAGGACATTCTCGCGGCCCTTGCGCTCCTCGAGACAGTGGAAGAAAAGTGCCAGCGAATAGTATCTTTCGCCTACCTCACGTTTGCGACAAGAACCCAGGACCCGCATGCGTCCGCCTTTTGGCAGGCGGCCAAGGAATTGGAAACCATAATTAACCGGAAGATCCTCTTCTTTGAACTGGAGTGGTCAAAGATTCCTGACTCCAGGATCCAATTCCTGTTGAGCCCTCTCCTTGTCCGCTATACCCATCACCTTAAAAAAATGCGCACATACGGACCTTACAGACTATCGGAACCTGAAGAGCAGATTCTGGAGAATCTCTCACTGTCAGGACGCCAGGCATGGGTAAACCTGTTCGATAAGCTCATGGGACAGATGCGGTTTGGTCTGGACGGACTGACCATTGCACAGTTGATGGCCGGTCTCTACCAGCCTGTACAGGAGGTGCGGCGCAATACCGCCATGGAGATGACAGCAGGGCTGGAAAAAATCCTCCCTCTGACATGTCACATCCACAATGCGCTGTCTCTTGACAAGTCCCTGCGGGATGACATGCGTTCTTTTCCGCACTGGCTGCGGAATATGAATCTCCGGAATGAACTGGCCGATGACCAGGTGGATCTGCTGGTCCGCTCCGTCGTCTCGCGCTACGATATCGTTCAGCAGTACTACGCCCTGAAGAGAAAGATCCTGGGATGTTCCGAACTTTATGACTATGATCGGTATGCACCGCTCCCGGGATTGCCCCTGAAGAAATTTACCTGGGAAGAGGCAGAGCAAAAGGTAAAGGCCGCGCTTGAATCCTTTTCACCCGAAGCGGCACGGATCGCAGCCATATTCTTCGACCGGAACTGGATCCACGCAGCGTCGATTCCGGGAAAACCGGGCGGCGCCTTTTCACACCCGACGGTACCCTCGTGCCACCCCTACATTTCCCTTCACTTCACAGGCACGTACCGCGACGTCATGACACTGGCCCACGAGCTCGGTCACGGCATCCATCAGTTTCTTTACAGAGATCGGGGCCTCTATGGCGGACGGGTTCCTCTGATTATGGCGGAAACAGCCTCAGTGTTCAGCGAAATGGTCGTATTTGAATCTCTTCTCAAAGAGGCGGAATCTCCGGAGGCGGGTCTGGCGATGCTATGCTCAAAGCTGGAGGACCTTTTCAGCACCACCTTTCGACAGATCTCTCTTAACCGGTTCGAGGAGGCCGTACACCAGGAAAGGCGAAGAAGCGGGGAGCTTTCCCCTCAGCGATTTTCGGAATTGTGGACAAACACCCAGCAGGAGATGTTCGGAAAAAGCCTGATCCTTGGGGAGCACTACGGTGTCTGGTGGTCCTACATACCCCATTTCGTCCACTCGCCGGGTTATGTTTATGCGTATGCTTTTGCAGAGCTTTCGGCTCTGTCCCTCATTCACCAATACCGCAGCCGGGGCTCGTCTTTCGTCCCCCCTTATTTGGAACTCCTGAGGAAAGGCGCCACGGCCTCCCCGCAGGATCTCCTCAAGGCTGTCGGCGTCGACATCTCGCATCCGGCCTTCTACGAAGAGGGCCTTGCGACGATCGACTACATGGTGAAAGAGGTCTCGAGCCGGTCAGGCGAAGATTGTTTGACCGAGGGCTGTCCACGATCGTAAACGATGCGAACCTCGCATTCGGGGAAGAGATTCTTCATGATGTGGAGAAAGGATATCGGCATTTCCCGCCCTGAACGGCAAACCAGGACGATCGTCTTCATGCTGCCTCCTATCCTGCAAGAACTGGCAGGGTGCTGAAACAAATCCTGTTCGGAGGTTGCCCTAAAATGCCCAGATACAAGGCCCCGGGAGGGGGTCCTCCTCAGAGGGGAGGTCCGAGTCTACACGGACAATCTCTGAGGAGGGAGGCGTACTGGGGAATCCATCATAATAAGCCTTATCAGTGGTTGACACGGGAAAGGATGAGAGCAACGCCCGCTCGCAGATCCCGCGCGTCCGGGCTTTCAGCACCCTGCTAGTTCCTCAGTTCGCTTCTCTCAATCAGGCAATGGGCCGCTTTGAATTGGAGTTCATCGAGAGAAAACGGCTTCAACACATAGTCGTCGGCCTTATTCCGAACCGCCTCCATGAACACCTCGGGATCATAATATCCGGTCATGAGGATGACCTTGGTTAAGGGGTAGAGCTCTTTTGATTTTTTCAGAAGCGCGATCCCGTCCATGCCGTCCATCTTCAGGTCGGTCACCATGAGATCAAAGTGTTTAGTACGAAGAATCTCAAGCGCCTTCAGCCCGTTCAGGGCAGGTGTGACCCGGTAACCGAAAACCTCCATGGCAAGAGAAACAACCACTAGCACCTCGGGATTATCGTCCACCACGAGCACCTCGTAGCCACCAGGGGACTCATGCTCCCCTTCTCCGAATTCCTCTTCACACTGAAAACACTGCATACCGTTGGTTTCCATGGGATCCTCCATTGATCGACTTCCCTTCCGGCAATCCGGGCCCAATTCACCGTTATTGATGTCTGAGAACGGCTATTACCGGTCTAGAGAAGACGTAAAGCATTTCTGATCACCCTTGTTCCTGCGACTTTCTTGTCTTACATACCCCAGAGCAAACCATGTGCCAGGAGGCGGTGTGAAGATAAACCATCAAAATAGTTGGATTTAGCCTTTATGCGAGTAGAAAGGGAGGGATACGGGTGGAGGATTTTTCATACAGAAGAGAGGAGGGTCAAAGGACCTCTTTTTTCATAAGCACCTGCAATGACCAGTTTACTGAGGTGAAGGCTTTTTCATACGTCCCTTTCCATATCCTGCTGTTTTCTGAATGAGTCGGGTTCGAGATCATATTTTTTGAGAAGTTCGTAGAGGTCAGCCCTGTACTTTCCGGCCAATTTTGCTGCAAGAGAAACGTTTCCCTCAGTCATACCAATAAGCTGGATCAGATACTGTTTTTCGAATTCATCCTTTGCGTCTTTGAAGGACTTGATCTTGTCAGGATCCGAATTCCTGCCGGGAAGAACAAGATCCTCTGTAATCCTGCTGCTCGTCGCCATAGCCACAGCGCTTTCAATGCTGTTTTCCAGTTCTCTCACATTACCCGGCCAGGAATGCAGCATTAGTTTCCGAAGCGCATCAGAGGAAAAATCGACGATTGTCTTTTCGGTTTTCTGCAGTTTTTTCTTCAGGAAATGTCTTGCAAGCAGTGGAATATCCTCTTTTCTCTCCCTCAGCGGAGGTATCCGGATGGGAACCACATGGAGGCGATAAAAGAGATCCTCCCTGAAACGTCCTTTGGCCACTTCCATTTCGAGGTCCTTGTTTGAAGCCGCAATGACCCTCGCATCCACCTTGACAATCTTATTCCCCCCGAGAGGGTAAAAGGCCATCTCCCCCAGAGCTCTCAAGAGTTTTGCCTGCATGGACAACGGCATTTCGGAAACCTCGTCCAGAAAAAAGGTCCCCTTGTGCGCCTGTGCGAAGAGCCCCTTTCGACTGTTTTGTGCTCCGGTGAAAGCCCCCTTTTCATGCCCGAAGAGCTCGCTTTCAAGAAGGCTCTCCGGAATGGCCGCACAGTTGATGGCTACAAAAGGGCCGTCTTTCCGTTGGCTTGAAAGATGAAGGGACTTGGCGACCAACTCCTTCCCTGTCCCGCTTTCGCCGCTGATGTATACAAAAGAATCCACCTGTGCGGCCTGAGATACCTGAGCAAGAACCTTCTTCATGGCTTCGCTGTTCCCAATGATATTTTCGAAGCCATACCGTTCGTTGACAATACTCCTGAGTCTTTCTACCTCCTTCGAAAGCCGACTCTTTTCGGAACAGTGCTTGATCTGCAGCAGCAGCCCCTCGAAATCGAAAGGCTTGGTGAGATACCCGTAGGCGCCTCTTTTCATGGCCTCCACCGCTCCTTCGATGGAGCCATAAGCCGTAAGGATGATGACCGGCAATTCCGGATTGATTCCGAGGAGATCTTCCATAAGGGCCACTCCGCTCTTCCCCCCCAGCCTGTAATCAAGCAGGGCCATATCGAAAACCGACTCACGGGCGATCTCTAAAGCCTTATCCGGGGACTTGGATGCGGTGACCTCGTAACCTTCCACCTCCAACCTCATTTTCATGAGCGTCAGAATGCTTTGATCGTCATCCACTACGAGTATCTTTTCCACCATCCCTCCTGAACCAAAACAGAAACGAGCTATTACGCAGAGCAGAAAGAGTGAGAGGATTCCCTGCAGCTGCAGGGGCCTTCAATCAGGGCGAACTCTTTCTTCTTTTCTCCTCCATCAAGAGGTCGATTTTCTTGAGATCCGACAATTGGGCTTCCAGTTGCTCGAGTCGGGTCTGAAGCTCGGAGATCTGCAACTGTAAGTGCTCCATCGCGGCCTTCCTGCTGCTCACACTCCTGTGATATCGGGCAATGCTTTTCTTCTTCTCGTCTATCTCTTTTTCCAGTTTGACAAGGGTCTGCTCTTTTTCATCGTAGGTTTCTTCAAGTGAATGCAGCCTCTTCTTCAATTTGACCGCGTTCTTCAGTATCGAGACACATACCTCGGCCTGAGTTCTCATTGGGCTATCCGGAAATTCCGCTGCAAGCGCTTCGAAGGAATAAATCGCCTTTTCGTAATCTGCGTCTGGATTCTCGGGATAGGCGTAGAGCAACCCGATCTGGAAGAGCGCCTGATCCCCCAGGAGGTCATGGTACCGATGATACACCTCCATGTTCTGCGCCAGGGCGGCTTTGTAATCGCCGGACTGCAGAGACAGATCCGAGGCTCTGAGCTGTTCCCTTCCCTGATACAAGGAGGCCGCACAACTTGACAAAAACAAGGAAACCATCATGCCAGCGGCAAGGTAAAAGAGAAGGTGCTTCCCTTTCCGGGCGCGCTTTCTGCCCATATTTTCCCCCCATGATCCGTTACGATATGCCTCGCGATGGAGAGCCCCAGTCCCGTTCCGGAAGTTCCTTTTTCTGCATGGACCCTTGTGAAGCGATCGAAGATCTGCTCCAGCCTGTCCTGAGGTATTCCGATACCCGTGTCACATACGGAGACCCTCGCGAACCCGGACTCTCCATTCAAGAGGGATGCTTCGATCGCGATTCTTCCTTTTCCAGGCGTAAATTTCAACGCATTCCCCAAGAGATTCTCAACGACTTGAGAAATTCTGTCCGGATCCATTCTAACCGGGCCAAGATTTGGGAGGGGGTCGACTTCCAGTCGGATGTTGCGTTTCTCTGCAAGCGGCGCAAGCTTGAGCACCGCAAACCGGATCACGCCGGCCAAATCGCAATTCCTGAACTGGTAATCCATCATCTTGGCTTCCATCCTGGAGAGATCCAGAAGACGATTAACCGTTCCGATGAGCCTTTCGCACTCGGTTTGTATAATCCGCAGGATCTCTTTTTCCTTTTCCGGTGACCCTTTGAAGGAACCCTGCGACAGCATGCCCGACGCCGCCTTCATGGAGGTGAGCGGCGTTCGGAGTTCGTGGGATACATGGCTGATGAAATCCCTTTTCAGATCATCCATCTCCTTCAGTTTCTCGCCCATGGTGTTAAAATCGTCGGCCAGATCCTGAATTTCGGGAGGCGCCGGGCCAAGAGGAACTTTTTGGTAACTCCCTTTGGCGATCTCCTTGGTCTTGCTTTTCAGGAGGGAAATGGGTTTGACAATGGAGCGTGTCATGGCCAGCGAGAGCAGGACTCCAACAACGATGGTCAGGGCTGCGGTCACAGTGATCACCCTTACGACCCTGTAGGCGATACGGTCGGAGATGGCCACCTTTCGGTCTCTTTCAATCCGCATCCGCATGATGATCTTTTTGATATCCGCATTCATCTCGTTTACAAGGACTTCTCTCTCTTCAAGCTCCTGACCTGGATCCTGACGGCCATCAGAAATTCTGCTGTAAAGCTCGAAGCGGCCTTTCACATTATCAATCAGCAGAGCGTCTTCCTTTCCGGCTGCCGCTGAGAGCCTCCGGATCTCTTCCCGGAAAAGAGGGACCATTTTCAGGAACTCCCAATAAAAATCGGCATCGCCGGTGATGGCGTACTTCTTTTCAAACCCAAGAAGCGATAGGAGGGTCTCCTGCATCCGTTCCGCGGTCCTGATGATGAGACCGTCAACCTCGGCCACCTCGCGGTTGATCTGCGAAAGTTCCCCCAAGGTGACGGTGACATACGCGCCCATGAAGATCACGAAACACATGATTACGAGGTAGACGGCGGCGGTTCTTTTGAAGATCGTGAAGGACATCACAAACGCTCTTTAAAAATTATGGCGTGCCGGATTCTAGCAGAAGGATGTACGAGATGACAAACGCTATCCTCAAGAGCGACTGTCTTTTTCAGAGAATGTCCTATTGAAAAAGCTGTGTCAAGTGTGTCCGATCCCCGGGAATAAGGCGGAAAGGAGTTACAATTCCTTTAACGGCAATTCTCAGTCGGTTGACTTCGAGGTGTCCTGACTTAGGTTGTTTAATAAATTGGAGGTGGGTATCATGAACGAGAACTGCCGTTATGCAAGATATGTCAATCTCCTTGTCGGGCTCATCCTGATGGGGCTGGGGTTGGTGTTTGCATTTACAGGTTTGACAATATTTCCCTTGATCGGGTTCTACTTTGCCGTACCGGTCATTGTTGGTTCTTTCTATTTTCTCTTGGCACCCTCTGACAAGAGCTGTTTCGTATCCTGAGGAAGATCGTTCTAAGAACAGAACTGCCTATTGACTGTGCGGCGCTGACAGATTAAACAAGAAGGACTCACTACAGCTTCGAGGTATAAAGTTTGCCTTTTACAGCCAGCCACGCGGCGGCTGCTGCTCCATTCGCAAGGTTTGGATTCAATCTTTCTGCCCTGGTGATCGGGAGTTTCAGCCCTGATTTTATCTATTTCATTCTCCTTGCCCCCCTTGGACATTCCACCCACACCATCCAGGGGGTTTTCCTTTTCTGTGTGCCTGCGGGTCTGGGCGTGCTCTGGGTCTATCACTCCCTCTTGAAGGCGCCCCTCGCGGCCCTTTTCCCGGACCCGCTCGGGAAAGCACTCCTCGATCCAAATCCTCAACACAGGGTCGTTTCGATTCGGAGACTCCCGGCTCTGGCAGCTTCTGTTGCTCTCGGCGCTTTCACGCACCTCCTGTGGGACGGCTTCACGCACGAGAGCGGCTGGGCGCTGACGCTTTTGCCTTTTCTGAAAGTGAACGTGATCGACCTGGGTTTTGAACAGGTGCCCTTCACAAGGGTTCTCCATCACGCAAGTTCTCTGGTTGGACTCGTCTGGATTGCGCTCAAGGCCAGAGCCCATCTGAATGGGTGCGGCTGTGGAAAAAGAGAAATCCTGAGAAGCGCAACCACCTCCTTCGTGTTTTTATCCGGAGCGGCGGTTCTTGGCATTCTCTATGTCTGGATGCAGGGTCAGCCGATTACCGGGTTTGATGAATTGCGCCGATCGACGATCCGGGCCTTGATTGCCTCCGGCACATTCCTGAGTGCTATCCTCGCCTGTTACGGGATCCTTTGGCGCATAATGAAGGCTAGAGCAGCAGAAGTTGAGAAGGGATGAAGTTGAGAACTTCTGTTTCGCGCTGCGCTTTGCCTGCTACAGCCAGTACCTGAACAGCCATGCAGCACGCTCCTTCACACGATCGCTGAGCGGTCTCTTTTCCCATTGCTCCGGGATGACTTCATCGGATTTCGAAAGATCGTATTCAAACACCCTCTCCATTTTTTCACCGAAATCCTTTCCAAGGACAACCGCGTTTATCTCGTAATCGTGGAGAAAGCTGCGCACATCCATGTTGCTGGACCCGACCGTGGACCATACCCCGTCAATTACCGCGGTTTTGGAGTGGAGCAGTGCACCCTTTCTTTCATAAAGTCTGACACCGGACTTGAGCAGCTCAGAATAGTTGGCTCTCGCTGCATGAAAGGGCATCCAGAAATCGCTGAAGTCCGGCAAGATGATCTTCACACTTACACCTCTCATGGCCGCATCTGCGATTGCCTTGAGCATGCCACTCTCCAGCACAAGGTATGCATGGGTAAGATGGATGGACTTTTCCGCATGGGCTATGGCCGAGATGTATGCTGCATAGATGTTGGAGATCGGTTGATCGGGCGAGCTGGCGATGACGCGAACCAGAGAATCCCCTTCCTTCTCAAGACGCGGGAAATACTCGCTCCCCAAAATCTCAGGACCGCCCTGGGATCTCCATGTCTCCAGGAAAAGCCGCTGAAACTCCCAGACCGCTGGTCCTTCCACCTGCACATGGGTGTCCCGCCAATAGTACTTCAACTGCGGGTCCTTTTCCCCCCAGAGCACGGAGGACGAGCTCTTTGAATAGACGCGATAGAAATTGATTCCTCCTGTAAAGGCGATTTTTCCGTCCACCACCAGAATTTTCCTGTGATCCCTGTTGTTGGCATCCCCCCAACTGAGCAGGTCAAGGAACCTGACTGGATTGAACTCGAGCACATTCAATCCGTTCGCCTTCATGCGCTCGAAGAACTCCTTCGGGGTTTTTTTGGCTCCGAAGCTGTCATAGATGATATTCACTCGCACGCCTTCCTGCTGTTTTCGGATCAGAAGGTCGGCCAGGGGTCTCCCCACCTCATCATCCCGGATGATGAATGTCTCCAGGTTGATATGGTCTTTAGACTTTTCGATTGCCTCGCTCATGGCGGTGAAGGTCTCCGGTCCATCGCATAGAAGCGTGACTTTATTGCCTGCAATCAGAGGCTGACCGCTGAGAGTCTCAACAATGGTGATATGACGGCTCAACAGGTCTGTGGGACCCGCATCCTGCCTTAGCCGGTTGATCAAGGCATGGCTTTCTTTCATGGAAAGCGGCCCGGATGGACCTGCCACACTCGGAGGGGCCTCTGTAAGGTCCTGGCGGGCGGCCATATCCCGGATGTCCGGGAGGAATCCGCACCCCAGGAAAGAGAGCAGGCATAAGCTTGAAATGAAAATGAGTACTGCAAGAAACTTACGGCCGGTCCCGTATCCCGGTTTGGCAGGACGGACAATATTATCGTCGTGTCCCACAAGCTTGTCCTCCCGACCGAAGGAAGAGATCTTGTATTTCCCTCTGAGGATAAGATTCCTCCCTCCGTTCGAAAGGACATCATGGACAAAGAACTTCTCGGACACGACCTTAATTTTCATTGTTCAGGAACCTCAAGAGATTCCGCTCCGAAAGGTAGAGCTTGTCATCGTGGGTTTTCAGGATGACTTCACGCCTGATCAGAAAATAAAGCGCCTGGGGTTTGTAGTCCCGCATGAATCGAATCGCGAAAATGCGGGTATCGAGTTTCATCTCGCCCGGCGACTTGGCACCATCCCAGCTTATCGCCCCATGGTTTCGGAAGATCTCCACAATCTGGTCGATGGCTGATTTGAACCGCCAGCCGCCTATGATCAATGCCAGGAGATAGGCCATGATCAGGAACAGAAACATGGCCGCATAATTTGGCTCTTCTGTCATCTTCTTCATACCGACTGCAGTTTATCGAAACAGCCGTGACGCTTCAGTTCTTTGAAAATGGCATCACCTCTCTATCTCATAGAGCTAAGGTGCCACAAATAGACAATAATCATCGGGGTTTAAAACTCGATATGGGATGAAATAGGTATTTTTGGGTACAGGCGGATGTACAGGAGTTTTTCAATTCTTACATATGGAAGAACATTACTAAATTCGTAGATATTTTCTTGACAGCCTGCAGCGAAAAAATATATCTGTGACCCCATGATCCTCTTTTTCCTTCCGCTCCTTCTGCGCTCCCGATGACTTGTTGTTAACCTGTATGGGTACTTGCTGCCGGTATCTTCCTGTGACTGAACACCTCGGAGGAAGAGCGGAACAGGGTCAAAATGCCGGGGCCGTTCATATTTAGCCCTCCGGCCGGTGTGTTCCCGAAAACCCCAGATCAGACATTGGATCGGCCCTTTTCCCCGAGGAAAAGGTTTTAGGATACCCACATCAAAGGAGGAGTTTATGGTTTCTCTGAACGTGAACGGCAAGGTGTACAACGTGGATGTCCCCCCTGACGCATCCCTGCTCTGGGTCCTCCGGGACCAGCTCAAGCTCACGGGCACGAAGTACGCCTGTGGGATCGGGGAATGCGGGGCGTGCACAGTGCACGTCGACGGCAAGGCGGAGCGTTCCTGCGGCATGACCGTGGCTGACGTGAAGGGGAAGAAGATCACCACCATCGAAGGGCTTTCAGACACGCACCCGGTGAAAAAGGCCTGGATCAAGGA